>UOFN01000013.1_pt1 | contig 62583 bp, 56 predicted proteins | sample 1990111 | NCBI WGS metagenome assembly UOFN01 (sample SAMEA4728526, study PRJEB27164) | hydrothermal vent metagenome | biome: marine basaltic hydrothermal vent biome; feature: marine hydrothermal vent; material: mineral | place: Pacific Ocean | collected 2011-06-14/2011-07-23 | depth 1741 m | reverse complement strand
AGCTGCTCAAACCCATACTGCCGGCGAGCAAAGCGAGTCCCGCGGCAAAGCGTGCTTTAACGAGTGGTCTTTTATGCTTCATTGATTTTTCACCTCCTCCCCGGCCGTGCAAAGCGTATAGACGCGCACCACAAGGGATGTTGTGTGGGTACTGTGTTCAGACACTATGGTCATCCACCAGGAACGGCTTGTGCTGCTTGCCGGTGCTGAGTCGCCCTACCGCTTCCGCGATAAACAGGGGTTGCATCCGGCTCGGCTTGTTCATCCAGCGACCGGTCTTTTCGTTGCCGATCCAGGACAAGGCATACAGGCTGCCGCGAGCGTTGAAGGATGCCAGGATTTCACGGACGTCTTCAGGTGCACCGGTAAGGAAACGCCAGCTGGCACCATACTTGTCAGCCAGTGCCCTGAGGTCTTCCGGTGTGTCGTGGTACGGGTCGGTGGTTACGGTGTACATATGCACTTCCTTGCCGATCCGGTCCTCGATCATTTCGTGCGCCTTGACCAGGTTGCTGAGTACCGGGTAGTAGTTCTCCCCTTTTACCGAAGTAAAACTCACCACCACCAGTTTGTCGGCAATCAGGTCCTCGTAGAACCAGGCTTTCTTCTTGTGCTGATCCTGAACAATCACCTGAGGAAAACGGCTGGCATTTTTCCCACCCCTGGCACGGGGGCAGGTTTTGAATGCCGGGTTGTCTTTGGCAGCACCTGGCGCCAGTGCAGCTGTTGCCGCCATCGGGATAGCGGCTGCCGCACCTGCCAGGAACGTTCTTCTTGAGGTCTTTTTCATCCTATGGCTCCTTGGTATTCCGTATTAATCGTCATGGTGCTCATCTCCGCCATTCGGGATGATGTCCCAGCGCGCCATCATGGCGTTGTCTTCATGCACATTGTTGTGGCAGTGAATGGGATAACGGCCGAGGAAATCATCAAAGCGGTAGAACACTCTGGCCGAATCACCGGGACCCAATGTCGCGACGTCCTTGCGTGAGCGCAACACACCGGTTGGCGGTCTGCCGTTCCATTCCAGCACCTGGAATTCCTCGAAATGAACGTGTACCGGGTGTGCCCAGGATGTGCCGGCATTACGGAAGGTCCAGATTTCTGCCGTACCCTGTCGAGGTGCTGCCGAAACCTTGGTCGGATCCATGAATTCATGATTGATCGTCCACAAGCCCATGTCATGGTCAAACACCCACTCACGCTCAGCGACCACTTCGTTGAGATTGATTGAGGGCAGTTTGCGCATAAAGTCCGGGATGCGGCTGTTATCCGGACCTTCCAGTGGCTTGATACGGAACTGCATAACCGGCATACGATCCGGACCTTCCAGACGACGCCCGGTCGGACCCTGACCATTGATCTGTTCCATGATGTTGAGCAGGTTGATGGATTGGCCAACGCTGTAACGCGAGAAGTCGATAATCACGTCATGACGGTTAGCCGGGCCAAGTACGATGCTGGTAACACTGACCGGCTCTTCCAGCAGATTGCCGTCGTTGCAAATAACGAGCATTTCCGACTCATCAGCCAGACCCAGTTCATAGAAGCGTGAAGGGCCACCGTCGTAAATACGGAAGCGGTATTTGCGTGGCTCGACTTCCAGGTAAGGCGAAACCTTGCGGTTGACGGTTATCAGGTCACCCAGGTGACCGTCGGTGTCAAACACATTATAGGCCGGGTTGCCAAACTGGTCGAAACGCACATCGTGCAAGATGAAAGAAATATCGTACTTGCCGTAAGTGCCGGGCAGACGCAAAGCATCAGGGTTCGGATCATTCTCGTCACCGGAGTCGATGTCGTCGTAGAACGTCGCCATTGCCGACAGGCCTGCGTAAACATTGGTGGCCGTGAAGTCGAGCATGTGATCGTGATACCAGAGGCTCGCCAGAGCTTCGTTGGGATCGTTGCGCGCATACATCATGGCGTGGTGGTGGTCCCAGTACTCTCCCGGACCCACGAAATCGCCCGGCCAACCATCACTCTCCGACGCGGTATGGGCATTGTGCAAGTGCAAAGTTGTATACGGCAGGCCGAAAGGTATCAAGGCATTCTCGGTCATCGGAAGATCGTTATAACGACGTATAAACACCGGCTCGCCGTAGCGAGCCACCAGAGTCTCACCCGGCGTGGCGCCGTTGAACATCCAGGCCAGTGACCCGTAACCCAGTGGGTTCAGTGCCGACAACTGGGGGTGGTAGTCCCACAACCCTTCGGTCAGATGCTGAACGTAGTGTTTGGCCGGCACAAATTCGTCAAAACGCTGGTGGCGGTTTGGATCCGGTTGCGGCGAAAGCGTTGCGGGATCAACCGGAGTCATTGCCGGCGGCAGGTACACCGGGGTGGAATAAGGTGTCACCGGTGGACTATCCGGTTCCGTATGCGGGCTGCGGATACCTTCCGGCCGACAGAGTTGTGCCTGCGCTGCACGCGGTATCGCAGCCCCTCCAAAGATTGCCGGTGCACTTGCCACCGCTACCGCACCTGCTTTGAGTACGTCTCTTCTTTTCGCCATTATTCCCTCCAGCTCCTCAAGATAGGATTCTTCCTGGAACACTGACAGCGCTGACAAGCTTCCCAACCTGAACGGTGTAGTTAACCTGGTGTGTTATCGGCGCGTCTGCATTGCTCCACATTCGCGAGAAACATCATGTGATGTTTTTCCATGCTGGTATGTGACTCAAGACACGATATTTTGAAGAAACTATTTTGAACTTGCGGGGCAAGAAATAGTCACAATTCTGGCACCTGACTCAACCCTGACAAGATTAAGGAGACCTGTATGGATAACAACGCCAGGAACGTCTCTTTACTGGAAATGCCGGCGCTGACTGAGCTGGTAACATCGACTCCGGTTGTCGAACGCATGGCCGGTGAAACCCTGTTCAGGGCTGGCGACCCCTGCCTCAGCCTTCCCGTTATCGAATCAGGACACGCCAGAGTCTATGCCAGCAGCACTGCGGGACAACAAACCACTCTTTATCAACTCGAGGCCGGTGCTGTCTGTCCAGTATCGCTGTCCTCACTACTGCAACACGGCGCCTACCCTGTCACGGCTGTAGCTAATATGGATGTGAAGATCCGCTATATATCAGGCGAAAAACTGTTGGCCATTGTCAGTTGCTCACCTGAAATATTCAGGGTGTTTCTCGATACGTTTGTCGACTGTCTGTCTGACTCAGTCTCTGCAACACACCAGTTAATGCCTGATTTGCTAAATAAAGATTCAGTAAATTTACTATTCGGGCAGCCTGCCGAAACCCCGGATCACTCCGCCAACCTCACAGACAACAGAAAGGTTATCTGCAAATAACAATCTCCTGTCACCTGTAGTTTTTATCGAATAAAAATCACGCGTAAAGCATCACAGTAAGGATGCACCTTCACCAAATCCTTAACGATATTTTAACGCAATTGGAATGAATACAGGCGGACTTACGTCTAGCCTGTCAGGTGCAAAAAGAATCAGCATTCGGCATAATCGGTTGGGCTCTGACGAAAAAAAAAATATTAAATCCAGGAAGGAGGATAGGCCGATGCACAATGACGGGAGCGCATTACCAATAAGAAACGGACCCGTAACTCTATTCAGCGAGTTACCTGAACTGGCCGGTATCGGTGGTAACGTGTGGAAAGAGGCACTGTCGGTTTCACAGGTAATCAGCTGCCCGGCAGGGACAAAACTGATTCAATGCAGTGACTCCTCCAACAAATTTGTTATCGTCCTGCAGGGCATCATCAAGGTCTATGAAACTTGCGAGAATGGTCGGGAGATCTGCCTTTACCGCGTCCACAGCGGGCAAGTCTGCGTGCTTACGCTGACACGCCTGCTGCTGCGTTCAAACCATTGTGCGCAGGCTGTCGCCGAGCAGGATGTACGTCTGCTGGCTATGCCACAGGAATATTTTGACCGCCTACTGGCCAATTCCGAGGCTTTCAGGCGCTACCTGATGACATCCATGGCGCACTGTATCACCGATGTCATGCAACTGACTGCTCAGGTCAGCTTCAAGCAACTGGATCTGCGACTGGCTCAACTGATTCACAAATCCTCTGCCCAGGCAACACCAGGCAAGTTCCACTGCACCTTCACCCATCAGGTCATCGCCAACGAGCTGGGTACAACCCGCGAAGTGGTCAGCCGCTTACTGAAAGAATTTGAACGTTCCGGCCATATAAAGCTAAACCGTGGCAGTATCGAAATACTTGACATAGATGAACTGGAAAAACGCTGCCACTAAATTGGCTGGATTCTATTTGGCACCACGACTGAATATCTCCCTGAAAAAGGCCAGCATCTTTTCCCAGGAATCCTTGTCAGCGTCGGCGTTATATTCGAGCGGCATGTTGTATGCCTTGCCAAGACGGTCGGCGTCCGGGTTAGTAAAACTGTGCTTCACACCGGGATAGCTCGTTAGCGTGTAGCTGGCACCCGCCGCTTTCATTTCAGCCTCGAAGGCAGTGACCTGCTCCGGCGGTGCAAAGGGGTCAGCCGCACCGGTAAAGACCAACACCCTGGCTTTTATACGACCCGGAGCCGCCGGTGAGTCGGTACCCAGGCTGCCGTGAAAACTGACGACCCCGTCCAGATCCACACCGGCACGAGCCATATTGAGCACCACGCCGCCACCAAAACAGTAACCCATCGCCGCGATACGATCCGGGTCCGTTTCCGCACGCGCCGCAAGCAGTTCGTGGGCAGCTTCGAAGCGTTTGCGTGCCGCCCCTTTTTCGGCCAGTACAGCTTGCATGAATTTCTTGGCATCATCCGGATGCTCTGCAACTTTACCTTCACCGTACATATCCAGTGCCAGTGCCACGTAACCGGCTTCAGCAAGCTGTACCGCACGTTTGCGTGCATAGTCGTTGTGCCCCCACCATTCGTGTACTACGAGGACACCGGGGCGCTTATCCGTTGAGCTGTCGTCCCAGGCGACAAAACCTGTGTACGCCTGAGTGTCAACCTTATAGGTAATCGTCTCGGTTTTAATAGCGGCAGTGGCATTGAATGACAATAACAGGCAGCTCAGTAGCGCGAACAGGCGTTTCACTTAACAGTCTCCTTTATGCATGGCCGGAAATGCCGGAAGGTTTTTATTAGAACACAGAAAAAGGTGTATCTGCGCGCGAGTTAGTGGCTGCCGCCGTGCCCGCCACGACCACCACTGTGACCACCTCCACTACGGCTACTATGCCCGCCACTACTGTTGTGCCCGCCTCCACTACGGCTGCTATGTCCGACACTACTACTATTGTGCCCGCCTCCACTGCTGTGACGATTACCAGTACTGTGCCGACCACTATTACCATTGCCATCGTGTTTGTTAACCCCGGTTCCAGCGTGTACCTTTCCCGCCCCCGCATGAGATGCGCTCCCACTACCCTTGCCATGGCCGGCAGTCTGATGAACTTTCGATGTGGCATGCCTGAGCGCACCTGAATCGCTGTGTCGCCTTTTCAGTCCACTGTGGTTGCCACCACCAACGTGAGTGGGACTGTGGCCGTTATGTGCCAGGTATCCACCATGGTGGCGATTGCCTCCATGAGGTCTCGCACCTGAATAATGCCCGAACCAGTAAGCAGGATAGCTGGAAAACCCGAAGGAGTATGAAGCCCCGTAATAATACGGCGTGTAATAGTAGCCGGGGTAAGGATCGACATAGGTTACCGGAGGGATACGCCGCACTACAGTACGAGGTACGGGCAAGACCGGCTCACTGGATAGCAGGTAACGAATAACCTCCTCGCTGACACCGGCAAGAGCCAGTCTGTCAATGGCCTCCGCATCAAGTCGGAACCCCGCCTCGCGGTTTTCGATAAACAACAACAGGGTTTGCTCTGAAACACCACGCTGACTCAGCAGTATGATGTCATCGAGACTGAATTTCAGGTGACTGGCCTGAGCGCCTGTGAACAGGATGACACCCAGCAAACCTGTCAGAAACCGGTGCTTCATCATCATTTCTGCCGGTGTGGCTCTCTGACTGTAAAATCGTGCGGGACTCTCGTTGCCAGTTGCAGCAGATGTTGTTGTGCCTGAGGGGGAAGCAACTGAGAAGCATCTGCCAGCCGGGAGGCTCCGGAATCGGCTGATTTACTCCACTGTTCAAACAGGGCGTTTAACGCCTCTCCCTCATGAACATCGGAAAGTCGTAGCGGGGTTGTGCTGTTTAAAGCGATAGACCAATAGTCGGATAGCAGATCACTCCAGTACGCCGCGAGAAGGGCTGACGTGACGGTACGTCCGCTACGACGCTGGTAAGCTCTGGCATCCGCATGCGACACATTCAGAATAGTTGTTGGATTTTGCGCGTTTTCCTCATAGAACATAACAGCATCACCTTCTGGCGTATGACCCGTACGAAAGGTTCCCGGGTTCGCGACAGCAACCTCCCCCAGCCGTTTCACAACAGCAGCGGCTCTGGCGGCTACCGAGGAAAAAGACCCTTCATCTCTTAGTATTAACAACTGAAGCCCCGCCAGGGTGACAACACTGTGATGATGACGGCCAACGCCGCTTTCGTTGAACGGAGCATACGCAATGCGCCCACCTGCCAGAACTGCTCCAGACCCTGACTGCGCCGTGACAACATGTTCAGATGGGGCCGTGGCCGATTCAGATGGGTCCGCTGCCGACGTATATCCCTGATAGACTTTGCCCGGGGTAGCCACCGCTTCTTCCGGGACAGCCTTCAGCATGGCCTGAATCACGTTCTCACTGACCCCAAGTTCCATCAGACGTGTAATATCCCCGGCTTTTAGCCCAAACGCGGAATCTGTGGCCTTGATCAAGGCCAGAATATCGTCATCGCGGTAGTTTTTTTCGCTGAGCTGGATGATGTCGTAGACAGTGAGGGCTGTCGCCTGGCCGCTAAATGACAGTGCAACAAACAACCCAGCCATCAGAGTACCTGCTCGTGTATTAACCATGCTTCCGCTCCCGTTTTGCGGTACTCCGGGCATTTCTCCCGAATGTCTCAGATCACGCAGAAATCCAGCCTGTTGCCAACCTTACCTGATCAATATTAGAATTGACCCCGGTCGCGCGTGATTGGTTGCAGGACACAGCGATTTTGTTCACTGATTCACCAGAGGTTACAGTTAATGGCTACAGGCACAGTTAAATGGTTTAACGAGTCGAAGGGCTTCGGATTTATCGCACCTTCAGATGGCAGCGCTGATGTATTTGTACACTTTTCATCGATCCAGGGTGATGGGTTCAAAACGCTGGCAGAAGGTCAGACAGTCAATTTTGAGACCGAGCAAGGCCCCAAAGGATTGCAGGCAACGAACGTGACCGCTGCGTAGCACCGGTCACGCTCCAGGCAAGCCGGCGTAGATCGGCAGAACCTCTTGTAACAACATTGAGCTTCAACTGTCGGCCTGAAAAGGCTGTGCCACGTTGGCTGTGCTCAACAGGTCATAATATCGCAATGAACCCCGCAACGATGCAGTTCCCTCAAAATTGCCATTGGGGTAATGCCGGTTTCCTCGTATTCCACCAGCATGTCGTGGGGTAAATGATAATTCACCTCGACGTCGCCAACCGACTCCAGCATTTGTAATTCATCGCGTAGCGAGAACAGCTGCCGTTCATCAAGGTCTTCATCGATGTGTATGTAAATGGTGTGCATGGGTCGCCTCCAACTGCAAAAAACCGCTTTAACAACACTTCTACTCTAACTCTAGTCGGCTTTCTACAAACGTCCAGAAGGCATTTTTGACGCCGTTGTCAGCTGGCAACAACCGGTTTCCCTGTATATCAGTTGCTTACCTTCCTGCGCCTGAGAGCTGTCGCCAGAACCCTACACTTCAGACAGCCAAACATTTGATGCTCATCACCTTAGCGATATTGGCTTACTTATTGTTATCACAACGGTTTAGACAACTATTTCCTGCGATGGCACGTAGATTGCTTCAGCCATTCAACAATGGAATCAGTAAAGCAGTTTTTAGAGGAATAGTTGATGCTCCAATGTTTTTTTCAGTACCCTTTTAAATGCCTTGTTACTCTTACCCTGATACTACAACTAGCCGCATGCGGCGGAAGTTCCGGCGGTAGCGGGCAAGCATCCGGAACTTCGGCTCCTGTCAGTGAATCTGTCGGCGACCCCGGCCCGCCGCCACAACAGCCGATCAGCAACAGAAGCCCGGTGATTTTCGGTACACCTTCAGGGACTGTTGTCGGGGGGAGCACCTACGTATTTACGCCTTCAGCCACAGATGCGGATGGAGACAGCCTGAATTTCTCGATCAGAAATCGCCCTTCCTGGGCCAATTTTGATACCCGCACAGGTCGTCTTTCAGGCACCCCGACTGCAGGTAATGCGGGGGTTTATTCCAATATCTCAATTTCCGTTTCAGATGGAAGCCTGACGGACTCACTCCGGGCATTTTCCATTCTGGTTAACAATCCGGTACAGCAGCTGGGTTCAGCCTCGTTACGCTGGAATGCGCCTTCAACAAGGGCGAATGGTGACGCGCTGGCGATGAGCGAAATCAGGGGATATACGATTTATTATGGTGCCGCACCCGGAAATTATTTCGACTCAGTGGCTGTAAACGACGCTTCTGTCTTTTCGGCAACGATTTCAGATCTGCCGGTAGGAACCTATTACCTGGTTATAACGGCCACCGACATGGATGGCCGCGAAAGCAGTTATTCGAATATGGCCACGAAGGTTGTTCAATAAGCGGCTTACGCGGCCCCTCCAAACCAGAAATCGGCATTCTTCTCCAGAAATTCGTAGTACGGCATGTAATGGGTTCCGTCACACGAGAAGGTCAGACTGATCAAACCATTGAAGATGTTGATCGAGGCTGCACGCAGGTAGATGGTGTCGTCCGCAAATCGCAGAGCTTTCAGGCCACGTAAAACAGAACCTATCTTGTCTGCCGGGATATCTGCATCTTGTGGATACGGGCGTGGCGGATAGGCGAGGCAAATATCCGGGTCTGACAAGGCGTCGCTTTGCAGAATTCGGTAACGGAAAGGGTCATCGACGACCCACACGGTCACCCGGCTACTGGAAAAGTGAAAGACCCCCTGGAACATACCCCGCTCCACAATTAATTCTTCCAGTATTGACATGATCTGATCTATGTTGCTGTCAAACACACTGTCAACACGCGTCTGCTGGAACACCGTGCCACGAATGGCCGGATCACCCTTGATCTGTTGCCACTCACTTCGTTCGACATAGAGATCACCCTGCGTGGGTAAATCGCGCAAGTCAAAATCCGCGCCGAGATACCCCACAGCCTCACCGTTACGGTACAGCGTTTGCAGGGCGGTGATCGACGGGCGGTGCGCGGACAGGGAGATGTAAGCCTCGGACAATACGAAGTCCTGCTCAGGGTGCGCTTCTTTCATGTATGGCCTCGGCGAACGATCCCGACCAAAATGTTCCGGTATCCGGCCATCTCGCCCGACATTGTCAGACCGTTGTACGGCCTCAAGATCGACAACGTAGAGATAGGTACAATCCGGAATACTGTCGAACTGCTCCAGCAATGTCCGGGTTAATGCCTCCCTTTCCGGCCATGCCTTCTGGCATTCCGCCGCCACGCGTCGTAGCGGGTTGACCAATAACTCAAACAGGGATGAGCGCTGTTTGCTGATACTCTCTTTCCATGACGAAATGTCAGCCATCAGTTTTCCAGAAGCCGGGGAATGAGTTCAACAAAGTTGCAGGGACGAGTACGGAAATCCAGCTGAGGCTGTATCAGCTTGTCCCACGCCGTACGGCAGGCGCCGCTGGAGCCAGGCACACAAAACACCAGCGTGCCGTTTGCAACACCACCGAGCGCACGCGATTGAATGGTGGATGTTCCAATCTCTTCCCAGGAAATCATGCGGAACATTTCGCCGAATCCGTCGAGTTTTTTATCGAGCAGGATTTCTATCGCCTCCGGCGTGCCGTCTCGCCCGGTTATACCCGTTCCTCCTGTCGTAATCACAACGTCCACACCCGGGTCCGCAATCCAGCCTGAAACGGTAGCGCGCAACTGGTAGATATCGTCTTTGACGATGCGTTTATCTGCTGACTGGTGACCGGCCTTGAGAAGACGCTCGACCAGTGTTTTTCCAGAGGTATCATTCTCTTCGGTACGCGTATCCGACACGGTAAGAACCGCAATGGTTAGTGGTTTGAAAACCCTTTCTTCTGTCATGGGGACTCCTGACACTGGATGGTTAATAATCTGTTACTAATATTCTAATGAATGCGTGCGCCTGAACCAAGAAAAAACTATTTAGTGCGGTATTAATTCAACCCGTAATTGACTTGACGGCCTTCACGTCTTAGCCTCACGGCACCGACATCATATACAACAACAAAGGTAAGATACCGGTTAACGCCTATGCGTGTGATTGAACGAGCCCGCCAGGCTGCAAAACTTACCCTTGCCACATCACTTCAATACTCTGGTGCTATGTCTCTGATACGTGCCCGCCGCTTGCAGAATCGAGCGGTTATTCTCATGTATCACCGCATTATCCCTGAGTCAGAAGCGCGATTTGATTATGCTCCAACCGGCATGGTTGTCACCACGCCGGTGTTTGATATGCACATGCGTCACCTGGCACGCACGCATAAAACCGTTACGATGCCCGAACTTGTCACGCTGCTGGACAGCGGCGAAGCGCAGGATCGTCCACTTGCGGCAGTGACCTTCGATGACGGATGGCTGGATAACTATACAAATGCTTTCCCGCTATTGCAGCGACATCAAGTACCGGCAACAATTTTTATCGCAAGTAATTTTATTGATGACAAGGAGTATTACTGGCTTGAGCGCATGAAACTGGTGCTTGCACATGCACACCGGGTACTGGTCACTGAAAGCATTCCTCTCGGCCAACGTGATGCACTGAAAAAAGCGCTGGCAGCTCTGAATGTCACTGACCTCGCAGGAAGCCTGCATCCGCGCCTTGGAATGTTTCTCGCCAGTCAGGCGCGCAATGTACAGTCTCTGGGTTTGACTGATCGTTGTTCTTACCTCGAAAAGATTGAACAGATTGCATCGCTGGCAGCCCTGCCTGATACGCGTTATTTCATGAACTGGAATGAGATACGAACGCTACGTGATGAAGGTATTACTATCGGCGCGCATACCACCACGCATACCGAACTTACCAGTGTTGATGCAAGCCACTTGCAGGATGAAATAGGCATCGGTAAAGCGCGGCTGGAAGAAGAACTTCAACAAACGGTAGATCATTTTGCCTACCCGTATGGGAAGCATAATAAAGATATACAGGCTGCCATCGCAGCCAATGGGTTCAGCAGCGCCTGTACTACTGTTAACGGGCTGGTCAACCGGGATACCGGGAGACTTCTTCTGAACCGTGTCAACATGCACACTTCGGTGTCTATGACACGCTCTATGTTTGCCTACCGGGCCATGGGGCTTTAAGGGATACCCTGTGATTTCTGTCATCATTCCAGCCTATAACTGCGAAAGCTATTTACGTCGCGCGATTGAATCCGTGCTGGCGCAGCAAGGCGTACAAACCGAGATTATAGTGATTGATGATGGTTCGACGGATGGGACGGCCGGAATCGCACAGTCATATGGAGAAACACTACGTTATATCCAGCAAACCAATCAGGGCGCTGCTGCTGCGCGAAACCGCGGACTCGAAGTGGCTGATGGCGATTTTATTGCATTTCTTGATGCAGATGACACCTGGTTTCCTGACAAACTCTCGATACAGCTGGAAGCACTGGAAAAGTATCCTGATCACATCGGTGTATTTTCCAATTTCACCATTGTTGATAGCGATCTGAATGTACTTTTCGACAATGGCATCGAAAATGACTATGCCATATTCAAAACCATGAAAAAGACACCTGACGAGTTATTTGGCCCGGGTGACAACGGGATTCACACCGGAAGTTATTTTGGCCAGCTTTTCCTGGGTAACTTTGTTAATACCTGCTCGATGTTTCTTCGCAAGTCGACAATTCAGAACGCGGGCGGGTTTGATTCAAATCTGATCACCCAGGAAGACTACGACTATTGGCTGCGCCTGTCGCAGATTGGTCCACTGATTTATCTGAACCGGCCACTACTGACACGCTGCCGTCGTTCCGGACAGCTGACAGCAGCATCTCAAAAACTACGCATTGCCAGTGATGTATTTAACGTCGTAAATCGATACGCGGATCATGCTGAAACCGTTCTTGGGCGCGAGACAGTCAACCATCGAATAAAGAGCAAGTATCACTCACTGGCCCTGAACCTGCTGAGTGAAAGACAATCGTCAAACGCCCGGGGTATTTTACTTCAATGCCTGAGACAAACTTCTCTGGACAGGAAAACACTTGCCCTTTTAATCTGGTCACTGATACCACCTGCTGCTGCAGACGGCATCAGAAAATTACTTCGCACCCTCTCCCGTTCAAGGAAAACCGGTACCAGACAAGCCTCCTGATTACCCTGCAGTCCTCACGCTTTACTACCACCTCGGTGTGCTAGACTCCCGGATTCAACTACCCGGATAACCTGAAAAATACAATGTCGCACGCCCTGTCCATAGACAATCTTAAGAAAGTCTACGCTAATAATTTCGAAGCGCTGAAAGGTGTCAGTCTTGACGTTGAAGAGGGTGATTTTTTCGCACTTCTCGGACCAAATGGTGCAGGAAAATCAACCTTGATCGGCATTATCAGCTCACTGGTGACCAAGACCTCGGGCGGCGCACGTATTTTCGGACATGATATCGATCAGGATTTTTCTGCTGTTAAGCGACTCATCGGACTCGTACCGCAAGAATTTAATTTCAATGTTTTCGAACCGATTGAGGAAATTATTGTTAATCAGGCCGGGTACTTCGGCATACCACGAAAAATTGGTTTCGAGCGTGCTGAGCAGTATCTGACCCAGCTCGGCCTGTGGGACAAACGGCGTAGTCAGGCAAGAGAGCTCTCCGGCGGAATGAAGCGTCGCCTGATGATTGCGCGCGCCCTTGTGCACCGCCCGCAGCTGCTGATTCTCGACGAACCAACGGCCGGAGTGGATATTGAAATCCGCCGTTCCATGTGGACGTTCCTGCGCGAACTGAACCAGAATGGCACAACGATTATTCTGACGACGCATTATCTGGAAGAAGCAGAAAGCCTTTGCCGGAACATCGCCATTATCGATGAAGGAAAGCTCATTGAACATACTTCAATGAAGAACCTGCTCGGCCAACTGGACCGGGAAACTTTCGTGCTGGATCTGATATCACCCATTCATTCACTGCCGGAATCGCTCCCTGATTGCCTTCGCCAGATTGACGACACCACGCTTGAAGTCGAAATTTCGCACGATGAAAGCATCAACTACCTGTTTGCTGAATTGTCTAAAAACGGGATCGAAGTCATCAGCATGCGAAACAAGACCAATCGGCTTGAACAATTATTTATGCGCATCGTTACGCAGGATTCGGCAGCATGACGCTGAAAGAAAAATATATCGCCTTTGAGACCATCCTTATCAAGGAGGTGCTACGCTTTGGACGCATCTGGGTGCAGACAATTGTGCCGCCCGTCATCACAATGTCTCTTTATTTTGTGATCTTTGGAAATTTGATTGGCGCTCAGATCGGAAATATGGACGGGTTCCGCTATATGGATTATATCGTCCCCGGCCTTATCATGATGGCCGTTATCACCAATTCCTATGCCAATGTCGTATCGTCTTTTTACGGATGCAAGTTCCATCACCACATCGAAGAAATGCTGGTGTCACCAATACCCAACTATCTTATTATTGCCGGCTTTGTGACAGGAGGCATTGCAAGAGGGCTGGCAGTAGGACTTATGGTAACGCTGGTTTCCTTGCTGTTTACTGACATTAGCCCACACAATATTGTTGTCATTATTACCACCGTATTGCTTACATCCACCGTTTTTGCTCTGGCAGGCCTGATCAATGGCGTGTTTGCCACAAGCTTCGATGACATCTCGATTGTCCCGACTTTCGTACTGACGCCGCTCACCTATCTTGGCGGAGTCTTCTACTCCATCAACATGCTTCCTGATTTCTGGCAGGGAGTTTCGAAACTGAACCCGATTCTTTACATGGTAAATGCGTTCCGCTACGGTTTTCTCGGTGTGTCGGATATCGACCTGTGGGCCTCGTACACCATCATCGTGATTTTTATCGTTGCGCTGTACGGCTATGCGTTATACCTGCTTAATACCGGGTACGGCATTCGTCGCTAAAACTATTCCTTAATCCAGCCTTCCAGTGCCTCTATGATGGAGCGCGCCTGATCAGCGCTGGAGATGTTGAATTTAGACTTTTGCTGGTACTCTCCGTTACGTTTCTGGTAGCGACGAATGGTGTACTTATCCTTGCCGTATTCTTCCTTGCGGCGATCCCAGTCCTGAAAACGATAGATAATCGTGGACCAGGCACCTTTGGTCAAAACCTTTTTATCCAGTTCCTTAACCGTAACCAGACCATCCTCTTCATACTGAACCGTCAGTTCGTCAATTTCCGATGACATAGCAACCTCTCATGTGATTAATAATTTCCCTGATCAGCGCCTGATATAACGACACGCCCATCAGCAACCGTTAGTTTTCGTTTTCCGTCACGCATGGCGAGCAACTCTACGCCTGCCATTTTGTGTCGCCACCCTTTCAATAAGGGAATATTTTCCTCACCCTGCGCGAGCGCGACCAGTTCTTTGCGGCTTGCGAGTGAGGCACTGTTAATCTGGTACTTCTCTGCCAGAACCCGCAGATGCGCCTGCAATATATCTGCCATTGCATCCTCGTCTGCCGTCGGCCTGGTGCGCCGTTTTCCGGGCGGCAGCGGCTCTGGAGAACGTTCCTCAGCTTCCGCCACATGCTTGATAATTATCTCACCATAACGGTCCAGTGTTCTGGGAGGGAAATTCCGGATCGCGCCCAGCTTATCCAGACTTGTTGGTGCTATGCGTGCGATATCAACAAGCGCATCGTCTTTGAGCACCCAACTGCGAGGCAGGTTTTTTTCCTGCGCAATCGCTTCTCTCCAGGCCGCCAGCACTTGTAAAATGGACAAGGCTTTGGATCGGAGTTTTTCCAGTCCACGGATACGTTGCCAGGCCTGCTCAGGTTTGTGTATGTAACGCTCAACCTTCTCATACTGTGCAAACTCGGCATCCAGCCATTCAAGCCGTCCCTTCTCTTTCAGTTTGTCGCGAAATGCCGGATAAATTTCTCCCAGATAGCGCACATCGTCCGCTGCATACGCCAACTGTTCAGGCGCCAGTGGCCGGCGCGACCAGTCGGTACGTGTTTGCGATTTATCCAGAGTTATCCCGAGTATTTCGCGCACGAAATTAGCATAGCCTACCTGCTCGGGAAAACCGAGCAGTGGTGCTGCAAGCTGGGTATCAAATATTGGTGCTGGTATTTCGCCTTGCAAGTAAGCAAAGATCTCCAGATCCTGTGAACAGGAATGAATGACTTTTACGATATTCCGGTCATACAGAATATCAAACAAGGGTGACATATCGTCGATTGCTATCGGGTCAATACAGGCAATATTTCCCGGCACACCAACTTGCAACAGGCACAGGAGGGGGTAGTAGGTTTTTTCACGAATGAATTCCGTATCCAGCGCCAACCAGCTTTCGCCTTTCAGGCTATCGCAAAAAACCGTGAGTTCATCAACCGTGTCGATAAAGAGGTAGGGAGTATCAGAAGCGGACATGACTCAGTTCACTGGAAGTCGGCTGCGAAGTTCATCTCTGTCAAACCACCAGTTGTCTCCGACAAGAGAATCAACCACGATCGCAAGGCGCTTGAACAGTTCGGGGATATCGTTGAGTTGCAGCATCTCGATCCACACGTCCAGAGTTTCCTGATCTTCGATACCCCTGTGGCGCCTGGCTACCCGTGCAATCATTTGCGTTGTCAGGAAAGTCAGGCTGGTTTTTGCTTCGTCTTCTGACCGCAGACCGGCGATATAGTGCGCAGTCATGGCTGCAACAGCTGCACCATCCGAATCATCAGGCGTTTCGTCAATGACATGATTCAGTAAGGTCACCGTGCTCTGGGCTTTTACCGGGTAGGTAACGCCCAGCCAGATGCCCATCCCCAGCGCCTGAATCGAGTCCGGCTGATCTGTGTTATAGAGGACGTCCACCGCCTCTACTGCATCCTGCCATTGCTCATAGTTCATGAAAACCTGAAAGGCTTCGCGGGCGTAGTTCCAGGCATCATTTCCCTGCCCCAGCCCGGTAAGCGGTTCTGCAATATCGAGCATTACGCGCGCTTTTTCCGACGGGTTGCCGGTATCCGGAAATTCCTTGAGGCGCTTTCTGGCAGCACTCAGGGCCTCGCGCAAGTCTTTAACTGACTCTGTTTGGTCAATTGATTTGACGGCATCGGTAACCGCATCTGTTGTCTGCTTACTCATGAAAAACTTGCCACCTGTCCGTTCCTGCCCGGTATATTAGCGGGGCATTATACGGGATTATTCTGCAGGCCTGTAGTTATCTTCAAGGAAAACGGGAACTAATCAGGTAAAAAAAAGCCGGCGCTGTCAAGCGCCGGCCAGTTGTTAACAAAACCCGGCTACTGAACGATTTTCGTGGCCATGTTCGAATAGCTGCTTTCTCGACCATCTACGTCAACCGCTGTGGTGACGAAGTAGTAGGTTCCAACTGGCAGGTCGGAGACGCTGACCGAGGTGGTATAGGCATCATTAACCGGAACAGAGTTTGTGTAATCGCCGGGAGATGTTCCGTAATAGATGGTATAGCCTGCGATTTCATTCATTGCCAGTGCATCACCATTTGCACGCGTCGAAGGTGCGCTCCAGTTCAACGAAGCGGCACCCACTTGTGGCGCAGTGCTATTCACCGTTATCGCAAACGAGGGAAGAGACACACTTTGGCTGCCATCCGAAACAGCAATGCTGATGCCGGAATAGGTTCCTGTATTTCCACCTGACGGGGTACCTGACAGGCGTCCTGTGGCAGTGTTAAAACTGGCCCAGGAAGGACGATTGTTGATGCTGAAGTTCAGGCTGTCCCCGTCAACATCACTTGCAGTCGGCTGAAAACTGTATGCGCTGTCCTGATCAACCGAGGCCACAGGCGCTCCTGATATTACAGGCGCAGTATTCGCAACAGGTGGAGGTGGTGGAGCTGAGCCACCGCCATTCCCTGTCACAACATTGATTACCGTATCGAGATCGCTATCCGATGTCGTTGGGGCCGCAGCAATCACGGCGTTAAAATCGTCGCTCGAGCTGGAAGGAAGTACAGCCCCCACACCCAGGGCGCTGCTACCGGATGAAAGCGCATCGAGTGTTAATGCTATTGCCGCCAATTCTGCGCTTGGAGCCAATGCAATAACTGCATCAATTGCAACGCGTGCCTGCTCCAGCATTTCTGTATTTAACACGACGTTACCACTCAAGCGGTTAGCCGGCACTGTCGGGCGCGTTGTAACGATTGCACTATCCAGTGCTGCCGTTGCATTCACACCGTCAACTCGCAGATTATTACTCATCGACTCGACAAGCACCTGACCTGTTACAAGCGTTGCTACTGCAGCGATACGGGTCTGGGCATTTGCACCACCGATGCCGTCCAGAATGCCATCAACAAGATCATCCGCAAGTGAAGCCATAACATCATCCGCATCTGTAACTGTTGCGGATACCATGAGAGTGTCTCGTGCACGACGGATCATCTCGCCAAGAGCCTCACTGGATTTAACCAGAACGGCCACGTTATTGTTTGTGACTTGTGTGCCAATCGGGTCTGCTACAAACGAAGGATCCAGCCCAAAGTTCAACTGGCTCATCACTGCTGTCCGTGCAGCATCCACGTTAGCAGGTGTCAGCCCACCAGACATGCCGCGTGCTGATTCAACTATGAGTGTGGTAAACGGGTTGATATTGACGACTTCGCTCGATTCGCTACTTACCATAGAAGACATCATAAAATCAGGAGCACGACCGGTAACCATATCGATACCACCGGTAACCTGAATGGTTAGTGGGTAGACATTTGATGGCGCCTGAATACGAGCTGTGTAGTTTGCCGCGTTATCACTTGTTTCCGTTTGCAGAAGCACGCCGTTCCTGTCGTAGATTCGTATTGTGGCACCTGTAATTGGTCCGTCACCTACACTACCGCTAATAACTGCGCCACCTGGGCCTGAAGCACCACTCGCCTTATTGCTGTCTTCGCCGCCGCCGCCACAAGCGACAATCTGTGTGCTCAGGATAAGGGCGAAAAGCCATTTGATCGGAAACCGGGTAATACGATGGATCATGAACCATTCCTCTGTGAATCAGAGCTACCGGACTTCCGGCAGCTTTCTTCGCTATCTGGAATGAATCATCGGACCAACGGACAATTTTGTTCGTGTCTGCCTTCGCAGTTGCTCTGAGACGTGGCTCACATAGCTGGGGATTGGTTGCTTTTGGTTCTTCTACTAACTACATAAATTTACTAATTATTCAACATGATGTATGTTGGCGCTTGCGTACATACAATATGTTGTGGTATTTTTCCGGCGCATGCAGTGGCGAGCATGACAAAGCCCTGTTACACCTCAAACACCCTCTGATTTGACTGGAAACGGACGACCTTGACTGTAAAACGGAAGGATCCAAACCACACTAAAAATACCCTGTGTGCCATTCTGACGGCTCTTCTGGCCGGTTGTGGTGGGGGAGGAAGTGGGGAATCGTCACAAGATGCACCGCAGTTATCCCCGACTGTCTCACCCGCTGGCACAAGGGCAGTCAGCCTGCAATGGGACACACCTGATTTTACGCAAGATGGAAACTGCTCAATCGACCTTTTGGGCTACAGGGTCAACTTCGGGCTTTCTCCGGGGAGCTACACGGACTATCGGCCAGTTTCTGTGGTCGAACTTGAATGCAGCCCCAATGGTGAACAGACTGCCTGTGGACCCGGTAAAACATGCTATTACCAGCTCCGGGGCCTGCCATCAGCTTCCTGGTACATTACTGTCCAGGCGTTTGATACTTACGGCAATACAAGCAGGCACTCCAACGAAATTGTCCGAACCCTGAACTGAGCACCACCGATAAGGCTAACCGCGCCTGCGCGCTACGCCAACAAGACCTAACAAACCTGAGCCAAACAGCCACACCGCAGCAGGAACCGGAACAGAGGAAACCTGTCCCGTGAGGAGGATTTTGTCTGAACCGTAGATAAGCTCCCAGCTCCAACCAGGAAGTACAGGGAATAATACCTGGTCAAACAGACCGGAAAGCGTCGTGGCACGTATCAACGTCCAGCTGTCGCCATTGATCGGCGACCACCCACTAATATCAGTCAGATCCAGGATACCAGCGATCGACGCATCACCACCGACCGAAATCCATGGTGTCAGATCGTCAAACCCGAAGAAGCTGCTGCCGAGTTCAAGGTCAAGCGTACCCAGGGCACCCAGCGTCAGATCCATGCCGATTGAAACAGTCGTTCCATCCGCAAGCCTGACCTCACCATTTTTGGTTTCCTGATAAACAACAACCGGGGGTGAAAGGTCCACGTTTGACTGCGTATAAGTCGTTTCGCCTACGTTGGTGACACTACCGGTAACTGTCCGGGTCCCGGCACCTGAAAACGCCAGAATTGCATGGTTCTCAATGCTGCCGTCGAGACTGCCACCCGAATATTCAAACCGGTCATTATTCAGTACGCTACTGGCAGTCAAGCTACCACCACGCAGCTCATAACGCCCCAGCGCACCGCCTGAGTTAGAAATAATAAGTCCGTTGGAGACGTTAACATCGCCACCGTTCTGAACAAAACGCCCGTCACTGGCTTCATGCACATTGGGATAGGTGTTTGGAGTATTACTTACCACCGGCGGGATAACGCCCACTTCAATACGATCCGCATTCAGGGTGCCGCCGTTCATGGTATAGGTCCCTGTTGAAGGCGCACCGAGTGGCCCTGCCTTACGGCTGATAAACAAGTCACCATAGACAGTGTTAACCGTCCCGGCTTCTTGCGTAAAACTACCGGTTCCCCAACGACCGACATCCACAACACCCACGCGCGAAACGATATCACCAACGGTCAACGTACCACCGGATAAGGTGTACGTACCTACCCCGCCGGCTTCCGCGCCAATAATCAGGGAATCAGCCACCGTATTGGTACCACCCGTCTGGGCGAAAACCCCTGTGCCGACGTTACCTACAATCAAACCCGTAAATAATGCGGTTGCACTGCCACCAAGGTCATAGCGGCCTGATGCAGTACTGCGCGAAGCTATGAATGCATTTGTAAAATTACTTGTACCCGCGGTTTGAAGATATTCACCGGTACCATCTCGACCGATGAACAGGTTACTGGCTGATATGGCAGAATTGATTGTCTGTTCAAGGCGAACGATCCCGGCCCCGGTTGCATCAAGCCTGATTTCATCCAGCACATCTGCAGGGTTAACAACATTCCGGTAGTTGACGATGACATCACTTGCGCCAGACTGGGTTATGAACGCTGTATCGAGAGTCGCAGGCAGCCCTGCAGGTGACCAACACCCTGCGTTATCCCAGAAATCTGTGCCCGCACACGTCCAGTCTTTCGCCTGAGCTGCTGAGCTCATCCCCAAAGCGGCAGACATGGAGATAATAATTGGCAAACAACGAGTTATATTTTTCATGTTATCAACTCTTCCTTCTGGAATTCTGACGTAACGATATATATGGATGCCTTAACATCAGCACATTTTATGCCAGTGACATATCAATTTGTTTTTATTGGTTTTTTCCTGCCAAATGAAACCTTCACTGGCGCGCCAGGTAAAATATACCGACAGCGCAGGGGGAAATTCATCCATATCCGCCCATCATCTTATTGTTATGTATAGTGTATTTTCCTGGGCCCCAGAAACAGCTTAACGTTAAATATTTCGACACACTAAACCTTCTACTTGTACGTATTCTTCCTGCGCGAAGGGCTTCCAGCCAGCTTATCCCGAAACATCGCCACATACTCCGCGATAGCAAGATCAGATAATAGAAGATGTTTCGGAGAAGGCAGGTACGTCGCCGCTAACGGATTTTTTCGAGACAGGAAGTGCGTTGGCGCAGGGGCAATTTTCGCCCCCTCGTGAGTAAAACAGTTTACAGCTCTGGGCATATGGCCCGCAGAGGTAACAAGAAAGAATCGCGTCTCACCCAACAACGACATCAGGTTTTTCGCACTGGCACAGGTATTTTTTGCTCCGGTATCAAGACTCAATGCGATATCAGGAACCCCCATTAGCACCATCAACTTTTGCATCAAGAGCGGCACCTCGCCACGGCCGGAAATAACAATCTTTCTGGACGGATGCTGCCTGTAAATGAGAAGCGCTTCTGTGACTCGATACAATGAAGCCGGGTTGAGTTCGCTGCTTGAGGGAATTAACGGGTCGGCCTCAGCGTAACCCGTCAGTATGACAATGTTCGATATAGCCGGATTGTTAATCTCCGAACCCAGTTTCGGATAACGGTACTCAAGACTGCCTAGCAGAGAAAATGCTACCGGCCCCGAACCAAATACAACGTACACCAGTATTGAAGCCCCAAATACCATGCCCGTCCATCGACGCAAGCGGGTAAACATCAGCATTGCAACGCCGACAACAAGTAGTACAACGATGAGATTCGAGGGGAGTATCAAGGCGCGAACCAGACTTTCAATATTCATGCATCCCCCGTAGAAAACGACCTGACGAACAATGGCCTGCTATAGTATGTCGTCAGAAAAACTAGTGTACCCTGCAAGTCATGCCAGCAAAACGTATTTTATATTGTGAAAGTAATGCCGATGGCACCATAGGCGGCTCATTTTTCAGTTTGTTGTTTCTCATTCAAGGACTGGACAGGGAACGCTACGAGCCTGTCGTCATCTTCTACAAGGATAATAGCCTGATCCCGAGCTATCGAGCATCCGGCATCGATACACGTGTGCTTGAAAAACCGTTACCCTGGAATTTTGTCCGCAGTCTGGCCTCTGCCGGCGGTATCCGGGCGCTATGCAGCCGCCTGCTCTGGCCTGTTCAGAAGGCACTGAATGTCGGACGCTTTCTGCTTATGCCTGTTGCTGACAAATATCTCTATCTGAAACGCAATCACATTGATCTTGTGCATCTGAACAATTCGATAATACGCAATAATGACTGGATGATTGCCGCCCGGCTTGCAGGCATTCCGTGCCTCACACATGAGCGCGGCATCAATGCACATTATCCGCAACTTTCCCGCTGGCTCGCCCCCCGGCTGGATGCTGTAATTTGCATCTCCAATGCTGTCGCCAATAACCTGCGATCAAAAGCGATTCCCGACAAGAACTTCCAGATCATCTTCAATGGTCTCGACCCAGCCAATGTCGTAGCTGACGAAACAGACTCAGAGATTCGTGCTCGCTACGGAATCGCTCTGTCAGATCCCGTTACCGGCATGGTCGGTAATATTAAGGAATGGAAAGGTCAGAAATCTGTTGTACTGGCAATAGCCAGAGTGAAACAACATTTTCCAGATATTCGTTGCTTCCTGGTTGGCGATACAGCAGATGCTGATCAGCCATACAGAGACGTTCTCGAACAACTTATCGAAGAACACGGCTTACAGAAAAACATTATCTTTACTGGATACCAGACAAACGTCGCCAATTTCGTTAGCACGATGGACGTCGTCATCCACTCCTCCGTCTTGCCCGAACCGTTCGGCCGCGTACTTATCGAAGCCATGGCGCTGAAAAAACCATTGGTCGGAGCACGGGATGGCGCGGTACCAGAGATTGTTCTGGAGGGAGAAACCGGTTTCACCTTCGAGCCGGACAATCCGGATGAAATGTCGGCCTGTATCGTAAGCTTGCTACAGAATCCCGATCAGGCAAAAACCATGGGGGGAAAGGGTTACCAACGTCTTAACGAACATTTCTCGATTGGAAGCAATGTTGAAAAGACCCGGTTGCTATATGACGAGATCCTGGCCAGACGTAGCAGTTAGTTACGACGTGTCTTGACCCATCGTTTGTCACCAAGCATCACGAGGCCCTTGAATGATACCAGCAGTTTCCAGACCAGATATACCGGAACCCATACCAGCGACAACCATGTTTTCAGGGGCGCCCTCTGAATAACCAGACCGCTGAGAAAGAATGAAACCTGCGCAACGAACAACACCAGGGCTGCATAGAAAAACCCCGCGGACAAACCCGCGAATGCCACCAGCAGTGTGCTTAATATCAGGTACCCGCAGACCGATAAAAACAACATGGCATGTGAAGGCCGCATCAATTCCATCGCCACGTCAATATACCGTAAACTCATCTTGCTGAATGTTTCAGCCAATAATCGAGGGCCATAGCGTTTCAGTGTGTCCATCCTGCCTCGCATCCAGCGCATACGCTGCGCTTTGCCTTCCTTGAGCGAGTTTGCCACCTGAGAATAGATGATAGCGCCGGGCTCATGCACCACCTGAATACCTTCAAGCGTAAGAATGGCATAGTACTCCCAGTTCTCTGCCATTGAATATGCTTTCCAGCCATAGGTTCGGATGACATCTGAAGAAAAGCACATCCCGTTACCTGCAAGAGGACAGGAAAGACCCAGACGCTCCTTGCCAGGGCACTGCATGATATAGCGAAGAATCCCGGGCAAGATACTCAACCGGGTCAACCAGTTTTCATCCGGATTCATGACGCCAAAATAACCCTGAATAGCCTGTTTACCCGAACGAATCGACGAATCCATCGCTCTAAGATAAGCCCCGTCAATAATAGTGTCTGCATCGATAATTGTGTAAGCATCGTAGTTGTCATGGTCGAGTTTCTGGAAAAGCCAGTCCAGAGCCCAGGGCTTACCTCGATGCTCCAGATCGTTTCTCTCATGACACTGCGCACCAGCCGCCTTCGCCAACTCAGCTGTCGAATCAGTGCAATTATCAGCAATGACATGTATATCAACTTTGTCTTGTGGGTAATCTGCAGATCGTATGCTGGCAACCAGCCCTTCGATTAATACTTCTTCATTGTGTGCCGGAATAACTACTGCAAAACGGGACAATTCACTATCTGCTATTGTCGAAACGGGTGATTGACCGGTTCGTCCAATGGAAAAGACTGCCAGTATTAGCTGGTAAAAAACGAATACAGATATTACCGCGCCTGTAATGACAAGCAGAATGCTCATTGTCAGTTTTACTCCTCAACCAGATATAACAAGGCCAGCCGCCTGTTAAAGCTGACTGGCCGGAATTTTTAATCAGGTGACCTGCTTACTGCAAGTTTGGTGGCGCTGAAGGTGGAGAAGCGCCATTTCCTGCAAGGCCGATGAACGTGTTACTGATCACCACATCATCATAGAAGAAATCCGTATCGTAGGGTACGTCATGATTGCGATAACCATGATTGTAGGCCATACCGGTACTCCATTGCGATGAATTAAACATGTTGCCGCCGGTAAAAGAATAGTCCGGATTGTTTTCATTATTGTTGTTAATCCAGATCTTTACAGTATCGTTATTACCGTTATCTTCAACCATGAACTCAACCGCGTACCAACGGTTACTGATGAAACGGGGTGAACCCTGAGAGTCATGATCATGATTGGTACCATCAGGAGTATAAAGGCGGAATCTTCCGTAACGGCCACTGCCATCTGCGCTGCGCAATTTACCTATAATACGTCCAAGCTGCAGGCCGCTCCCACCGCCAATGTCCGGAAACTTCAATTCATAACCACGTTGTGAAGTAATCCCGGAACAGCCCGAAACCGGCGCTGACGTCTGCCATTCAGGAGAGTTATCGGTAGTACCGAATTTTACATATGTTCGCCAGTGAATACGGTTAGTGATATTCCAGTTGCTCTTCTGCTGAACGTCGTGGCCGAAGTAACTGTCATTACAGAAGTGTCGAAACGTAGACTTCCAGACACGTCCACGCTCGCCGCCTTCGTTAACCAACTCAGATGAGAACCATTGGGCTGCATTAGTCTGAAAGTCATTGTAAACATCGAAACTGAAGGGATTATTTCCGGTTTCGAAATCTTCACTAAAAAAGACTTCAGACCAGGACGTAGCCGGTAACATAAAAATAAACGCACATGTCACTATGCGGAACACCTTGCTCATATCGCGAACTCCATCATCATTTCGGGCTCTGGTAGCGTGACAACTTTTCTTGAATCACGCAGGCAGTCTCTGTTACGGCATGCCGGGCCAGTTCCCAAGGTTTGTGACACCCTTTCTACCGGGTTAAACAGAATATAACCGGAACCGGTTCGCATTTGTACAGGTCCGAAGCAAATGTCTCCGCTGCCCGACAGTGTAACAAAAATACCACAACTCTCTGAATCAGAGTCGCTTTTCCCAGTATCCCGCCTGAAAACCTGGCAGCGTTAGATTAACGAAGTTGTGTCTGAGTGTATTCGGACAGCCGTTTATAGGCAGCAGCATTTATGTGCGTGCCATCCGGAGTCGCAAATCGTTCCAGACGGACACCGTCTTTGCCCGCCAGCAAAGGTTCGAAATCCAGCAACCGCAAGCCATTTTCCGCTGCGTAACGCCTTAGCCATATATTTAGCTGGCTGACGTGCTGGTTAACATAGGCCTGATACCCCTGCTTGCCGCGCAGATCTCCGATCCATCCCATGACAGTTTCTTTCCAGCCATCAGGTGGGCGTATCGTAACCTCTGTAGCCAAAACCGGAATAACGTCGTTTTGCTGCGCCAACTCGACCATTTTGATAAAACTGTCTTTGGCACGTTGCTTCGTCTGATCAATCTTGTCTCTTGGATTCCGGTGAATATCGTTGATGTATCCCCATATCACCACCATACGGGGCTTACGGTCCAGAACATCGTGCTGAAATCGTTCCAGTAATTCGAAGGATTGCTGACCATCTACACCGGCATTGACGACTTTGAGGCCATCAAGACGATCTACGTTCCACGACTGAGCGTAGGATGCGCCAATCACGACCGCAATATCTTCAGCCTTCACAACACCTTCTCCTTGCAGCCCCGGATTGGCCAGTACTGCTATCGTTATCTGGAACAGGCAGACAAAACCAATTATTTTTTGCATCAGTTTACGCATTGTTTGCTCCTCAACGAGTGGCCAGTGTCATTTATCCGTACCCAGCTTTGTCTCTGTATCGTTAAAGTGCAGAAGGTTCTTGTGAGGAATAAATCTGCCATAGCGGTATGTATCAATATCAAACATCGACAGCACGTCCATCGCCAGCTTTTCTTCCTCGTCCGATACACGCGCCTTCCAGCGTGTGACCAGCTGCCTCTTGCGTTTTTCTTCATCCGGGTCACTCATTATATCCAGCGTTTCCTGACCTGACATAGTGATATTTGTAGAAGGCTCACCCACACTCCGGAGCAACTCAGACTGATCCTCAAGATCCAGCGATTGGCTAAGGTATTGACAGCTTTTTCGCGAATTAAGCAGCAGCTCTTCATAACTCAGCGTCGTCCACTTCCCGAGATCCGTATCCTTGAGAGGTATGTAATTTTCAAAACACCATGAAACTACAAATTGCTGAAGCCTGGTTCCTTTCCTCGCTACCTCGGAAATCTCCTTCAAGCGTTGCTCGCCAAGATAACGATCCCGGTAAAAGTCCGATTCAAGAAAAGATTCCAGTCGCGGAACTACGAACCGGGACAAGGAATTCGGGATGGGATGACGGATAAGGTAGAGAACATCACAGCCACATCGCTCGGCTATCTCATCAATCATGTGTTCAAGCTCATGCAGCTTGAACACAATGCGCCGCGTGATCGGCCGATAGAATTTCCGGAATGGCGCAGGGCTCATAAACCGGTAACGATTGTGTTTCAGACCATCGAGAAAATCTATAATTTTCTCGTTGTCACAAGCATCCGGTTGCAACTCTTCCCATGCATGAAACAAACCCGCTTTTCGAACATTGTCACGACGGATATTGAATGGCTCATCGTAGAACCGGAAACCCGGCTGCGATGCAATCATTTCCATTACCCAGGTCGACCCCCCACGCGCAGTGGCCTTGAGAAGAATGTTCTTCTTCGGACCCTGAACATGCTGGCTCGCCAGACTGCGCAGCAGATATTTAAACGATCGCCCGGGATTCATGGCCTTTTCTTTCTTCCCTGCTACGACTGTCTGGCTTTCGTAATGACCTCGCCTGCCAACGCCGCATCATATTTCTCTGAAGCAAATGCAGCATGAACATCCAGCGGTTTATTCCCCGGTTTCATGAGCTTCAGGATCAGCTTCAGCGTCCAGGATATCAGTTTGAGAATTGGGTCGAACAGCCAGAAGTTAGTCAGCTCCGGACGCACTCCTTTATTCATTTTTGCAAGATCCGAGCGGGATGGGGCTTCCGCCTCGACCAGATTAAGCATTGCCGGTGAATCGTCAAATTGCTCAACATAGTAGCGGATAACATTTGAAGCCGTACGCACGTCACAAACACTTAGCTTGTCCCAGGGATTTCCCATGGCAACAAACAACGGACCCACTTCACGGCCGAGACGACCCGGCGGGGTGAAATCACGGAAATCCACCAGAGGGCCGAGACGAATCGTCTTGGCACCTGTTTCGCCCGCATCGGCAGCTTCTTCAACCATACGTTCTGCTGCTGCCTTACCCCAAACATACGGGCCACGACCAATGTTGTCGTCATCAACGGGAGAGCTTTCGTTAAGCGGGCCACCAACTTCGGCGCTCGGCTTTAATACTGCAATACTGCTGATATTGATGAAGTACTGTATCCCATGTTTTTTCGCAGCATCCAGCATGTTCCGGGTAGCCTGAATTGTGTTACGTTCATGTGCTTCCTGCCCACCGGCTGTTTCCGCCGCCAGATGTGCAATGCTGCTGACACCTTCAAAGTACTCATCCGGCAGCGTTTCACTAATATCGCCCTCTACATATTCAACACCCGGCACACGATTACCCGACGGTGGAATACGCCGGGCTATAACTCGAACCGGCCAGCCGCGCTCCCTAAGTTCGGAAATCAATTCCTTACCAAGAAAGCCTGTGCCGCCAGTCACCAGTACAGCATTCTTGCCCGCTTCGGGTGCCGGCAATGCTGCCTCTGTCTCAGCCAGTATGGCTGCTTCACGCACTTCCTGTTCAGATTCTGCTTGCTTGAGTTTGCGACCTATCTCTTCGCAGATGCGCACGGTATCCAGTAAAGAACGCGCAGGCACCGGAGGTTGGCTACCTGTCTGAATGCTATTGTAAAACGCCCCTATCAGTTCAGACAGGCCCGCATAGCTTTTGTGTTTCTTGAAGATCATTTTGAAGATCGTAGAAATTGTTCCCCACATCAGCTGGCGGGCCTTGCTGAACGGCATAAACACCAGTGATATGGCGGATGCACCCGGCCCCGGAAATCTCTGAACACCGGTGAGAATAAAATCCGCCACAATCTGGCCATTACTACCGTTGATTTTCAAATAGGATTCTATCGGACGTCCTCGCAGAGAGACTATTAACAAACCCGTTTTCTTGCCTGTCTTGAAAATGGCGTGAACTTCTCCATCGGCATCGACCTCAACTGATTTCATTTCAAGCTCGGGAGCCTTTCCATTTTCTTCAAATGCGCTAAGCATCAGGTATACAGGATGTGGCAAGATATCCAACAATTGATCAATTGGAGATATTGCGCCCTTACCATCCGTTGAATGACGAACCGTTTTGAAGGAGAAATAACTCTCCACATGTACAACGTCTTTTATCAACGGCAAATATTTCCGATACCGGGTTCCGGAATCCTGAAACAACACCTGGTGGGCAGGACACAGTTTCAACCCTTTCTCCTCGGCAAGTGCAACCACCTCCTCCGCTTCTTTTACATCAAGAGAAAAGGGTTTTTCTACATAGGCACCTGCACCTGCTTCCAAAGCCTTCTTTGCCAGAGGGATATGGGTATGCGGAGGTGTTACGATATGCACAACATCCGGTTTCACCTTGGCAAGCAACTCGTCTACGTCCGTGAATTTCAATACTGATTGAGCCAGCTGATCGCCTACGCCATCGACTCCCATACCGGGGTCTGCCACAGCGACTAATTCTGCATTTTCCTGCAACTCAATTGCCTTGACATGATGCATACCCATCTTGCCGGCGCCAAACAACGCAACTTTTAATTTACCTGACATAATTACACCTGATTAATGATACAAAGAATTCGTTTTCAGCGGATACTATCCGCCTCGTAAAGTGACTGGTACTGCTCAACCATAACGGAATCGGAATACCGCGCCTGATAGGTAGTATAGGCAGCCTGACCCATCGCCCTGGCCGCACTCATATCACCGGCCAGTCTCAGGATTGCTTCACTGATCGCCGAAGAATTTTCTGGCGGAATTATCAGGCCTGAAACGCCGTCATCTATAATATATCGATTATCCGCTACATCGGTTACGACAATCGGAAGTTCCGTCGCCATCGCCTCCAGAAGCACCATCGGCAGCCCTTCCCATAGCGATGGCAGAATAAAAATGTCCAATGCCCCTAACAGTCTCAATGCATCGGATCGCCAACCGGTAAACTGAATCTTTTTGTCCAAGCCGTACGCGCTGCATTGATCACGCAGTTCCTGCTCGAGATGTCCGCCTCCGACAATAAGGAATCGCAATCGTATATCTCGCTCAAGCAATTCCCGGGCGCTCTCCAGCAGATAGTTCACGCCTTTCTGGCGAGACAGTACTGCTATGCAGCCAATGACTATTTCATCATCACTATAGCCAAATTCACTACGCGCTTTCGCTCGAGAACCACTATCACCACGATATGGATTCTCCGGCACACCGTTAAGCACCACATCAACCTTGTTTTCCTGAACATACAAATGCTCAATAACTGCAGCTTTCTGGCTTTCCGATACTGCGACACATCGACGTGCGAGACGCGAGAATATGCGCTCGCTCCACAAATACGGCTTGCTAATATGCGGGTAGTTGCCAAAATGATACGTATGGATCAGCGGAACACGTACACCCGTCATACAAGCCGGTCCTATATTCAATAATGCAGCTGTGCCATGACTGTGTATCAGGTCTGGCTGCTCGGAAACGATCAGCTGTTTTAACGCCCGCAGCTTACCGAGCAGACCGGACGCTTTTTCCGGCAAGAGTACACGTACACCTTCACTCTCCAGTTGTTCCCCAAGCACACCTTTCTCTTTCAGGCAGCATATTTGCATATCAAATCGATTGCGATCAGCCTGACGTGCAATATTCGCCACAACATTCTCGGCACCGCCCAGATACAATCCGTGAATCAGCTGCATGACCTTTATCACTTATCGAAATCCCATGACAGGTCGTTCAGGCTGAATGTTTTCTGTATCATTCGGATCCTTGATTTCCAGCAGCTCAACTTCGCGCTGAACGAGCCGAGAAGTCGCCATAGCCAGCGCCACCAGGAGGTAAAGGTGCGGGTAATTCACGCCACTAAGAAACATGGCAGCGACAGAAAATCCGATGGTGCTCATATTCAGGAAGTCTGGCCACAATATGGGCACAGACAGTTCTCCGGGTGCTTGTTCGATTCTCCGGCGCGTCTCGCGATTTAAAGCAAGCGTATGAAAAATGATCATCAGGTAAATAAAAATACCTCCGAAACCGTACTCGCCGAGAATCTTGAAATATACACTATGAGTTGAAATCCAGCGTACCGGGTCTCCCGGTTTGCGGTAAAAACGGCCATATGCCGAGTTAAAACTTCCCGCTCCCACGCCAAGGACTGGATGATCAAGCGCCATCTCAGTCGCATGTCCCCATGCCATCAGACGCCCCGTAGCTGAAGTATCCTCTTCATAACTTTTTATAGTTTGCATACGCTGGAAATAACCCTGGGGTGCCAGAAGTGCGACAACAGCAGCGATAATAGCCACGTACACAAGACCAAGGATTTTTTGTTTTGACACCATAATCCACATGTAAAGAATGCCCGCACTCAACGCCAGTGTTGCGCCTCTGGACTGCGTGCCAATGATTCCAATCAGGATCAGGAAAAACCCACCCAAGGCAGCAACTTTGTACACGGGTTTCTTGAAATAGACGGCGAGGAAAAGCGCCATCGGCAAGGCAACATTCAATGACCATGCAAAGTCATTCCCGTCGCCAAGGAAGTAGCCCGCCTTATAAAAACCTACTCGTGCGGCTTGTTGAAACTTCTCAAAGTTTATAACAACCAGGTAAAGATGAATGGAGACGAAGAACATCGCAAAAAGCGCAATTTTCCTGAATTCATCCATGAGATAAAATCCGATCAGTAGCAACACCAGATACCCTATCTGTTGCTTCAGTGGGTCAATCGCATAACTGTGTATCAGGCCATGAAACAGAGCGAGTGCAGTGAGGAAAATAAAAAAACTGAAATACTTAAGCTGTTTGAATTTATATGCTTCAGAAATCGAGTTCTTTGAGAGCACATAGATGAGTAGCAATGCCGAAATACCCAACGCAATCGGCAAGGCCCGAAACAATGGCACGTAGCTGCCGAGACCGACATACTCCGCACCAACGATAAACAGAAATAACAGGAAAGGGATTTTCATTCAGGCTGTGCTTTTTTGTGTTTTTGCCATAATGATTGTCGTAAGGGCCATTGGCTGACATTTGGGCCGGTTACTACAAATCTGGGTAGACCGGTTTTCAGCAAGGCCAGAATTTTATACGCATTTCTCATTAGTTTCAATAATTTGCATTCTCTTGCTACTGTAAAGATATCCGACTCATACAGGTGTGTTGTCATCCTGAGACATTAATACTTGCTGGATTTTCTGTTAGAGTTAGTCGCAAATACAGATTAATCCGATGTTTTTCATGGACTTTTTATCGGCCAACGTTTTTCGCCATTGAGACGCTGTTCACATCAGCAAATCGCCAGCTGTCTAGAATGGGCTCAGGCAATAAATTATCAAGATCACAATCACGACATCAGTAAACCGCAGCACTGGCCCCTACGGCCACCAAGGAGTAGCAACAATGAAGCTGAACATATGCACGACAGGACTATTGTTAACCACACTTGCCGGCCTCTCGATGAACGCCAACGCTGAAACAGGCCTTCCCTGGAGTTCGTCTTTCGAAACCGGAAACATCAGCGAATGGAACGGTTTTAACAGTGGTGTTGTTCAGATTTCTACCAACAGTCCCGCTGACGGGAGTTATGCCGCATCAGTCGATCTTGTCGCCAATACGCTCAATGGTGAAAACTACCTCGAACACTATTTTGGTGACCACATCCGAACCGGTCTCGAAAAGGTTGAAGAGGTCTGGCTTAAATTTTCCAGTAAATTCGAGTCTGGTTACCAGTGGCCTGACCGGCAATCGCACAAGATTGCCCTGATCAACCTGACCAATGGCAGCAGTAGCCAACGAACCTATCAGGTCTACATCTATGCGACACCTTCGGGCGAATATGCGATTGATCATACCGATATTGCCGACTGGCGTTTTTATGGCTTGTCCCAGAATGTTGGCGCACCTGCTGCGGTACGTTTTGACCAGTGGGATGAACTTAAGCTCTACACTCGCCTTAACACACCGGGACAGTCCGACGGTATCATTCGCTTGTGGATAAACGGCGAACTCAAGCTGGATTATACCGGTCTGGATATCCGCGAGAACACCACGGATGGCATGAACAAACTGATTCAGTCCAGTTATACCTCTGCGCAAAGTGGCGGCAATGGACGCCAGTGGTACGACAACTGGTCACTGACTCTGACCGACCCGGACGCAGGCTCACCTCCCAGCCCTCCGGTTATGATTACCCAGTAAAGCTACTTAACGCTGCTCTGATAATACCTGCTCGTACAAGGCCTGTACCTTCGACACACGGCCACTAAACTCGAATTGATCACGAATCTTCGCCTGGCCATCTGCAACCATGGCCAGACAGGCTTCGGGGTTATCGAGCATCCAGCCCAACCCTTCACTAACAGCTGATGCATCATGCGCAGGAATCAACACCCCCGTTTTTCGGTCGTCGACAATACTCGCCACACCACCAACATCTGTAGCTAATACAGGGATGTTCATGCACAACGCTTCCAGAACGACATTCGGGAAGCCCTCGGTATAGGACGTTAACGCCAGCATATCCAGATCACGATAAACCGGTCGGACATCACTCTCGTGACCGGTAAAGAACACACGTGCCTCCATCCCGTTTTCCGTAACGTAATTTTCCAGCGACTTATGATCAGGCCCCTCGCCCACCAGGATAAAATACAAATCTTCAGTTCGATCCGCCAGTAATGTTTTCGCTCCTTGCAGAAATTCTATCTGTCCTTTCTCAGGACTCAGGCGACCAATATTTCCGATCAGAGTGGCGTTCTCGGGGATACCAAAACGTTTTCGCAAGTAGCCGGGCTGGTGCTCATCAGGTCGATAGTTGTCCATTACGATGGCGTTATAAATAAGTTCGACATGTTTCTTTGGAGCGCCATTCCGCAAAATTTCGTCCATGATCTTGGGTGACACCGCAATGACTCGATTAAAAAACCGGAAAGTTTGTTTTCCGGCCCAGATGTAAAATCGGCTCTTTAACGAATTGGTAATCCAGCCGTGGGCTGTTGTCACTATCGGAACACCGCAGCGACGGGCCAGCAGAGTCGCCAGAATATCGGATTTATATTCATGTGAATGCACAATATCGAACTTGTGTTCACGAACAACATTCGCAATCACATCAATTATTGCTGGACTGAACTGGCTTCTGGTACGCAAAGGTATCACTTCGACACCACGCAACTCGGCTGCCTCCTGATATTGATTCCCCGTCTCGTGCTCCAGCATCAACAGACCGATCGAGAGCGAAAACCGGCTCTTGTCCACCCGACAAGCTGTTTCAAGAATCGTTTTACCCGGGCCACAGACCCGGTTTGTATCCCTCAAGTGCAACACACGTATCACAATATTCGCTCCCGAAAAACAATAAATACCCTGGCCGAGCCCAATTCAGCTTGTCACAGCAGGATGCTTTCACCTACAATTTACAGTTAATCTATAAAACACCTCGCTTTCATGGAATCCACAACGAGTGCCTTACCGAATGTTGAGCAAACTGCTAAATAGCGTTGGCCTCTATCAGCCATTGCGCATTCTTTTTTACAAACTGTTCCGGGCCAAAACGCCTGTAGAAATATCCGGCATTCATGCCACCTTTTACTCCTCTACACCCGACTTGTATCGTCGTATCGTAAACTTCGGTGGCGAGCGTGAACAGATACAACTGTTTCTCGATACCGTCCAACCCGGCGAAACCGTATGGGATATCGGCAGCTTCATTGGAATGTTCACTGTGTTGAGCAGTAAACGGGTCGGTGAACATGGCCAGGTGATTGCCTTTGAACCGGAACCGGATACCTATAAAAAACTGCTCTCCAACTGCAAGTTGAACCAGTGCAACAATGTCACCGTATTCAATGCAGCGCTTTCTGATACCACCGACGAGGGCATGATTTTCTCTTCACGTGAACACGAAAATGCCATCCACAGCCTGCGCCCAAATGATTCCCTTCAGGACGATGGCATCCCAACCCAACTTTACAGTGCTGCAGAACTTGTTCGGGACAAAGACGTACCTGTACCCAACGCTGTCAAGCTCGATGTTGAAGGCGCAGAATGCCTGGTCATGAATGGTATGAAATCCATTCTGGCTGATGATAAATGCCGCTTCCTGTTTATGGAAGTCCACCCTGACGACTTGCCGAGTTTCGGTCATAGTCTGGACGATGTGCATGCAATCCTTGAAGAGGTGGGCTTTCCTGTCACCCGTAAATATGAACGAGGCTCCGAGTACCACTACTTCTGCGAAAAACCCTGAGCAAGATTCTTATTCCGTACTACCGGGATAACAACCGCCTGAGATCGCCACGCAAACCGGGATCTATCGCCAGCAGCGCGACCAGATATGTCAGCGCGGCCAGCACAACACCCGGCCAGAAAACCAGCGCACAAGTCAATTCAAATGCACGGTCAAGCAACCAGTACACTGCGGGAATACTGATTACTGCCAGTATCATCGGTGGCAATACAGCGCGCGCCAGCTCCCATGCCGGCATCGATAACATCCGCTGAACTACCGAAGCCTCCCATAGCAAAACGGTAAAATAGGTTCCGGCGATTAACCAGCTAATCCCTTCAAGACCAAAAAACATCACTGCAGGTGCGCCGAACCCCCCAACTATGACCAGGCGATAAATCACGAAGGTCTGTACCTTTTTTGGTTGTCCCATTGCCCGAATCAGCTCATGGAGAATAACGCTTAATGAGCGCAACAATGCTGCAAGGGCCAAAATCTGTAGCGGACCTTTCATAGCAGCCCACTTGGCATCAAACACCAGGTCCACCAACCCCGGTCCAAACGTGATGATCCCGACTGCCATCGGAAACGTCGCTGCAGCTGTATACCGAAAAGTCCTGGCGAAAGCCTGTTTAAGTGCAGGAATGTCATCGTTAAGGCGCGAAAACACCGGGAACATTACACGGCAAATCAAATGCCCGAGCTCTGTTACAGGCATGTTTGCAATACTGAAGGCCAGAGTGTAAATACCTAACGAGGTAAGCCCGTCGATTTTACTGATGAAGAATTTGTCCACATTATACAAAGCGACGACAAATATTGATGTGCCAACAATAAATTTACCGTAATGAAATAACTCAGCTACAACTTCGCGGTCGAAGTTAAATCGCGGTCGAAACGGTACAACGCGCCATAACAGAATAACCAGAAGAATATCCACGATCAGAGCCCTGACAACCAGGCTCCATACACCGTAACCCTGAAATGCCATTACAATACCGACTGTCGATCCTACTACGACAGGAAATACCTCCGGGAATATCAGCTTGTGAAAATCGATCTCTCGACGCACAAGTGCGCTCGGTACAACACTCAAAGACATCCACAACAGGTTTGTCGACATCACAATCAGTACCATTGTGATGCGAGAATCATCAAAGAAACTTGCGGTCAGGGGTGCAAGCAACAAAGCGATGAGAAACAGCGTTGTGTTGAGGCCGAGCGTCATGAAAAATACCGCACTACTCGCCTCTTCTATTCGATCACTTCGGTATATCAGCGCCTGCCCAAGCCCCATATCCTTGAAGATCTTGAGTATCTCGATCATCATCGCCGCCAGGGCAACAAGACCAAAGTCTTCCGGTGCCAGAAGCTTGGCAAGAATCAATGTCGTTATAAAACCAAGCAAGCGATTTATGTATTTGGATACCGCTACCCAGCCGAATCCCGCAACGATTTTTTTATTGGAAAACGCCACAGAATACTCCGTCAGGGAAAGTGTCGGTTCAGCCAATCAGTGGACTGATCCAGCATCGTCTGCTGCCACTCTGACATTGAAAGAATATGGTTCGCTTCAGGAATGACGGAAACTTCAAAATGCGCCGCGCACTGTTTCAACTGCTCAGAATGCCGACTCACGAATTTTTCTTCGTATTCCCAATCAAGACGGTCTGATCCACTGAAGATAAAACGTATTTTCCGGCCACTACCAACCACGTCAAAAAACGCAGGCGCGAAAAGGGGATTAGTATTGTCATCCGACTCAACCGGCGTGTCGTTCTTATCTGCTGATGGCGCTTTCTCCGGAGAGAAAAGTTTTCTTTTCAGGATGCGCCAGATCACTTTGTAATCACTCTGGAATGTCAGCAGCCGTAACCAGTACCTGGGTGAAATTAATTTACTGATATAGCGCTGACGCAGACTATCGATCTGACCCTCAGTAAGGAACCGGGATTTATCCAACTGGGCGCTGTCAAGAATAACCGGGATACCAAGGCCCAGAAGCCCCTCAACTCGCGCATCTCCTCTGGCAGTCAGCAGACCGGTAATAGCGCCCCCGCAAAGCCCGGCGAGCAAGAAACGTTCTATCCCAAGTTCCTCGCAAATCCATTGCATTGCAGCCTGCGTGTCACCGACATAACGTCCGATCTGGATACTGCCGTACAGATCGGCGAGTTTATCTTCTTCAACGTCTCCTTCCGCATCACCCAGTCCATAGAAATCAAATCGAAATACCGGGTAACCAAGATCGACAAATCTGGCGGTCATTTTATTGTAAAGGCGGTGCGGCGCTACTCTCATTTTCACGCCCGGAGATAACAACAACAACGCAATGGATTTGCGTCTGGATGCTTCCGGCTCATGCATAATGCCATGCAGGCGCAATCCTTCCCCGTTATCAAAGCTTACCGGGTACATTGCACTCACCCCTGCGCCTCCAGCCATCCCAGCGTCGCTGCAAACAAATTGTCCGCACGCGAATAGAAACGTTTGATTTCACGCCAGAAGGGTTCTTCAACCACGCAGCGCAAGTCGGCACCTATGAGTTTCGTAAAACCAGCTGGTTGACGCTTGGGCTTTTCGGTTCGACCGATCTGGACCACAAGCGTCGAACCATTTCTTCCTTCACTGCAGTCAGCGAGCTGCATGTCTGACAGTCCCTGATACACATCGCAGCTCAGCTCGTATCCATCAACGTTAACGAGTTCATTACGTTTCAGTTTTTCAATCAACTGTTCCCGGTTTTCTCGAACTTCACCGTAAACAGCCAGTTGAGTCGCAAGATTTGAACGCAGGAATTCCTGAACATATTCCTCACCATTCAACACCGGGTCCCAGAGAACAAGCGGCCCATTGATTTTGTCGGTCCGTGCTGCTGCCAACCAGGCCAATGATGCACCAAGGCGCAAGCCCAACAATCCGGTTTCCTTTATGTTGTCGACCTTTTCGTGCAAAAGCGCTATTGCCCGTTCAATATCATCGCTGTGGTGCGCCAAGGTCAAGTGTGTAAACTCGCCTTCGCTATCACCGTAACCCCGATAATCGAAGCGCAATACTGCATAGCCTTTATGCGCCAGCTCCCGGGCAAAATTAACGTAGACGCGGTGAGCCCAAAGTTTTTCTTCCGCAAACGGATGGCAAAACACGAACGCTTTGCCATTACTGTCTGTTTCAGGACGATGTAAAACACCAAACAGGCGATCCTGTTCTTCAGAGAAGAAAAGCGGCGTCTCATTCATTATTCAGGATGCGCGCCGGGAAGGCGTCCACAGTTCCTGACGAACACCGCTGAAGTAGCGTATCCAGGCATAGAGAATGGCCACATTGACTGCTGTAAAATACAGGGCAATCTTCCCGGGAATACTGTTTTCGATGACAGCAATGCCACGCCATGCCAACAGGGCCAGTAGATAAAACGCCAGCTGTGCAGCGAAAAACAGCTGATAAAATATCTGCTCCAGAAGAAACAGGTTTGCCACCAGCACACCGATCAGGAATAACGGTACCAGCCAGCGCATAAGCTTGTGTGAAATCAAAAATAGCGAAAATAACGGCGTATGTAGCGGATTGAGTAAATGCGATTTTTTGAATAATGCCGTGAAACCACGAATCAAAGTACGCACCTTGCGTTGAAATTCATCACTGGCAGATTCTACCGCAGTCATGAAGCCGAAAGCCTCAGGCAAAGAGATAGCACGATAACCCTGTTCAACCGTATTGAGAACAGACAGAAAATCCGGGGCAAATCCTTCCAGAAATGCGCTCACCAACTTTCGGCGCTGCGCATAAAACGACCCGCTAGCGCCCACAATTGAGCCGAATTTCGACTCCTGATTACGTAAAAATAACTCGTATTTCCCGTATAGCCCTTCCCCGCCACCACCTTCTATAAGGTCTTCACCCGACACGCAACCAATACGCGGGTCAGCAAATGGTCTAACGATATTCCATACCGACCGTTCATCAAGCATGATCGAAGCATCCGAAAAAACAACAATGTCGCTGTTGATGTGCTCAAGCCCAACGTTGAGGGCATTAGCCTTACCCTTGCGTTCTGTAAGTTCAATGAACTCGGGTTTGTTATCCCAGGAAAAACTGCGTACCACTTCAGCCGTGGCATCGCTGGAACCATCTGATACCACGAGCACATGAAATTCTCCGGGATAATACAGCGCCAGTGTATTTTCCAGCTTGCGGCCAATCACATCAGCCTCATTGTGCGCCGGGATCAGGATAGTTACTGATGGCGCCTCGTCCTCGTTGTATCGAGCCGGCACAGACGGTGAAATACTTTCCCGAATACGGTTCACCAGGACCAACAAAAGCGGGTAGCCGAAATAAGCGTAGAATACGCCTGACAGGGAAATCCAGAAAAACCATTCCATCATTGAGAATCTTTATTAGTTTAATTACGGTGCTCGGATGCACCGGGTATCGGCCAGCAAGCTGTTCAATTTACAATATTTTTGCTGAACACTGTGCTATGATTTCTGACACAGAAAACAGACCGAATTATACTGTTAACTATTTGATATTTCAAATGTTTCTACTTTATCACACGATTCCTCCGCACCCTTTTCGGGCTATCCTCCTGTTTCCCTGCCAGTTTTTCATTTACCCATGCTAGCCTCAGATCGGCCTAGCCGTTGGCAGGCACTACGCGACAACCGTGTACTGTTCGGTCATCAGTCAGTCGGGAATAATCTTCTCGAGGGGATTGCTCATCGATATCGAAGCATTGTTCGAGCAATACACGACAACGCACGAAAAATGGGTTCAGCTTTATCCGTCAGTACGTTTCTTCCACTTTACAACACCACTGCGAACCATTCACTCTGGACTGCGGTCCCGACTCAAGAGCCTTATTGGTCAGCCGCTTCCTGTTTGTGAAGATAATATACAACGAGAAACATTCAACGATATGCTGCGACATAAATACGATGCAAAAGAATCGCTATTCGATCTGGCCAGGCTTGAATCACAAACACCAAAAGAGCTGGAATATCATGCCCGCTACAGAGGAACCAGAATACGGGCACTACACCCCGCATACACGGTAGATGGCGGGCACCTGAATATGAACGGAACAACTGCTCTGGCAAGTGAACTGCCGGATTTTCTCACCGTACAAATAAACAAGGCCTCATGACCCAAGCTGACATCAAAATTAGTGTGCTGGATAATACTGCTCCTGCACTACAACACTGGAACCAGTACCTGACAGAGCACCCGTCAGCCAACTTCTACCAGCGCGCGGAATGGCGTGGTATCAACGAAACCGAATTCGGTCACAAAACATTCTTCCTCACTGCCCAACACGGCAATGAAATTGCCGGTTTGTTTCCGCTGGTTTTCATTAACAGTCGTGTGTTCGGCCGCATCTTGTGCTCAATGCCTTTCGTCAACTTTGGCGGCCCCTGCACCAATGACCCTCAGATTGAAGCTGCGCTGGTTGAACAAGCCTGTAAAATTGCACGTGAGCAACAAGCGGATTATATGGAGCTACGCGGGCTGCACCGCGTCACACCGGAACTGGCTACCTCTGAACACAAGATATCCATGACACTCGAACTGGATGCTGACCCCGATACGCTGTGGAATGCTTTCAAGTCCAAACATCGCACAAACATTCGGCGCGTGTACAAAAACGGAGTTGCTGTTACAGCTGGAGGAATAGAACTCCTCGACGATTTCTACGATATCATGAGTCAATCCTGGCGCACTCTGGGTACACCGATCTATCGAAAGCGTTACTTTCATTCCATTCTCGAAGCATTTGGTGATGATATCCGCATCTTTGTTGCAACACAGAACGGTACCCCGGTGGCTACTGCATTTAATGGTCATTTCCAGTCGACTGTCGAAGGCATGTGGGCGGGAGCTATCCCGGCGTATCGTAAATTGCAGATCAATTACGTCCTGTACTGGGAGATGATCAAGGATGCCTGCGAACGAGGTTTCATCACTTATCATCTGGGCCGCTCTACAGTGGAAACCGGAGGTGAGTCTTTCAAGAAGAAATGGAACGCCGAATCGACACAGCTTTACTGGCAATACTATCTTCCGGATGGCGGAGAAATTCCTCAATTGAATGTGCAAAACGCCAAATACCAACTGGCAATTCGCGCATGGAAAAGAATGCCACTATGGGCTACGCAGCTCATCGGCCCAATACTGGCGAAAGATATTCCGTGAGATATCTCTGATGCCCCGCGTGCTTGCACCAACAGGATCGCCCGTCAGCGCGGCTGAGTTAGGCCACTGGTTAACCGCTCTGTTGACGGGACAAGATCCGCGACCGGCATTCGCAGAAGCAATTTGCCAGCATTTTTCTGTCCCTCACTGCCACCTGTTCTCTACCGGACGCGCAGCCATGAGCTTCCTGTTCGGCTGTCTGGCCGAAATGAACAATGACCCGGCACGCACCGAGATCGTGGTGCCCGCGTATACCTGCTACTCCGTCGCAAGCTCTGCACTGATGGCAGGATTACATGTCCGGGTGTGTGATATAGATCCAGATACACTTTCGTATGATCTGGAACAATTACGCTCGATAGATTTCAGTCGTGTACTTGCAGTGACAACCGCCAATCTTTACGGAATGCCGGATAACCTGCCGGAGATCGATTCCATTACACGTGAACACGGCGTATTTCTTGTTGATGACGCAGCCCAGAGTATGCAGGCCCGCATTGCCGGGCGTTTCAGTGGCACATGGGGTATTGCCGGACTATTCAGTCTCGACAAGGGAAAAAACATCACTGCAATACAAGGAGGAATGATTGTCACAGAGAATAATGAACTGGAAAATATTATAGTTCAGCGTTATTCCCGGCTGCCGGAAAACGGCCACGTCAGTAACATCAAGGAATATATCAAACTACTGGTCTACTTCTCTCTATTACACCCTTCTCTGTACTGGATGCCTGCGAGCCTGCCGTTTCTGCATCTGGGAGAAACACGTTATGAAGACGATTACCCGATAAACAGGCTTCCCCGCACGCTGGCAGCAATATCGAATCATCAACTTTCACGTGTTGAAGCAATCACCGCCATTCGACTAGGTAACGCTGAACGCTATATTCAGACACTGGGAAATACCAGCGGCCCCGGTCGTTTTTCCATAATAGATGGTGCTGAACCGGTATTCCTGCGCTATCCTGTCAGAATGAAGGACAAGCAGGCACGCCGCAATTTCCTTGGCGAGTACGCCGGGCTTGGGGTAACCGCCTCCTATCCACAATCGATAAGTGACGTTGAGGAAATACGTTCAGTGATACGCATACAGAACGAACAAACTCCGAATGCAAGACAGATTGCTCGTGAAATCGTGACACTTCCTACTCACGCGTATGTCAGGCCAGGCGATATCGAAAACATTTGCAAAGAACTTGTAAGTGCGACACATGGCTAACACTTTCTAGTATGCAGATTTCTTTATACAACAAGCTGGAAGATATTCCGATTGACAAGGAGCAGTGGAGGAAACTGCTGGCTCGTAATACGACACGCTCTGTATTCCAGAGTTATGCCTGGACACATAACTGGTGGGAACAATTCGGAAATAACTACACTCTTTTTTTTCTTGTCGCACAAAACAATGATGGTCAGGTTTCAGGTCTGGCACCTCTGATGCTCGATGAAAGTCGCACGCTCAGGTTTATTGCAGACAAGAATTCGGACTATCTTGATTTTATTATTCCTGATGACCGAAGCGAAATTCTCTCAGCCTTCTTTAAAAAGATCAGAGAACAACAGCACGACTGGCTGATGATAGAGCTGAATAACATACGCAGGTGCTCTGATCTACTCGACCATGTAAAGCGTATTTGTAACAGTTCAAACATGTATTTCTGGCGCAATGGAACCATTGATGCCCCAAGTCTTATTATTGACGGGAACGAAAAACACACAGAAAGACTACTGAAAAAATACAGTACCCGCCGTGCCGAGAAACAATTTTCACGGCAGGGAGAGATTTCGTTTACCGTATTTCGGTCGCGCGAACAGGCTGCGCCCTACTGGAAAGCCTTCTTTACACAACACATTGACCGCTGTGGAAGTGTTAATCGTGGATCTTCATTCATACAGCCTGCGTTTCGTCGCTTTGCAAGGGAGCTGTTTGAACAGACACTTGAGGAGCACACTGTCCACTTTTCTGTCCTTGAATTAAACGGAAAACCCATAGCTTTTCACTATGGGTTTATCTCCGAAAATCGGCTGGTCTGGTACAAACCCTGTTTCGATACAAAAATCAAAAAAGGCTCGCCTGGTTTGTTGCTTATCAAACGGCTTATTGAACACTGTGTAGACAACAAGCTCCAGGAGCTTGATTTTACAATTGGCGCAGAAGCTTTCAAGGACCGATTTTGCTCGATTCGTCGGCGAGTGGATTCTGCCCGAATCTACAAATCCCGGACACGCTATTTTACCGAATGTATTCTCCACATGATGTGGGATGCTGTAAAACATACTCTTCGGAAATTGTTTCCAGGCACGAATCAACGTAAAGCCGACAGCACCAGGAACTAGGGACCATCTGCAACTCATCAACAAAAACCAGATCCGTCGAACCAGTCCAGACCTGCGACGCCAGGCTCACAAGCGATTCACTATCAGTGAAATGCATCGCCGGGTTGGAAGACATTCAGTCTCTGCGCGATGACTGGAATATACTGGCGAAACTAACAGGCAATCTTCTGCTCACTTTTGAATGGGTCGATAGCTGTTTACAACAACTGCACTCTGACGCAACGCCAAATTTCCTGGTAGTAAGTTCTGATCAGGGAGAAACTTGCGCTATAGCCCCGCTTGTTCTGGTGCGACGTGACAACTCAACCTGGCTGGATATTCCAGGCTTCAATGACCTGCATGAGCCGGTTGGGCTTTTGTATCGGGACAAAGCTGCACTACTCGCCTTGTTTGATGCTATTTCCCGTCAACCTTACCCTGTATCAATCAACCGGCTATGGCTGAATTCAGAACAAGACCTGACGATATCTCCTCCAACTGCAAATATTCATGGGTTCTGGGTCTCACCCGGTTGCAGACCATCACGATACCTTAAGATCCAATCGAGCTTCGACAGCTTTCTGTCATCGCTTTCATCACGACGACGTTATGATTACAACCGCGCCTTGCGCCGTGCAGCCAAGCGCGGGGAAGTGCGCCATGTTATGGAACAGCCAGACAGTCATTCACTCGAGCCTCTATTTACTCTGGCGATGCAGATAGAGGACCGCAGTTGGAAAGGACGCGAAGGGTCCTCGCTGTCAAAGAACAAAAGGCTTTCCCGATTTTTTAGCACCTACCTCGCCCGTCCCGAAGTATTGCCATGGGTGCGAGTATTCTTTCTGTACGTTGGTGAGAAAGCTGTCGCCATGCAAATTTGTATCGAACATGAAGAGAGACTCTGGCTACTTAAAATTGGCTATGACGAGGATTTCCAGAAATGCTCACCTGGTCTTATTCTGATGATGGAGGCTGTGCGCTACAGCTTTGAGTCCGGCCATACCAATATCGAATTTCTGGGTTCAAGTGAGCCATGGCTATCGCTGTGGAGCAAGCAAGAACGCGAGTATTTAAATCTGACTCATTATCCGCTTACATTTTCAGGTCTGCGAGCTGCTGCTATAGACACATCAAGACTTCTTCGACGGAGTATATCGCAGTGGGAAGACCCAGCAGGAGCCTCGAAAAAGTCATGAGGATAATTCGCCAGACAGTTAAATCACTGGTCGCTGCACTGCTGTATTACTCAGGAATTTTGTCACTGGTAGCGAAACGACGCCTGTGTGGGAAAGCCGTGGTATTAACTTACCATCGTGTGATGCCATCCAGACAAGTTCCCGACTGCCAGTCAAATCCGGGGATTATTGTCCACAGCCATAATTTCGCCAAGCAACTTGAGCTTCTTGTTGAGCTGTTTCATATAATTTCTCTGAAAGATTTTTCAAAATGTATGGCCAATGGAGGAAAATTCCCTGACAGAAGCTGTTTAATTACTTTTGATGATGGGTGGATCGACAACTACGAACACGCTCTCCCTCAACTAAAAGAAAGACATATCCCCGCCACCATTTTTCTGCCATTCAATTATATCAGCAGTGACCTTATGTTCTGGCAGGAAGAGCTTAGGCTCAGACTGGGAATGCTTTCTGATTCCGAGAAAAAATCAGACCGTGACTTTACCGCCTGTCTGACCGGGATTGAATCAGATATCAATCCTGAGGACATCGGAAGCTATATCTCGAAACTCAAGAACAAGGACTACGGTGAAATTAATAAAACACTCGAGAACGTTCGGAAGTTTCAGGAAAACATACCCCTTCCCCCACATTATAATCGCTATCTGGACTGGGATCAGGTTTCTGAAATGCAAAACGCAGGTGTGAATTTCCAGTCGCACAGCATATCCCATCGTATACTACCCAGACTCGACACGGTATCTATAGAGCAGGAACTGATCAACTCTCGCCGCCTTCTGGAAACGCGGCTGGGCAGTTCTGTCGATGCCATTGCGTATCCAAATGGAGACAGCTCCCGGCTCGTAGAATCACTAACAGAAAAAAATGGCTACCGATTGGGCTTCACTACACAAAAAGGCTACGTTGACAAGAATACGGATGCTTACGCGATCCCACGTATCAACATTCATAATAATTCATCGTATAATAAGCCAATATTTCTTTGCACAATTCTCGGAATTTTCTAACAGGCTTTGCGAATCAATGAATGTCTTTGTTACAGACGGTAATAGTCGCGCTGCCCTGGCTATCACCCGGTCCCTTGGGCGCAAGGGCCACCATGTCATAGTCGGCTGCAAGCGAAGCACATCACTTTCCTCTTGTTCCCGATATTGTGCTGACTCGGTATCTTACCCAGATCCAGCATGCGACTCAGAAGCATTTATTCAGCACCTGAAGATACTGGTGGAGGAATACAGTATTGACCTTCTCGTACCGGTAACAGATGTCTGTGTATTACCGGTTTCAAAACACCGGGAACAATTCAGTTCCAGACTTCGGATACCACTACCACCCGATGAATCCCTGCGTATTGCCGCAGACAAGAACCGTCTGATTGAAATTGCAACAACACTTGGCGTCTCGGTACCCAAGTCGTTCATCGTGGACAACCCTGAAAATATAATCCGGAGCTTGTATAAACTTGACTATCCCCTCGTTATAAAGCCCAGCCGGTCACGTGTACCTGACAAGAACGGATGGATTTCTACCAGTGTGGATTACGCAGAAACTCCGGGCGAGCTGGAAGAAAAACTGTGCAAGATGCCGACACCGGTATTCCCGATAATTCTGCAAGAACGTATTGTTGGACCCGGCATTGGTCTGTTCTATTGCTATCATGAAGGAAAGAAAATAGCCTCCTTTGCCCACCAGAGACTTCGGGAGAAACCTCCATCGGGTGGCGTGAGCGTACTTAGAGAAAGCGTGGACATTGATCCAGTTGCTGACGGATATAGCCAAATATTACTTGAAAATCTTAACTGGCATGGTGTCGCAATGGTTGAATTCAAGCGTGACCTCCGTGATGGACAGCCAAAATTGATGGAGATAAACGGACGTTTTTGGGGGTCGCTGCAACTGGCAGTCGATTCTGGAGTGGATTTCCCGGCTATTCTGGCTATGCCCACCAGTGATCAGCCAGACACGAAGAACACCAACAATACATACGAAGTCGGTATACGTTCGCGCTGGTTATGGGGTGATATTGATTTATTACTGATGTATCTGTTTAAATCTTCCCGACAGCTGAACCTGCCACCAGGCGCCCCTTCCCGCTGGAAGTCACTGAGGAAGATCCTGAACCCCTTCGGCCACAATTTACACTACGAAGTGCTCCGTTTCAGCGATTTAAAACCCTGGCTGCATGAAACCATGCAATGGTTCAGAAATTAGCCAACTTTAAGCAATGCGCTGATTGCTGCTACAGAATCATCCATCCGTCTAACCAGTTTTTCTATCTGTTCCTGTGGCTTCCCATACGGGTCTTCGACTTCAGGTATGCGAACATCCAGCGCAGCTGCCACCCATACAACCTTGTCCAGTGCGTCCGGGTAGGAAAATTCAAGCTGGTCGTAATTTTTACGATCCATAATAATAATCAGGTCGGCCCATTCGATATCTTCGTGATTAACACAGCGGGAGCGATGGTTTGTAAGCTCGCCACCATAACGTGCAGCAATTGGAATATAATCCGGATCACAGGGTCGTCCTGTTTTTTTATGGAAACCCGCAGAACGTAACATCCAGCGTTCATCAAGATGAACCCGGAAACGTTGTTCCACAAACGGGCTACGGTAGATGTTTCCGTAACACAGAACCAGAATATTCCCGTGCCGGATACCATCAAGGCGCTTCAGGCTTATTCGCCGCGCGAACAGCAGTATTCGCGCATGCCTGAGGCGCAGCAACAAGGCTTTACAGATACGCAATAGCATCACGCAAGACCTACACTGTTAATCCTTGCCTACTTTATAATCTCTGCAACGTCCTCAACGAGCACAGGGGCAGCATGCATGTAGTGCGTAGCTTTCCGCTTGTTTTTAATGTCCTTATAGATAAACTCAGCGTGCTTCTCATCGACATCAAGCACCTCGGCAAGTTCTGATGCGCTATGGCCGTGATTCAGCGCCCATAGAGCCAGATCCATTTTGGCATACGGCAATGCAAAGTAAAATTCATCCTGCCCCTGCTGAAGGCTGTAAGTATCTGTTGTTGGTATCGCAGAACATATCTCTTCCGGCAAGCCCATATGTCTTGCGAGCGCATAAACCTGGCTTTTATATAAATGCGCAATTGGTTTTACATCTGCAGATCCATCACCGTTCTTGACGAAGAAACCCTGATCATATTCCAGGCGATTTGGCGTTCCAATCACTGCATAGTTCAAACGGTCAGCATGGAAATATTCGATCGACTTGCGAAGGCGCTGCTTGTAATTCGTCGCCGCAACAATCTGCAAATATTCACGCAATGGTAATCGTTGCTGTTTCAACTCGCCATCAGGGGTCTGAACAACCAGCTGAAAGTGATTTACCAGTCCCTCTGTACCGCCCGAGATAACAATTTTATTTTTCCAACCCTCACCGTATTCCGGGAAGACTGATCTTATGGCATCGTCCCTCCAGCGGTAGCAACCGATCGCTTCAAGTGCAGGAGCAATATCCTCAAGCACGAATTCAATTCCGAGATGTTCCGCCAACAATTGCCCACGGGATTTACTATCACTCGACGAGTCCGTTTCCGGCAAAAGCAATCCGTATACTTTCTTCGGCCCAAGCGCTTTCACAGCAAGTCCTGCGCAGACAGAACTGTCGATACCGCCCGACATCGCGATAATCAGACCACGCCGGTTAAGATTGCTGCGCAATATCTCGCGCAGACGCTCTCCAACGCGATCTACTTCTGCGTCCATATCAAAATTCAAAACATCGGGGCTCAATGCTGACATTATGTTTGCTCCAGTAAGGGTTCCTGTAACATGAAGCGACGTACCTTTCCGGACGCCGTTCTGGGGATTTCGTTAACAAATTCTACTTGTTTGGGTATTTTGTAGCTGGCCAGATTCTTTTTACAATGCGCCTGAATATTGCGTTTTTGCAAATCGTACCCGGATGCAACAACAACGACCACCTTGATAATCTGCCCAAGCATATCATCCGGCACTCCAACCGCTGCGATCTCTTCGACTCCGTCAAGCTCGAGAATGACTTCCTCAATCTCTTTCGGACTGATCCGGTGCGCACCAGATTTGATCATCTCGGATGACCGGCCGACAATGAACAGATAACCTTCATCATCGCAATATGCGAGGTCGCCTGTCTTTAACCAGCCTTCGTGTAACACCTCACAGGATAACCCCTCATCCTGCCAGTAGCCGTTCATAATGTTTTTACCTGTTGCCCAGATCTCGCCCGTCTCACCCGAACGGACAATTTTCCCCTGCTCATTACGAACTTCCAGTGTCACACCGGGTATAGCTATGCCAATCGAACCCATCTTGGCGTCGAGCATTTCTGGAGGAAGGTATGATAACCGTGCAGAGGCTTCGGTCTGGCCATACATAATAAAAAAGTCGGCATGCGGAACCTGTTCACGAAGCCGTTGGATACTAACCGGCGCCATGGCCCCGCCTGCCTGGGTAAGGTAACGTAGCGATGAAAGATCGTAGTCTGCAAGCTCAGTGCGATTTAACAGCAGGCTGTAAGTCGATGGAACACCGGAGAAACCAGTGGCCTTTTCTTCCACGAGTCTGGTCAGCACATTACGTGGATATAGCAGGCTGTTTTCAAGAATCACTGTACCACCGACAGCAAGATGGGTATGCAATACTGAATTTCCATAGGAATAGTAAAAAGGCAATACGTTTAACACACGATCCTGCTCATCCAGTTTGAGGTATTCGAGTATCGAGCAAATGTTTTCGTGCAGGTTGCTATGGGTAAGCATCACACCTTTCGGCTGCCCCGTTGTGCCTGACGTGTAGATAATCGATGCCAGACTGTTCTCATTGATAAAGTCAGGGATACACAGCGGCGCCTTATCATCAAACGGTAAAGCACCAAGATTCGCTCGACCACTGTCACAGCTCGCCTCGCCAACATCAACGATGCCAATGCTGCCTGACAAACGATCAAGCAGCGAAGACAACTCGGGTTGCCTTGACTCTGCAAATAACCAGTCTGCACCTGCGTGTTGTAACCAGTTAGCCAGATCACGGGCTTTTGCCGCCGTGTTGAGTCCAACGACTACGCCTCCAGCCGCCAAAACCCCATAGTAGATAGCGGCATACTCCGGGCTGTTGTCAAGCAGTATTCCAACGCGAGCACCTGGCTCCAGCTTCTGTGCACGCAGAAAAGTCGATACAGCTCCCGCCTGACTGGAAAGCTCACGATAACTTACACGCTGCTCTCCATACACGATCGCTTCACGATCCGGGAAATGCTCAACTGAATCCAGAAAGAGCTTTAGTAATGAAGCTTTCATCTAATAACCGCTTGCACGTGACCCAGGTGTTTCAAGCCTGCTTGCGCGCAACATAGGCCACCAGGCGCTCAACCGAATCAAGGTTCTCTGGCACCATTTCATCGTCGGCCACCTTGATTTCGTATTCATCTTCAATGAAGTAAATGACTTCAAGAATACCTGTCGAGTCGAGAATACCTTTTTCAAGGAAAGAATCCGTATTGGACAATGCGGATTCATCCTCCGTAAACAGATAATTTTCCATAATGTAACTTCGTACTTCCTTCTCAATACTCATTATTTATACCTCTGCAACAATCTTGTTTGTTGGTTCTATCGGTGTATCTGGAATTTTGTTTATCGTTTCCTGAAAATTCTCAACGAAATGGCGATGCCAGATCTGGGTTGAGAGAATACCGACCAGCGCCATATTATCCTTGTATCCTATCGCCCGGCCACGCTTTATTTTCTTTACCAGCATGCCGACCCGTGTCGGGTCAAAATAGCCGGCATTACGCAAAGCAGACTCGCTTAGTACATCCTCGACATATTCTGGCGTCTGACCGGAAAAAAACGAGGGGATATCCGGTGCGCGATATGGCTGTTTGTAACGCGCGATAATCGATTCCGGGAGATAACGTTTCATGGCCCGCTTGAGAATGTATTTTTCGTTAAGCACTTTCATTTTAAACTTTGGCGGCATCCCGTTGGCAAATTCCATGACCCGGTGATCCAGAAACGGGAACCGCCCCTCTACCGAGTTTTTCATCAGCATACGATCACCTTGTGAACATAGCAGATAACCGCCCATCAGGGATTTCGCCTCAATGTACTGGGAACGATTAAAAGGACTCCATGCTGACAGACTATTGGGAAGAGATTCCGTCAACACCTGAACCGGATCGTCTTCACGGAGATTGGCCTGCATGTCGTCCGAGTAGAACATCTTGATTTTTGAGGTCGTATTCCAACGGGGAATATGAGAAAAGTATGGAACATCCGGATTATCCAGACCGGCTCCGAAAAACGATTTTACATAAGCCTGCCCGCGCCCTCCGGACAAATCAAGATAGGGATACAGCTTTTTCAATAGCAGGGATCGAAAAGCCGAATCAGGATTTTGCGCCCAGAAACGGCGAATCTTCGCTTCTTTGAAGATATCGTAACCACCAAAAACTTCATCCGCACCTTCTCCGGTCAGCACAACCTTGTAGTCCTGCTCGTGAACAAGTCCTGACAACAATCCCATGGGGATCGGGGCAGTACGTAATATAGCTGACTCGGTATGCCAGATAGCGTGTTCAAAACCGGCTGCAATGTCATCATGTCTGCACTGAATGCTGCTGTGATCTGTCTTAAGATGGTCGATCAGGGTTTTCTGGAATGAAGTTTCGTCCAAGCCTTTATCTTCGAAACCAATCGAGAAAGTCCTGAGCGGTACATTGCCATAGTGATGGATTAGTGAAACCAGAACCGAGGAATCCAGTCCTCCTGACAAATAAGCACCTACAGGGACATCCGAGCGCAAACGAATACGTGTAGCATCGACTAACAACTCGTGCAGTTGTTCCGCGAGATCCTGCTCCGATCCTTCATGATAGGCGTTGTTTTCAGGGAAATCCCAGTCCCAATAACGTCGTGTCGTCAGCTTCCCTTTCTCGAATATGCCAAGAAAGCCGGGCGGAAGTTCTTTGATTCCACGGAACAGAGTACGTGGTGACACTGGAGACCAGAAAGTAAATAACTGATCAAGCCCGCTTTGATCTAATTCGGGCGTCTCGCCCAAAGCACTCAATACCGATTTTGCCTCAGAAGCGAAAACCAGTGTATTCCCTCTGATTGTATAAAAGAACGGGACGATGCCAGGGCGGTCGCGCAACACGACAAGCCGCTGGCGAGTTTTATCCCAAAGCGCAATGGCAAACTGCCCATTAAGAAAGCTGGCAAAGTCATCACCATGCTCTTCATAAAGATGCACGATAACTTCGGTATCTGAATGTGTATAAAACCTGTGTCCTTGTGCTTCAAGATCTCGCCGCAGTTCGACGTAGTTGAAAATTTCTCCGTTAAACACCACCCAGACAGACTTGTCTTCATTGTGTACAGGCTGAGCGCCACCTTCCAGATCGATAATGCTGAGCCGGGCGTGGCCCATCAAGGCGTGTTCGTCGTAATACGCACCCTGCCCGTCCGGCCCACGGTGATTTATCAATCCGACCATCCGCGAAAGCGTGTGTTGATTATAGTCACGTCCGACAGCCTCGCCGACGATGCCTGCTATCCCGCACATTGTCAGGTCCGGACCAGGGAATCAGGGGAATTCAAGATGACGGACCGTTTCAGATTAACAGGTGGCGGAGCCACACACCGACCGCATCGCATCAGTCAACACGGTATTTTTCTGTTGATAAAGCACAGCTTCCGCTGTTGTAAAACGAAAATCCTGAAGGAGCTTTTCAAGCCTTCCGTAACACTTGTCCAGATTATTGTAATGGCGAAATCTGGAGAACCAGCTGCCTTCAAGTCGCGGTTGCTCCGGATCGATTTCCCATGGATGCAAGTAAAAAATAAAGGGTTGTTGCTCCCGATTGATTGCGCGGAACGCTGTCCGGGTTAAAGCATAGGGAAATAGCCGGAAGTATCCGCCACCGGCAACCGGCAGACGATATCCCGGGATCTCCCAGGTTGAAAGCGGGAACTCAACGATCTGCTTACCCTTCGGCGACTCCTGTAAGTAGGGGAAGCGTTCCCCTCCCGGCACACCATAACGATCATGTCGAACCGGGAAAATACTTGAATCATAGGCAAATCCGAGTTCGCATAAAATATCGAGCGCCCACAGGGATTTCCCCGTAATTGAATAGCTCGCAGCCCGATAACCCTTTACTGACTTTTGAACCAGGTCTTCCAGAAAATCTTTCGCTCGCTGCGTTTCACTGCGAAAGACCTCCGGTGTCTGGTCATAGATCAACCTGTGACTAAAACCGTGACACGCAATTTCATGGCCGCGGCGTGCTATTTCGCGAATCAGATCGGGTTCACGCTCAGCAACACAGCCGAGCACAAAGAAAGTACCCTTGGTATCGTACTGATCGAATAAATCGAGCAAGCGTCGTGTGTTTTCACTCACCCTGCTTTCATAACTATCCCATGCGTCACGTCTGACCGTGTCAGCAAACGCCGATACCTGATAGTAGTCTTCAACGTCAACAGTAATGGCGTTGTGAATCATTGGTTGACAGACTCATCATCCGTTTGATCATCAGGTTTTACAAGCTTGGGTCTGATCTCTTCAGTAGCCTGCGGTGCAACGACAGACAAAACTTTCTTGTCCACAGCATCTTGATCAGAGCCCGGGGCAGCCGCTTTTTGCTCAAGTGAATCGAGTGTCGATTCCATGCGGGCCATTCGTGTGCTCATGTCAGACATGATGTTCAGAACCATGGAGAATAACCGGGACCATTCCTGTTCTCCGCCCTGGAATTCCGGTGCCTGCATGTGTGCAGGAAGAGAGGCTCCTGACGGATCATGTGCAGCAGCAGGCTTTTCAGAAAGCCATGGCCGCAACTTGTCAGCGCTCTTTCCACCTGTGTGTGAAACGGTTTTCTGAAAAGGACTCCATTGAAGTTCTTCAATGGCTTCGTCAATTATCGTACGCCCTATCGGGCTACAATCATCGGCAAAAGCACAGATAAGCGCGGTATCACACAGAATGTTTATTCGTCGTGGTACCCCGCCGGAATAACGGTAAACTTCTTTCAGCGCTTCCTGGTCAAACAATTCGACATCTTCGAGTCCGGCAACACGCAAGCGGTGTACGATATACTCAGATGTCTCAACCTCACTCAGTGTCCCAACATGGAAACGCAACCTGATGCGCTGAGCCAGTTGTTCCATATCGGGCCGATCCAGTGTATCGCGTAACTCAGGTTGGCCAACCAGGATAATATTCAGCACCTGATCACCGCCTGGGTCGGGAGTGGAAAGCATGCGAATCTCTTCGAGTACGACCCGGCTCAGATTCTGACCTTCATCGACCAACAGAACCACATGACGACCCTGCTCTGCAGCCTCGAGCAAATAGTTTTTAAGTTTATTCAGGATTTCGACTTTGCTCGTGCTGTTACATTCTTCCGGGGAAAAACCGAGCTCGGAAAGCATTGTCTGAAGAAATTCTATTTCGTTTAATTGGGTATGAAAGACGCGCATAACCGTCGCACTCTCATCTATCTCGGACAAGAGTTTGTGTATCAACGTTGTCTTGCCTGCGCCGACTTCGCCTGTGATAACGACGAAACCATCCCGCTTCCAGACCGAATAGTCCATATAGGCTTTTGCCCGTGCGTGGGCAGCACTGAGATACAGGAATCTGGAATCAGGTGATACCTGAAACGGATGCTCTTTTAGTCCGAAGAATTCAAAGTAATTCATATCCGTCCTGATTCCCTAAATCGGTAGTACTCTGTAACTCAACGGGTCATTTCCGTAATAAATATAGAACAACACACGGTTTTCTCTGTATTCCGATGTATCCTGCGTACTTTCCCTGCTGTTATATGTGTACCGGCCTGAAAACGTTAGCGTCCTTCCGAGTCGATAATTGAGGTCTAAACCTGCCCTGACATCATCATCTTTTCTGTTCTGGTCAAGATAGTCGTACTTCCTGTACTCGGCAAATGCACCTACAGTAAGTATGGAAGAACGATTAAGACTGAGATTAATGCGCCCGCCTACGGTCTCCCGATCGAGTGGTTGTGTTTCGTAATCTTCATCTCGCACTTCTGCCCGGATATTTATACTCCGATTAACCGAGCCCAGTTGATAACTTAGCTCAATCCGTTTGTCGTAGAAAATGTCACCGCTAACCTGTTCCGACGCCGCAGTTACCACACGTTGTTGTTGTCCTGCCGTTAGCAGATTCAAGCCCGTGTCAGTGTATTGAGTATAGGCATTGATGCCCACATATGATGTTGTGCGGAAATAGCGGCGCCAGTTAAAGCGCCCAAGAAAACCATCAACGTCATCTCCGCGATCTTTATCGATAGATGACAAACCCAGATTTAGTGCCCAGGTATTCAGCGGGTCGCTGGAACTCGCCCCAATGAATAAATCAGTCCGTTTGTAATCGGAAACAATATCCTCGCTATCGAAATTTACCTGCTCGACAATACCGTTCAGGGAAGACTCGAGATTTGCCCGATGGCGACGCAAGTACCGAACAAATCCCTGGCTACGATTGCTGTCCTGTCTGCGGCTCTCGTAGGCAAAACGCGAGTAGTGCGCACCCAGCTCGGCTCGCCCGACTGATGAGACGCGGAACGTCGCTACCGGCCCGGTAGAAAGCACATTGGTGTTAATCTGATTATCAGGAGTATCAGCAACCGTCGAGTCCAGCAGCAAAGTAGAAAAATAGTCTTCGACTTCCCATCTTAATTGTTGGGGCAAAATATGCCACGCCCCCGTAAGGGCGGCATCACCGCGCCAATCATTGTTAAATGTATTGTTTTTAAAATCGCGATATTCGGCAACACCTTTTGCATCAAGCGTTACGCGGTCCGTATTCTCTATCATGGAGAAACCAAACAAACCGCCTCGCTGCCACTCACTCTGTTCGTTATCAGGCTCCAAAAGAGAATTGTCGGTGTATTCGAGTTTTGCCGCCACACCGAAATCTGTCTCTAGCGCCCATGCAATGTTTGCACATAGCATCAACGCCAGTAGATTGGCCAGCCTGAACAGCCCGTTATTCACTGACATGACTTCCTCCAAAGATTCCTGGGCAACCCGGACAGGGCTTTAACATCACACCAGCAAGCCGGGTTCATTATTGAATACAACACCGACAAGCTTGTCCTGCCCGATTGCATCGACAGATTTCTGAATCTTGGCACGGGTCGCTTTGCCATAGGGCACCACGAGAAGCACATAATCACAAATTTCCGCAAGCAAGCGTGCATCAGCAGTTTCACAAATTGGTGGTGAATCAATTATTATATTGCGTTCTGAATACCGGTTTTTTACCTCGCGAACCAGCTGTCCCAATCTCGAAGAAGTGAAGAACTCAGTAACACCAATCGACTTCTGACCAACCGGAATGACGCGTAGCCGGCTAATTCCACAGGAATGAATTATGTCTTCCGCAACCAGCGACTCATCTTTCATATATTCCCGCAAACCAAGAGGTTTGTCGTCAATTGCCAGGCCATCAAACAATGAAGACTTCTGGAGATTACAATCGATCAAAAGTGATGTCACACCATCATCCAGGGCAATAGCTCGCGCCAGATTAAGCGCTACTAAACTTCCTCCACCACCAGCACATACCGATGTCACCATAATTGCCGGATTTTTTTCAACTACAGCGCGTCGCAACGATGTTCTAAGGTCGCGGAAAGCATTGAATGCGCCGGTATCTGACATCTCGGGATATATAATTTTCAGCTTGTCCAGCTGCCTGGTATCACGTGTGCTTTCATCTGCCATCTTTCGCACATCAGCAACGCCGTCGCGCATTTCGCGTCGCTGTGAACCTTTGGCATGCTGTCCACCCGTTCCATCCTTGTCGTGTATCTTTTCCAGTGCTTCCTGTATTTTGCTCATTTTCTTATAGCCCCCCTTGCAAACGGGTATAAACGAGGACACCAAGTGTCACCAACCCCGCCAACAAGATAAACAGAGAACCTCCCACACCGGCGATAGCGAAACGGCGTTCGCGGCGTGACGCCATATGCGGAATAATCCCAAGCACAGGGAAGTTACCTTCGTTCGACAAAACAGAGACTGCCCGTATACGAGGATCCAGTTGCCGATACAGGAACAGCAACAGTAATGGTATTACGATCCCCAGCAAAGGCCCTGCGATAGTAAAGTGCAGAAAGCGCAGACCACTGGGCTTGTGTGGCAGGAATGCCGGCTCGTCAATTCGAAGTGTCAGGCCCTTTTGCTCGCGGTCAAGGTTCATGGAAACACGTGCCTGCTCACGACGACGAACCAGGTCCGAGTAGATGTCCCGGTTTACGACGGTATCACGTGTCAGTTCGGCCAACTTGGCCTCATATTCCTGGACTCTCTTGGCTTTGACCTGTTGTGCCGCCAGAATTTGTTCTTTCTGATCTATCCGCGCCTCTAGGGTGCTGATCTGGGTTTTGGCTGCGTACAGCTGTTGCTGTAACTGTTGATACGCCGGATTGGCCAGCGCACTTTCATCGATAAACCCACGCTGATCGTCGCCAGTACCGGCACCTTGTTTGCGACGCAGGTTTTCCTGCGTTATCGACAAGCGAAGCTCCTCTACCTGCGCCTTGATCTGTACGATATCGGGGTATGTTTCATGGTAATTCAAACGCAATGTCGCCAATTCAGCCTGTAACTCGCCTATACGCTTACGGAACATCTCCGTGCGCGTGAACTGTGTGGCAGCCGCAGCCTCACCGGAAAGTTGTTTCTGAAGCGAGGTTTGGCGGATACGTTCCTCACGTAATTCCTGATTAATCTGTTGCAGCTGGGCTTCGAGCTCCGCTGTGCGGCGACCGATCTCGGCTATCATCCCCGGACCTGCGATCAGGTTTACTTCCCTGAAGGCCTTCAAATGCCCCTCTGACTCTTCCATTTTGGTCTGGTATTCATTTACCTGACTATCAATAAACTCAAAAGCCGATAAACTCTCGCGGGCTTTAGCATCCAGGCTCTCGTTAATAAACAAATCCGCCAGCTCGGCCGTAATTTCATAGGCCCGTTTGGGGTCACTGTCGGAGTAGCTAATCTGTACCAGATTATTGCGTACAGTCGATATGGTGGTGCGGCTTTTAATTGAATCTATCTCACGATCCTGTTTGACCGGGTCTGGCTCATCGACGAGAAAGCCGCGACGCTTGAGCAACCGCGTCATCATACGACGCCCGTAAATCATTTCTCTCGCAATACGCGCACGATCAATAACTTCTGTTTGCACCGCAGCACCCTGCATCAGTGGACCGAGAATATTTTCTTCCTCGACAAATACTGTTGTTGACGCACTGTACATTCGTGGCCACACAATGCCGACACTCACTATTGCTATGCTGATAACAAGAAAGCAAATAATGAAAAAATTACGATGGAGAACAGCATCTTTGCAAAGATTCTGTAATTGCTTACTGATAGGCTCAGCCATAATTAATTCCCTGCAGCAAGCCTAGAACAGGCGTTCCGGAACGGTGATTATGTCGCCGGGTAACAACTCGAAATTAGTTTCAAGATCACCTGAATTCAGTATACCCCCCAGTTTCACGTCATAAACTGCCGTGCGCCCTTCATCACGTCGATACAACTTCGCGCTGTTGGGAGAAGCAAATTCATTTATGCCGCCGGACGCCAACACCGCGTCAAGAACGGTCATACCATTGCGATACGGCAATGACGTAGGGGTAACGACTGCACCTGTGACGCGGACACGCGACAGGTATTCATTGTTATGTAACTGAGTCAGAATGACTGTTACGTTGGGGTCGCGGACATACTTGGAAAGACCCTCTCTCACCTCAGCGGCAACTTGTTCTGCAGTTTTACCACCGGCAATAATATCGCCAATCAAGGGGATGGAGATTCTGCCATCCGGTCGGACCGGCATGCTGACCGAAAGATCTGGATTCTTCCAGACAGTAACCTGAACCACATCATCAACTCCGATGCGGTACTCCTCAGCAACCTTGTAGGTCACTGCGGTAGCAGGAGGCGCTGTGGGGTGACTACTATTGCCCGCGCAAGCGGAAAGTAGCAAGTAAATCGATAACAGAAATAACTGTGTCATCCGACGCATTGGTGTTTCCCTCATTACTTGTTTGGAGCATCTGGTGGCTCCATAACGTATTATTTTATTTGTTAACTACAACCCCGGCAGAGATAGAATTTCTCTTACCAGGATCTAAAGTTTTACAATGATATCCCTTTTCTAATTCGATAACCATCCGAATTTTCGAAATAATTTTTTAAGATTATGGAAAACTTTACATATGAAATCAGCTTATCCCTTGATTAATGCGCCCCTTTACCCAACAAAACCACTTCTGCCGTCTGAAGAAGGATCAGCAGGTCCATGAATATGCTGTAATTTTTAACATAGTATAGATCATATTGTAATTTTTGAAGTCCGTCTTCCTCTGAGGCTCCATACGAATAACGAATCTGGGCCCACCCTGTCAGCCCGGGTTTTACACGATGTCGTTCATTGTAATACGGGATCGCATCAGCTAATTGCTGTACAAATTCAGGGCGCTCCGGTCGTGGACCGACAAAGCTCATGTCGCCCTTCAGCACATTGAACAACTGAGGCAACTCATCCAGACGGCAGCGCCTGAGCAGAGAGCCTACTCGAGTAATCCGTGCATCGTTTGCCGATGCCCAGACCGCCTTGCCATCCACCTCAGCATCGGTACACATACTGCGAAATTTATAGATCGAGAAGGGTTTCCCATTCTCACTTACCCGTGTCTGGCGATAAAGCACCGAACCTTGACCGCGAGACTCAGCAAGAATGCACAAAGCCGAAAGCGCCATAAGCGGCAGAACGAACGGTAAAATCGTCAAGCTTATCAAGATATCGAATAAGCGTTTTCCCAATCGACGAGAAGCACTTTCGCGAAAACCATCAGACAAATACAGCCAACTGGGGTGAAGGATATCGATACGGATTTTGCTTGTTTCCCGCTCAAAAAATGTCAGAAGATCAAGCACATCAATACCACTCATCTTGCAATCGAGTAAGCCTTGCGCGGGCAGCCCCTGTCTTCGATCATCTGCGGCGAGCACAATCTGATCGATGCGCTTTTCCTCTACATACCGAATCAGGGAATCATCAATGTTTACTACGTCAAACTCTGTGTCCACTGGCTTGTCACCGGGCATAGCGACATATCCCAAAATATTCAATCCCTTAAGTTCCCCCTCCTCGGTAGCCTGTTTGACCAGTCGTGCTGTCTCACCAGCACCCAATATCAGGGCGCGAGGCCTCATATCGCGATGGTCCTCAATGCGGTAAAACATCAGCCTGAGGATCATGACCACAAAGAACCCGGATAACACCGCCAATGCCAAAGCCCCTCGCCCGAGAAAAAACATTGGCACGACATAATAAGTCAAACCCAGCGCAACCAGCCCCAGCATCAGACTGCTACCAATCCGCAGAGCCAGCATTTCAATGGACTGGTGGGACTGACGCTGATAGGCACCGAGCGCCACCAGACTCATCACCATTACAGCTCCAAACACCAGCGCTTTTGGCAACAGATAGCCGAGGTGCGGCTCACTGCCCGCAAACATAAAGCGCAATTCCAGGCCCACATAGAAAGACAGCGTCAGCGCGATAAACTCCAACACGCCCAAAACGATAAATTCCGTCGGTATGTAGTGCCTGAAGAACTGCGTCGAGTGGCGAAAAAACCGTATGGTTCCCATAACAGAGCTAACCTGATTCCTTGAAAGTCTGGACTATAAAAAATACTCAACCTATCTGAAGCAGTGGTAGAGTCCCGCATAAATACAACAGCGAATTCTAGCCGATTTCCCGGAAATTTTCATGGCAACCCTGCTGACAACGGCGTCAGACCTGATTTTCTGGCCCTTCATACCCGCTACCACATTGGCGTAAATCGAGAGAAAGCCCAAGGTAAAATGAAAAACTCCAATGCGCGTCCCGAGCACCTTTAGTCCCGCCCGTCCAATAAGCATGGACAATAGAGAGTGAGGCTTTTAATCTCCCGGTACCTGCCTCATCTTTAAAGAACTGTTGATTTGATGATAAGACGTACTGTTTTATTCCACAGAAAGACGAGCACTCCCTGATACTAACTGACTTAAATAAGAACACAGCGCTATGTATAAAAACTGTTTGGCTTGTGGTAACCAGAAACTTGAAAAATCAAACTTCCTGGTCGGCAGGGAATTCCCGCTTTGGCATTGCACAGGCTGCGGGTTTGGATTTGTAGAGTTCACTCCGGAATACAACAACGAAAACGCCTTCGATGAATACTGGGACGATGTTAATCAGAAAATATACACGCAAAAAAGTGTCGTTAATGAACTGGAAGACAAGTACCTCGTTTATTTCAAAAAACTGAAAAATGTCAAAAACAAGCGTTTGCTGGATGTTGGCAGTGGGGCCGGCATCTGCGTTAACACCGCGAATCAATCCGGGTTTGATGCAATGGGTGTAGAACCATCTGAAAATGGCGTCCAGCTATCACAAAAAACCTATGGCATTAACGTAGCGAACGACTTGCTACGTGCCGACGATAACCTACCACGCGACTTTGGCGTATTGACGCTATGGGATGTTATTGAACATGTTATGGATCCGGAAGAGTTGATTAACACCTGCGCAGCACATATCGAAGAGCATGGCTATCTGGTGCTGGAAACACCGAACGAAGGCGCATTGGTCAGGAAGCTGGTAAGGGCGCTGTCCAGAATCATTCCGCAGATGGATCTACGCAGGAGCATGTATTATCGAGCTCACCGTTTCTACTTTACCAACAAAGCCATGCACGAATTACTAACCCGGTGTGGATTTGATGAAATCAGTTTCTACAAAGAACGGTCTATGCATGAAAAAGCGAAAATGAAGCTGGACCTTTATTTCCTGTCCATCCCACCGGCGGTCAGAGCAATGCGAAAGATAGTTTTCTGGCTGATGAAGAGGCTACCCTTTACAAAAAACAAAATGGTTGTAATCGCCAGAAAGTCTGCAGCCTGAACGCAAATTACCCGATAACAAGAGAGCCGGAAACAGTAATTTTTCTCGGCTTTAGATACTCAGCAGCCTGACGCAATGCCTCACGTTCAGTCTCAGCAAGTTCGTGTAAAACAACACGCTCAATACCTGCAGCACCTACCACAACCGGTACACCAAGGTAGATATCCTCAATGCCGTATTCACCATTCAGACAGGTAGAGCAACACATAACACGGTGACTATCCTCAATAATCGACGTAACGATTTCATGGACAGCAAGGCCCGGTGCGAAATAGGCACTTCCATTTTTTAACAGATTAACAATCTCAGTTCCGCCAGAGCGCGTTGCTCCAATAGCTTCTTCTATCTGTGTGGCAGACAGACAATCAACAAGTGGACGGCCGACGACTCGTGACTGGCTGATTAACGGCACCATAAGATCACCATGGTCACCTGCCACCAGAGTTTCGACATCATTGACAGGAAAGCCTCCCCTTGTTGCGACTTGTGTCCTGAAACGGGCATTATCGAGGACTCCAGCCATACCGATAACCCGCTCGCGTGGTAAGCCGGAAAGCTCGTACACCAACTGTGCCATCAGGTTGATGGGATTGGTCACTACAAGCAAAATGGCATTGGGCGAATGCTCAAGCACACACTTCGTCGTTTCAGTGACGATGGCCGCATTACGCTCGAGTAAATCCTCCCGTGTCATCCCTGGTCGACGGGCAAGGCCTGCGGTAATCACAACAATGTCAGAATCTTTTGCCAGCGCGCAATCCGTGCCACCTGTGACCTGGGATGACACGCCCCGCAAAGCAGCCGCCTGCCGAATATCCAGCGCTTTACCCGCAGCAAGACCTTCCGCCACATCGACCAGCACAATATCGCCAATACCCGAAATAGCCGCCGCACAGGCCGCCTGACTGCCCACGTTGCCGGCACCGATATAGGTGATTTTCGCCATATTCACTAATTCCCGAGAAGGTTCCGGGAAATTATCGACCGATTGCAGAAGAGATTGATTCTGGAGTGTTTGGTGCCCGGGGCCGGAATCGAACCGGCACGGTGTTGCCACCGAGGGATTT
>UOFN01000096.1_pt1 | contig 62608 bp, 60 predicted proteins | sample 1990111 | NCBI WGS metagenome assembly UOFN01 (sample SAMEA4728526, study PRJEB27164) | hydrothermal vent metagenome | biome: marine basaltic hydrothermal vent biome; feature: marine hydrothermal vent; material: mineral | place: Pacific Ocean | collected 2011-06-14/2011-07-23 | depth 1741 m | reverse complement strand
CGGGGGGACGACGACGTGTTGGATGTTTTTACTGCAATACATAAGGAAATTGTTTGTTGAGATTGCATGCCCGACTGTAACAAAGTCTGCGGGGCATACAGGTACTATTTGTGCCGCCCCATCACCTGCGTATTGATTTCTGATGTCAGTAGTAACATTCCCGGAACTGTCAACACTATGGAGGGTGGTGGTCGTGGGTAGACTGATAACTGTGTCCTGGCCATTATATGTCTGGGAAAGTGCAGTATTTGTCCCCCCAATGGTGATAAGAAATTTTTGACAACTATGCGGAATACCCGTCATACTGCAGCATAAGCCGAAGCAGAGCTGGCGTTACGCTCACCAATTAATTCAGCAATGGTGGATCTTTTATTGAGAGGGCTGTCCCAGAGCATGATTCACCAAAATTCAACCTCAGCACAGTTGGAATATTCAGAGAAATTTGGAATGTGCCCGTCTATTTGAGAACATATATCAGCGGAAAAAACACTCTGACTGTTCAAAAATAGCAGCAAAGCTCCGATATACTTGATAGATAAGCGAGCGCGGCCTCTCAAGCCGAAAAGACATTCCCCCGAAATCAACATTGAACCATCCCCCGTTGGCTATTTTTATTATTGGCCGATGTATTTTCTACTTGTGTTCAGCCATATCGAATTTTTTACCCGTCACAGGTTGGGCAAACTCAAGTGAGGCTACAAAAACCTGCACCCGAAATCAACGTCCGATTTACGTCGCTATCGAACGTGTTCCAAATCTGCAGCAATACCCTCTTCGTCCAGCCTAGCCATGCCCTTATGGTTAAACGTAATCATCCCACCACACAGTTCATACCAGGAGAAACCGCTGGACCAGTCTGGCAGCACGAATCCCCCTTGCTTCCGGCGTGGGATGCAGTACAGGCGGTCACGTGTATACAGCAGGTTGTACGCAACGTTGTTTTCATTCCATTGCGCAATCTGTTGCCATGCTGTTTTCGGGTCGTTGAACACCTGACAGTCGACCGGGTAGTTCTGCGACCCATCGTTGTGCGTCCATTGTTCAAGTTCAACCGGCATAATTTTATCACGCACGAACAACTGGAGATGCAGGTGGTTGACCGAAGCGTAAGCTCCGAGTGAGTTGTAACCGATGCGCACGCCTGGCAGTGTTTTCGACAACTGTTCTATAAGCCGCCATGCATATTGATGCATGTCTTCGAACAGATATTGCGGATAGCACTGTTCACGATCCGGCACCAGCAAGCTGTGCAACTCGACGAAGGGATATTTGTTGTAGTAAAGATCAACGCTGTGCCCAAGCAGGTTGCCGGATGCAATGGTCTCTTGCTGCATAAAAGATTTGTTGAAGTTAAATCCATCCGCGTCAAACGGTGCTTGTATCGAATCCATTGGACGGTCACTGTTACGTAGCGGACGAAAGGCGCGTAGCTGGTTGAACTGTGCCTCCCACGGACCGATGGTGCGATGCCGGGTTAGCTGTAGAGACTCCATTCCAATTTTGCTTATCTTCCTGAATACCTGAAGGTCATCTTCTGCTTCGTCGCTATGCTGCGCGGTTTGCAGTATGTCAAAGCAAGCCTGTAGCCGGGGACTTAACGCTTCCCACAGGCCCGCTTCAAAACTCGCGTTGGCTGCAACGAGGATGAACAGGTTCAGGCTACCTTCATCAAGCAAGCGATACAGCCCTTGTTCAAACTTGTTTCGATAAGCGGCTTTTGAGCTAAACAGGGTTTTGAAGTCGGCGCTGTCTGCTATGTTTTTGTTATTTGCCATTGATAAAGCCCTGCAAGGTGTCGGCAATCTGTTCAGCGCCGTTAGCGATACAGGGCTTTACCTTCAGGCCGAGTGCCTGGTCAACCGATTCACGTAGTGCGCCCATTTCAAGCCAGGCAGGTTCGATACGCACGGCGGCGTGGTACGCTGTTAACCAGTCGAGCAAACTTTTTTCTTCCGGCCAGTCGGGACGCGGGATGTATAACAGCGGTGTTCCGTTAACAACACACTCGGTGACGGTGCCGTATCCGCATTTGCCGAGCACACCGTCACAGGAGACCAGCAAGTCGGTAAAACTTAGCCCGGTTTCTGACAGTGTACTGATATCCGGGTGATCGACTTGCCAGCGTTCGCTAACCAGCCAGTGTATGCCCTGCCCATGCGGCCAGTTTTCAACCGGGAAGCGGGTGTCTATGCCTCCGGGAGCAATCAGGATCAATGCAGCATTTTCTGCAAGGTCAAGCGTATGGTTAAGTTGCAGACGACAATCTTTGCCTTGTCGGGCTATCGGCCCCACGGCAAGCGTGTTGTCGAGAAATGCCATGGACATGGAAGGCTCCGGGCAGAAGAAGATTTGCGCTGAAGCGTAGGCCGCCTCCATCTGCACCAGTACGCGTATCGCTTCCGGACGTTGATGGAAGTAGTGGCGATAGATATCCGCCCAGTTCAATGAGCAAAGTGCGAAAGCGGGAATACCCGATTGTGCGGCACCGGCCAGTGTCAGGTAAGGCACATCCGCCAACACCAGGTCGGCCTGCTGGTCAACGATAAACTGTGCTTCGGCATCAACCTGTGTATCCCAGTTTTTGTGCAATTGCGCATAGCGTGTTGCGCTGGTTTCCAGATCTATATCCAGCGCTGAGTGCATCACCAACCCAAAGTCTGATGCGTGTTGGATAAAGTGAAAGTCTGCATCGATACGTTCGCGCAGAAAATGTTCGGGCAAGGTACTTGCCACCGTAATAGAAAGCTCCGGCAATCGTCGGCTTAACGCATTCAGTACCGGAGCGACTTGCGCCGCATGGCCGAAGCCGTGCGGTGTGATGGCAGCAAGCAGGTTCAGAGTACGCCTGCTGCCTGCTGGTCTGCGTGATAGGAGGAACGCACCATCGGCCCACTGGCGACCTGGCTGAAGCCCATGGCCTCGCCAGCGATGCGCAGCTGTTCGAACTCATCAGGGTGTACGTAGCGGTCGACCGGCAAGTGGTGTTTACTGGGCTGCAAGTACTGACCGAGGGTGAGCATTTTTACATCGTGCTCACGCATGTCGCGCATCACCTGTTCGACTTCTTCCAGTGTTTCACCGAGGCCCAGCATTAACCCGGACTTGGTTGGCACGCCGGGGTGTTCCTGATTGAACTTTTGCAGCAGAGTCAGCGACCATTGGTAATCGGAACCGGGGCGCGCTTTTTTGTACAGGCGGGGGATTGTTTCAAGGTTATGGTTAAACACATCGGGCGGTGCCTGCCGCAAGATTTCCAGCGCGCGATCCATACGACCGCGGAAGTCCGGCACCAGAATTTCGATACGGGTGTCCGGGTTGTGTTCGCGAATCGCCTGGATGCAATCGACAAAATGTCCGGAACCGCCATCACGCAAGTCGTCTCGGTCTACCGAGGTTACCACGACGTAACGCAGACCCATGGCCTGAATGGTTTGCGCAAGGTGAAGTGGCTCTTCAGTATCCAGCGGATCCGGTCGACCGTGCGCCACATCGCAGAACGGGCAACGCCGTGTGCAGATGTCGCCCATGATCATGAAAGTTGCGGTGCCATGTGTGAAACACTCCCCCAGGTTCGGGCACGAGGCTTCTTCGCACACGGTATGCAGGCGTTGTTCGCGCAACACACTTTTCAGGCGTTGCACTTCGGGGCCAGCCGGTGACCTGGCACGAATCCACGGTGGCTTGCGCATCGGCCGCTCAGTCACTTCGACCTTGATCGGAATACGCGAGGTCTTGGCTGCGCCACGCTGGTGCTTGGGTTGTTGTTCTGGCATCTGTGTTTAACTCATTTACGATTCATGATTGATGCTGCGCGGCTGATTCGAGCCGCTCCAGCAAACCGGGTAGCCAGTCTTGCGCTACGCTATCGACATCGGCCGCAATGCCGAGGTCGCTTAACTGCGTCACTGCCATCCCGGCAAAACCGCAAGGGTTGATGCGCGAGAAGGGTTCCAGATCCATGTCCACGTTAAAACTCAACCCGTGGTAACTGCAACCGCGTCTGACACGCAAGCCCAGTGCGGCAATTTTAGCACCATCGACATATACACCCGGTGCATCGCGGCGTGCGCATGCGGTAATGCCTTGCTTCAGCAACCATTCGATCACAGATTGTTCCAGTAATTCTACCAGCCCGCGAATACCGAGGTTGCGGGCGCGTAAATCAAGCATCAGGTAGGCCACCAACTGCCCGGGGCCGTGGTAGGTGACTTGTCCGCCACGATCCACTTTTACGACCTGAATACTACCGGGAGACAACACGTGTTCAGGTTTGCCATTCATGCCGAGCGTGAACACAGGCTTGTGCTCCAGCAACCAGATAGCATCGTCCGCCGGGCTATCACGCTTTTCGGTGTGCACCTGCATTTGACGCCACACCGGTTCGTATTCACACAGACCGAGAGGGCTGACTGTTATACCCGTCGAAACTGTGGCAGGCGCTGCTGTCATCACGGCTGAACCTAGAGCACCATCAACATGTCTTTGCAGTCTGTTAATTCACGGTAGATGGCATCGAGCTGTGCTTTGCTGGTGGCGTGAATGGTAAAGGTTGCAGACAGGTAGTTGCCCTTCCCGCTGGCAACGATGCGCATGTTTTCATCCTGAAAGTCCGCGACATGGCGGCGAACAATCTCAAGTGCCCGTGCTTCAAACCCGGATGCGGACTTGCCCATCGCCTTGATGGGAAACTCGCAAGGGAACTCCAGTAAGGTTTCTTCTGAATCCATGCCGCACATAATAAAGCATGTGACGGCAATATGCCCCTGATGACTGTTCGGGAAATAGCTCAGCGGCCCGGATCAGCCGCGTTTTCCACCTTCACCACTGGCACCATTGGGCTGTTCGCAGTACGCCTGCAGCCACACCAGAGCATCGGCCTCATTGGAAAACAGCCGCGTCGGGTAAGGAGGTTTGTGAAATTTCATGAAAATATCGGCGATAGCGCGAGTGAAAAATGAACGCACAATAATCGCCATTGCACTGATCACTTCGATAACTTCATCGCTGGACGCGTATAGCTGGGCATCGTGATCTGCGGCAGCCACCGACTCCCCATAGGCCAGTACCGGGCGACACTCAACGCTGATCTCACGGTGCTGACGATTCAGCGCCTGCATATCTTCCAGCGTGAGGTGATAATCCTGCGGGCATTCAATCCGCATTATGCCGTCTTCACCCAGCCAGATACGTGGTATTGGTTGCATGATTTTTGTTGTTTTCCAGTGGCCCCCAAGCAGGGCTACTATCACACAAACAACACGGGTAGCTCAAGGCTTAACGAAACTGATTCAGGCTACCAGTTCGTTGAGATTGAAAATCGGCAATAGAATAGCCAGTACGATAACCAGCACCACACCACCCATCAGCAGGATAAGGATTGGTTCAAACAAGCCCATGACTGCCGAGATCAGTGTCTCAATTTCACGTTCCTGATTAATCGCAGCACGCTCCAGCATTTCTTCAAGTTTGCCACTGGATTCTCCGCTGGCAATAAGATGTACGGTCATGGGTGGAAAGTAACCACTGCTGTCCAGTGCTGCCGAAATACTTGCGCCTTCACTCACTTTTTGCGCCGCATCCTCGACGGCTTCGCGCATGGGCAAATTAGCCATCACTTCGGCTGCAATGCGTAAACCATCCAGTACCGGAACGCCACTGGCGGTAACAATACTGAAGGTGCGTGCAAAACGTCCGGCGTTAACACCGCGTTCCAGTCGCCCGATCAAAGGCAGCTTGAGTAAAAATTGATGGAAGCGACGTTTCGGCCCTTCCTGGCGTAGCGTCCAGGAAAAGGTTGCAACGCCCGCCCCAATTAACAGCAACATGACGATGCCGTAACTGCGCATAAAGTCGCTGACGGCTATCAGGCCTTGTGTCAACGCGGGCAAATCCTGGCCGATGTTTTCAAACACCTGCACAACTTGCGGGACAACGTAGGTCATTAAGCCGACGACGACGAGTACGGCAACCAGCGTCAGCATGGCAGGATAGAACAGGGCCAACTGAATTTTTTGCTGCATCTGCTGGCGGTTTTCAGTGTAGTCCGCGAGTCGTTCCAGCACCACGTCAAGGTGACCGGACTGTTCACCGGCCGACACCGTAGTGCGATACAGTTCGGGAAAGACGTGCGGGAAATCACCCAACCCTGTCGCCAGTGTATGACCTTCCATGACGCGTGCGCGAACCGCCAGCAACATACTTTGCAGGCGTGGTTTTTCGTTTTGCTGAGACGCGGCTTGCAGGGCTTCTTCGAGTGGCAGGCCGGATTTCACCAGCGTCGCCAACTGGCGGGTAATCAATGACAGGTCCGTCGCACTGATACCGCGCCGTAAACCTCCGCCCGGACGTCGGGATGATGATTTGTTTTCGCGTTGGCTGGCTTCCTGTACTTCCAGCGGCGTCAACCCCTGATCACGCAGCTGCTGACGAATCTGGCGCGGTGTATCACCTTCCAGCACGCCTTTCTTTTCTCTACCGCCAGCGTCCAGCGCAACGTATTCGAATGCACCCATTGAATCGCCGCCCCGCTAGCCTTCGCGACTCACGCGCAGAACTTCTTCGACCGAAGTGGTTCCAGCCAGCACGCGACGCCAACCATCCTGACGAATGCCGGTCGAGTGCTTACGCGCCATCGCTTCCATTTCATGTTCACCGGCACCGTCATGAATTGCGGTACGAATATCATCATCAATTTCGATCAGCTCGTAGATACCGGTTCTTCCCCGGTACCCCAGATGGTTACACTCGGAACAACTTTTCGGGCTATAGAGTGTTGGCGGGTTATCGGCCTCCACACCCAGCAGTTCGCAGTCAGTCGCGGAGGCCGTGTAGGGCTCTTTGCAGTTATCGCACAACACACGCACCAACCGTTGTGCCAACACGCCAATCAGGCTGGATGACAGCAGGAAGGGCTCGACGCCCATATCGCGCAAGCGTGTGACGGCACCGACAGCGCTATTGGTGTGCAGGGTAGAGAACACCAGATGACCGGTAAGGCTGGCCTGTACGGCAATCTCTGCCGTTTCCAGATCGCGAATCTCGCCTACCATTACGATATCAGGGTCCTGTCGCAGGATGGCGCGCAGCCCGCGTGCAAAGCTCATTGCAACTTTGGTGTTCACCTGAGTCTGGCCAATGCCATCGAGGTAATATTCGATCGGGTCTTCGACCGTCATAATGTTACTGCGGTTATCGTTCAGTCGTTCCAGCGCAGCGTAAAGTGTGGTGGTCTTGCCAGACCCGGTCGGGCCGGTGACCAGCACGATACCGTGTGGCCGGCGAATCAGGTTGTCCATCAACTTCTGAGAGTTCTCTGCCATACCCAGATGCCCCAGATCGAGACGGCCCGCCTGCTTGTCGAGCAGGCGTAACACCACGCGTTCACCATGACCGGACGGTAAGGTCGAAACACGCACATCAACAGACCGACCTGCGACGCGTAACGAAATACGCCCGTCCTGAGGCAGACGCTTTTCAGCAATATCGAGTTTCGCCATAACCTTGATGCGCGACACCAGTAAAGGCGCCAACACGCGTTGAGGTTGCAGGATTTCGCGCAACACGCCGTCCACACGGAAGCGCACGACGAGACGGTTTTCGAAAGGCTCTATGTGAATGTCCGAAGCATTTTCCTTGATCGCTTCGGTAAGCAGTGCGTTGATCAGACGGATGATCGGCGCGTCGTCTTCGCTTTCCAGCAGGTCTTCGGTTTGCGGCAACGCTTGCGCGACGGTAAACAGATCCAGGTCATCGCCCAGATCTTCCATCATTTGCATAGCTTCGTTGGAGCCTTGTTCATAGGAGGAAGCAAGCAAGGCTTCGAACTGTTCGGTGCTTATCTCCTGAAAGCGCAGTGGACGCCCAACCAGGCGGCGGACTTCTATCAGGGCCTGGGGATCGATGCCGGGGCGAAGCATCACACTGGCATGGCCATCGGCAAGTTCAGAAACCAGCACACCGTGGCGTTTGGCGAAACCAAAACTCGGCCGTTGGTTGCGAACCGTATTCGTTTCGTCCGATGTTCCGGCCGCCGAGCTCTCGAGTTCTGTATCAGCCATCTTGATCGGAGCCAGTCACAGCGCCGGCCGGTTGCCTGGTACCGGAACGTTCAAACGGCGGCGGCAACTCCAGGAAGTCTTCGAATTCCGGTAACCGTGGCATACGTGCACCCGGTATCAAGGGCACGTTGTCACCGTGCAACTTGAACTGTTGGGCGCGCAGCAGGTTGTACTTACCGGCTGTATAACGATCTGTTGCGTTCCCGTCTCGCAAGATAATCGGACGGATAAACACCATTAAATTCGCTTTATCATGATTGGTGCCGTTAGAACGAAACAAAGCGCCGATTATCGGTAAATCACCCAGTAACGGCACCTTCTGTACGGTCTCCGTCACACGATCCTCGATCAAGCCACCCAGCACAATAACCTGTCCGTCCTGAATCAGCACCTTGGTTTTGATAGAGCGTTTGTCGGTAATAATATCGCTGGCGGCGGCACTGTTGGATATCGAGGAAATTTCCTGTTCGATCTCCATCATAATGGCATCGCCTTCATTGATCTGTGGCTTGACCCTGAGCGTGATACCCACATCCTGACGCTGAATAGTCTGGAAAGGATTCACCGTACCTGCTGTCCCCGAAGAACCCGCCGTATTCGAAAATGATCCTGTCACGAACGGCACATTTTGACCGACGACAATTTCTGCCTCTTCGTTATCCAGTGTTGTAATGGACGGTGTTGAGAGGATATTTGCGTCGGTGTCTGCAGCCAGCGCCTGTAGCACGGCACCCCACTTGATCTTTCCTCCATCGGTAATATTTGCACCGCCGATAGACAGTCCGTTAGAAAGCCCGGGCACTGTCCCGGTTGCAATGCTGCCAAGAAGCGCCGTAGCAGGAATGCCCTGGGTATTATCAAAATTAGTCCCGGCAACCGGCGTACCATTGCTTCCTGTGCCATCAAAAGCCCACTGCACACCGAGTTCGCGTGCTTTCTTTTCGCTGACTTCTGCAATAATGGCATCGACCAGCACTTGGGAACGCCGAATATCCAGCTTCCGGATTACGGCTTCCAGCGAACGCATCAAAGCCGGTGGTGCGGTTATGACCAGCGCATTGGTCGCTTCATCGGCCTGAATATCCAGTTGCTTGTCGATATTGGCGGGAGCCGCAGCTTTCCCTTTCGCTTTCACGCCCTGAATCTTGCCTACCCCGCGCAGGGTATCGACAAGATCAGCCGCCTTGGCGTACTTGAGATAGATCACCTTGGTATTGCCGCCACGTTCCAGCGGCGTATCCAGGTGAGAAATAATGGCGCGCAAACGCAACCGGCTGGAGCGATCTCCACCTAACAACACGCTATTGGTTCGTTCATCCGCAACCAGCGTCCGTGTTGCTGCGGGGGAACCTTTTGCCTGCGCACCGCCACCACGGCTGATGGCGTTCAGCACCCGAACCACTTCGGTCGCCGAAGCATGTTCAAGACGGATGACTTCGATTTCGCTGTTGCTGACCTTGTCGATGCGACGAATAATACTAACCAGACGGGCAACATTTCTGGCGCGGTCGGAGATAATCAGAACGTTGGTGGTCGGGTAGGCGGCCAGGTGACCTTGCTGTGGAACCAGTGGGCGCAGGATTGGCACCAACTGTGCCGAGGCGACGTTTTCGACCTGTATCACCCGCGTCACCATTTCATCACCGCTGCCCGGCTCGGCATCACTGGCGTTGGGGATACTGTCTTGCTTGGCGCTGACATCCGGAACTATCTTGATGACCTGTCCGCTCGGCACTGCGGCAAATCCGTGTACTTTAAGGATAGAAAGGAAAACCTGATAGACCTCGTCGTTGTCCATCGCACGCGAGGAAATAACGGTAACCTTGCCCTTGACGCGAGGATCAACAATAAAATTTTTGCCTGTCACTTCGGCTACGGTACTAATCAGGGCATTGATGTCAGCGTCCTTGAGATTAAGGGTGATGGTCTGCGCAAACAGCGGTGCCACCCAAAACAGGCACAGTGCCAACAGGCCGCTCATCCAGTGTGATTGTTTATTCATCCGCCGATCCACTGCTCTTCTGCTCCCGCTTACCGCACTTCAGGCGGCAAGGTTAAATTAAGTGATACATCCTGTCCCGCACGCAGCAGCGTAACGCTAACCGAGTCGCCCTGACCCAGCGCCTGCATGGCTTTCATTCCCTTCGCTGGCGCATCTATCTGTATACCGTTTATCGACGTCACAATGTCGCCCGGTTTCAGACCCAGGTCCTTGAGCGCGCCACGTTTTTTACCCGCCTGCAAACGAAAGCCGATGAACTTTCCGTTCTGTCTGGCTGGCGTAGCGCGTACGTAGTTTAAAAACGAGGTCGGGTTCTGCTTGATCTCGCTGCGATACTTGTTAAATGCCGCCGCACGCGTTCTGCTACTGCCACCCACCCGTGTCGAATTCCGGCTGCTGATACTCCGGTTTGCCTGCTGGCTTCGTTTCTTTGGCAGCTTCAGCGTTTCAAATCTGCCATTACGTTCCAGAATTATCCGGTCCGGGTAGATCTCGGACACCTTCGCGCCGCCGGGCAAAGGGTCACCGATGGAATAGCTGTCTTCCTTACCCTTGGGGTCGGCAATAATTGCCCAGCCACGGGATGCCTCATCGCTTGCGAAGACCCCCTTCAGTGTCAGTTTCAGCCGTGTTTCCGGCGCATCAAGGGTCGAGGCCTTTCTTATTGCTGCCTGTTTTCCCGCCTCACCAAAGAGGTGGTAGCCCGCAAGCTGCTTACCGCTAAACACAACTGGCTTACGCTGAACTCGCTGCGAACCAGTCTCTACAATCATACTTTCTTCGTGCGTCGGCGCGGGCAGAACCAGCCAGCTCAGACCCGCCAGCTGCCAGGCCACCCAAACTACAAGCAACCCATTGATAACATTTATAAAACGCGAAATCTGGCCGGCATGAAGCAGGTGCCTGAATGTATTCGGCGAAAGCGCGAGACTTACCATCGGATGTATAGCTTCCCAATATCTCTGAACAATTAACCACGGCCGGTTCGCAAAGAACTTAAACGATGGCGGCTAATGCCTTAAATTTTATCGGACTTTCTCATTCTAGCCCATTTTTTACACAAATGGCCGCACAACATTTCAATGCTGTAATCACCCGCACGGAATCAAGAAGCAGAACGTCGCCGACCGCCGCCGCCACCCGATGATCCCCGACCGTCACGGCCGCCCCGCTGTCCGCGCCCGGGGGGCGGCTTGCGCTGGGGTCTTTTCACCGGTGGCAGGGGCTTGACCAACATCTCATCAGTCACACGCTCAACCTGGATGCTATGACCGATAAAGGTCTCGATCTCGGGCAAAGAGTAGACAAAGCGTTCGCAGGCAAAGGAGATTGCATCCCCGTCAGCGCCGAGCCGTGCGGTCCGCCCGATACGGTGCACGTAATCCTCGGCTTCCTGAGGCAGGTCATAATTAAATACGTGACTCACATCGGGGATATGCAGCCCGCGAGCCGCTACATCGGTCGCGACCAGCACTGCCAGTTCGCCATCCTGGAACTGCTTCAGTAAGGACTGCCGCTTTTTCTGGGGGACGTCACCCGAAAGAATCGCCGCCTTGTGGTTATTACCTTCCAGGAAGCTCCACACTTTCTCGCCATCACGCTTGGTATTCACGAACACAATGGTACGGGTCGCATCGATGCTGTTCATCAAGCCCAGCAACAACGGAATTTTCTCGTCATTAGCCGTGTGGTACAGCACCTGCCTTACCCGCTCAGCCGTTACCTGTTCGGTTTCGACCTGAACCAGCTGCGGGCAGTTCATGTGCTCGTAAGCCAACTCGTTGACACGGTGCGACAGCGTGGCGGAGAACAATAGACCCAACCGCTCGGTTGGCGGTGGACAGCGACGTAGCAGATAGCGCACGTCCTTGATAAAACCCAGGTCGAACATGCGATCGGCCTCATCCAGTACGACAACCTGTGCCTTTTGCAAATCGAAGACATGCTGTTTGAAGTAATCGATGATGCGGCCTGGCGTACCGATCAATACATCGATACCCTCTGAAATGTGTTTGCGCTGAATGTCGTAGTCGGTTCCGCCGTAGGCGATGCCAAGTCGCAAACCGGTATGTTGTCCCAATTCCATGGCATCGCGGTGAATCTGAATTGCCAACTCCCGCGTCGGTGCCAGAATAAGTGCACGTGCCTGAGTAGGTTTACGACCTTCCGGCGCTGGATTATTTAGCAAATGAGCGAATGTTGCTATCAGGAAGGCCGCAGTTTTACCTGTTCCGGTTTGCGCCTGTCCCGCAACATCTTCGCCCTTCAACGTGAGCGGCAATGTTTTTTCCTGTATCGGAGTACATGCCAAAAAGCCCGCATCCTCAATACCTTGGGCAAGTTTATCGGGCAGATCAAAGCTGCTGAACAGGATTTCGCTTAAGTGATTCTCAGTCATGGGGACGCAGCATAACGAATTTATTCACGTTAATCCCGAAATTGGGCTTGCAATCGAACGGTTTTTGGGCTGAAATCACTCCCACTGAGCAGCGGACTGGCTGTATCCAGACAAGGAACTCGTCTGAACAACACCTCCCGTAGCCCGGCAAAAGCGTCTAAACAGACCATTCAAATTCAACACTCCCGTTCTATTTTCACCATCTATAGTTTCGTGGTCAGGAGGCCCAAAGCGTGAGCGATAATATCGTTTATTTAACTGACGAATCTTTTCAAAACGAAGTCCTTGATTCTTCCAAACCTGTTCTGGTGGATTACTGGGCAGAATGGTGCGGCCCTTGCAAGATGATTGCACCGATCTTGATGGAAATTGCACAAGAGTACGAAGGCAAGATCAAAATCGCCAAACTGAATATCGATGACAATCCGCAAACTCCGCCCAAGTACGGCATACGCGGCATACCGACACTGATGCTGTTCAAGGACGGCAATGTTGAAGCCACCAAGGTTGGCGCGCTGTCAAAGTCTCAACTAACCGCCTTTATCGACACGAATCTGTAACACGCCCCTCACGAGAGGCAGATTGAAGCCTGTCCAGAAAACATTACCCGGACTCAGGCACTGAATTATTCCAACGACCCTTTGTTAAGCAACCCAAAACGACGAAAAACACTTATGAACCTAACCGAACTCAAACTGAAACCACCTACCGAACTGATCAAGATCGCCCAGGGTATGGGTATAGAGGGTCAACGTTCGCGCAAGCAGGACGTTATCTTCTCGATTCTGAAATCGCACGCCAAAAGCGGGGAAGATATTTTTGGTGATGGCGTACTTGAAATTCTCCAGGACGGCTTCGGTTTTCTGCGCTCGGCGGACAGCTCCTATCTTGCCGGCCCTGACGATATTTATGTTTCTCCCAGCCAGATTCGTCGCTTCGGCCTGCGAACCGGTGACACGGTTTCCGGCAAAATTCGCCCGCCGAAAGAAGGCGAGCGTTACTTTGCCCTGCTGAAAGTCAACGAGATTAACTACGAGAAGCCTGAGAATGCCAAGGGCAAGGTGGCGTTTGAGAATCTCACGCCATTGCATCCGAATGAACGCATGAAGCTGGAGCTGGGTAACGGTAGTACAGAAGACATTACTGCACGTGTTATTGATCTGGCTGCGCCGATCGGCAAGGGACAGCGTGGACTTATCGTTTCGCCGCCGAAAGCCGGTAAAACGATGTTGCTGCAGAATGTTGCGCAGTCCATTACGACGAATCATCCCGAGTGTTACCTGATTGTTCTGCTGATTGATGAACGCCCGGAAGAAGTGACGGAAATGGATCGCTCGGTACGTGGCGAAGTCGTCTCGTCGACCTTTGACGAACCGGCCAGCCGACACGTTCAGGTTGCGGAAATGGTCATAGAAAAAGCCAAGCGCCTGGTCGAACACAAGCGCGATGTGGTTATTCTGCTTGATTCCATTACCCGGCTCGGCCGCGCCTACAATACTGTTGTACCTTCCTCCGGCAAAGTGCTGACCGGTGGTGTCGATGCCAACGCCCTGCACCGTCCGAAGCGCTTCTTTGGGGCAGCACGTAACATCGAGGAAGGTGGTTCGCTCACCATCATCGCAACCGCTCTGGTGGAAACCGGCTCACGTATGGACGATGTGATCTACGAAGAGTTCAAGGGCACCGGCAATATGGAAATCCATCTTGACCGCAAGATCGCCGAAAAACGCATCTACCCGGCTATCAATATCAACCGCTCCGGTACACGCCGTGAAGAGCTACTGACCAAGCAGGACGAACTGCAAAAAATCTGGATTTTACGCAAGTTGCTGCACCCGATGGACGAGCTGGCTGCGATGGAGTTTTTGCTTGATCGACTGAAGGCGGTTAAGACCAATGACGAGTTCTTTGACTCGATGAAGCGCTAGGAAATCCAGCGATTCTTGAGCCGCACATAGTGGCCGGCTGAATATTCCAGAAAATCCTTTTCCTTTTCTGTCAATTCGCGAACCCGCCGCGCCGGTGAGCCCATAAACAGGTAACCACCTTCCAGGTCTTTGCCTGGTGTCACCAATGCGCCGGCACCTATCATGGCACCGGCGCGAATCACCGCACCATCCAGTACCACGGCACCCATACCGACCAGGCAACGGTCTTCCACAGTGCAGGCATGTAACACGACATTATGTCCGACCGTCACCTCATCACCGATGATTAATGGCTGACCACCGGGCGCAAACTCGCTGTCGTGAGTAACGTGAAGCACTGAACCATCCTGGATATTGGTGCGCGCACCGATGCGAATAAAATTCACATCACCACGCACGACACTCATGGGCCAGACTGAACTGTCGGCTCCAATCTCGACACGGCCTGCAACCATCGCCTGTTCGTCAACATAAACGCCGTCAGCCAATGCCGGAGTGTGACCGTCGAATACTCGAATGGACATATTGGCTTTTGGCTATAACCAGTACGCGATGCCAGTCATGACTCTGGATGTCATCTGCATCAGCAGCTTCACAGGCTCGGGCAATTCGGCACCGCCTGCTGCTTTGGCAAGCTCACCGTGACGGGCTTCATCAATTTTCATTTGCGCAAGCACGGCATGACTTTTCTTGTCATCGAGCGAGATTTTTTGCTGATGCTCGTCGAGATGTTTAATCACCTGCTTTTCGGTTTCCGCAACAAAACCGAGACTCCATTTGTCACCAGCCAGACCTGCTGCTGCACCAATTGCAAACGACCCGGCGTACCAGAGTGGGTTCAGGTAGCTCAGATGGCCATCCAGAGCCTGCACACGTTTCTCACACCAGTCGAGATGATCATTTTCTTCGGCGGCTGCCCGTTCCATTCGCTGGCGCACCTCGGGAAGCTTCGCTGTTAACGACTGCCCCTGATAGAGCGCCTGTGCCGCAACCTCACCGGAATGGTTGACGCGCATCAGTCGCATCGATTCGGTTTTTTCCATCTCACTGAGCCCGGCTTCCTCAACAGCGTTCGCCGGATCCGGGCGCTCGGTAACCAATGGTCGGCCTGCCAGCGTTCGCACGGCCTGATCGAGGTTCATGACCAGATGGTCGAGCGGAGTGTAATGTCTTGATGTCATGTTGACAGTTTCAATGATTTGCCGGCTACTTTCAACAGGCGCCGATGCAATTCTCCCGAGGCAGCCGATCAGCGCTTCGGCAGGTTACGCCCGTAGAAAATCTCCATGATTTCGTGCTCTACCTGACGTGTAACGCGTCGCTTTTCCACAGCGCTCATCGCCTTCGCACCCACACCAAACAGATAATCATCCAGCGCCAGATTTTTCAGCCGCATCTTGGTGTGAAAAATATTTTCCTGATACACATTCACATCGACCATCTGGTAGCGCTCACGGGTATCACGAGACAGGAAGTTTTGAATTGAATTTATTTTGTGGTCCACAAAATGTTTGCGGCCGCGCACGTCCCGGGTAAATCCGCGCACCCGATAATCCATAATGACAATATCCGACTCAAAGCTGTGTATCAGATAGTTCAATGTCTTGAGCGGAGAAATTTGTCCGCAAGTCGAAACATCAATGTCTACGCGAAAGGTGCTGATACCGTTATCCGGGTGACTCTCGGGGTAGGTGTGTACAGTGACGTGGCTCTTGTCCAGATGTGCAACGACTGCGTCAGGCAAAGGCCCTGGTGAAACACTGTTAGAACTTTCGGGCTGCCTTACCGCTTCCTCTGCGATCAGCATAGTCACACTGGCACCCTGCGGGTCGTAATTCTGGTGCGCGATATTGAGGATTTTCGCGTCAATAATACTGCACACATCCGTCAGAATTTGCGTCAGGCGTTCAGCGTTGTACGCCTCGTCGATGTACTCAATGTATTCGCGTCGATCAGCAGGTGAGCTGGTGTAACAGATATCATAGATATTGAAGCTGAGGGTCTTGGTAAGGTTATTAAAGCCTTCCAGTTTGATCTTCCTACTGGCACGTGCGGGCATAACGTCTACCTAACGGTCAGCGATTGGCGGATGATAGATCATTTGTACTATGACCTGCTCCGGGCCGACACAATAAAAGCTGCGCGCACCATCACGATGCGTGCGCGGTTCTGATTTCATTTCGATATTATTTTCCAATAAAAAATGATGCCAGGCATCGACATCTTCCGGCGTCCTCAGAATGAAGCCAATATGATCCAGCACTTGCCCTTGATCTGAAGGCGCAACATCGCTGCGATGCAAGGCAACATTATCGTTACCGGAAGTGAGGTACACATTGCCTGAATCCGGCCGCCACTCCACCTCCATACCCAACAGGCCGACGTAGAATTGCTCCGCCGCTTCAAGATCGCGGACATACAACGCAATATGGCGCATGCCTGCCGTCGGGTTTGGACGTTCCACTCAGACCTCCTGAATTTCGTAGTCGTGGGTGATGGTCGCCGTTTTGCCCAACATGATAGACGCAGAGCAGTACTTTTCAGCGGACAGTGACACAGCACGTGCGACACGCTTGTCATCCAGCCCTTTCCCCGTAACGATAAAATGTACGTGGATGGTACTGAATACCTTGGGTTCCTCATCGGTGCGCTCAGCTTGCAGCTCCGCCACACAATCCGTCACCGGCTGACGCGATTTTTTCAGAATATGCACCACATCGAAAGCGGTACAGCCGCCCATACCGAGCAGCAACATTTCCATCGGACGCACGCCCAGATTTCGGCCACCATGCTCCGGCGGGCCATCCATGACCACCGCATGCCCACTACCTGATTCGCCGATGAAGGTCGCGTCCTGAACCCATTTGATGCGTGCCTGCATACCCGAGAACCTCGCAAAACTCTCAAAACGTGAAGGTTATCACAGTTCAACTGATAGACCGCCCGCACCGGACCTTTCGCGCTCAAGACCCGCGCCCCATCTGCCGAAACAGGGGTATTCAACTCTTTCCAGAACACAACGACGAGCTGTTCTCGCCAGCAAAGGTACACACATGATCCAGACACTACTAAAACCCGCTGAAGCCACTACCGTTGACCGGTTTCTGGAAAATTGTCACCGCCGCCGCTACCCGGCCAAGAGCGTCATAATCTACGCTGGCGACCAACCCGATGTGCTCTATTACATCGTTGAAGGCTCTGTCAGTGTCCTGATCGAGGACGAAGACGGCCACGAAATCGTGCTGGCCTACCTGAATCCCGGTGACTTCTTCGGGGAAATGGGCCTGTTCGGCGAAGACAGCGACCGTAGCGCCTGGGTACGCACCAAATCTCAGTGTGAGCTGGCTGAAATCAGTTACAGCCGTTACCGCCAGTTGACCGAAAATGATCCCGGCATTCTGTATCTGCTGGCCGGCCAGATGGCCAGCCGCCTGCGTCACACCAGCCGCAAGGTCAGTGACCTGGCGTTCCTGGATGTCACCGGCCGCGTAGCACGCACGCTGCTGGATCTGTGCAAGCAGCCTGACGCCATGACACACCCTGACGGGATGCAGATCAAGATCACCCGCCAGGAGATTGGACGGATTGTGGGGTGCTCGCGAGAGATGGTTGGACGGGTTTTGAAGTCCCTTGAAGAGCAGGGGCTGATTACGGCCAAGGGTAAGACTATGGTGGTGTTTGGGGCACGCTAGTCGATTATTCCAGCATCTGAAATTTACATGAATACTTGGGCGCCTCCGGTAGAAACCGGGGGCGTTTTTGTTTTCTTGCTGTGGTTTCGTCGAGGGCTAAATATTAGAAGAACAATTCGCGCAGTTTCCCGCCGGGGTCCTGGGCTTTCATAAAGACCTCGCCCACCAGGAAGGCATGAACATCAGCCGCGTGCATGAGCTGAACATCATCATTCGTGTGAATCCCGCTTTCAGTTACCAGCAGGCGGTCTTCAGGGAAATGCTGTTTCAAAGCCAGCGTCGTATCCAGACTTGTTTCGAAGGTGCGGAGATTTCGGTTGTTTACACCGATTAACGGTGCCGGTGTTGCCAGTGCGCGTTCCATTTCTTCTGCATCGTGCACTTCGACTAATGCGTCCATTCCCAACTCATCGGCCAACTGCAACAGCTCGATGAGCATGGCGTCGTCGAGGGCAGCAGCTATCAGGAGTATGCAATCCGCATCCAGCGCCCGCGCTTCCCATACCTGGTAGGGGTCGATCACGAAGTCCTTTCGCAATGCCGGCAGCTGGCAGGCTGAACGAGCCTGCTGGAGATATTCGTCCGCGCCCTGAAAGAAGTCGACGTCGGTCAGCACTGATAGACAAGTGGCTCCACCTTGTTCATAGCTGGCAGCGATTTCAGCAGGGACGAAGTGTTCCCGTAATATACCTTTGCTTGGCGATGCCTTTTTTATCTCTGCAATAACTGCCGCATCACAGGCGACAGCTCTTCGTTTGAGTGCATTCAAAAAGCCACGCGGCGGATCTGCTGCATCAACACGATCACTCAACGCGTGTTGTGAAACTCGTGCACTGCGTTCCGCAATTTCCTCTATCTTGCGATGCAGTATTTTTTTCAGAATGTCGGGCGTGTCTGACATCTAGAATCCGTTACTGACTTCGACGAGTTGTGCAAAGGTCTTTTTGGCGGCACCCGAAGCAATGGTTTCCGACGCCTTGTCTACACCCGCTGCCAGCGTGTCGGCCAGACCGGCTACGTAGATCGCCGCACCGGCGTTGAGCGCCACGATATCGCGTGCAGGGCCTGGTTGGTTATCGAACACCTGTCCGATCACTGTCAGGCTTTCCTGTGCGTCTTTCACGGCAAGACCGGCTACGTCGGTTACCGACATGCCGAACTGCGATGGCTCGATGCGGTAATTGCTCACTTTGCCATCTTTTAATTCAGATATTTGTGTTGCTGAACCGATGCTTATCTCGTCCAGCCCGTCGTCTGCATGGACGACCAACACGTGATGGCTGCCGAGCTTACCCAAGACCTGCGCCAGCGGTTCCAGCCAGTCGGCGCTGAATACACCGAGCACCTGATTGGGTGCAGATGCCGGATTAGTCAACGGTCCGAGCAAATTGAATAGCGTGCGAACAGCCATCTCCTTGCGCGGGCCTATGGCATGTTTCATGGCGCTGTGATGTTTCGGTGCAAACAAAAAACCGACACCGATCTTGTCCACACATGCGGCAACCTGATCTGCGGCAAGATCAAGATTCACGCCAGCCGCCTCCAGCACATCAGCACTGCCACAACTCGACGACACGGAACGGTTTCCGTGTTTGGCGACCTGCGCACCGGCTGCGGCCGCGACCATGGCGCTGGCGGTTGAAATATTGAACGTTGAAGCGCCGTCACCACCGGTACCGCAAGTATCTACCAGATGATCGCCGCTCACCGGCACGGGTGTAGCCAGTTCACGCATAACCTTTGCTGCGGCTGCAATCTCGTCGACAGTTTCACCTTTCATGCGCAAGCCAACCAGGAAACCGCCAATCTGCGCCGGGGTAGCCTGCCCGGTCATGATCAGCTGCATGACATCGTGCATTTCTGCTTCACTCAGGTTCTGGCGCTCAGTCACCTGGCGAATCGCTGCCTGCATATCCATGTCTAGCCCTCTAAAAAGTTTTTCAGCATATCGTGGCCGTATTCTGTCAGGATCGATTCGGGATGGAACTGCACACCTTCGATGGCTAATTCCTTGTGCCTCACACCCATAATTTCATCAACCACTCCATCAGCACTACCGGTCCAGGCAGTGACTTCCAGGCAGTCCGGCAGACTGCCTTTTTCGATCACCAGTGAGTGATAGCGGGTGGCTTCCAGCGGATTCGACAAACCTTTGAACACCCCTGTGTCATGGTGATGAATCATCGATGTCTTGCCGTGCATGATTTCACCAGCGTGCACAATGCGACCATCAAAGGCCTGACCAATACTCTGATGGCCGAGACAGACACCAAGAATGGGTACGCGCCCGGCGAAAGTTTTTATGGTTTCAACCGACACACCGGCTTCGTTGGGCGTGCAGGGACCGGGAGAGATCACGATTTTCTCCGGCTTCATTTTTTCTATCTCCGCCACGCTGATTTGATCGTTGCGGATCACCCGCACATCCGCGCCCAGTTCACCGAAATACTGCACAAGGTTATAGGTGAAGGAATCGTAGTTATCGATCATCAATAACATCAGTCTTTCCCTCCCTTGCAATGATTTCCATCCAGCCCGGCCTGCGCCAGCGCCACGGCGCGGAAAATTGCACGGCCCTTGTTCATGGTCTCGGCCCATTCGTTGGCCGGGACAGAATCGGCGACAATACCGGCACCCGCCTGTATATGCAGCACTTCATCTTTAATTACCGCGGTGCGGATTGCGATGGCGGTATCCATATTTCCGGACCAGGAAAGATAACCCACCGCACCGGCGTATACACCGCGCTTGACCGGTTCCAATTCGTCGATAATTTCCATGGCACGGATTTTCGGTGCGCCACTTACCGTGCCGGCCGGGAAGGTGGCGCGCAGCACATCAATCGCCGACAGACCCGGGCGAATCCGGCCAGTCACATTGGAAACAATATGCATGACGTGTGAATAACGTTCGATAATCATCTTGTCCGTGAGCTCGACACTGCCAATTTCACTCACACGCCCGGCATCATTACGGCCGAGGTCAATCAGCATTAAATGTTCTGCCAGTTCTTTTGGGTCAGCCAGCAACTCTTCTTCCAACGCCTTGTCTTCTGCTTCACTTGCACCGCGTGGACGGGTTCCAGCGATTGGCCGCACCGTCACCACATCGTCTTCAAGACGCACCAGAATCTCGGGGGAAGAACCAACCACGTAAAAATCTTCAAGATTGAGGAAGAACATATACGGCGACGGGTTCAGTCCGCGCAACGCACGGTACAAATCCAGCGGCGGTGCGTGGAACGGAATCGACAACCGCTGTGACAACACCACTTGCATGGCATCGCCTTCGACGATGTAGTCTTTGACACGCTCTACAGCTGATTCGAAAGCTTCACGCGTCAGGCCCGACACAAAATCTTCTTCGGACACTTCGCGCGCATGCTCCAGCGCGCCGGGAATCGGCACTGGCTGGCACAATCGTTCCATCAATGCATTCAACCGTTGCTGCCCATGCTCCCAGGCATCGTCACGTGCGGCATCAACGTGTACAACCATCACCAGCTTTCCGGCAAGGTTATCGAAGACTACAACCTCGTCCGACACCATGAGGAGTATGTCAGGCGTTTGCAGCGTGTCTTCATTCACGCCGTCTTTCAGCCGTGGTTCGATGTAGCGCACTGTGTCGTAACCGAAGTAGCCCACCAGCCCACCACCAAAGCGAGGCAGACCTTCGAGATCCGGCGCACGAAAGCGCTGCTGAAAATCCTCGACCCATTGCAAAGGGTCTTTACTATCAGCTTCTTCGACCAGTTCACCATCGGTACGCAATTCAATATGCTGCCCGAATACACGCAGCACGGTACGACACGGCAGACCGATAATAGAATAGCGCCCCCATTTCTCACCGCCCTGTACGGACTCGAACAAATAGGAATGCGGCCCGCTGGCAAGCTTCAGATAAGTGCTTAAAGGGGTGTCGAGGTCGGCCAGCACCTCGCGGGTTACCGGGATACGGTTGTATCCCTCTTCAGCCAGTTTTTCGAATTGTTCAGGATTCATGATCCTCACCGTTGAGACATGTTTGATACACGAGCGCAGTTACTGATAGCGGTTTATTGCCACCATCGTTTCTCCATCTCATGCTGTGCTGTCTCTACGATGATCATCACGCCGCCTGTTCGAGTTCGCCCTTCAGATGGGCGAGGGTTTCTATCACCAGATCAGGCTCCGCAACGCGGATATCCTCACCATGGTTGTAGCCGTAAGGCAGGCAGGCAATCTGGAAGCCTGCCGCACGTGCGGCCTTTACGTCACTGATCGAATCACCAACCATCAATGACCGCTCAGGGCTTACCTTAAAGAATTCTGCCGCATGCAGCAACGGGGCCGGGTGCGGTTTCTTGTGTTCCAGTGTATCGCCGCTGATCACGATACTGAAATACTCATAAATACCGAGATCCTTCAGCAACGGAATGGTGAACTGTGCAGCCTTGTTAGTCACACAGCCCAGCCTGTAGCCCGATGCCTTGATGAACTCAAGGCCTTCCAACACACCGGGGTATAAGGTCGAACGCTTTGAGGTGTTTTCCGCATACAGCTCAATAAAGATCGGATAAGCCTTGTCAAACTCGGCATCGTCCGGTTCGCCGTTGAGCTGGCCAATCAGGGCGCGACGCACCAGTCGTTCTACACCGTTACCCACCCAGTCGCGCACGCGCGTTTCACCGCACGGCTCATGACCCAGCTGTTGCATCATTTCATCGACGCAATAGGCAAGATCGGGCACGCTGTCGACCAGCGTACCGTCTACGTCAATGAGGATCATTTCGGGCTTGCGGATAGACATTCAGCCAACCTTGGCCAGTTCGTCACGCATGGCTTTGAGGACTGTATTGTAGTGGTTTGCATCGCTGTCACTGGCTGCGTTGAAGATAGCAGAGCCGGCAACAAAAGTATCCGCACCGGCTGCGGCGACTTCGCGAATGTTATCGACCTTCACTCCGCCATCGACCTCCAGACGGATATCCCGGCCGGACGCATCGATAATCTTGCGTGCTTCGCGCAACTTGTCGAGCGTGGCGGGGATAAAGCTCTGACCCCCAAAGCCCGGGTTAACCGACATCAGCAATACCATATCGACCTTGTCGAGTACGTAGGTCAGGTGGTCCAGTGAAGTTGCGGGATTGAACACCAAGCCTGACTTGCAACCTTCGTTCTGAATCAGTTGCAGGGTACGATCAACATGCTCGCTGCCTTCCGGGTGGAAGGTAATGTAACTGGCACCGGCCTTGGCGAAATCCGGAATGATGCGATCCACGGGCTTGACCATAAGATGCACATCGATCTCGGCCGTAACGCCGTGCTTGCGCAGGGCATCGCAAACCAGCGGGCCGATCGTCAGGTTCGGGACGTAGTGGTTGTCCATCACGTCGAAGTGAACAATGTCGGCCCCGGATGTGAGGACGTTATCCACTTCCTCACCCAGGCGGGCGAAGTCGGCTGATAAAATAGACGGTGCGATCTTGTAATCTGGCATAATCCGGGCCTCGTTAAGGGTTTTTGCGCTGTGAAATCAAGACCGCGCACTTTACCGGAACCGAAGCATGATTTCAGCCCGTACCGGCAGGACGGGAATCAGGCCCAATTTTAAAAAGGGACGCAACCTTGCAACAAACACTTAAGCTGCTGGTCTGGCTGATTTTTTCCATGCTGGCGACAACGCTTTGTTTCGCTGCCTCCGACCAGGCCAAAGAGAAACGTTGGGCCGAACAAATTACCGATAGCCTGATGGATGGCGAAGTTCACCAACTGGAGGCTGCCGGCACCTCGTTCCTGAGTATCTTCACCAAAGCCAGCGGACGCTCAACCGGCCGCGCCGTCATTATTGCTCACGGCATGGGTGTTCATCCAAACTGGGCCGATGTCATCCAACCGCTGCGTGTGGGGCTGACGGAACACGGTTGGTCAACGTTGTCCATCCAGATGCCAATACTGCCCAATGATGCCGACCTCAAGGACTATATCCCGCTTTTTGACGAGGCCACCGTGCGCATTGATGCTGCTGTTGCCATGCTGCGCAAACGCGGCAACCACACGATCATCCTCATCGGTCACAGCCTGGGTGCCACCATGACCGCCTGGCATCTCGCCAACAAGAAAAAGCCTGACGTACAGGGCGCTGTCTTTATCGGTATTGGCAGCTCGGAGATCGATGAAAAAACCAACGGCGTACTATCCATCAGTAAAATGGGATTGCCGATTCTTGATATCTACGGCAGTCGAGACCTGAACGGCGTATTGTCTTCGGTCGACGCACGCCGTTCCGCTGCAATCAGGGCAGGCAACAAATCCTACCGCCAGATTGAAGTTGAGGGCGCTGATCATTTCTTTACCGGCATGCAAGACGTACTCGTTCGGCGCATCTATGGATGGTTAAAATCCAGTTTCGTCAAAAAATGAGGCCGATCACTTTATGAATTCGCACAGCATTGCCATCAGTCTGCACATTCTATCTGCCGTGTTATGGGTTGGAGGAATGTTTTTCGCGTATCAAATACTGCGGCCAGTTGCCGCGCTGCAACTCGAACCACCACAGCGATTGAAGCTGTGGTCGCAGGTGTTCTCCCACTTTTTTCACTGGGTGTGGATCTTTATCATCCTGTTGCCCATTACAGGCTACTGGATGGTGTTTAAGTTTTTTGGCGGCATGGGTACGGTGGGCCTGCACATACACCTTATGCAAGGGCTGGGTTGGCTAATGATTTTGCTCTATATGCACCTGTACTTTGTGCCTTTCCGGCGCTTGAAGGAAGCCGTCATTACCGAACAGTGGCCGGAAGCCGGGAAGCACCTGAACCAGATTCGTCAAATCGTGATGATCAATCTGTTGCTGGGTATTCTGGTCATTGTTATTGCCGCAGGTGGGCGGTTTATATAACTCTCGCTGAACTAAAACTAACCACTACGCGCTTTCTTGATGGTGTCGTAAGCACTACGAATCTCCTGACTCTTTTCCGTCGCCAGTTTGATCATTTCCTCGGGCAAGCCTTTAGAGACAAGTTTGTCGGGGTGGTGCTGGTTCATCAAACGTCGATAAGCTTTTTTAACTTCCGCATCGCTGGAAGAATCATCGATATCAAGTATCTCATAGGCCCCTCGCAGGACATCCTGCGGTGAGGCACCACTGGCTCCACCAGCACCCGCGAAGTTTGCTGCATTCCGCACCATCGCCTCGATGTGCTGAAACGCCTGAGTTGAAAAACCCAGCGTTACGCGCACCTGCTCCAGCACCTTGCGCTCACCGTCGTGTATTTCTCCATCGGCATACGCCGCATGCATGAGAATTTCGACAAACATTTGCATCAGATTGCGGCGGCGCTGACACTCCTGACGGAACTGTTGCAGCACATCACTGAGCGGGAAATCCGCTTGTTTACCCTGATTGAATAAATTCATTGCAACCTTGCGGCGCGCTTCGTCAAGGTTGAACTGCTGCATGATCTGGCGTGCCAGCTCGATCTCGCTTTTCGAGACCTTTCCGTCAGCCTTGGCAAGGTGGCCCATCACGGAAAATACGGTGGTGAAAAACACCGTCTGCACACGTTCCTGTGCTCCCGGTGCGAACCCCGCACCGGTACCCCCAAGCCCCCGGTCGAAATTATGTCCGAACGAGGCTCCTATCAGGGCACCCAACGGGCCGCCCAACATGAAGCCAAATGCCCCGCCTAATAATTTTCCCCACCAACTCATTGGTCTGCCCCATCTGTTTTGTCACGAGCGATATAATGATCGACCGCCTGAGAGATACGATTGCACAAATCCTGTGCACCGCCCAGGTTACTGAAATCTGCGTCCGGAAACGCCAGAAGTTCGACGCCCTGACCTCGCGTGGCCGCCTGATCACGTTCCAGGTATTCTTCCCAACCATATTTGGGGATTTCCAGCGGCGGAAATTCGGCACCTGACGGAAGTTGCCCGGCATCTACCATCACGATTTTTATACTCATAACTCGTCCTCAAAAAGCGTCAAATATCTCTCGTTGCAAACTCGTTTTTATGGGCCTATAAACGAAACAGTGATCCAATAAAGAGAATCGTTGCGACGTTAAGTATCAGCAGTTTGACCGAAGAGGTAAACCGTCATGACTCCAGAACCTTCACCGATTATTGGCGATTGGTACAAATCCACACTGGGCGATGCCTTCGAAATCGTCGCCAGTGATGACGACGACGACACACTGGAACTCCAGTATTACGACGGCACAATTGGAGAACTGGACCGCGAAAACTGGGAAACGTTGCAACTGGAACCGGTAGAGCCACCAGAAGACTGGAGTGGTTCGATGGACGTTTCACCCGAAGACACCGCAAGCACTGAGCTCTGGACTGAAACTCAGGACTGGATGGCACAGCTCGAGCGTATGGAAAGAATACTGCCCTGACCCCCTCTCGAATCGCAACTTTACCTCGCAAAATGGTCTAAGGTTACTGTAGACCTGTGCAATTCAGCACACCTGAACTGGAGGTGCAATATGAGACGCAGACTCTATTTCCTTTTACCCAGTGTTGCGCGTGCAAAACAAACCGTCGATGAACTATTACTTGCGCGAATTGATGAACACCATATCCATGTACTTGCAAAGGACGACATACCTCTTGGCGACCTCCCTGCAGCGAACCTGCTGCAACGTAGCGACTTTGTCCACAGCATTGAAATCGGCCTGAGCGTCGGCGGTGCCACCGGCGTACTGGCCGGGCTGGTCGCTGTTGCTTTCCCGCCCGATGGCATCGTACTCGGTGGCTGGGTCGTATTGGCAACTGCTCTGGCTGGAGCACTGATCGGTGCATGGGCTTCCGGCATGATCGGTACCGATGTACCCAACAGCCAGCTGAAGAAATTTAGCGCCGCAGTTGAGCAGGGACAGATCCTGATGATGGTCGATGTCCCCAAAGACAAACTTGAGACCATCACCAACATGATCAGGCGACATCATCCTGAGGCAGATATGCGCGGTATTGAGCCGACGCTTCCTGCCTTCCCGTAGACAAGCCGGTATTCCTCCACAATATGGCGCCTGCGGGCGCCATCCTTTTGCACAACGTGCTCTAAATAACTGGAATACTGGACGAAAATATCCGGTTTAATGTTTGTTTCGCTGCGCCGATAGCATTTATGAAGGCTGAGTCATCGGTCATCATCACCGAGGGAGGTGAGTCATGGCGTACATTATGGATATGGCAAACGGAACAGAATTAACGGTTGAAGCGCCGTCTTACCAGCTTGAACGCGGCCCAGGGAATGCGCCCCGTGACGCAAACCAATTGACAGAATACCCGCAACTCCAGCTCGCGATAGTCGAACTGCAGACTCAGGCTGAAGCAGCCACCTTCCCAGCTTCAGTTGTCGACGCAACGCTTAAGACACTCGAAGACTGACAAAGCACCAAACACCAAAGACCGGTAGCCTTACTAATGGCTACCGGTCTTTTTTTTGTCTCGCATAAAGATAACGTCTCTTTCCAGCAGCAACTCGGTGGATGTTAGCGACTGCCCGGACGATTTCAATTAATACTCACGAACAACGCGAAACCCGAGATTATCCAGCCGTCGTTTCGCATCCACCTGGTCGCGGCTGGTACTGCGTAACTGGTCTGACGGGCTGCTGTAAGCACCACCGCGTACAACCCGGTTTGTACAGGCTCCAACTTCGACAGCACGACCATCCGCCGGTGCCCGACTGTAGTTAGGCACGTAGCAGTCCTGCACCCACTCACGCGCGTTGCCAGCCATGTCGTAGACACCCCAGGGACTGGCGGTGAAGCTACCCACGCGGGACGTCTGTACACCGCCATCAGAACTGCCACAGTCAAAACAATTTGCCCGATCCTTGCCAGACTCTTCGCCCCACCAGTAGCGTGTTACTGTGCCGGAACGTGCTACAAACTCCCACTCCGCTTCGCTGGGCAAGCGATAGCGCACGCCGGTCTGTACCGACAACCACTGGGTATAGGCAAGTGCGTCTTCCCAGCTAACGTTAACTACTGGCCATTTTCCCCGACTCTGGCCATCATCAGAGGGAAGATCACGACCCGCCGCGCGCGCAAAAGCATCGTATTCATCAAAGGTGATTTCATTTGCCGCGATAGCAAATGACCTGAGCCGGACGTCGTGTTGTGGGCGCTCATTAAATTGTGGTGAGACGTCACTACTCCCCATCAGGTAATGGTCGGCACGAAAGCGCACCATAGCCGGACCAGCACCACCATTACTCAAGCGATCACGGAATCGCCCGGCCGGCTGTACTACCACAGGTTCTACTACCGGTTCAGCCACCTGGTTCTCAGCTGTTTTTACTGGCTCAGGATCGCGACTGACAGCTCGAACATTTGCTGATGCCTTGTCAGCACTTTCAGGTTCAATCGTACGCCCGGGAATATCCGGCATACCTCTGGCAAGCGGGAATGTCCGGGAAGTATTGGAAATTGCAGCCATACCACCCGACAGGGTGTTTGAAGCAACCGGCGCTGGTTTTTTAATATCGCCAACACGCTCACCGGTAGCTAACGCCGGCTGATCAACCAACGCCTTTTTCTTCTCTACCGGTATCGGGGCCACCGGAGCTTGCTGCTGCTTGACAGGCTTCGGGGTAACGACAGCAGGGGCTTGTTCCGCTGTTGGAGCTTTAACCGTTACAACGGGCGCAATGGCGGACGACAGACTGATTTTTCCAGAGTCAATTTGCCACCACAGTAATCCGGCACCCACAACACCCCCTATCACCAACCCGGTCAACATGCCTTTCAAAAGACCTGACTTCGGCACTTGCACAGGAGAGAGGGAGGGAACAAGAATCTCCTCGTCCAGCAATACAGTAGCACTGGAAGTGTCATGATTTTCGAATTCCGTGTCGTCCGGCAACATCGGATTGGAAGCGTGGGGGTCGTTATCATCCAGTGAGGGTATTGCCCCTTCCACCATGACCGGTGCCGGAATCTCTGAAGCGCGATTCAACTGCTCTTTCAGTTGTTCAACTTCCCGGTTCAGCGTTTCGATCTGCTCCTCAGCCTGAGTGCGCAGACGCACGGCCATCTCTACATTTTGCTTGGCTTGCTGGAGAGCCTCATGTTCTTCGGAATCGCTATCTTCGTCTGACAACATCCCTTCAAGACCGCGATGTACCTCAGCCTCGGCGCGTAATTGATCGAGTTCACTCTTCAAGCTCTCAGCTGATGACAGCAATTCATCGCGCTCGGCCAGCGCAGCATCCAGGCCGGTCTGAACTTCCACGAGCCGGCTCTCTGCCTCGCCTTCTTTGTTTTCCAAAGCCTGCTTCGACTGCTGGTACGCATCACGCAGTTCTTCGAGCTCCTGATTGATTACTGTAATTGTTTCCTGATGACTGTCGCGATCTTTTTCTGATACTTCCAGCGCCCCGCGCAAGCCCTGTTGCACGCCCTGTTCGGTATTGAGGCGAATTTCCATCTCCTCGTTAGCCAGTCGATTGGATTCAAGCAGTTGCTGCTCAGCCTCCCGGGCACCCTGCTTCGCAAGTTTCAATTGCTGTTCAAGCTGCTCTGCACAGAGCTGTGCCTCTTCCACCTGAGCACTGCGCTCACCCAGTTGAATCTCCAGCTCATCGCGCAGGCCGGCACCTTCACTGACCTGTGCTTGTAGTGCTTCCATCTCGGCCGCCAACCCCTCCGCCGAGTCTCCGGCCGCCGCTTTCATCTCTTTGTGTAAACGATGCACCTCATCCTGATGATCGTGACGCTCGCGGTCGAGTGCTTCTTCAGCCTTACGCTGGCGATTGAGCAAGCGCTGCTGCTCACGCTTGAGATTTTCCAATTCGGTTTGCGCACGCGTCATCGCCTCGCGGGCACTGCCAAGTTCGGATTCATGACTACCTTCACTTGACGCTTGTTGCTGTTCCAGTTCTGTAACGCGCTGGCCCAGCTGTTTTTCCCGCTCTACGGATTCTGTGAGCTGTGACTTGATTTCGTCAGACTCGCCACCTGCACTATCGAGACTCTGCCGTAGCGCACCCATTTCCTGCTCCAACGCTTCCAGTTTCTGCTGTGCCAAGTCCCGACTCTCGCTAACAACCGTCAAAGCCTGATCACGTTCCTCCAGTTGCGCCCGGATATTTTCCTGCAACAGCTTTTCTTTTTCACTGGCCGTTTGCCCGAGCTGATCGATCTGTTCGAGCAACCCGGTCTCGCGTTGCTTTGCCTCTACAGCAGACTTCTCTGCCTCGGCAAGCACAGTTTCAATTTTGCCACGCAAGGCAATTTCACTTTCTAACTCGCTTGCGCGGTCATCCAGCTGTGACTGCAGCCCGCTGACCTGTTCACTGATTTCGCCCTGTTGACTGTCGAGACGCGCTTTCAGACCTGTCAGCTCGCTTCGCGCCTCCTCCAGCTCACGACTCGCAGCATCGCGCTCTCCTGCGACAGCACTGGTCCGCTGACCCAATTGTTGGTAATCATCACGCACACGTGCAAGCTCCGACTCCATCTGAAGTCGCTGTTTCTCAGCTTCGCCACCCACTTCTGCGGCAGAGTCTCCGGCCTGTTTTGCTTTTTCCAGCGTCTGAGCCAGCACATCCTGCTGCGCCTTTGAATCACTCAACTCACCTTCCAGCAACTCGACGCGCCGACGCAAAGCCTCGGCTTCAACCTGTTGTTCTTTGCATATTACCTCAGCAGCCTTTAATTGCTCGTTCAAAGCCTCTGTATCACCGGTATCCTTTCTGGATGCGGAGGCTTCTGTTTCATCAGGAACAGCGTCTGTTTCAAAGGGAAGAATGTCTGCTTCACGTGCCGGGGTATCAACCAATGGGGGCGCATCGGAGGTTCCCGTCAATGCTTCGCCCGGGACGTCCATCAGGCCATTACGCAGAGTAAAAACATCTAACCCGTATTGGCCGAGAATGAATGCACCAGACGCACTACGACGCCCGGTATCGCAACAAACGATGTATTTCTCATCACCATTCAGGGTATCAGCCTGCTCTCTCAAGGCTGACAAAGGAAGATTGCGGCTCCCCTTGATGGACTGATTTCCGAACTCGCCCGGCAAGCGCACATCAAGCCACAGCGCACCTTTTTCCGCGAGTTGGCTTGCCTCAGCGTAATCCACTTCATGCACCAGTGGTGCGCATAATAATTCGTCAAAATCTTCCTTGGACAAGCGCATCAAAGAACCGTCTGTGAGCATAGTCACTGTGGCATTCCGGCGCGTACCCGACACCAGAGCTTCTTCGCCAAAACAGGCACCTTCCCCCAATTCTGCCAGCAAGACTTCTTTGCTACGCGCGGAGGCTTTGCGGCTCACGGCCATACGGCCGGATTTCACAATGTAGAAATACTCTCCATCATCGTCTTGCTTGACGATCACATCACCCGCCCGAACACTAACTGCCTCAAGACGCATGAGTAGCTGGTGAATGTTTGAAGGAGGAAGTTGCAAAAATGCCTGTGACTGCAACATGCGCGTCATCCAGTCACCGCCATCTTCGGCATCGATTTCAACCACGTCGTAGCCAGACGATTCATCCCAGGTCAGCAACACATCGAGCAAGCTGGAATCGACGCGCGCGACGGTCACGCTACCTGAAGCGCGCACGGAATGTTGGCGGGGTTGTTTATGCACCAGCGGATGACGTGCGGCTTCAGTACCGCTGACGACGGAACCAACAACCTCCCGGCCACCCTCTACCAGCTCCACTTTTCCTTCAAGCAAATAGACAGATTGGTAATCCCGGTCACCGGCCTTGAGGACATAGCGCCCGGCACGCACGGTTTCGATGATGGCCTTTCGTGAAATTTCTTCGAGATGAACAGCAGACAACGCATTGAGTGGAACGAGGTCTTTTAACACCTTCTTGTCCAAGAGTTTTTTCGCCGCTCCCATGGTCTGCCTGTCATCCTGTCGGTAAGATTTTCCAGTATCCGGTGCCGTGCTTTTACCCGGTCTGCGCAATGTGCTCTGCGCACCCCGGTCTATCGGCATACCGCATCGAAAACTTAGCCTGCGAGTTACCTGTTAAAACGTGAAATTACTCACAAATTCAGATGCATTGCGCAACACAGGGAGACTGGTACCATAGCGCGCGTTATGTCCAAACCCACGTTCCCCACACCCGAAGAGGCCGAACAGGCCTTCTATGATGCATTTGCCAACGCCGACCTCGGTGAAATGATGGCTGTGTGGGCTGAGCGCGACTTTATCGAATGCATTCACCCGATGTGTGACCGCGCACAGGGCTTCGAAGCTGTGGAAGAGAGTTGGCGAGAAATTTTTGACGGGGGACTACGAGTACAGTTCAAACTTTCCCGTATCCACCGGACACAGGACGCTCTGATCGCCGTTCACGTACATTACGAACATCTCAGCACCGCCGACGATGAAAATGACTGGCCTCCGGTTATCGCTACCAATGTATTTCAACTGGTTGAAGGCAGCTGGCGCATTGTTCACCACCATGCTTCACCCTGCCCGGATGAAGATGACAATATCGAAGCTGAAGACACTGCAGTTATCACCCGACAATTGCACTAATTCGTAATCTTCAAAACATTGCCATTTCCCTGGCATCGTGGATGCTACATTCATTTGAGTCTGGAATAGCAGGCATAATATTACAAAAGGGGTTTCACTTTTTTTTCTTTGTGCTATGGTTGCGCCGTTAGTTACCTGCCAACACCTTCAAAGGAGCACATTGAATGGCCGTAAAGAAAAAAGCTGCCAAAAAATCCGCCAAGAAAAAGGCTGCTGCCAAGGCGGTTAAGAAGCCAACGACTAAGGCTGAAACGTTCACCTACATTGCAGATAAAACCGGCCTGACCAAGAAAGACGTTGGTGCCGTTTTCGAAACACTCACCGCACTGATCAAACGCGATATCAAACGAAATGGCCCGGGTGTCTACACCGTTCCCGGTCTGATGAAGATCAAGGTTGTTCGTAAACCTGCCACCAAAGCACGCAAGGGTATTAACCCGTTCACTGGCGAGGCCATGACATTCAAGGCTAAACCTGCTCGCAACGTGGTCAAGGTCCTTCCGCTGAAGGGTCTGAAAGATATGGTGTAATCAGGTACTTACCTGAACCCACACCAGGAAACGTCCCCGCACCCTGCCTACTGGTCGGGTGCGGGAAACGGAAAGGATTCAAAAAAAGGCAGCCGGTTGGCTGCCTTTTTATTGTGCGTCCTGCACTCGGTGTCTGGCCTGTATAAAGTCCCGGTGCGGGACATAGATCAACTCGGCAATCTTGCGCAACAACGCCTCTTCGTAGCGATCTATGCGTCCGTCTGCGTAGGCAACCTGCCATAACATTTCCACCACACGGACTTTCTCATCGGGCGAAAACCGCTGGTTAATGAGACTGGTGAATTGATGCAGCGACACGGAATCATCCACCTCCTGCTGCGCAAGGCCGGCAAGCTCACGGGTTTCTTCTTCGCTTAGCGCAAACGTCTCCCGTAACACCCTCTCCAGTACCACCCGTTCTTCTGCATGCTCGTCAAAATCTGCACGCTGCATTTCGAACAACAACGCGGCGGTCGCGAGACGCAAGCCATGCTCGTCGTGTTGACCGGGTTCGCTTGTATCAATTTGGCTGCGAAAAAATTCCTGAATCGTGCGTAGCATGCCGTGGAGTTTAGCGGCTACGCCGGTACAAACCAATAAAGGCCGCCAGCAGCCAGAGAGGCAGGACCGGGTCAACCGGACTAACCGCAGGCACCACACTGCACCCTCCCCCTCCGCCACCACCGCCGCCGCCAGGCGCGCCAATACCGGACCCTCCACCACCAGCACCCACCGATTGCGGATCAGCAGCCCCTGCCAGGGCCGCATTGGCATCCAGTATCCCTCTGCCGCAAAGATTGGTATTACAACTGGCATCGGGGAAAGCCCGGGCAGTCGCTCGCAGAATTTCCTTAATCGTGACCGGATCGAGCGTATTGTCGACTGCCAACATCAGTGCGGCAACACCCGACACTTCCGCCGTTGTAAAACTGGTGCCTCGTATAAAGGCCAACAAGTCCACACCAGCTGTTGTGGTGCCACCATTCCATAACGTCAACACATCATCTGAACCGTTAGCCGCCGGGCCATCGCCCCCGGGGGCTACAAGATCCACGGCCCCGCCACGATTGGTATATGAGGCAATACTCCCGTCTCTTGCCACCGCACCAACAGTAATAACATTGTTACAATTTGCGGGGCTGAAATTAGCAACATTCTGGCCCTCATTACCCGCCGCCACGACAACTACTGAACCTGCCGTCACTGCATCGTTTATCGCGAGTTGCTCCTGGGGGGAACAAGCACCGGAGCCGGCAAGACTCAGGTTAATCACCTGCGCCGGGTTGTTGTTAACTGGCACACCTGCCACCGCCAGACCGGCGGCCCAGCGAATGGCTTCAACAATGTCCGAAACAAATCCGCCGCATTTGCCCAGTACTCGCACCGGTAAAATCCGTGCGGCAAAATCGATGCCAGCCATATCGTTATTGTTATCCGATGTCGCCACCATCACACCGGTGACCGACAAGCCATGCCAGGAACTGTTCTGGTTAACCAGCGGTTCGTTGGTCCCGCACTCGCCCGCCACCACGGCATCGCCTGGATCAGTCGGATCTGCATCACGTGCGTCACCATCATTGGAGGTTGGGAGATCTGAAATAAAATCGTAGCCGGGAAGAATGCGTCCGGCAGCAAGATCGGCGTGGGCTATGATGCCAGTATCAAGCACGGCAATCACAACAGCCGCTGAACCTGTACTCCTGTTCCAGGCAGCCTCCATCCGTATTCCCGCTGTATCCTCAAACATATGCCACTGACTGGCATAGTTGGTGTCATTTGGAACCAGAGCAGCGTGGAGGCGCTTGTCGATCTGGGCGTTCTGCACGGACGGGTCCTGTAACAGTGCAGCAATAAGCACATCGGCTTCTTCCAGACTCACAACGTCAGGCAACCGCACTACTATGCTGCCATCACCCAGAGACCGGACGTACAACAAATGCCGCCCGTCAGGCAAGATCAGGCCCGGTATCGGTGCATCATGCTTGACCGAAGCCAGCTTGCGAACACCGTCATCCCGAAGCTGAATAATCAGCTGTTTGGTAGCAGAGATGGGCACCATCTCCTGAGCCTGCGCCGCGCCAGCAAGGCATACCGCGCCCGTCAGGCACAAAACAAGCTGTCTCAAAGTATGCGCACGCACCCTGAGGCAAACTGCTAAAACGTTTCTAAACATGATCTTGTAATACCTGATGTGGTTCCTACTTCGCCTGAACCAGAAATTGCTGTCCCTGGAGTGAGAGCACGATGCCCTCAGCCGTTATTTCGTCCAGTACCGGCCCTTCCTGTAATCGCTCTCCCTCACGGTACTTCTGAAGGTTGATTAATACGAACCGATCCTGCGGACGATCACTGTAAACATGCACATCAAGTCTCAGACCACTTTGCAGTTTTTGGAAAATATGCGCTGGCACCTGAGGCCAGACAGGCAAATCGCGCACATAGTCACGCGGCGCAGGGGGTGTAGCCGGTATAGGTTCCGGAATTGCCTGTACTGGGGCCGTAGCAACCGTAGCTGGTAACAGCACGGGTGCTGGCGAAATAACCGGTGCGGGCTGAACGCTTATCGGTGGCGTGGAATCTGCAGCGGGTGGCAAGGCCTGAGAATCCGCTATCGACCTCGGCACCTCTGCCCGACCGTCTGGCCAGAACAAAACAACCAGCAAACCGGCATTGACCAGCAATACCAGTACAACAATCACCACCCAGCGCGACGACATTCCGGCTGAAGCCGACTCGTGCGTACTGTCGATGCCCGGCACTTGCCCGATCTCACGCTGTTGCTCCGCTTTTTTCAGAGCTTCGAGTATGTACGACATATATCTACTGCACCGTGACAGCACCCAGACGAGGAACCGTCGGTTGCCGGGAAAGATTATTTAAATGGATAAAGGTTCTGGCTCCGACAACTCCATCGGCGCTCAATTCTCGACTGCGCTGGAAACCCTGTACCAGCGTTTTCAGTCCTTCGTCGAACAACAAGGGGTCGGGCGCGATAGATGCCAGTCCGGTTGCTTGCTTCAACTTCTCACGTAACCATTGCACATCGGTACTACGGTCGCCCGGACGTAGTACCGTACTACCAGCTGGTGGTGTCTTCCATAACAGGCGGTATTCGCCGAACCAGTGCCGTTCCATCGTTTCAGTCGGCACTTCAAGTTGCTGACCGCCAATTTGCAGTATCGCGTGATTGCCACGAAATTCTCGCAACAGAACAGGCACTTTTCGCCCCCCCGCTCCTATCAATAGCAACACTGAAGGCCGGTCGTAGTACTGCAACACAGTTCGGCTGCCACCACCTTGCAGGCAACGCAAACCTGCAGCCGGCGCCGCAGCACAAGCCTGAGCATCACTGACAGCGTTGGACTGCACGCCCCATAATCCAAACAGGCCCGACCAGGCCCGGGCCGCCGCGTCAGATCCAGATGAGTCCAGATGACGTTCAAGACGGGTACCGGCACCTTCAGGCAAAACATCGGGAGCCACATCCTCTGCAAGACTTTCTGTAACAGCTTTGACCGGTGTGGCAACAGATTCAGGCAGGGCCGTAACCACTGATTTTGCCGGCGCGGTTGAAGTCACTGTGCTGTCGTCTGCCATCGCCACATCCGTGACCGGTGCGCGCCAGTAACCCGCTACAAAAGCGCCAACAAACACCAGCACTACTACCGCCGCCAACCAGCGCCACCATTGTCTGGGTGGAGCATCCAGACCTTCTTCGGGCAGCACTTCACGCGCTGCCCGTGTGACTATAGTGGCATCGACAATACGTTTGCCTTCCACATAAGCCCCGAGCATGGCGCGGTCACACATCACATTAATCAGGCGTGGTACACCACCGGAAAGCTTCTGCACCAGGTCAATAGCGGTTTCGTTAAATACGCTATCCCTTGCACCGCATACTTGCAGTCGATGACGGATATACGCCGCTGTCTCGGTGCGCTGTATCGGCTCGAGGTGATATCGCGCCGTGATCCGCTGCGACAACTGCCGCAAGTCCTCCCGTGCCAGCAAGCTGCGCAGTTCCGGCTGGCCGATGAGTACAATCTGAAGGAGTTTCTCGCGCGTGGTTTCGAGATTGGTGAGCAGACGCACCTGTTCCAACGCATCAGCGTCAAGGTTTTGCGCTTCATCAATAATGAGTACGGTACGACGGCCGCGTGCATGAGTTTCCAGCAGGTGGGCATTCAAGACATCGGTCAGCAATTTGATGCTGTGAGTATCGCGTGCATACGCTATGCCCAGTTCGTCGCAGAGACTGGCCAGCAGTTCCATAGCACTGACACGCGGATTGAGGATCAACGCAACATCGACATGATCCGGTACCTGCTCCAGTAGACAACGGCAAATGGTGGTCTTGCCGGTACCCACTTCACCGGTTAGCTGAACGAACCCGCCACCTTCGCCGACGCCATATAACAGGTGCGCCAAAGCCTCACGGTGCTGCTGACTCATATAGAGAAAACGCGGGTCGGGCGCGATGGAAAACGGGCGTTCTGTCAGACCGAAATGTTGTTCGTACATAAGACTTTTTTTGCAGCCGGATTAGGCGTTTGGGCGATTATGCCCTTTCTGCGCGATGACTACACTACCGCACAACGTCGATATTCTTGACGCTGCGCACAAATCACCCGAAATAAAGAAAATATTGAATCAGATCAGTTTATTGGGGCCTTGTCTCAGCAAGCCAGGAACAGCGTTGTTGTTGGGATTCTTTACGGTCAACACTAATAACGTTGAATGGAATAATTCGCTATCGACTGACATCCTTATAATTCAAGGCAATACAACAAATGGCACGTGGCTTGCTGGTTTACTTGGTGATAATTAACAATAACGGTGGAACATGAACGCGAAAGTTGAAAAAAGAATCAACGGCGTCACAGTTAGTGCCAACCCGGTATTCAAGGGCGGCTACCTGCCAGCTTACTGGTCATGCAGCATAAACGAACGAATTATTCCCAAGACATTCAGTTCTGCTTCGGAAGTTTTCCAGTTCGCGCAGAACACTCGTCGTCACTGAACACGCGCAAAACAATATCGCGCAATTCATTGAGCCGTCCATGAAAGAAGTGGCCGGCGCCTTCCAGGCAAACCACCTCTGGCTTCAGTTCCTGCTGGCCAATCCATGCTTCGAGCACTGACCAGGGTACGATATCGTCCGCATCCCCATGAATCAGCAACCAGTTTATTGCATCCAGTAATACCGGTTGCTCGGGAAAATAGTTGACTGCCGGTGCAACCGTTACCAGCCTGTCCGGCAACAGCGTTTGTGCCGCATCCAGCGCAATAAAGCCTCCGAAGGAAAAGCCCGCCAGCCACAATGGCAACCCCGGCCAGCGTTGTCTGGCCCACTTAACAACTGAGATCAGGTCGTCCCGCTCACCCTTACCTTCGTCATATTCGCCTTCGCTCTGCCCGACACCGCGAAAATTAAATCGCACACTGACAGCGCCAAGCTCGACGAAACTTTTCGCTAACTGATGAACAATTTTGTTATCCAGAGTACCGCCGTGCAGCGGATGGGGGTGGCAAATGATGGCAAGCGCCTTCGGTGCTTCTTGTGATCTGCTCTCAAGCACCTGAAGCCGGCCGGCCGAACCGGCGATTAAGCTGTTTTCTTGCTGTAAAGACAAGCTAGGCGCTCATGATGATTTCCCTGAATCGCGACGACTGCGTGTACGACGACGCTCTATTCCAGGTGAATGCAACGTCAGATCAAGTTGATACCAACCCTCTATATCAACCGTCTGACGCTTGCCATTAATATTCTCCAGCACCACGCGTCGTTGTTCACTTCCTTCATGCAGAACAACACGCACCTGCTGTAGTTGCCCAAGAATATTGGTGTACCAGTAACCCGGAATCGCTTGATGTACGAGCATATGTTTTCTCAGAATATAGTTTTTATCCAACAGGTTCATCGACAGGTCTACTCCATTTACGTTAACCGCACTTGGACTCACCACAGTTCAGGCAAGTCAGACAACCGTCCATCTGAATTGCCGCTTTGGTATTACACTTTATGCACAGCTGGGAGCCTTCCGGAAAGTCGCTGGCGTTATCCGGTTCGCTGATCTGATTGGCGTGTTCAAACTGCACACGCTTTTCTGCCAGGATTTTTTTCTGGTGGTCATCAAGATCGTCATCCTTGAGCATGCCGATCATGCGCAAATGGCATTCAATCGCATCGCCAATTTCCGCTACCAGCGAAGGCATATACTTGCCACCTTTCTTGAAATAACCACCACGTGGATCAAACACCGAACGCAGCTCTTCAACCAGAAAAGTCACGTCACCCCCTTTACGGAACACAGCAGAGACAATGCGTGTGAGCGCCACGATCCACTGGAAATGGTCCATGTTTTTCGAGTTAATAAAAATCTCGAAAGGACGACGCAACTCGTGCTGTGTTCCCCGGTTGAGGATCACATCATTAATGGTGATATACAGCGCGTGTTCTGACAACGGAGTCTTTACTTTGTAGGTAGAACCCAGCAGCATCTCCGGGCGCTCCAGCTTTTCGTGCAAATGCACAACTTTGTCTTCTTCCTTGACCGCTGCGACAGGCACTTCTGTTTTAGCCGGTGCATCATTCTTCAGCACTTCGTAATCAACAATTTTCAGTTCAATTTTTCTGGTCATAATCTGTATCTCCTTTGACGCCTTCGCATCGCCTAGAACTTTCCGTAGTAGCCTTCTTTCAGGGCATCGTACAGATTGGCGGCGGTATGGGTTTCTCCGTCGTATTCAACTTCCTCGTTACCTTTCAGCTGAACGATGCTGCCGTCTTCGAGGGTAAACTGGTAAGTGGTGTTTTCCAGATCTTTTTCTTTGACCAACACACCCTGGAACGCTTCCGGGTTAAAGCGGAAGGTTGTGCAACCTTTCAGCCCTTGCTCGTAGGCATACCGGTAAATATCCTTGAAATCTTCAAAGGGGTAATCGGTTGGTACGTTGGCAGTTTTGGAAATGGACGAGTCCACCCATTTTTGCGCAGCGGCCTGTATGTCGACGTGCTGCTTCGGGGTCACATCATCTGCTGCAATGAAATACTCCGGCAACTGTCGGGCAGCATCCTCGCTATCCTGCTCTGCCTGCGAATTCACCAGCGAACGATACGCCAGCAATTCAAAGGAAAATACATCCACCTTTTCCTTGGTCTTGCGTCCTTCGCGAATCACGTTACGGAAATAATGGTGCGCAAAACTCGGTTCGATACCGTTACTGGCGTTATTCGCTAACGAAAGGGAAATGGTGCCGGTCGGGGCAATCGAAGAGTGGTGAGTAAAACGCGCACCCGTTTCGGCCAAACGGTCAACCAGATCCGGGGCGATCTCACTGACCTGCTGCATGTAACGACTGTAACGCGCATGCAACAGTTTGCCCTTGATGCTGTCACCTACTTCGTAGCCGTCGAGCTTCATCTCCGGACGCTTGCGCAGCATCTCGGCAGTCACTTCAAAGTCTTCTTCGAGAATCGGTGCCGGGCCTTTTTCTTCGGCCAGTTCCAGCGCCGTCTGCCAGCCGGTCAGCGCCAGCTCACGACTCACCTTTTCGGTAAAGGCCACCGAATCCTTTTCACCATATCTCATGCGCATCATGGTGGTCGTGGAACCCAGGCCCAAAAAGCCCATGCCGTGACGGCGCTTGCGCATAATTTCATCACGCTGTCGTTCCAGAGGAAGACCGTTGATCTCTACCACGTTATCAAGCATGCGGGTAAAGATGGAAACCACCTTGCGGAATTCATCCCAGTCAAAGCGTGCATCTTCCGTGAAAGGGTCACGCACAAACCTGGTCAGGTTGACTGAACCCAGCAGGCAGGAGCCATAGGGCGGAAGAGGCTGCTCACCACAATTGTGCGCATGCAAACCATTGGCATCAAAAGCATTGATGCCGGGTATCTGCACATCGTAAACGTCTTCAACACCCGCTTCGGTAATTGCAGCAACCCGGGCCACAAAACGCTCACGGTTCAGCTTGCGTTTATAACCGGCGAGCAATTCATCCAGACGTTGTTTTTTGTCCGTATCGACAAAACCGATTTTGTCACGGAACTGCAACAGGTTTTCACCACTGATCACCAACTCATGCTGGGACTTGATAGCATATTCCGCCATACCACCCTTCCCGTCCGGAAGATTTGCATGGGTTTGTGAACGGCGATCTTTATATATCTGCGAAACCACACCCAAGCGTAACAACATACGCTGTACCGCTTCGAGGCGAGGCAAATCGGATTGCGCCAGACGCACACTCACACCTTTACTTTGTGTACCCTGCACCGAACCATCGGCGTCGAAAAATCCTTTCAGGAACCCCTGATAAAACCGGCTTGAAGCCTGCTCCATGGTCGGCGTGACTGCTTTGTCGCCTGGTTGCATACCTGCATCTTCCGCAAGTTCTTTCAGCGCAGCCAGCGACAAACGATATTCATTGCGCCCCGCGACCTCACTCCAGCCCGCAAAGTCTGCGCGGTGGGGCAGACTGTTTGCCGCATTCAGCGCTTCGGCCATTACCGCTGAAACACCGTTAGCCAGCACCGCATCAGCACCATTCGCCACTGCTGCAGGCTTCCAGACTGAAAGCACTGCCTTGTCCTGTTTCAGGGTGCCGTCACCAATTAACAGACCCAGCAGGTACCCCTGCTCACTGGTGTAATTCCCTGACCACTGCGCACAGGCGCGGTGGTCGTTCAGCAGCACACGATCGCCTTCACATAAACGCCCGGCTTCGCACCACTCGGTTTCCGTTGTATAACGCGTAAATTGTGTTACCCGACGCACAAGGTGATCAGCAGTCAGCCGCAACCGGTAACCTTCAGATGTTTGAAGATTCATAACCGGTTTAGTAGCCGTCTTGAAAAAACCCTCTTTGCCACTGGCATGCCCGATGCCGTCAATCAGTGCATCGAAAGACTTCGAAATCAATCCTGACACCTGTCGAGGCCCATCTGTGGTTTGTACCCACGTATCCGCTGCCACACAAGGATTAGTCGCGCGAACATTTTCCTCAAACCAGTTGTTGTTCATCTCATTGACCTTGTCGATGAGAATGAACCCCGGCTCGGCAAAATCATAGGTAGATGCCATGATCAGGTCCCACAGCCGAAGTGCACGGATGCTGCGATACACTTTGCAAGCGACCAGTCCCGCTTCATTACTGACGTAGCCTTCGCTGGTCGGCCACTCACGCCACACCACCTTACTGATATCGTCGAGATCCAGGTTCTCTTCTTCGACTTCGTGGCTGGTCAGCGGGAAAGCCAGTTTCCACTCACTGTCACTGCTCACCGCGTCCATGAACTCGCGAGTAATCAGTAAAGACAGATTGAACTGACGCAAGCGACCGTCTTCGCGTTTGGCACGCACAAAATCCATCACGTCAGGATGGCCTACATCGAAGGTCGCCATTTGCGCACCGCGGCGACCGCCGGCCGAGGACACGGTGAAACACATCTTGTCGTAGATATCCATGAATGACAGCGGACCGGACGTGTAGGCACCAGCACCGGACACGTAAGCGCCTTTGGGCCGCAGAGTGGAAAATTCATAACCGATGCCGCAACCGGCCTTTAGTGTCAGCCCGGCTTCATGTACCCGCTCCAGAATATCGTTCATCGAGTCCTTGATGGTGCCGGACACGGTGCAATTAATGGTCGATGTTGCCGGCTTGTGTTTCAGCGCACCGGCGTTGGAGGTAATCCGACCTGCGGGTATGGCACCGTGGCGCAGCGCCCAGGTAAATTGCTCATTCCAGTGTGCCTGCTTCTCCGGCGTGACTTCGACTTCCGAAAGGGCCTGCGCCACACGCTGGTAGGTTGCATCAATATTTTCATCAACCGCGACCCCGTCCTTACGCTTTAACCGATACTTCTTGTCCCAGATATCCATCGAAGCATCCTGCAGGGGGATATCGGCAACACCGGTCGAAACAGACTTAAGCTGGACTGATTTCATCGCGAATCCTTACTCCTTGTATTTGATTTTATTTGTGATTTTCTGGCGTTTTATGGACACCCCGATATATTGGGGTGGTTTGTTGGCCTAACCACAAGATGTAGTGTGAACGAGCAACTAGATTAGGTCTCGCCAGTGGCGCTGTCAAGCCTCGATTCAACAGATTTTAGTAGAATTATTCCATTTTAGTTACAAGTAGTTAAGGATCAATTCTATATATAGACATGAAGCGACAAGAAGCAGATACTGGACAGGTTGGCTAAACAGCAAAACACTATATATTGTGTTACTAATATACGACGACTTGACAAGGTAATTACTATGGATTTTGATCAGGAACTGGATACTTCAGGGCTGACTTGCCCCATGCCGGTCATGAAAACCAAGAAGGCCTTAAAGAAACTGGAAACCGGTCAGGTACTGCACCTGATCACCACTGACCCGGCCACCGGTGACGACATTCCCGGCCTGGTCGACCAGATGGGTTCCAGTATTGAAGAGGCTAACGAGGACGGCGGAAAGTATCACTTCTACATCAAGAAGGGGTAAATCCGCAACCGCTTATAGCCAGGCCTGGCTTGTGTGGTCTTCCAGCAACTTCACGAAGTCCGCATAACTGGCTATCCGGACGCCATCGACCAGCAGCAAAATCACATCGCCTTCACCGACAAAACGCAGGCAACTCTCAAGGCTGGAATGACTGAAAGGGGATTTGTTTACCGTGTGCAACATGCGCGTGCTTCCTATAATGAAACTATGCTGTCCTGATCGACCATCAAGGCACGGATCGCCGCGCTGTCGAGTACCTTTGGCTTGACCGGCTCTTCGGTATCTTCGCTCAGATTGCGCTCTTGCAGGGACTGTTGATCGACGTAAACTTTTTCTACCTCGAAATCCACCAATGCACCCATAGATGCCATAAAACCCTTTATACCAAGCGCTTTGGTGTCCTGCTTGTCCTTTAGCGCAAACACGCCGTCGTTATAGAGAAAAACACCGCGAATTTCATGCCCTGCCTTACGCGCCGCCTGAATCAGATTCCAGGCGCTGTCAGAGGCTTCGTGATTGTAGGGGCCTTCCAGCAAGAGAATCGTTAACTTCATGACTACCTTCCATTTTTTCGGGTAAAGAATGTGCCCGTATCGCCGTTAGCGGAATATTACGCTGCAAAGCACCGTCAGGGATAGTAGTACGAATCCCCAACACAGAGGAAACACAGAGATGGGACTGGATCCCCTTAACCAGATACTCCTGTACGCGTTCATCGGCGCTTTCGCGCTGGGCGCGATTGCTAACAAAACAAACTTCTGCACCATGGGCGCTGTCTCGGACTGGATTAACATGGGCAAAACCGGTCGACTATGGGCCTGGTTTACCGCCATTGCCGTCGCCATTCTTGGTGTGCTGGCGCTGGAAGCCTTTGCCGGTGTCAGCGTCGACAAAACACTACCACCTTATCGCACCGCCAACTTCGCCTGGCTGCGCTATTTGCTGGGCGGTTTTCTGTTTGGTATCGGCATGACGCTCGCCGGCGGTTGCGGCAACAAGACCATGCTTAACATCGGCGCAGGGAATACCAAATCCATTCTGGTACTCGGTGTGACCGGCTACTTCGCCTACCTGATGACCAAAACCGATTTTTACGGCATCCTGTTTCACAGCTGGATCAGCGGCACCGCCATCGACCTGGCCAGCCACGACATTAACAGCCAGTCACTGGACGCAATCGGCGCATCACTCACCGGTCTCGATGCCGGCATGTTGCACAACGGAATCGGCATAGCCATCGCCGTAACTTTGCTGGTTATGGCATTTCGCAACAAACACTTCCTCGGCCATGCCAATCATGCCATCTCCGGCATCCTGATCGGACTGATCGTGGTTGCTGCCTGGTACGTCACCGGCGGCCCACTCGGACAGGAAGCCATAGAAGCCGCCGAATGGATGGATGAAGTCCCAGCCGGCGTTGGCGTGCAATCCTACACTTTCATCAACCCCATGGGCGAATCGCTCTACTACCTGATGAACGGTGCCGACAAACTGTTTCTCACCTTCGGCGTGGTAGCAGTTGCCGGTGTCATTATTGGCTCACTGATCACTGCGGTGATCACAGGTAAATTCAAGTTTGTCTGGTTTACCTCCCTTGCGGATTTCGTCAACCACTTTGCCGGCGCTACCCTGATGGGTATAGGTGGCGTACTCGCCATGGGCTGCACCATTGGCCAGGGCATTAGCGGTGTATCAACACTTTCACTGGGTTCCTTCATCGCGCTGGGCAGTATTATTTTTGGCAGCGCGCTTACTATGAAGATCCAGTACTACAAGCTGATGTATGACGACGAGGCAAACTTCCTCTCCGCCAGCCTCAGCTCATTGGTCGACATGCGACTGCTGCCGGAAGGAATGCGCAAACTCGACCCGCCGTGATTTGTTATCATGCCGGTCAAATCTGACCCGCAAGGAACAAAACCCATGGCAAAGAAAATGCTAATCATGATGACCAGTGGCCCGGACACACCGACGCGACTGGAAACCCCCTTTAATCAGGCCATGACCGCAGTAGCACTGGACGCGGAAGAAGTGGTTGTCCTGTTCACTATGGAAGGCACACGGTTACTGAAAAAAGGTGCCGCTGAAAAGATCTTTACCCGTGACGGCGGCCCCAGTGTCTACGAAGCGATACAGACTGCCAAAGAATGTGACGTAAAATTCTTCGTCTGCCCTTCCTCGCTCGAACTCCATAATCTTGAACTGGAAGACTGTATACCCGAGTTGGATGGTGCGATGGGTGCGGCAGGGTATGCTGCGATGGGATTGCAGGATGATGTGGTTGTTTTCTGTTACTAAGCGTCAGGCATAATTCAAGCCATGACAGACAAAACAAAAATGCTGCTGGGCCTCGGCGAAGTTCAGGATCATGCCGACTGGATGGATTATTCAGCACTGGGATTTGATGAAGCCGATGTAGACGCTCTGCTGACAATGGTCGGCGACGAATCACTTCATCAGGCCGATAACGAATCCATCGAAATCTGGGCACCGTTGCACGCCTGGCGCGCGCTGGGGCAGATTGGAAGTGTCAAAGCAGTTGAGCCTTTACTGGCATTGTTCGACAGGCTTGCACATGATGACTGGGCACTACCGGAACTGTCTCAGGTGATGGGCATGATCGGGGCGCATGCCATTCCGGCGCTGAGCGATTATCTCAAGGAATGCGAACACGATGAATTTGCACGCGTCATGGCTATGGATGGACTGTTCGAAATCGCCGCTCATGACAACCGACAACAGGATGAAGTCATTCGTATCCTGCGCGAATATATTTGCCATCCCGACAAAGAAACCCGATACCTGAACGGTCTGACGGTCAGCCGACTAGTTGACCTGAATGCCGACCAAGCCATCGATGATATCCGCAAGCTGTTCGACATGCATTGCATCGACATTACCTGTAACGGCGACCTGGAAGAAGTCGAGATCCAGCTGGGATTACGTAGCGAACGCGCCACGCCAAAGACCAATTGGTACGAACTCGACAAGGCAGACTGCCTGATGCAGGCCGATGAAGTCGGCATCGGTGACATGCCTGACACCGATGACATCTACGCTCTTCTCGACGCCCTCCTGATGCGCTACGGGAACAAAGAATCCGTTCTCGATGTATCGGAACTGGACGGTTTCTTTGCTGCACTGGCCTGCGCGCCGAGCATGGTGCTGCCCTCTGACTGGATGCCCGCCATCTGGGGTGGCGAGGAAAACATGCCCGAGTGGGAAAGCCAGGCGGAAATCCAGTCATTCTCAAGCGCCGCATTTGCACTCTATAACGGCATTATGGAAGCCATGAACATTGACGACTACGACCCGCTGTTTCATCAACGCGAAGTCAAGGGGGACGTCGTCACCATCGTTGACGAATGGTGCAGTGGATTTCTGCGCGGCGTTAACCTCTGGGGGCCGCTACCATCCGAAGATTACATCATCACCGAAGATTGCCTGACCAGCATCCGCCTGTTCGCCACTGAAAAAGGTTTTGAAAAACGCGACACCCTGAGTGATGAAGAGATCGAGGTTCAGCAAGAATTGATTGCGCCAGATGTGCGTCGCCTGTTTGGACACTTTCTGAAAAAACGGCATGTGGCTACTGAGCCAGTGGTACGGAGTGCGCCCAAAGTTGGTCGCAATGATCCGTGCCCGTGCGGGAGCGGCAAGAAATTCAAGAAGTGTTGCTTGCATTAACGCTCTCTTATTTAAACCCGGACTCCGCCAATACAGCCTGCACACAACCAACACGCTCACGAATGACCGGCACAATGTATTGCGTTATGAAATTGCGCTCGGCTTCTGTAAGGCTGTCGTCGCCGAGCAGTTTGCCGGCGATGATCTCTACCTTGTCAGCCAGGCGTTGCAGATAAGCGCGCAACAGGTGCACCGGCACACCGGCCTCGGTAGCTAACCCGCGCCAGTGCTCAGCTTCAATCCACCCCGGCCGGTTCTCACCTTCAAGTGACATGGCCATGGTGCTGTCCGGCAACCATGCCTGAACACACAGCAGATCATAAAACGGTGCCAGGTCAACACCATTTGAATCGACCATGAAAGCCAGATTTTTACCGTGCGCATCGGTGTTACCGATGAGGTAGTTGAATATCATCCAGCGCAGCACCCGGTCGCGGGCTACGGCGGGTCGAACAAGCTGGTCGAGGCTGTTAAAAAGATCCCGACTGGTGATGCCACCGTGGCTTTCATATTTATAGCCGACCCACTTGTTGAGCCGTTGGCAAAGGTCTATCTGATGCCTGCGCTCGACGCCTTGTGCGGTAACAACACGATCAAAGCGGCTGATTCGATAAACCGCTTCGGGCAAATGGTGCAGGCTGACATCCGGCACCGGCAAGCCCAACGCTGCAGCCAGGCGCATACAGAAAAACTCATTCGCGGGGCAGAAGGGGAAATCTGCGTTTTGATTTTCCGGTTTCAGAATGTGGGTGGATGCCGCATCGCCCTGCGGTAAAAACAACTCGCCATCCATCACCCGGACGCCAAGCTTGTTCTGCACACCAGCGAGCGACATGTGCAGGTTCTCGCTTGAAGCCAGTAACGGCGCACCGGCCGTTGCGATTATCCGTTGCCGCAAATCGTCCATAGCAAGCGGGATGTAAGCGCTATCCGTTGGGAAAGGTGTCCCGGCAGGTAACACCGTAAGCACACCGGCAGACTCCTCTCCATAGCGTCGCAACAGCGCCAGGGTGTCCTGGCTGGATACCTCGGCGCAGCGTGCCAGCGACTCCCGCATCCCGCCTTCCGGTAACAGGTTTTCGAAAAACCACTCGACGCGTTTGTCGTCAGCAGTGTCGATGAATGGCTCTTGCTCAACAGGAAAATACGGGGAGAGTGGAAAGGCCTCTGCCCAGCCGAGCCATTCGGCAGCGTAGACGAACTGCCAGCGACCTTGCTGGAGGCTGATTTCTCCCAGCCGCCGACCCTGGTTCCAGACGGCCAGCGCTGCGTTCACGTCGCATCACCCGCCAGCTTGGCGCACACCCGCACGCCAAGCTGGCGGCAGACATGCAGTACCTTGTCGATCTGGGCTGTGCCCTTGCCATTTTCGACCGCATTGAAAAACGGTACGCTGACACCACACAGGCCAGCGGCGTCAACCTGTGTCAGACCAGCGTGCTTGCGCGCCTTGCGGATACAGGCACCCAGCTCACGAGCGGAGGGTATGGGGATATCACACGCCATGGCGGCCACCAATATTTAATGAGCGTTAAATATTGATCAACCTATTGGCCTTTGTCAATAAAAATAAACGCTCATTAAATAAATAGCCTTTTTCGGAAACAGACAATCATTAATTTAATGAGCGTTTATTTTCAAGTCGTCAGTCGCCGGTAAATATCCGATACCTTCAACGGTAACTTACGCACCTCATCGATCACGGCGTAATTCACCGGGCCGTACATATGCGCCAAATAGTCTTTGGCTTCTGTATCGATAGTGATACAAAACGGATGGATGCCGCTGCGCTTGGCCTCGATCAATGCCATGCGCGTATCTTCAATGCCATAGGCACCACGGTAAGTGTCATAGTCATCCGGCTTGCCGTCGGACAGTGTGATCAGCAGTTTGGTGCGCGCCTCAACTTCATTTAACAAGCTGGTGAGGTGACGAATGGTGACGCCCATGCGTGTGTAGTCTTTGGGACGAATGCCGCTGATGCGCGCACGTACTTCATCGCCGTAGGGTTCATCGAAACGTTTCACGCGGTACACTTCGCAGCGTTTTCGCGTCATGCCGGAGAAGCCGTAAATCGCGTAACGATCTCCAAGTGTTTCCAGTGCTTCACACAGTAGCACCAGCGCTTCACGCTCTGCATCATTAATCCAGCCTTTGGTGGAACCACTCATATCGACCATGAACATGACGGCAATATTGCGTTCCATTTTGTGCATTTTGGTAAACAGGCGCTCGGTCATTTCCGCGCCGTGTTGTGCGTCGGCGAGCGCCTCGACCAAAGCATCAATATCGACATCATCGCCGTAGGGTTGCTTCTTTAACAGCTTGTCTTCACCACGTAACGCCTCGAAGGTACGGCGCAGGTCCATAGCCAGGCCCCGGTATTTGTGCAGCGTTTCGCTAACGAAGTTATCGTGGGTGGGATGCACATCCATCTCGCGCAGCACGGCCCAGTTCTTGCGGTAGTGCTGGCGCTCGTAATCCCACTCGTTATAAATAAACGCACCTTCTTCGTGATAGGTTCCTTTCCATACATCTTCGCTACTGGGCTGATCGATTTTCCCAGCGTAGTAGACACCGTCACCCGCCGCTTGCAAATAGTCTTCAGGGATTTCGCCGATGTCCTGAAGGATGGATGCCATCGTTCCCTTTACATTATCGGGAACATCCATGGGGCGACCATCGAGTTCAACTTCATAACTGAATCCGTCCGGCGTTTCCTGTGACTTGACTTCGCGCAACTTGAATGGTGAGGTTTCATCTGTTTCTGTTGCATTCGCTTTTTCGACATCGCTTTGTATTTTCAGCAGGCCAAGACGAAATTGTTGTTTGTCTGTTTCAATCCGCGCCTCACGAACACGCGTCACATCGGCCGGACGCAGCACACCCTGATACGGCGTTGTTGCCGGCAAAGGCTGATCAATCAAAGTACAAAGCAGATCGAGACTGTCTTGTACGCTTGCATTGAGTTCTGCCAAACGGTTCTGCGCAACTCGCCAGGCTTCAGCAAGATTTTCTTGTGGCGCTTTACGGAACACCTGCATATGCCGATACACGCCCGGCAATTCGCGGCTGATCAGCGCGTCCAGTCGTAACGTTTCAAGCGCATGAAAGCAGGTCAGCGCCTGCGCGTAATCGGGGTACGATGACAAGGCTTCACTGACATCAATGCGCCAGGTGCCGGACCAGGTTTGCGCCCACTGGTGCACCACCATCGCCTTGTACAATTGGAAGTTTTCATCGCAATCTGAGGACAGGCCCACGCAAGGCGGAAGAAACAAGGTTTCTGTATCGGTGTAAACGTGCTCACCGGCTTCCACTCTCAGGTGCCGGCCATTGAGACCATGCGCAAATGCCTCCAGTATATTGATCACATCATCCAGTGCCAGACCCGTACGGCGTGCCTTGTAGTCGCTGGCGAAGGCGTCAACATCCTTGAAAGCGGCAACCGCAGGATGCAGGCCGCGCGTGTCATAGATATCCACGCACGATAACAACCAGGCTTCGACACCGGCCTCGTCCATTACCCGTAAAGCGCCGCATACGTAGGACACAAAATTAAATGCCATACCAGCACTGGTGCGCGCCACCATGCCCACGCAGCGCAACACAAAATCCTGTTGCGCACGGGTATGTTCGGCCAGTGCGCGCGCCGGTTCTTCGGCCGCACCCAGCGATACCATATGCACATCAAGGCGCTCTTCCAGTTGCGCCGCAGTTAACGGCATGTCGCCCGTCTGAAGAAAATCAGTTTCATCAAACCATCGCGCACCCACACCGGCCGACATGCAGCGACCGTCCACAGTCTGCACACCAAGCTTAAACGGCTCGATGGTGCAACCGGGCAATACTTCTTGCAGCAGCTGGCCGAGACTTTCGGCCTTCCAGGTAATTGCACCACCATCTGTCGATAACCAGATGCCGAGACAGTTATCCGTCACCAGACGTGACAAATACTTCACCAGCCGTAGTAAATCCACTTCACGATCCCATAACTGGCCTTTCGGACCGCGCCCCAGTGCGGGTGCCGATAATACAATCATGTCGAAACGCTGCTGTCGGCGCAGCAGGTCCTCGACATAATCCATAACATTTTCCTGCACGTACTCAACACTCTGCTCACCGGCCAAAGCACGCGCCAGACTCAGCATGTCCGCATCGGCCTCCACATGCACAACGGAGGCACCGGCCGTTACGGCTTGTGCGCTGACAAAGCCGTTTCCACCAAATAAATTCAACAAGGAAATTTCTTCGAGGTCGTAACAACCTTCAATACGCTCACGCACCCACCGGCCACAAGGCAGGTCGCGTCCGCGTAAACCAACACGGCCTCGCGCATCAAGCCTGCAAGGCACCGTCACACCTGCCACCGTTACTGACCATTCGCGAGGTAAACCACCGCGCGTTGGCTCCCACTGACCCGCATGACCAATTTCGTCTACGTAAATCCAGTCCGCTTGCCAGCCTTTCGTGGCTGGCACACCGGCAGCGAGCGAATCGCGGGTTTCTACAATGTAACGCCCCCACCGCTCCAGCTTGCGACCGTGGCCAAAATCGAGCAACTCATAGTCATCGATCGGTGTTTCAACCTGAGCATTCAGAGTAGGATTTTCGGAGAGTGAGGGTAGCTGAACCATGGCGGCCTAGTTTACTTCAGCCTCCCTATTGAAGCGATGATGCGTCTGGCACCATGCAGACAGGTTGATTTTTCAAACCCTCAGCTAACGACTCGACCATCATTTCGCAGACGAATGTCGCCTCTGGCGGATTTCTGTTCGAACAGGCTGGCATATCTGCCGGATACTCTGCTTGTGCAGCTTTTTACGCTGACGGTACAGTCAGCGCAATCTCCGGCCACGCCATCCAGTATTTCAATGCAGCAGCAGTCAGATTGCAGGCAATTCCTGGGCAATCATTTGTGCTTTGATTTTCCTGCGACGCTCGCGGAAGAAAATCACGCCGATCAGATAACCCAGTGCAGCACCGCTGACATGGGCGGTCAGATTGACTCCGGATCGGGTATCGGAGAGCACGAAAAGGTCATACGCATCCCAGCCGATATACCACACGACCAGCAACCAGGCCGGAACTGAAAGAACTCGCACGATCAGCAAAAACCAGAAGAAACATTTAATACGTTCCCTCGGCATGAAAAAAGTAAACAAGGTCATAACACCCATAACAACCCCGGACAGCCCCACTGTCGGCAGGGGCTCTGCGACGCTATACATGGCCAGTGAATAGAAAATATTGGTTCCGACGGCCAGACCCAGAATAACCGCAGTAAAAAAGATCGGACCGACAATCAATTCTATCGCCGCCGCAAAGGCAAAGAAGAAAAACAGATTGCCTATCACATGCGACCAGCTCCCATGCGCGAATGAAGCGGTGATCATATCCTTCACATCCCAGCTGTCCGGTTGATACCACAACTGTTGGGTATCATATTTGGGTACATCCCGCTCAAACGCAGCGAACCTGTCGGTAATAACCCGTCGTTTAAGTTCGAGGTCATCTGCCCGATTCATACCCGCCACCGTAGCTCCCCTGGCAGCAAATTTTTCGATCACCTGTTCGGGCGTATCGGACAGGTGTATTTCCCACATCAATTCAAGGCAAGCTGCCGGGTCAGCCGCACCAGCGGTTTTACTCAAAACCACCCTCCAGATCGTCTCGCCCTTTTTCTTGCAAAAAGATTCCGCAGCCTGCTTGACTGCTGTTTCATTCTCCGCCTGGCCGTAGTAGACACCGATGCACAGAATAACCACCAGCAGGGTTACGACCGGAAGTCGGTACAGGAAAAGATCCACTTTGAACGGTATAAAAAACACGACTATTCGCTAAAAAACCGACGCACTCAATTCATTGACCGCCGCAAGCATCTCACCGTCATCCGTCAGTGCCTCCGAGATACTGCAACGACAGGCCACTACCGGAGAAACACCACTTTTCATCAGCTTGGCTGAATGCACCAGCAGGCGAGTACTGGCGCCTTCTTCCAGCCCGCTGCCTTTGAGGTTGCGTGTCATGCGCGCAAATTTCACCAATTGCGTCGCCATAGCAGGCTCGATGCCCGTTTCACTGGCGACAATTTTTGCTTCCAGTTCAGCTGAAGGGTAATCAAATTCCAGCGCCACAAAACGCTGTCGGGTACTTTGTTTTAGATCTTTCAATACGCTCTGGTAACCGGGGTTATAGGAAATGGCCATACAAAAGTCATCGCTGGCTTCCAGTAATTCGCCGAGTTTTTCCATGGGTAATACGCGCCGATCATCGGCCAGGGGGTGAATCACCACAGTGGTGTCTTTACGCGCTTCAACGATTTCATCGAGATAGCAAATACCGCCGGCACGCACCGCTTTGGCCAGCGGCCCGTCCACCCACACGGTTTCACCACCACTGATCAGGAATCGCCCGACCAGATCGGAAGCCGTCAGGTCATCGTGACAGGAGACAGTAATCAACGGGCGCTTCAATCGCCACGCCATATGCTCCATGAAGCGTGTCTTGCCGCAACCGGTCGGCCCCTTGAGCAACACGGGTAACTGGTTGGCATAAGCGGCCTCAAACACCTCGATCTCATTGCCGACAGGCTCATAATAAGGTTCTTCGGTAATAAAATACTCTTCTGGTTTAAGGACTTGCGCTGTCACTCTGCTACCCCGTTCTGATGATGCCCGACACGTTACCGCGTCTCCCCGCACACGGCAACAAAGCCTACAAAGCGAAGGTGATATATACCGCCCTTATTCCTGAATCGAAAGATTCGATGTCCTTTATATAAGGATAGTCTGGCACCGCCCAAGGGGGTGGAGTATTGTTCACCCTCGCTTTTTCGCACCGGCTCGGGCCAAGACCCGAAACCGGAAAAATACATTTAATTCAGTCACAGCTACTCTGGACGGAGGAGTATCCATGTCAGAGGTAATCGCAACCAACCAGACCATTCTGGTGGTGGGTGGCGGCATCAGCGGTATGACAGCCGCGCTGGAAGCCGCCGAGTGCGGCAAACAGGTCATTCTGGTGGAGAAGAACCCATCACTTGGCGGCCGCGTCAGCCAGCTTTATAAATATTTCCCCAAACTCTGCCACCCGAAGTGCGGTATGGAGATCAACCTCCGTCGGATCAAGGCTAACCGCAATCTGCGGGTTATGGCCATGACCGAAGTGGCTGCGATTAGCGGTGATGCCGGCAACTACAGCGTCACGCTGAAGACCGCGCCGCGTTACGTAAACGAGAACTGCACCAGCTGCGGTGCCTGCGGCGACGCGGTAGAAGCCGAGTTCGACAGTGAATACAACTACGGCCTGAGCAAACGAAAAGGTGCTTACCTGCCTTTCAATCAGGCTTACCCGGAACGCTATGTGCTGGACCCGGCCACCATCGGTACCGATGATGCGGAAAAAGCCAAAGCCGCGTGCAAGTACGACGCGATTGATCTGGACATGGCTGAAGCCGAAACCACCATCACCGTCGGCGCCGTCATCTGGGCCACCGGCTGGAAGCCTTACGACGCTGGCAAGATCCAGCCCTACGGTTATGATCGTTACCAGAACGTCATCACTTCCGTCGAATTCGAACGCATGCTCGACCCGCACGGCCCGACCGGCGGCAAGATCCTGCGTCCGTCCGACAGCAAGGAAGCCAAAGATGTCGCTTTCATCCAGTGCGCCGGTTCGCGTGATCAGAACCACCTCAAGCATTGCTCGCGCATCTGCTGCATGGCCAGCCTGAAGCAAACCACCTACCTGCGCGAACAGTACGGTGACGAGGCCAAGGGTACGGTGTACTACATCGATATCCGCGCCATCGACCGTATCGATGACTTCTACCAGAAGGTGAAGGACGATTCGAACATTACCTTCACCAAATCCAAGGTCGCATCCATCACCGAAGACAGGGAAACCGGCAACCCGGTTCTGCACGGCGTGGACACCGAGGGTTACCACCGTTACAGCAATCCGCACGAACTGGTAGTTCTGGCGATAGGCATGGAACCCAGCGTTCCGGCCGGCGACTTCCCGATTGAAGTTGTGCTGAACGAAGAAGGTTTCGTAGAACTGGATGAAGCCAACGGCGCATTTTTCGCCGCCGGTTGTTCATCAGATGCTCTGGACGTAAACCGCGCCGTACAAAGCGCGACGGCCAGTGCACTGCGCGCCATCCAGGTAGTTAACAAAATCGCTAGAGCGGAGGGTTAAGCTGTGGCTGATATGAAAATTGGTGCTTATATCTGTAAGGGTTGTGGACTGGGCGAACGCCTGGACTGCGACGAACTGGCCACCGTCGCCACACGCGACGGCAAGGCGCAAGTGGTACAACAACACGACTTCCTGTGTTCCGCCGAAGGCGTGAAAATAATCCAGAGCGACATCGATAATGAAGGCGTCAACCGCGTCGTTATCGGCGCCTGTTCGCGCCGCGCCAAAACCGAAGCGTTCAACTTCGAGGGTGTCACTATTTCCCGCGCCAACCTGCGCGAAGGTGTGATCTGGATTCGCCCTGACGAAGACGACATGCGCGAAACCACTCAGGAAATGGCCGCCGACTACATCCGCATGGGTTGTGTCGAAGCCAAGTTCATGACTCCGCCCGCCTCCGAACAGGAAAAGGGTAGCAATGACACCCTGCTGGTGGTCGGTGGTGGTATCACCGGCATGACCGCAGCGATCGAAGCGGCCAAAACCGGCTACCCCGTACACCTGGTTGAGAAAACCGGCGCACTCGGTGGTGGTGTTGGCAAGATGTGGAAGGATGTGCCCATGCACACACCTTACACCGACCCGGTCGACACGGCAGTGGCCGACATGATTGCGGCCATCGAAGCCGATGCCCAGATCACCGTGCACCTGAACTCGACCGTCACCAAAACCTCCGGTGCACCGGGCCGTTTCTGTGCTGACATCAGCACCGAGAGCGGTTCGACCAGCACCGAAAACTTTGGCGCCATCATTCAAGCCTCCGGCGCGACACCTTACGATGCCAGCCAGTTACCTGAACTGGGTTACGGCAAGAGCAAAGATGTTGTCGACCGCATGGAACTGGAACAGCTTGCTATCGCTGCCAACGGCGGTCCGATCAAGCGCCCGTCTGATGGCAAGGAAGTGAAGAAAGTCACGTTCGTGCAGTGCGCCGGACAGCGTAGCGACAAGGAAGGCCACCTGAACTACTGTTCCGGTGATTGCTGCCTGACCTCCATCAAACAGGCCATGTACTTCAAGGATCAGAACCCGGACATCGAAACCGAAATCCTGTTCGACGACCTGCGTACCCCGGGCGCTCCGGGCGAAGATTTCTACCGCAGCGGCCAGGACAAGATGGTCACCTTCCGCAAGGGCAAGGTCAGCGAAGTGGTTGCCGGTAGTAACGGCCCAGTGGTGAAGTTCAAGGACATCATCCTCAACGAAGACCTGGAAGAAGAAGCCGACCTGGTGGTACTGGCAACCGGTATGGTGGCCAACTCCGGCGTCGACATCGACGAAGTCCCGCAGAACGAACCCGGTGAGTGGGAAATCAGCGTTGAATCTATCCTTAACCTGGACTACCGCCAGGGCAAGGATCTGCCACACCTGAAATACGGCTTTAACGATTCGCACTTTATCTGCTTCCCGTATGAAACACGCCGTACCGGCATCTACACCTGTGGTCCGGTTCGTCGTCCGATGGATACCCAGCAGGCGATTGAAGACGCCACCGGTGCTACGCTGAAGGCCATCCAGGAAATCGAAAACGCCAAGGTCGGTCGTGCGGCGCATCCGCGTTCCGGTGACCTGTCGTACCCGATCTTCCGCAAGGAAGGCTGCACACAGTGCAAACGTTGCACGGTGGAATGTCCGTTCGGTGCTATCGATGAAGACGAGAAACGCTTCCCGGTGTTCAACGAATCCCGTTGCCGCCGTTGTGGCACCTGCATGGGTGCCTGCCCGGTTCGCGTGATTTCGTTCGAGAACTACTCGTGCGATACCGTGGGCCAACAGATCAAGAACGTCGATATACCTGATGAGTTCGACGAGAAACCGCGCATCCTGGTACTGGCGTGTGAAAACGATGCCTACCCGGCACTCGACATGGCCGCACAGCAAGGTAACACCTACAGCCAGTTTGCCCGCGTCATCCCGGTTCGTTGTTTAGGGAGCGTGAACACCATCTGGGTCACCGACGCGCTGAACTCCGGTTACGATGGCATCATCCTGATGGGCTGCCAGAAAGGCGATGACTACCAGTGCCACTTCGTCAAGGGTTCGGAAATGGCCGCTGTGCGCATGAGCAAGGTCGACGACACACTGGAAACGCTGAGTCTTGAAAAAGAACGTGTGGAGACCTACGAGGTTGCTATCACCGATATTGAGCGTGCACCCAAACTCATCAACGACATGGCCGAGGCGATCGAAAAGATCGGCATGAGCCCATTCAAGTTCTAGGAGCAGTCATGAGCTACAACAACGAAATGGTCGAAAAGTATCGTGGCAACTTCCTCAAGGAAGTCCAGGACAACGTCGAAGAAGGTGACTGGGTGAAAATGTGCATGCAGTGTGGCGTGTGCTCCGGCTCCTGCCCACTCGGCCCGCACTGGGATCACCCGCCGCAGGAAATCTTCATGATGATCCGTGCCGGCAAGCGTGAAGAAGTGCTGGAGTCCACCTCCATGTGGATGTGTACCTCCTGCTACAACTGCATTGCCCGTTGCCCGCGTGGCCTGCCGATCACGCACATCATGCACGGTCTGGCAACCTACGCGAAACGTCTGGGTCTGGCTCCGCAACAACAGCCAACTGCAAAGTTCGCGCAGCTGTTCTGGAACAACCTGGCCAAAAAGGGACGCGTCAACGAGTTGAAGCTCGGACTGTCGCTGTACTTCATGAACGGCATAGGCGAAGGCATCAAGAAGTCCCTGAAGATGAGAGACATCGGCATGGGCATGATGATGGCCGGACGCCTCACACCGATGGAAATGATCGGCGGCCATAGCTGCAAAGACAAAAAAGGCTTCCAGGCCATGCTGAAAAAAGCGCATGAACTTGAAGAAACGCGCATCGGCAAACACGGAGCCTGAGGAGAACTGACATGGCAAAACATTCTTATTCCTTTTACCCCGGTTGTTCCTCACAGAAAGCCGCATCCTCGTCCAACTACCAGGTGTCGGTCGACACCATGTGTGCAGAGCTGGACATTGAACTGAACGAGATCCCGGACTGGAACTGCTGTTCCGCCTCCATCGGCTATGCCGCCGGTGGCGAGTTGCCACGACTGGCTCTTTCAGCACGTAACATGGCGCTGTCGGAAGAGGCTCACCCGGGCCAGGACATCGTCGCCACCTGCGCCGCCTGCTGGCTTTCGACCAAGGAAACCCAGGAACGTCTGAATGACAAACCTGAGTTAATGGCGGAAACCAACGTCGCACTCGCAGAGGCTGGCCTCAAGCTGAAGAACGACAAGAACATCCGCCACATGGTGGAAGTCCTGATCGAAGACATCGGCTACGAGGAACTCGGCAAGCACGTTACCAAGCCGCTGGAAGGCCTCAAAATTGCGGGTTACGTCGGCTGCCAGACTAACCGTCCGTTCGGCATCGACGGCGAATCCTTCGAAAACCCCAAATATCTCGACAAACTGATCGAGACTGTGGGCGCCGAAGCCTGTGACAACTACGAAAAGAAAGTATCCTGCTGCGGTGGCGCACTGGCCTTCTCAGAACCGGAAAAGAGCCAGGCACTGATCAAGGACATTATTGAATCCGCCTACGACAACGGCGCCGATATGATCGTGACTCCCTGCCCGGTGTGCCAAATGAACACCGAGGTATACCAGGAGCAGATCAATGCCACTTACGGCACCAAGTTCAAAATGCCGGTGGTGTACTACAGCACGCTGCTATCCGTGGCCTATGGTAAATCAGCCAAGGAAGCGGCCTTGAATGGGCAGATCATCAAGGCGAAGCAGCTGGAAGATATTGCCAACAAGTAAGTCGGTACTCGTACCTTCCTAACACCAAAGCCCCTCCTTCGAGGGGCTTTTTATTTTAGCGCTCCCTGCAATTTGATTACCAAGCGGATCTTCGTTAGTGTCTCTGCGATTACAGCGCCAGAATCAAACACGCCATACTAACAAAAGAGGCCTTACACAATGCGACGCGCGTTAAAATTTGTATTGTTTTTTCTTTTAGCCAGCTATCTTGTTCCCGCACTGGCATTCGACAACCGTCTTCCTAATGCCATTTCACGAGGCAATTCAGGCCAGGTAGAGGAATTAATGGCAGAGGGAGTCGATCCTGATCAGCCAATATCACAAAGCACTGACCAGTCCGCTTTGATGTTTGCAAGTTATACCAGAAAAACTGAAATAGCCAATATACTGATTGCAAACGGTGCCGATGTTAATTACAGGTCTTCTAATGGAAGCAACGCGCTGATATCGGCCATCAAGGGCGGCAGCATCGATATCGTAAATATCCTGATGCCCAGGAGCAAAGACAAGGATGCAGATATTGCTGGCACAGTAAACTGGGTCAATACAAATGGCCAGGTTCTTCTGATAAACCTGTTAAGGCGCGGCTACAAAACCGATGAATTGAGAAAAGAAATGATGCAATTCATGCTGACAAATGGGGCAAACACCAATCTTCAGGACAAAACCGGGAGCACAGCATTAATGGCTGCGGTTACAACTGGAGATCTTGCAATCGTTAACATGTTCCTTGAGCATGACCCGGACCTCGAAGTAAAGAATACGGGCGGTTATAGCGCCCTCATGATCGCCCTGGTTAATAGGAAAGCCGACATGGCAATCGTTAATGCTTTAATAGAAAAAGGCGCAAAACTTGATGCTATCGATTTCACTTCACAAAGCGGGATCGGTGACACCCTGCTTACAAATGCGGCGGAATCGGAAAGACCGGACAAGATTGAGTTTATGCTCAACAATGGCGCAAAAGTTAACGCAACAAACAAACGAGGTTACACTCCATTGATGATTGCAGCGAAGCAAGGCAATGCCAAGGTCGTCAAATTATTACTATCACACAAAGCTGATGTACACATCAAGGCAAGCGATGGTCAAAATGCTTACCGCGAGTCACTCGCTGGTGGGGATCCGGAGGTAATAAAAATGCTGGAAGACAAGGGCGCGCATTTATAGTGCTGTTATGCCCGGCACCCTGCCAGGGCGCCGGGTAAACAGGGTGATTCAGGTCGCAGGATCTGCCTTGTCCAGCAACTCATAAATTTGTTTTGCATCCTCTATCGCCTTCCTTACACTCTCATCGCCCTGCCTGCCCTGGGCATTTCTCGCTCTGTTCCTCATGGTCCTGTTAGCGATGAACAAAGGCCTGCCCCCACCGATGTCAGATTCATTCAGGTCGGCGCCCGCCTCCACCAGCACTTTAACAGCCTCAACGTGAGAGCCTTTAATCGCTTCTACTAACGCAAAAGACAAGGAGTGGGCACTGATACCATTCTGCTTATCCTCACTGCCAAGCAACACCTGCAAAACCCCGGCATGACCGTTATGCCCGGCATACACGATGGCCGTCCGCTGGAACCTTTTATCCTTGACCTCCATGTCCGGCTTTCTCTCAACCAGCGCACTGACTATCTCAGGATAACCATTCGCCGAGGCGCGCATTAACGCGGTAAAACCATCGTCATCTTTAAAGTTAACATCTTTCGTTTTGGCCAGTATTTTTTCGAAAAGATCCGTATCACCCAGTATCGCCGCCTGGATTAACGCTGATGTACGTACGTACCTTTGCGGTGGATTGACCTCAATGTCTTTTCCCAGAAGAAACTGCGCCATTTTTGTTTGTTGTTTCTTAAGCGCGTAATGCAGGGCATTTTGGTCACGATAGGCGGCGTTGATATCAATCCCGCTATCCAGGAACACCTGCGCTGCATCTATGACCCCGGCTTCCGCCGCAACAAAAAAGGCATCAGAGTCCTTTTGACCTTGCGGTGAAATCCTGGCCCCGTTTTCAAGCAAATACCTGCACAATTCCACATTATTTTTACGCACCGCCACTCCCAGCGGGAATCTGTTACTACTGGTGACATAATTTATATCCGCACTGTTTTCCAGCAAGTACTGGATCATTGGGAGTTGGTCATTTAGAGCCGCGGCCATAAGCGGATTAAACTTTCCTTTCCTGCTTACTCCGTCTACGCGCGCCCCGGTTTTCAGTAGCTGTTCGGCAATGTCAACACTACCGAGATAGGATGCGATTACCAGCGCTGTTTGCCGATAATCGAGCCCATTGTTGCTGGCTTCTGATTCGCTAATTATTTCCTCGATCTTCGCCATGTTATTGTTTGAGACAGCCCCAAACAAAGTATCGTAGCCATTGGAAATTACCCTGCGCTCTCGTTCGTTATCTACTTTGGCCGTCTTCACATTCAGTTGCCCTGTAGCGGCATCCGCGGATCCAGTCTCGCTTGAGCAACCGATAGACAAAGAACCCAGTAACATAATAAGTGACAGCATTAGCGGTTTTATCATTTTTTAATCCTCATTAATTTTCAGGCAGCAACACGTCGTTAACCTGGTGCTGTTCTATTCTTACTTCCCCTGGCAACTCGCATCACGCATGGCTGTCGCGGCACCCTGAGCCCCTCGCGAGAGGGGCTTTTTTTTACTCCGCCGAACCCTTTAAGGCCCGGCACACGTCTTGTCCAGGTTCGCCGCCACGGGGCCAAACTGGTTTTTACCCTTGAGCTGACTACCATCCTCAGAAACCTTGATGGTATCGATAATCGGCCATTCAATGGCATATCCCTCTCCGGTCTTCTTCCAGGTTCCCTGAAATCCACCACCCTTCACCGTCTTGTCCAGACCAATGGTAGCCTTGATGCCATTGAACCAGAGCCATTCTCCCGGCAAACCATCAACCGCTCCTGAAATGCGTGTACCGGAAACAGGCATACCAAAGACGTTGGCTCCTGAAAAAGATTTACCGTCGCCTGACAGTTTCACCCTGTCAAAAATAGAAGGCCAGATAATCGTGTAATCACCACGATTTGATGCCTTACGCGTCCAGGTTCCGGAAATAATACCGTTACGCACAACACCTTTCTTTCCTGCGATGATATATGCGCCATTAAACCATTTCCAGCAGCCCACAAGCTCTGCTTTTGAAGTCGAGCCAGCCGGTTTTTTCTCCGGCACAGGGGCTTTCTTCTGTAATCCGGACACCACCGCTTTTTCAATTTTTTTCGTTTTCGGCGGCGGCGGTTTCTTTACAGGCGCAGGCTTCGGTGCAGAAATCTTCCTCTGCTTTGAAGCAGACCGTTTTTCCGGACTCGCGCCGGCACTCCGC
>UOFN01000047.1_pt1 | contig 63575 bp, 67 predicted proteins | sample 1990111 | NCBI WGS metagenome assembly UOFN01 (sample SAMEA4728526, study PRJEB27164) | hydrothermal vent metagenome | biome: marine basaltic hydrothermal vent biome; feature: marine hydrothermal vent; material: mineral | place: Pacific Ocean | collected 2011-06-14/2011-07-23 | depth 1741 m | reverse complement strand
TGAAGCCAGCGGTCATTGCGCCATGTTTGCCAAAGAGACCGAAGCACTGTTTTTTGCAGTGGACGACACAAAGGCACTTGCCGATCAGATTCGGCAGTTTTTGGGTGATTCAGGACTGCAAAAAAGGCTTCCTGCAAACGCCTTTAAACGGCTGGAGTGTAGTTACAGCGAGGCAGCCGTCGCGTCCAGCATTCTTGAGGCGATAAGCAAGACATTGAATCTATTTGATAAAACATAGAACTATAAATATATAGCTTAATCTATATTTCTAGCCTTATAGATTTTAGGCGTGTTTCAAGGCTTGACCAGCAGGTCCCGCACGGCAAAGGCGTCTTTCCCGGATCTGCGGTACAATCTGCAGCCTTTTTACCCGGCTTGCAGCAATGGCGAACGAACAACATTATCAGGTGATTGTAGTCGGTGGCGGCCACGCCGGTACCGAGGCCGCGCTTGCGGCGGCGCGCTCGGGTGCGCGGACTTTGCTGCTGACCCACAATATCGAAACCCTGGGCCAGATGAGTTGCAACCCGGCTATTGGCGGTATCGGCAAAGGCCATCTGGTGAAAGAGATCGATGCACTGGGCGGTGAGATGGGCCGGGTGGCAGATCGCGCCGGCATCCAGTTCCGACGCCTCAATGCCAGCAAGGGTCCTGCCGTTCGTGCCACTCGCTGCCAGGCCGACCGTCAAATATATCGCCAGACGATCCGTCACGCGCTGGAAAACCAGCCAAACCTGACATTGTTTCAACAAGCCGTCGACGACCTGATCGTCGAAGATGAACGAGTCACCGGTGTGCTGACTCAAATGGGCCTGAAATTCACTGCGGATAGCGTAGTACTAACCGTAGGCACATTCCTTGGCGGTCTTATTCATATTGGCCTGTCGAATTTCCAGGGTGGCCGCGCCGGTGATCCGCCGGCCAATGCGCTGGCCGAGCGCTTGCGCGAACTGCCGTTTCGGGTCGAGCGACTCAAAACCGGAACGCCACCGCGAATAGACGGTCGCAGCATCGACTACAGCCAGCTCACAGAACAACCCGGCGACGATCCGGTTCCAGCTTTTTCATTTATGTCGGATGGCAGCGAACACCCGCATCAGGTGAGTTGCCACATCACCCACACCAGCGAACGCGCTCATGAAATTATCCGTGCCGGGCTGGATCGCTCGCCGATGTACTCCGGCGTTATTGAAGGCATAGGTCCGCGCTACTGCCCGTCTATCGAAGACAAGGTGGTGCGTTTTGCCGACAAAAATTCGCACCAGATTTTCATCGAACCGGAAGGGCTGGACACCCATGAGATCTATCCCAACGGTATTTCCACCAGCCTGCCGTTCGATGTACAGAATGCGTTTGTGCATGCCATACCGGGATTTGAAAAGGCGCATATCACCCGGCCGGGCTACGCCATAGAATACGATTATTTTGATCCACGTGATTTACGTGCTTCGCTGGAAACAAAATTTATTGCGGGGCTTTTTTTCGCCGGCCAGATAAACGGAACGACCGGTTACGAAGAGGCGGCAGCACAGGGTTTAATTGCCGGTTTGAATGCGGCACGTTTAACGCAAGCTGAGACAGCCTGGTGTCCGCGTCGTGATGAAGCCTACATCGGCGTGTTGATTGACGATTTAATCACACGCGGAACCAGCGAGCCGTATCGAATGTTTACCAGTCGCGCCGAGTACCGTTTGTTACTGCGCGAAGATAATGCCGACCTTCGTTTGACGGAACAAGGATATAAGATGAATCTGGTGAACGAAGCGCGCTGGCATGCGTTCGGAAAAAAACGCGAAGCCATCGAACGAGAACAAAAACGTTTGCACGATCTGTGGGTGCGGCCTGGAACACCGCAGGCGCAACAACTTGCAGATGTCAGTGGTGAAGATTTTAATAAAGAACAGCGTGTCGATGATTTACTACGACGACCGCAAGTGGATTACGCTGCGCTCATGCAGCTCGAAGGAATCGGCCCGGGTGAAACCGGGAAAATTGCCGAGCAAGTTGAAATACAGGCGAAATATCACGGTTACATCGAACGTCAGCAAGACGAGATTGCGCGCCAGCAACGTAACGAAAATAAATCACTGCCGGAACCTTTTGATTACCGGCAAGTGCGCGGCTTGTCTGCCGAAGTGTGCGAAAAACTAATGGCGGTTGTTCCGGAAACGATTGGTCAGGCGGCGCGCATTCCCGGTGTTACACCGGCCGCAATTTCACTGCTGTTAGTGCATCTTAAAAAAGCCGGAATGGCGCGCAAGATCGCTTGATGAAAGCAGCCAACAAGGTTGTTGACGTAGAGTCTATCGAGTCAGCTATAAGCAGGGGCGCTGAGGCATTACCCGTCTCGCTGGACAGCAAGCAGATCCAGCAGCTTGTCGCACTGGTTGGTTTATTGGGCAAATGGAATCAGGTTTATAACCTTACCGCCGTGCGCGACCCGCACGAAATGGTGACAAGACATATATTGGATAGTCTGGCAGTGTTGCCATACCTGCGCGGCGACAGTTTGCTGGATGTCGGCACTGGCGCTGGCTTACCCGGTCTGGTGTTAGCGATTACACGACCGGATTTGCCAATGACACTGCTGGATTCCAGCGACAAAAAACTGCGTTTCGTGCGCCAGGCGATTGCCGAACTGAATCTCGAACAGCTTAGCGTCGTACAGTCCCGCATGCAGACGTATCAGCCGGGGCAGGCATTTGCTATGGTGATCAGCCGTGCGGTGGCGAGTTTGTCAGAGCTGTATCGGATGACGCGCCATTTACTGACTAATGATGGATGCTTCCTGTTTATGAAAGGCCAGCAACCCGGCTCCGAGCTGGATGAATTTGAACACAGCAGTCACGTGCAGATAGAATCTTTGCAAGTCCCCGGTCTGGATGCCGAACGGCACCTGCTGATACTGGACAACAACCAACTGACGGATTGAACATCATGGGCCGCATCATTGCCATTACCAATCAGAAAGGCGGCGTCGGCAAGACGACCACCTGCGTTAACCTGGCCGCCTCATTGGCAGCTACGCATCGCAAGGTATTGCTGATTGATTTTGACCCGCAGGGCAACGCCACCATGGGTAGCGGGGTAGACAAACACGCGCTGGAGTCAAGCAGTTATCATCTGCTACTGGAAGACATCCCTGTCGATCAGCTGATTGTTAATGCTGAGGCCGCCGGCTATCACCTGCTGCCCGGTAACAGCGACCTTACTGCGGCAGAAGTCCAGCTGATGCAGGTTGAAGCGCGTGAGACACGTTTGAAAAAGCGCATTGCACCGGTGCGCGAAAACTACGACTACATCCTGATTGATTGTCCGCCTTCGCTCAACCTGCTTACGCTGAACGCACTGACGGCTGCCGATGCGGTGTTTATTCCTATCCAGTGCGAGTACTACGCGCTGGAAGGTTTGAGTGCGCTGGTAGAAACCGTTGAACAAATCCGCGAAGCCGTGAACCCGGAACTTGAAATCGAGGGTTTGCTGCGCACTATGTTTGATGCGCGCAATAATCTGGCCAATGAAGTTTCGGATCAATTATTGGAGCATTTCGGAGACAAGGTCTACCGAACCATCATTCCGCGTAATGTACGCCTTGCGGAAGCACCGAGCCACGGCGTACCTATCATTAAATATGATCGTACCTCGCGTGGTGCTATCGCCTATCTGGCGCTGGCCGGAGAATTGTTGCGCCGCGAACATGATCGGGAACGGGTTAGTTCGCCGAAGCAGGCACAGCCAGGTCCAGGTGCAGAGGCCAGGTCAGTTCAGCCGGACTAGTGCCCCCGGCACTTTTCCGTTAGTGTTCGACTTTTCCAGAAACCCCCTGAATTAAACACCATGGCTGCAAAAAAACGAGGATTGGGACGCGGGCTTGACGCTTTGTTGGGATCAGCGCGAGGTGCTGCTGCGCCAGCTGTTCGTCCGGCACCTGCCCAATCGCAATCACCAGTGTCCATCGCTTCAAACGAAGGCGCTGATGCCCTGCGCACTCTGGGTGTCGAGCTGTTACAGCGCGGCAAGTACCAGCCGCGCGTCGATATGCACAACGACAGTCTCGAAGATCTGGCCGATTCGATCCGCCAGCAGGGTGTAGTGCAGCCGATTCTGGTGCGCGAAATTGGCAAGGGGCAATACGAAATCATCGCCGGTGAACGCCGCTGGCGTGCTGCGCAACTGGCCGGTTTGCAGGAAGTCCCGGTGGTTATCCGTGAAATGGACGACCGTGCCGCCATTGCCGTGTCGCTTATCGAGAATATCCAGCGCGAAGACCTCAATCCGCTGGAAGAGGCGCGTGCCCTGCAGCGCCTGATCGAGGAATTCGAAATGACCCACCAGTTGGCAGCAGAAGCGGTCGGCCGCTCACGCACCGCGGTGTCCAATTTGCTCCGCCTGCTGGAACTGGGCGAGGTAGCAACCGCCATGGTCGAGCGCGGCGAGCTGGAAATGGGCCATGCCCGCGCCATTCTGGTGCTTCCACCACGCGCCCAGGTCGATGCGGCGCATCGGGTGGTGGACGGCGGCCTGTCGGTGCGAGCCACTGAAAAACTGGTCAAAAAGCTGCTGGCGACGGGCGACACACCGGCAGCGGCAGGGACTGTGCGCCGTGATCCCAATCTGGCGCGACTGGAGCAGGATCTCTCCGACCGGGTTGGCGCCCCGGTGCAGGTCCAGGCCGGTGTCAAGGGTAAGGGCAAGCTGGTTATCAGCTACAGCAGCCTCGATGAGCTGGACGGCATACTCGAACATATCCAATAGGGATTTAACGGATATCCACAACGGATATATAAATTGTTGACCCCACCTATCGACCATCTTTATAATCGCCGCCGCGCTACCTTGGCAGGGGCGCGATTGAGCCATCCCGCCGTTGGATAGCGGGACCCTCAGATTGTTGTTGTACCAGCTTTTTCTGGTCGCCGGCACCGCAGCCGTGTTTCTTGTCATTTTCGAACCACAGGCAGCCCTATCCGTTGGATACGGCGGCGGAATCGCAGCGACCAACGGTATATTGCTATGGCGTTGTTCGCGTCGCGAAACACGTCGCGACAGTGCAACAGCACAACACAGTCTGGTCGCGGGTTATGCGTGCTCAGTACAACGTTTTTTAATTGTCGCGCTGCTGTTTGCAGCGGCGATGATGACATTGAAAGATCAGGGCCTGGCCATTTTATCCGGTTTTATCGCCGGCCAACTGGCTCTGGTTATTTTTGGAAATCAACAGTTAAGGCAGAAGTAAGTTCATGGCGGAAGGCGCTCAAACCTCAGCGGAATACATCAAGCACCACCTCAGTAATCTGACGTATGGGAAATTCCCGGAAGGTCATGAACTCGCGGGTGACTGGGGTATTGCCCACAGTGCGGCTGAAGCCAAGTCGATGGGTTTCATGGCGATCCACCTGGACACCATGTTCTGGTCGCTGTTTTTGGGATTCCTGTTTCTGTGGCTGTTCCGCAAGGTGGCCGTAAAAGCCGTGGCTGGTGTGCCGGGTAATGGCCAGAATTTCGTTGAAATGATTGTCGAATTTGTCGATGGGACGGTGCGCAGCGGTTTTACCGGGCGCAACAAGATGGTCGCACCGATGGCGCTGACTATCTTTATATGGGTGTTCCTGATGAACCTGATGGATCTCATCCCGGTTGACTGGATACCCTTTATCTCAACGCTCAGCGGCATACACTATATGAAGGTAGTGCCCTCGACCGATCCGAATGCGACCTTTGGTATGGCGCTTGCGGTATTCGCACTGATGATTTTCTACAGCCTCAAGATTAAGGGGCCGGGCGGTTTTCTCGCCGAACTGACCATGCACCCGTTTCATTCCGAAAATAAACTGTTGATGCTGTTCTTTATCCCGATCAACTTTGTGCTCGAATCTGTTTCACTGTTATCAAAACCCTTGTCACTGTCGCTGCGTTTGTACGGCAACATGTTCGCGGGTGAAATGATCTTTATCCTGATTGCGCTGATGTATGGCGGCGGCTGGATGATCGGTCTGTTCGGTGGTTTCCTGCAATTGGGCTGGGCAATTTTCCATATCCTTATTATTACCCTGCAAGCGTATATCTTCATGATGTTGACGGTTGTCTACATGGATATGGCCTACCAGACGGGCGAAGATCACTAGTCGCCCAACGAATTTCCGATTTTTGAAATTAACGTAAATTTTTATATTTAGGAGAGAACAATGACTGAAGTAACCGCAATGCTCTATATCGCCGGTGCCATCATGATGGGTCTGGGTGCGCTGGGTGCCGCTATCGGCATCGGTATCCTGGGTGGTCGTTTCCTCGAAGGTGCTGCCCGTCAGCCTGAACTGATTCCGACCCTGCGCGGCCAGTTCTTCCTGATGATGGGCCTGACCGACGCGGTTCCGATGATCGCTGTAGGTGTGGCGTTCTACGTGATCTTCGCCGTCGCAGGCTAACAGTATGAATATTAATCTCACGTTGTGGGGTCAGACGATCACCTTCTTCGTGTTCGTGTGGTTCTGCATGAAGTTTGTATGGCCGCCGATCATAGCGGCGATGACCGAGCGCAAGGAAAAAATTGCGGAAGGACTGGCGGCTGCGGATCGTGGCAAGCACGAGCAGGAACTGGCGCAGAAGAAAGCCGTCGAGTTGTTGCACGAAGCCAAGCAGCAGGCCACCGAGATCATCAGTCGTGGCGAAAAACGTGCCGGTGAAATCGTCGATGAGGCGAAGACCGATGCCATCGAGGAAGGTAACCGCCTCAAGGCAGCGGCACAGGCCGAGATTGATCAGGAAGTGAATCGTGCCCGTGAAGGTTTGCGTGGTCAGGTCGTGGAAATCGCGACCGCCGGTGCCGGCCGTATTCTCAAGCGCGAGCTGGATGCCACGGCGAACGACGAGCTGATCAAAGATCTGGTCGCCCGGATCTAGGTAAAGGCCATGACAGATTCCACAACTGAAAACGTCGAGGCTATCGACGGCGAATCGGCGCTGGCGCGCCCGTATGCGCGTGCCGTGTTTGAACTGGCGAACAGCAACGGTGAGTTGGTGCAATGGTCGGATCAACTGGCCATGCTGGCAGCGGTTGAGCGCAGCGACACCATGCGCAGTTTGCTCGATAACCCGAGACTGACCCGTAACGATGCTGCCAACCTGATGACTCAGGCCTGCGGCGACGACATCGGCGAAGGCGCGGTGAATTTGCTGAAGATGCTGGCGGAAAACGGTCGTCTCGACCAGCTGTCGATGATCGACGAGCTGTTCCGGCAATTCCGTGATGACGCAGAAGGGACGGTACAAGCCGAAGTCCTGTCCGCGCTACCGCTCAGCGAAGAACAGAAATCCGCCATCGCCAGTGCGCTCAAGCAACGTCTTGGCCGCGACGTGCAACTGAATTGTTCTGTGAACGAAGACCTGGTGGGTGGTGCAGTCATCCGCGCAGGCGACCTGGTAATTGACGGGTCGGCTGTCGAACATCTGCGCCAGCTTTCCAGTGCTTTGGTTCACTAAGTAGAGGACGTAAGTAATGCAACTGAATCCATCTGAAATTAGTGATCTGATCAAAAAGCGCATCGAGGGTTTTGAAGCCACCTCCGAAGCGCGCAGTGAAGGCACCCTCGTCAGTCTGACGGACGGTATCTGCCGTATTCACGGTCTTGCCGATGTTATGCAAGGCGAGATGATCGATTTTGGCAATAACCTGTTTGGCATGGCGCTGAACCTCGAACGCGACTCGGTCGGCGCCGTTATCCTCGGCGACTACAAGTCGGTGTCCGAAGGTGACAAGGTCAAGTGTACCGGGCGAATCCTGGAAGTGCCGGTGGGAACCGCGCTGCTGGGTCGCGTGGTTGACTCGCTGGGTACTGCCATCGACGGCAAGGGGCCGATTGAATCTGACTTCAGTTCCCCGATTGAAAAAATTGCACCGGGCGTTATCGAACGTAAGTCGGTTGATGAACCCGTGCAGACCGGGCTCAAGGCTATCGACGCCATGGTGCCAGTGGGTCGCGGTCAGCGTGAGCTGATTATCGGCGATCGCCAGACCGGCAAAACAGCCGTCGCGATTGACGCCATCATCAACCAGAAAGGTACCGGTGTTATCTGTATCTACGTCGCTATCGGTCAGAAAAACTCTTCGGTAGCTTCGGTCGTTCGCAAGCTGGAAGAGCACGGTGCCATGGATCACACCATTGTGGTTTCTGCCGGTGCTTCTGAATCAGCCGCCATGCAGTACATCGCGCCCTACGCCGGTTGCGCCATGGGCGAGTACTTCCGCGACCGCGGTGAAAATGCGCTGATTATATACGATGATCTGACCAAGCAAGCCTGGGCCTACCGTCAGGTTTCCCTGTTGCTGCGTCGTCCGCCGGGTCGTGAAGCCTATCCGGGTGACGTGTTCTATCTGCACTCCCGCTTGTTGGAGCGCTCGGCACGCGTCAATGCCGCCTATGTCGAAAAGTTCACCAACGGTGAAGTGAAGGGCAAGACCGGTTCACTGACCGCATTGCCGATTATTGAAACCCAGGCGGGTGACGTGTCGGCCTTCGTTCCGACTAACGTTATCTCGATTACAGATGGGCAGATCTTCCTTGAGTCCGATTTGTTCAACGCCGGTATTCGTCCTGCGATTAACGCCGGTCTGTCGGTGTCGCGAGTCGGTGGTGCAGCACAGACCACCATTATCAAAAAGCTCGGTGGCGGTATTCGACTGGCACTGGCTCAGTATCGTGAGCTGGCCGCTTTTGCACAGTTCGCTTCGGATCTCGATGAAGCAACTCGCAAGCAGCTGGAACGCGGTCAGCGTGTTACCGAATTGATGAAGCAGGCGCAGTATGCCCCGTTATCTATTGCTGAAATGGCGCTTTCACTGTTCGCGGCCAACGAAGGCTTCCTGGACGATGTTGATGTGAAAAAGGTTGTTGCTTTCGAAGCCGCGTTACTGGCGCACTTCAAGTCCAGCTTTGGTGCGGACATGGATGCCATCAACGCCAACCCGGATTACAACGACGATGTGGCCGCCAAACTGCGCAGCATCATCGAAGACTTCGTCGCCAACGGCGCTTACTAGGCTCACGCAGGAATTCGATTATGGCTGGCGCGAAAGAAATACGCACCCAGATCAAGAGTATCCAGAATACGCAGAAAATCACCAAGGCCATGGAAATGGTTGCGGCGAGTAAAATGCGTAAGGCGCAGGATCGTATGCGTGCATCACGGCCTTACGCAGCAAAAATGCGTAACGTTGTTGCACACATGGGCAGGTCCCACCCGGAGTACAAACACCCTTACCTGATCGAGCGGGAAGCGAAGCGGGTCGGTCTGATTGTTATTTCATCGGACCGTGGTTTGTGCGGTGGATTGAACATCAACCTGTTCAAGCAAGCCGTGCGTTCCATGACAGAATGGAAAGGTCAGAACCTTGAAATTGATCTGGCCGTTATCGGCGGCAAGGCGATGGGTTTCTTCAAACGTCTCGGTGGTAACGTGGTATCAGAGAATTCGCAACTGGGTGACTCGCCGGCGATGGAAGTGTTGATCGGTTCTGTGAAAGTCATGCTGGATGCCTACAACGAAGGAAAGATTGATCGTCTGTATCTGGCCAATAACGAATTCGTTAACACCATGACCCAGTCTCCGCAGGTCGAGCAGCTGTTGCCAGTCATTGGCGATGACAGCGACGAAGAGCTGAAGCATCACTGGGACTACATTTACGAGCCCGACGCGCACACGGTCATGGATCAGTTATTGATGCGCTACATTGAGTCACTGGTTTACCAGGGCGTGGTGGAAAACATCGCCTGCGAAATGGCCTCCCGTATGGTCGCCATGAAAGCCGCCTCCGATAATGCCGGCGAGCTGATCGATGATTTGCAGCTGGTCTATAACAAGGCTCGCCAGGCAGCCATTACCCAGGAACTGTCGGAGATCGTGGCTGGCGCCTCGGCCGTCTGATTCAGGTTTACAGAATTTAATTTACAGAGGACTTCATCATGAGTTCCGGAAACATTGTTGAAATTATCGGTGCTGTGGTTGACGTGGAATTCCCGCGTGACGCAGTGCCTAAAATCTACGACGCACTCAAGGTCGACTCGGCCGGACTGACACTGGAAGTCCAGGGCCAGTTGGGCGACGGCGTGGTGCGCACCATTGCCATGGGTTCAACCGATGGCGTAAAGCGTGGGCTTGAAGTCAGTAATACTGGCGAACCGATTTCCATACCGGTCGGCCAGGGTACGCTGGGTCGCGTCATGGACGTGTTGGGAAATCCGATCGATGAAGCCGGGCCGGTCAAGTATGACAAGCTCATGCCTATCCATCGTAGTCCGCCGACCTATGAAGAACAGGCGGCCAGCGTTGATATTCTGGAAACCGGCATCAAGGTTATCGACTTGATCATGCCCATCGCCAAGGGCGGCAAGATCGGCCTGTTCGGCGGCGCCGGTGTGGGCAAGACGGTTACCCTGATGGAACTGATTCGTAACATCGCGGTTGAGCACTCGGGCTTCTCGGTGTTTGCCGGTGTTGGCGAACGTACTCGTGAAGGTAACGATTTCTACTACGAAATGCAGGAAGGCGGCGTGCTCGACAAGGTCGCACTGGTTTACGGTCAGATGAACGAACCACCGGGCAACCGTCTGCGTGTGGCGCTGACTGGTTTGACCATTGCGGAAAACTTCCGTGACGAAGGCCGTGACGTGTTGATGTTCATCGACAACATCTACCGTTACACGCTGGCCGGTACCGAAGTGTCCGCACTGCTCGGCCGTATGCCATCGGCGGTGGGTTATCAGCCGACACTGGCGGAAGAAATGGGCGTCTTGCAGGAACGTATTACGTCCACCAAGACGGGTTCTATCACTTCATTCCAGGCCGTGTATGTGCCAGCGGATGACTTGACCGACCCGTCACCCGCAACCACCTTTGCTCACCTTGACGCCACACTGGTGTTATCGCGTCAGGTCGCCGAGCTGGGTATCTACCCGGCCGTGGATCCGCTCGACTCCACTTCCCGCCAGCTTGATCCGCTGGTAGTTGGTAACGAACATTACGATGTTGCCCGTGCCGTACAGGGAACACTCCAGCGCTATAAAGAACTACGCGATATCATCGCCATCCTCGGTATGGACGAGCTGTCAGAAGAAGACAAGCAAGACGTATCCCGCGCTCGTAAAATCCAGCGCTTCCTGTCACAGCCGTTTTTCGTGGCGGAAACCTTCACCGGCGCGCCGGGCAAGTACGTTTCTCTCAAGGACACCATTGCGGCGTTCAAGGGTATCGTCAACGGCGATTACGATGATCTGCCGGAGCAGGCCTTCTACATGGTCGGCACCATTGACGAAGCGATGGAGAAAGCCAAGTCGCTGTAAAGCGGCTTGAGGGTTAAACTATGGCTATGACCTTACATGTCGACATTGTCAGCGCCGAGGAGGAAATCTTCTCCGGCACGGCCAACATGGTGTTCGCACCGGCCGAGATGGGCGAGGTGGGTATTACCCCGCGCCATACCCCGTTGCTGACACGACTGAAACCCGGCGAAGTCCGTATCCAGATCGAAGGCAAGGAAGAGCTGTTCTTCTACGTCTCCGGCGGCATGCTGGAAATCCAGCCGCACGTCGTAACAGTACTGGCAGATACGGCCGCTCGTGCAAAAGATCTTGATGAGGCCGCAGCACTAAAGGCCAAAGAACGTGCCGAGACGGCCATGAAAGACAAGCAGAGCGACTTCGATTACGCGAAAGCCCAGGCTGAACTGGCCGAGGCCGTTGCCCAGCTGCGTACCATCCAGAAGCTTCGCAAGAAATCAGGCGGTTAGAACAGCAATCCCATGACCAAACCTGTGGTTGGCAAGCAAAAGGTGATTGCGATCACCTACTCCATTGTTAGTGAAACCGGCGAGATTCTCGAGCAATCGGATATTCCGGTGTACTACGCGCATGGCGGCGTAAACCAGATGTTTCCGGATGTTGAAGATGCACTGGAAGGGCATAGCATTGGAGACACCATTGAAGTAGTGCTGTCGCAGGATCGGGCGTTTGGTGCGCATGACCCAAGCCTGACTTTCGTCGATGATATCGATAATGTTCCCCCGGAATTCCGCCACCTTGGCGCCGAAGTCCAGATGCAGAACGATGAGGGCGAGACGCGTACCTTCATCGTTTCGCAAATTGAAGGCAACAAGCTGACCGTGGACGGAAATCACCCGTTCGCTGGCAAAACACTGACCTACTCAGTGACCGTCAACGATATCCGCGATGCCACGGATGAGGAAATGAAGAAAGGCGTATCTACGCCTGTTCTGCACTGACCTGTTCTGCCGTCTTCGGCGCACAATTTCAGTTTTACGCCCCCAAGCCGTATCATTAGGCCAGTCATGGCCTGAATGGATTTTGCCTTTTTAATCATGAGCCTCAGTATCATAATTCTAGCCGCCGGTCAGGGTACGCGCATGCGTTCCGCCTTGCCCAAGGTGTTGCACCAGGTTGGCGGAATTTCGCTGTTACAACACGTCATTCGTACTGCACAACAACTTGATCCCGGCCGTATCGTAGTGGTCTACGGGCACGGTGGTGAGCAGGTGAAGGAAACACTCGCACATGCGTCAGTAGATTGGGTGTTTCAGGATCAGCAACTGGGCACCGGCCACGCCGTTGATCAGGCTATGCCGATGGTCAAAGACGATGACACGGTGCTGGTGCTGTACGGCGACGTGCCATTGATACAAACCGACACACTGGCAGTGCTTGCAGAAAAAGCAGATACCGATGTGCTGGCAGTGCTGACCGCTGTGCTCGAAAATCCGCAAGGCTATGGCCGTATGTTGCGCGACGACAGTGGACAGCTGGTCGGTATCATAGAACAAAAAGATGCCAGCGATGCGCAGCTCGCGATACAGGAAATCAACAGTGGTTTTCTGGCCGCACCGGCGGGGCGTTTGCGAGCCTGGTTGCAGCGTCTCGATAACAGCAATGCGCAGGGCGAGTATTACCTTACCGACATCATCGCGATGGCGGCTGCCGATAACGTCAAGGTAGAAAGCGCCAGCGCAGAACACGAATATGAAATTCTCGGTGTGAACGACCGCGTACAATTGGCACAACTGGAACGCATCTGGCAACTGAAGCAGGCAGAAGTCCTTATGCGCTGTGGTGTAACACTGGCCGATCCCGCGCGCCTTGAAATTCGCGGCGAAGTGACAGCAGGGCAAGATTGCAGTATCGATATTAATGTTGTGCTGGAAGGACGTGTCACGCTTGGTGAGCGCGTCAACATCGGCCCGGGCTGCGTGATCAAGAATGCAACGATTGGCGATGACGTTGAAATTTTTGCCAACTGCGTCATTGAAGACGGTGAAATTGGTGCCAGTTGCCGCATAGGACCGTTTGCGCGCATACGACCTGAAACCAAACTGGCAGACCAGGTTCACGTCGGTAACTTTGTCGAAATAAAAAAATCAACGGTCGCGCAGGGTTCCAAAATCAATCATCTCAGCTATATTGGTGACACTCAAATGGGAAGTGGTGTGAACATCGGTGCGGGTACCATCACCTGCAATTATGATGGAGCCTACAAACACCTGACCGAAATCGGAAACAATGTCTTTGTCGGTTCCGACACTCAACTGGTTGCACCGGTTAAAGTGGGAGACGGCGCAACTATCGGTGCAGGGTCGACCATTACCCACGACGTACCGGAAAACGAACTGACCCTGAGCCGAAGCAAGCAGCAGACCATCAGCGGCTGGAAGCGGCCGGTCAAGAGTTAACAAAGGAATACTAAAAGCATGTGTGGAATTGTCGGAGCTGTCGCGCAACGTGAAGTCGCCCCTATCCTGCTGGAAGGGCTGCGTCGCCTTGAATACCGTGGCTACGATTCTGCAGGACTCGCCGTACTCAATAATGATGCCAGGCTGGAGCGTTTGCGCACTACCGGTAAAGTGGAAGAACTCGCGCAGGCTTTTAATGCAGCACCGGTAACCGGTTCGACAGGCATTGCACACACGCGCTGGGCTACCCACGGCAAGCCCACCGAAAGCAATGCGCACCCGCACATGTGCCGCAAGGAAGTCGCGGTTGTTCACAACGGGATTATCGAAAACCACGAAACCTTACGTGCAATCCAGAAAGAAAAGAATTACGCCTTTACTTCGGAAACAGACACCGAAGTGATTGTCCACCAGGTTCACCATCACCTCGAAGCCGGTAATGATTTGCTCGCTGCGGTACAACTTACTTGCAAGGATCTTGAAGGTGCCTATGCACTCGGCGTTGTCACCATTAGCGAGCCGGGGCGATTGATCACAGCACGCCGTGGTAGTCCGCTGGTTATAGGAATAGGAATTGGCGAGTACTTCATTGCATCCGACGTTGCAGCCTTACTGCCCGTTACTCAACGCTTCATCTTTCTTGAAGACGGCGATATTGCAGACATGTCAATCGAAGGCATCACGATCTACGATGCCGACGGCAAGGTCGTGACACGCAAGATAACCGTTTCCGAACTGTCCGCCGATGCGGTGGAGCGCGGTGAATATCGTCACTACATGCTCAAGGAAATCTTTGAACAACCGCGCGCCATCGCCGACACACTGGAAGGCCGCATTTACCAGGACAAAGTACTGGAAGCGGCATTTGGTGCCAACGCGAAAGAAGTCTTCGACAAGGTACAGGGTGTTCACATCATCGCCTGCGGGACCAGCTACCACGCCGGCCTGATTGCACGTCACTGGATGGAATCCATCGCGGGTATACCGTGCAGCGTCGAAGTCGCCAGCGAATTCCGTTATCGCAAGCCCGTGGTACGAAACAGCTCACTGATCGTTACCATCTCCCAGTCTGGTGAAACCGCCGACACACTGGCCGGTTTGCAGGAAGCCAAGCGGCTTGGATTTGGTCAATCACTGAGTATATGCAATGTCCCGGAAAGCTCACTGACACGCGAATCTGATTTAGTGCTGATGACCCGCGCAGGCCCGGAAATCGGCGTGGCTTCCACCAAGGCTTTCACCACTCAACTGGTTGCATTGATGCTACTGACCATTGTGCTGGGCCGTCGTTTTGATTTAACCGAAACCGAGGAAGCAAAGCTGGTCAAACAACTCCAGCACTTGCCCAAACAAATCGAAGACGTCCTTAAACTGGATGAAAAAATACAGACTCTGTCGGAACGCTTCGCAGACAAATACAACGCCCTGTTCCTGGGCCGCGGTGCGCAATACCCGGTGGCCATGGAAGGCGCGCTCAAGCTCAAGGAAATCTCCTATATCCACGCCGAAGCCTATCCGGCTGGTGAACTCAAACATGGGCCACTGGCATTGATCGATGCCAACATGCCGGTAATCGTGGTTGCTCCGAATAACGAATTGCTTGAAAAGCTCAAATCCAATCTTCAGGAAGTCGGTGCACGCGGCGGCGAGATGCTGGTGTTTGCCGATGAAGACACCGGAATGTCCAACGATGAAACCACCACCGTCTTGCCGGTAGCACCCACCGATGACTGCGTTGCCCCCATCGTTTTCACCGTTCCCCTTCAGCTATTGTCCTACCACGTGGCCGTCCTCAAAGGCACCGATGTTGATCAGCCGAGAAACCTGGCGAAATCAGTAACGGTTGAGTAACTGCGATTTACTATGCATAACGCATAGACAAGTATAGAAGTATCAGATTTCTATACATATCACCCCCTGATGAACATCTTCGTTGATATCCCGGAACGACCGGAATGAGTCAAATGTCTATATAACCCTCTGAATCTACTGTAATATTGCAAAACTGTCGCCAGAATGGTACACTACCCAGCTAACTTTCGATTATCTACCCGTCAGGAGGCGTCATCAGTGAGCAAGGATCTGATGTTTTATTGCATACCCCAGCAGGCATACATGCGTACGGAAAACTGCATGAACCTGCGAAAACGCCCTGCCGGCAAGGCCCCTGCTGGCGCACAACCGATGCTGCGTGCCTGTGAAAAATGCACCATGTATCCGCTGGTCGATAAGAAAAAGGTCCCGACCATTCCGCTCGGTGACTACCTCGGTGGTGGCAAGCCCAAAGTGGCGAACCTGCAAGCTGCCGCGAACAAGAAAATCATTCTGGCCAGTCTGCCCAAGTAATTCTGTCTCGCCGGCCCTTCCGCGGCCGGCGGCATCCCTTACAATACCCATATGAGCCCTTATTATGGCGTGCGACGACTCGGCCCTTACCTCGGTGTTATCCAGGTAATCGATGTCGGTGATGACTGCGCTTATTCGACCAACGGGCGCAGCTGGCGCATTCGCCAGCAAACGGCATCCGGCCGGTTTCGCTGGGCCGTAGCGCAAATCAGCGGAACGGATACCGATCCGGTTCGAATCACCAATGCCGCACACCTGGTCGAAGCGCTGGAAAATCATCCGCCTGTCCCGTTCCCCATTCGTGACCGTTACAAACTCTGGCTGCTACACCATGAAGACCGTGTGCCGCTGGCAATGCTCGGCACACGCTACCGCGCCGAAGAAATCGAAGCGGTGCGTGATCCGCACTGGCATGCCTTTGCCACCGCCGATAGTGGATTCATCTCACCGAGCTTACAGGCAAAAGAAGCCACCAGTACCCGCCGCCGTCATCCTTCACATCGCGATCAGCTGGAAAGCGTGATCAACATGGCATCGCGGCCCTTGCCGTCCGCGCAATGGTTCGAGCGTCAGGCGGATGGAAGTGGTGTCGGGCTGGACGGATTGCGTTTGCAGGAAACGGAAACCGGACGACGTCTGCCCGGCGAAGATTTTCCCGAGCTACTGGTCAGTGAACATTGGGAAGACACCGACGTGTGCGGATTGATCGATGATTACCACAACTGGTGTGCCGGCTCATTGCTGGCGCACCAGAACCTCAGTTACCAAACACGCGAGCGACTGGAACGGGCCGCCTGCCTACGCCCCACCGGCCTGCTGGATGCCTATCCACTGATTCCGGAAATCCTGGATCAGGATGCGATAGATGTTGCGCTGGTCAGTGCGAAGCTGATGAATGCGCATGCTGGCGCATGTCACTCGTAAGCCTGCAGTCGCGCTTGTGAGGATTACCTTACCTTCTGAAAATATTTAACCTTCGGCAATGCCTTGAAATCAGCATCCTGTGTCCAGACCACAGCATCAAACATTTTCGCCGTTGCATAAATGATGCTGTCTGCCAGCGGTAATTTATGTTTTAAGCCATAAACAGCTGCATCGACAGCCAGGGCCGAATCAAGCGACACAACCTTCCCCTGCTCCATATGGGCAATTGCCTCCAATGCTACATCCTCATTCCGTTGGCGCACGATGCACTTAAACACTTCCGTAAGCGTAATACTGGGAACCAGCAGTTCTTCGATAGCTTCTATTGGTTTCGCAAACGCACCCGCATTTTTGTCACCCGCAAAATAGGATAACCACGCTGATGAATCTACAACGTTCATACTCTGTCCTTGTCTCGATTTACGCTGGTATTTATCCCTTTAAGGAAACCCCGCATTTTTTTCATGGGCTGGATAGGTATCAGCTCAATGCGGTTTTGATAAGTGAGGACTTGTATCTTTTGCCCTGAAACAATCCCCATTGCTTCCCGGACGGATTTTGGGATAACTACCTGATATTTAGGGGATACTGTTACGGATGTCATGGCGCAACTCCTATCGATATGAGTATCGTATTACGATATATCTATCGATAGGCTCTGTCAAGAAATTGGTGCTATAGCTGACGGGCCTTCTTATATTCCCAAAGTTGTCATAAGGCTATAGAAACTGAGCAGAATTATTTTCTGCACGCTCAAAAGATACACTCTTAAATAAGGCGGGGCATGCTGTATTTTTTTATACTTTGTAGTCATGAATTCCATCAATTCTTGCCTCTCTAGCATCTGCATGGCTGGAAAAGTGACGCACTATAGCTCGTACATTTCTCCTATATCATGCACCCCAATCCCTAACTATCCTTACCTGTGAACCTGCGCTTGTATTCCTTGATTTTCAAGGAAATAGATATGATGAGAAGTGTGGCATATCTTCGCCATGCATTTTTGCTTGCTCTATCACCTGCGATCCAGGTGCCGCACCGGCAAGACCAAAATCGCAACCACAACAAACACCCCCAACCCCGCAATCACACCAACAACAGAAACATCATCCGTCAACAACACGGTATAAACCCCCACACTCACCAGCATGGCAAGGTTCTGAAAAAAGTTCTGAATAGCAACCGCATGTCCACTACCGGTACTGTGATGACCTTCGTCCTGAACGGTGGCGTTAACCGGTACCACAAACAGTCCGCCGGCTGTGCCGATGGCAAGCAGGGCGATGCGTGCGGGCCAGAGGCTGTCAACCAGACTGAATGCGGCGATGAGCAGGCCCATGGTAAAGGCCACGTATCGGACACGCGGGAGTTGTGACAAGGGGATAAAGCGCGGTGCGACGACCGAGCCGAGAATGACGCCGATGGCGAGGAACAATGTCAGTTCAGCAATGCCGCTGGCGGTATGCGTGGCCAGCACCAGTGGTGCCCAGGCGACCAGCGCAACGCGTAACAGTGCGCCACTGCTCCAGAACAGGCTGCCGCCCAGTAAGGCAAAACGCGCACGTGCGTTGCACCAGAGTATCCGGTTCATGCGGATAAATTCCGGTAACGCGTGTTGCAGTGTGGCGCCGCGTGCTGCCAGCGGGGGAATTAACAAGGTGGCGGTCAGTGACAATCCATACAGGCCGGCGATTAGTGCCATCGCCAACATGACGGAACGGTCGGCGATGGCTGCGCCGGCGACGGTGCCGAGTACGATGGCGGCGATGGTGGTGGCTTCTATCCAGGCGTTGGCGCGCACCAGGGTGTCGGTGTCGACTATCTCCGGCAGGATGCCGTATTTGGCGGGACTATAGAGTGCGGCACCCAGCCCGACCAATGCGTAGGCGAGTAGCGGTTCTATGCCGGTCAGTAACAGTGCGACACCGGCCAGTTTGACCAGGTTGCCGGTGATGAGTATTTGCGGTTTCGGATAACGGTCCGCCAGCGGGCCGACCCACGGTGCCAGCAGCACGAAGGCGAGCAGGAAGGACGCTTGCAGGGCGGGGACGTACCAGTCGCCGATGTTGTCGGCCTGCAACACCATCGCGACCAGGGTAAACAGGATGGCATTGTCGGCGAAGGCCGAGAGGAATTGCGCCACCAGCAGTGCGAGCAGTCCGCGTGTCATTCCGTCCTATGCACCAGGTGCTCATCGAGTTCGTCGGGGTGAACGAATTCTTCGGATACGACATTGTCGGTCACAGTGATACCGGCTTCGTGCACGCTGCTCGGGTTACCGCTGATTAACGGGTGCCAGTCGAACAGGGGTTTGCCTTCGGCCAGCAGTCGGTAGGCGCAGGTATCCGGCAGCCATTTTTCTGTGCGCGCAACGTCCGGTGTGACTTTGACACAATCCGGAACCAGCAGGGATCGGTCTTTATACTCGGTGCAGCGGCACGCGGCGTTGTCGTGGTATTTGCAGATCACATTGGTGTAGTGGGTATCGCCGGTTTCGATGTCTTCGAGTTTTAACAGGCAGCAGCGTCCACAGCCGTCGCACAGCGATTCCCATTCTTCTTCATTCATTTCATCGGGGGTTTTGGTTTCCCAGAACCTTGGCATCGACATGGTGCGGCCTTTCACAGGGTGACGTAGATATCGTAGCGCGTTTTCTTGCTTTCTATCGAGGTGTTTGGGGTGCGGTCGTGTAACGGCCCGGCGCGTTGTGGGCGTTTTACCACCACCCGCCTCCGCGCTATTGTCAGTGCGGCATCCAGTATGGCCAGCGAATCCGTGTCTTCACCGACCAGTTGTTGCACGGCGCGGATTTCTTTTTTCACCAGTACGCTGGATTTACCCGCCGGGTACATGGGGTCGAGGTAGACGGTATCGGGGGCCTGCGTCTCGGGCAAGGCGGCCAGTTTATGCGCCGAGTCACCAAACCTGAGCGTCATGCGCGATTGTATCCAGTCGCCGATGTCGGTATTGAGGGTGGCGCGTTGCAGGCCATCGTCCAGCAATGCCGCCAGTACCGGCGAGCGTTCGCACAGTGTGACCTGGCAGCCGATGCTGGCCAGCACGAAAGCATCGCGCCCGAGACCGGCGGTGGCGTCCCAGACTACGGGGTCGAATCCGGATTTGATTCCGACGGCACGCGCCAGCGGTTGCCCTCGCCCTCCGCCGAAGCGAAGCCGATGCCCCAGTGCGCCACCGACGAAGTCTACATTCACCCCGTCCAGCGCCTTGTCGTCTGCGCAATGTAGCATCAGCCCTTCGTTGGTCAGGTGCAGGAAGTAGCCGGATTCCGGTGCGCGGCTGAGGCGTGGCAGTTCATAGTGTTGTACCAGGCGGGTGGCTTGTGACTCCAGCGCGGGGTGGGAACAGAGCAGGCCGGTGCTGGAAATGGTGTCGGACATCGGTGCATTGTACCGCACAGGCTGTGCTGTAGATCAGCGGCCAGAAAGGCTCCAGCTTTGCTAGAATGCCTCGATGGATGTCTCCTATATTATAGATCCCCTCAACGACGCCCAGCGCGAGGCCGTCACCGCCCAGCCTGACCCCCTGCTGGTGCTGGCCGGTGCCGGCAGCGGCAAGACCCGCGTGCTGGTTCACCGCATTGCCTGGCTGGTGCAGGTGGAGAACCTTTCCCCCTACGGTATTCTGGCGGTGACCTTCACCAACAAGGCCGCCGCAGAAATGCGCACTCGTATCGAAAAGCTGATCGGCGTTCCGACACGCGGGATGTGGGTTGGCACTTTCCACGGGCTGGCGCACCGTCTGTTGCGGGCGCACTGGCAGGACGCAGGTTTACCACAGACCTTTCAGGTGCTGGATTCTGATGACCAGTACCGGATTGTGCGCAGGATTTTAAAAGCACTCGACCTCGATGAAACGCGCTGGCCACCGCGCCAGTCGCAGTGGTATATCAACGCACGCAAGGACGAGGGACAAAGGCCACAGCATATCGAGCACAAGGGCGACCCTTACCAGCGCCAGCAGATTGCGATTTACCAGGCCTATGAAGAATTGTGCCAGCGTTCCGGGCTGGTGGATTTTGCCGAGCTGTTGTTGCGCGCGCACGAACTGTGGCTGAAGCAGCCGCAACTGTTGCAACACTACCAGCAGCGCTTTCAGCATATTCTGGTCGATGAGTTTCAGGACACCAACACCATTCAGTACGCCTGGTTGCGCGTGCTGGCAGGCAAGCAGGCCAACATCACTATCGTCGGAGACGACGACCAGTCGATTTACGGCTGGCGCGGTGCCAAGGTCGAAAACCTGCAACGTTTCGAGAAAGACTTTCCCGGTGCCCGCACTTTGCGTCTGGAACAGAACTATCGTTCCACCGGTTCCATCCTCAAGGCCGCCAATGCACTGATAGAACACAACGAGGGCCGCTTCGGCAAGAACCTGTGGACGGCTGGTGAAGATGGCGAGCTTATCCAGGTATATACCGCGATCAACGAGCGTGATGAAGCCCGGTTTGTGATTGAACATATTCAGTCGCAGGTGGATAAGGGTATACCGCGCAGCGAGATGGCCATTCTGTATCGCTCCAACGCGCAGTCCCGTGTGTTTGAAGAACGCTTGTTACAGTCTGGCATTGCCTATCGCGTGTACGGCGGCCTGCGATTCTTCGAGCGTCAGGAAATCAAGGATGCGTTGGGCTATTTGCGCTTGTGTGAAAACCACGAAAGTGATGCCGCGTTTGAGCGTGTGGTCAATCAACCTCCGCGCGGGATCGGTGAACGCACACTGGCAATTGTGCGCGACAAGGCAAAACTGGAAAGCCGTTCCCTATGGTCTGCCGCCTGTGCGGTGCTGGAAGGTAATGAACTGAATGCGCGAGCGCGTAATGCCATGGCGAGCTTCATGCAATTAATCGAACAATTCGCGCGCGATATCGAAGGGCTGGAGCTGGGCGAGCAGGTCGAGCACGTTGTGGAATGCAGCGAGCTCAAGGCGCACTACAAAAAAGAAAAAGGTGAAAAAGGTGAGGCTCGTATCGAGAACCTTGGTGAATTGATTAATGCTGCACGTGAATACGAATATGACGAAATCGAAGAAGATGATCTCGACCCCCTGTCATCGTTTCTTTCTCACGCGGCACTGGAAGCCGGCGAAGGTCAGGCGCAGGGCTGGGAAGATTGCGTGCAACTGATGACATTACATTCCGCCAAAGGTCTGGAGTTCGATACCGTATTTTTATGCGGGCTGGAAGAAGGTTTGTTCCCGCACAAACGTTCCGTCGAAGAACCGGGTCGGCTCGAAGAAGAACGACGCTTGTGCTACGTCGGCATTACTCGCGCGCGCAAAAACCTGTTCATAACACATGCCGAGAATCGCCGTTTGTTTGGCAACGAATCCTTCTGTGTGCCGTCCCGTTTCATCCGAGAAATACCAGCGGAGCTGGTTGAGGAGTTGCGGCCACGTATACAGGTTAGTCAGCCTTACGGTTCAAGTTCTGTGGCTAGCGCAGTCCGAGAGGATGCGCCAGATGGTCTCGCGCTCGGTCAGCGCGTGCAGCACGCCAAATTCGGTGATGGTGTTGTGTTGAATTATGAGGGGCAGGGCGCGCATACACGCGTGCAGGTTAATTTTGAAGGTGCCGGTTCCAAGTGGCTGGTGGTGGCGTATGCGAATCTTCAGGCGGTGTAGTTCGGGTGCTCTGTGAATGATCAGACACGATCAGGGCGAAAAGTTTACTTCATCACGCTGAAAAGTGTATATTTCTTGTGAAACTGGAGAGAGTCAGCTATAGTGCTTGCAGCTACAGATTTTGTTATTCGCAGTTTTGGTTGTTGCCTCCGTGTTACCCCATGAATTCCTCGTTTCATTAGCTGTACGCGACACTACTATTTTTTCAATTTATTAAGGTAAAAACGATATGGCTACAGGTACTGTAAAGTGGTTTAACGAATCCAAAGGTTTTGGTTTTATTTCTCAGGATGCCGGCGGTGATGATGTATTCGTACATTTCAATGCGATTCAGGGCTCGGGTTTCAAAACTCTGGCCGAAGGTCAGCCGGTTACCTATGATGTAGAACAAGGCCCCAAGGGTTTGCAGGCAGCGAATGTTACTGCGGCGTAAGCAACACCTCATCGGGTAAACCGAGTCGAAGAACCCCGCGTATGCGGGGTTTTTTGTGTCGGTTCAAAACCTCCCCTGTTCATAATCTGCAAAAGCCTGTTGAACTTCAGCGCGGGTGTTCATCACAAACGGTCCGCCACGCGCCACCGGTTCTCCCAGAGGCTTGCCAGCCACTAGCAGGAATCGCGCATCATTTTCTTCGGCCTTCAGTTCAACGGTCTCGCCATCGCTGAGTACACCCAGATCATCACGCACAAGCTGAACTGATTCCCCGTTCTCATGCGCCACACTCACCCGCCCTTCAATGACGTAGATAAACGCGTTGTGTGATGCTGGGAGTATTTCGATAAACGTCTGGTCGGCCGGAACCTTCACATCCAGGTACAGAGGTTCGGTCAAAGGCTGAACGACAGGCCCGGTCGTGCCTTGCGATGTCACACCGGTAATAACTTTGATTTCGATGCCACCATCGCGTGTTTCTAGCGGAATATCTTTGGCAGGGTGTTCCTGATAGTTCGCATCATCCATTTTATGGCCAGCAGGAAGATTAACCCAGAGCTGAAATCCTTCCAGCATGCCGTTTTCCTGCTCAGGCATTTCCGAATGCACAATGCCGTTGCCGGCCGTCATCCATTGAATACCACCGGGTTCAATCACGCCTTCGTGGCCAGCATTATCTTTATGACGCATGCGTCCGGAAAGAAGATAGGTAACCGTTTCGAAACCGCGATGCGGGTGCGGTGGGAAGCCTGCGATGTAATCTTCCGGTTTATCGGAACGAAACGCATCCAGAAGCAGAAAAGGATCAAGCATGGGAAATGCAGGCTGTCCGATTACACGTGTGAGTTCGACACCTGCGCCGTCAGTGGCTGGTATGCCTTTAACGACGCTGGAAAGCTTTCTCGGTTTCATATTCACTACCCCTCTGTGCCCAGTTTCCGCGTTATGGAATCGTGGCGGCATGCGCTGCTGTCGACGCGTAAGACATGTTTTATCGTTGCTTTATTCATGTTCGTTACCTCAATCCCGGGTGTTGTGTCTGGCATCAATAGACCAGCCATGGGTTGTTCCTGCAACGAGGAACAGAAAGCCGCCAGCCATGGCCATGTTTTTCATGAATAGAATGGACTGCATCTGATCACCAAAATTGGCATGGAAGACCAGTGCACTGACAATGCTGAAACCGGCCAGAAGGAAAGCCGCGATACGCATTTTCCAGCCCAGCAAAATCGCCAGGCCACCGCCGATTTCCAGCAAGATCACCAGCGGTAGCAGTGCGCCGGGAAGACCAACACTTTCCATATAGCCTTGGGTGCCGGCATAGCCCGTGCCGATTTTATTGATCCCGGCCATGATAAAAATGGCGGACATCAGTACGCGGCCAGTGAGTTGGGTGCCGTTATTAAGGGTTGCTGTATTCATGATCATCTCCTTGTGGGGTAGAAACAGCTTAGTTGTTCGACAGTTCGGGATAAATACAGATATATGGAACTTACTGTTCTATATTAAGCAACAATATGGATAAGTTTGCTGATCTGGACGCATTCACCGCCGTGGTGGAATCTGGCACTTTCAGTGCCGCAGGGGAGCGGTTGGGCATTGCCAAGTCGGTGGTCAGTCGGCGTGTCAGCCAACTGGAAAATCGCTTGGGCAGCCGCTTGCTAAACCGTACAACCCGGCGTCTGGGTGTGGCGCAGTACGTCACCTGTGCAAGTCCGGCGTATTTGCGAGAGTACGGTGAGCCAACACACCCTTGCTGGGATTAGTCTGCCCGGCTGGCGGTCTGGATTCGTGTGTATGGCAGACGAGCAACATTCATCAGTGCTTCACGCGGTTTGCCAATGTAGTTGCCCTGCGCATAGTCGACACCGTAGTTACGCAGCAACTCCAGTGTCGTGGAGTCTTCGACATATTCGGCAATGGTTTGTTTGCCCAGCGCATGCGCAACCTGATTCATGGATTGCACCATGGCCTGATCGATGTGACTGTCGGCCATGCCTTGAACGAAAGCGCCGTCTATTTTAAGTTTATCGACGGGCAGGCTCTTCAGGTAGGCGAACGAGGAGAAGCCTGCGCCAAAATCGTCGAGCGCAAACTGGCAGCCCATTTCTTTCAGGGCGACGATAAATTTCTCGGCTTCCGACAGTTTGGCAATAGCAGCTGTTTCAGTGATTTCAAAACAAACGCGTGAAGGATCGAGGCCGGGGTTGTCGAGCAGCTCCTTGATCATGGGGAGCAGTGTTGCATCCTCGAAGGCTTTGCCGGACAGGTTGATCGAGAAGCGTACTGCTTCACCCTGCTGGTGCAGGCGTGTTAGTTGGGTAAGCGCACGTTTTACAATCCATCGATCAACGCTATGAATCAGCCCGAAGCGCTCGGCTGCCGGCATAAAGCCGCCCGGTAAAATAATTTCACCGTCGTCACAAACCATGCGCACCAGTACTTCGTAGTCCTGCACCTGGTCATCGTTGAGTGCCATGATTGGCTGATAGACCAGCTGGAATTTATCCTTTTCGAGCATTTCGCGAACTCGCGATGCCCAGCCCATGTCTTCTGCCATGCCGTCTTTGTTGCTGTCGCTGGGATCGTAGAGTTTAACGCGGTTGCGTCCCTGCGCCTTGGCCATGTTGCAGGCGATGTCGGCGTGTGACAAGGCTTCTTCTGCGCTTTCTACATGTGAGTCCAGCAGTGAAGCGCCGATGCTACAACTGATGTTGAAGCTCTTGCTGTCTTCCAGGAAATGGAAGGATTCGAACAGTTGTCTGAAGTGCTCGGCGGCGGAGATAACATCGCCGGGCCGGATATCGTACAGTAGTAAGGTGAACTCATCCCCGCCGAAGCGTGCCAGCAAGTCACCTTCACGCACGTGTTTGAGCAGCATGCGGGTAATCTCGACCAGCAAGCGGTCACCGGCGGCGTGGCCGAGTGTGTCGTTGATGTATTTGAACTGATCCAGATCAATATAGAACAAGGCACAACTGGCATCCGGACTACGTGACACACGTGCTACGGTACGTTCCAGTTCCTGCTGGAAGTAATGGCGATTAAACAGGCGCGTCAATGAATCGTGTTCGGCCTGATACGTCAGTTGTTCATGGAAGGCTTTCTGGTCGGTAATGTCACGCGCTGTTCCGCTGATTTGAAGAATATTGCCTTCGTCGTCGCGGTGCGCCTTGGCGTTAAAACTCAGATGGCGGCGATTACCTTCCTTGTCGAGGTGTACAGTTTCATACTGGTAAAGGTCTTCACCGGAAAGCAGACTGCTGAAAGCTTTCTGGTCTGCTTCATCGTTGTCCGGCGCACAAAATTCGGAAATGTTTCGGCCAACCATGTGCTCCGGTTCCAGGCCATAGATGACACGGCATGATGAATTCAGGTAGCTCCAGCGGCCTTCTGTATCGACACTCCAGACCAGGTCGTGCGCGGTTTCTACCAATGCACGGTAACGTGCTTCTGCCGCCAGCAGTTCCACCTCGTCCGATTTGCGTTGACTGATATCGGCCACCAGGCAGGTGTACATTCGGCGGTTGCTGATTTCCATTTCGGATATACGTAACGAAACGGGAATCTTTGAGCCATTACGATGCGAACCCTGCACATCCCGCTCTTCACTATGCGGATCAATTGACTGGCGCACCTGAAAAACATCCGGCAGCAAGGTGGCCAGATGCCGGCCACGAATTTCCTGAGCGAGATAACCAAATAAACGTTCCGCCGCCGGATTGAAGGTATCGATTTGTCCACGCTCATCAACCACGATAACGCCTTCAGCGGCGGTATCGACAATGGCGCGCATGTGCGTTTCCTGATCGCCAAGGCGCTGGAACACACGCCCAAGCGTTTGTGTGAGGTGACCGATTTCATCCGTCGATGCAGGACGTAATTGCGCCAGTGCTTCGTGCGTGGAAGCGCCGCTGCGGCTGAATAATTCGTGGAACGGGCGTAGCGCCTGCTGCATGCTGCGAATGGACAACAGACTGATGGTGAGTGTCGTCAGTGCGAGAAGTGCAAGGGTCGCCAGATATCCGGCATCCAGCCGACCGGTTGTCAGCCAGTGGTACTCGACAAGCAGGGCGTAAGACAACAGCGGCACCAGCCCGGCGAGCAGCAGCGTGCGTGACTTGAGGCTGACATGAATACGGTCGAGGCTGAGTTGCGAGACCAGCTTGCCCAGTTGATGCAGCCCGAACAGGTAGGCCGGTACGCCTGTGAGAATAGCGGTTGTCGCTTGCAATAAGGTGAAGTGAGAAAACGCGAACAGATTATCAGCGCCAATACTCCCATCGAGACGCCAGAATACCAGGAGAGGAGTCACTACCACGTAGCAGGCGATAAGACTCCAGAAATCCCGGCTGAAGCGTTGCAACTGACGATGCAGATGCGAAGGTGCATTACCACCCTGCGGGTGTTGCAGCGCCCAGTTGGTTAATGGCGTGATGAGCCGCTGTAACTGGAATAGCGAAGCGAACACCAGCAAGAGAGAGAACACCGGTACTACGCCGTCGGCGAGTATTTGCTGTAATTGCCAGGGTTGAAGAACGCCGTATAAAACCGCGCTGCCAAAACCGGCAACCGGCACGAGCATAAAGCCCAAAAAAAGTAAGATCGAAAAACGGGCGCCTATGCGCTCGGGTGCATCCAGCATATTTTCCCCCGGTAAAACCAGCCGTCCGGCTGATGACCATCGTGCTATGCCCTGACCCGCTAAATTCCCTTATATTGCAGGGTGCTACATTGTCTTCTACAGAAATCGATCAGCATAATGACATAACCACTGAAAATCGCAAGGTTTAGTTTATAATAGATCAACATCATATTGCTGTGAGGACACTATGAAAAGAAGACACTTTCTACGCCGATTGAGTGGTGGTGCTGTCATTGCCGGTGCATCGTTAGCAGCGGCTTGTACCAAAACACCCAAGATCGATTGTGAAGCCACAGAGTCGACTTCTTTCACCCCGCTAAAGTGGAAAATGGTAACGACATGGCCAAAGAACTTTCCCGGGCTTGGCACTGGCGCCAATACGCTGGCGCGCTTGATTACAGAAATGAGCGGGGGCCGTATTACGGTGAAAGTTTACGGTGCCAAGGAACTGGTTCCGGCGTTCGAGGTTTTCGACACGGTCTCGCAGGGAACGGCCGAGCTGGGTCATGGTTCTGCGTACTACTGGAAAGGTAAGAGCGAGGGCGCACAGTTTTTTTCCACCGTGCCTTTTGGCCTGACCGCAGACGAAATGAACGCCTGGTTATATTTTGGTGGTGGCATGGAGTTATGGCAGGAAACCTACCAGCCCTTCGGGCTTTTGCCACTGGCTGCGGGAAATACCGGTGTGCAGATGGCCGGTTGGTTTAACCGTGAAATCAATAGCCTGGAAGATCTGAAAGGATTGAAAATGCGTATCCCAGGGCTGGGCGGCGAAGTGCTGGCGCGAGCCGGTGGTACGCCGGTAAGTTTACCGGGTGGAGAATTGTTTACGTCATTACAGTCTGGCGCCATCGACGCCACGGAATGGGTCGGTCCTTATAATGATCTGGCCTTCGGTCTCTATAAGGCTGCCAAATATTACTATTATCCGGGCTGGCACGAACCGGGTACGACTCTGGAGTGCATTGTGAATCAAAAGGCATTTGATAGTTTGCCGGATGACCTTAAACAGATCGTTCAGAGTGCGGCGCGGGTGGCCAATCAGGAAATCCTGACGGAATATGTGGCGCGCAACAATCAGGCGTTACAGACGCTGGTGAATGAACACCATGTTGATGTGCGAAAATTGCCAGATGAGGTGCTACTGCGTTTGCGCGAACTGTCTGAACAAGTGGTGGCTGAAATTGCTGAAAAGGATGAGTTGTCGCGGCGAACGTATGCGTCTTTCAAGGCATTCCGGGAACAGGTGATGTCCTGGAGTGCGATCTCCGAGCAGGCCTACCTGAATGCCAGAGCGATGTAGTCTTGAAATGTGGCCAGGAGTCTAGGTTCCATAGATGATTGTGGGTAACCAGGTGGCCAGCGTCGGCCATAGCGCGAGCAAGCCAAGCATCAAAATCTGTATGGCAATAAAGGGCATAACGCCACGGTAAATGTCGGCGGTGGAAATTTCTGCCGGTGCAACGCCACGCAAATAGAACAGCGCAAAGCCAAACGGTGGCGTCAGGAAAGAGGTTTGCAGGTTGATCGCAATCATGATGCCCAGCCATACCGGGTCTACACCCATTGCCAACAGAATCGGCCCAACAATCGGTACCACCACGAAGGTGATTTCAATAAAGTCGAGCACGAAGCCCAGCAGGAACATCACCAGCATGACTGCCAGCATGGCACCAACCACGCCGCCAGGTAATTGGGTGAGCCAGGCTTCGATCAGACTGTCGCCGCCAAAGCCGCGAAACACCAGTGAGAATACCGAGGCACCGATCAGGATCAGGAACACCATGCTGGAGATTTTCAACGTGCTGTTCACCACTTCGCGTAATACTGTGGCAGTGAGTTGTTGGCGCATCGCCGCCAGCAGCATGGCACCGACGGCCCCGACCGAAGCGGCTTCGGTCGGGGTTGCCAGGCCGCCCAGAATCGACCCGAGTACGGCGAGGATCAGGAACAGCGGTGGCAACAAAGCCTTGAGTGTAGCCATCAGGCTCGCTCGCGGCATTTCATCGGAATGATGCGCCGGCATGGCTGCGGGTCGCCAGCGTGCAACCGCGACCAAGTACAAAAGGTATAGCGTCACCAGTATCAGGCCCGGTATCAGCGCTCCGGCGAACAAGTCGCCAACCGAAACCGTTTTTGGAGAATAAACCCCCTGACTGATCTGCGCCTGTTGGTAGGCGGACGACAGCACATCGCCGAGCAGCACCAGTACGATTGAAGGTGGAATAATCTGTCCGAGCGTGCCTGAGGCACAGATCACACCCGTGGCAACGCGTGGATCGTAGCCGCGTCGCAGCATGGTGGGTAGCGACAGCAGGCCCATGGTAACCACCGTCGCGCCGACGATGCCGGTGCTGGCCGCCAGAAGCATGCCCACCAGTGTCACCGAGATCCCCAGTCCGCCACGCAGCGTACCGAACAGCCCAGACATGGATTCAAGCAGGTCTTCGGCGATCCGTGAACGTTCCAGCATTACGCCCATAAACACGAACAGCGGTACCGCCATCAGCGTCGGGTTGATCATGATGCCGTAAATGCGGCTCGGCAGTGCGTGCAGGAATACCGGATCGAAGCTGCCGAATATCTCGCCGACAAAGGCAAATATCAGTGCTGTACCTGCCAGCGTAAAGGCTACCGGGTAGCCGAGAAGCAAGCACAGAAACACTGTGCCGAACATCCACAGGGCGATGCTGCCTTCAGCCATCGGGCCGCTCCACCGGTTGCAGCAATTTACCGATACAGCGTAATAGCTGACTGATGCCCTGCACGATTAACAGTCCTGCGGTCACCGGGATTAACGTCTTGAGCAGATACACGAAAGGCAGCCCGCCAGCTTCCGGTGAAGCTTCGTGAACACGCCACGCAGCGGCCACGTAGTCGAGGCTGACCCATAACAGGAATCCACAGGTTGGCAGCAGGAAGATCAGCGTACCGAACAGGTCAGCTGCCGCTTTGCCGCGTGTGCTGAAGTGCCGGTAAAGTACATCCACACGGACATGGCCGTCGATCTTGAGTGTCCAGGCAGCGCCCAGCATGAACAGGGAGGCGTGCAGATAGAGCGCAGATTCCTGCATGGCGATAGAGCCACTGTCGAACAGATAGCGAAACACCACCACCAGAAAGGTGACCAGCACCAGCGCAAGACTCAGCCAGGCTACAGCCCTGCCGATGGCGATACCAAGTTGGTCTAGCCGGTCAGGCAGGGAGGCGGTTACCAGCGGAACAGTACCCAGCTTGGGATCAGCAAATCCTCGTCGAGTACGGATTGCCGGTTATCCAGCGAGCCATCACCGTCGGTATCCACCAGGTAGTAGGGCGGTGCGCCCTTTGGTGTGACTTTGATCATGTACAGCTTGCCGTTAACCCGGTATTCCTCAATAGTCTTGCCATCACGCTGGATGATGTTGACCTCGGGTTCTATCTGTTCCTGGTCGCTGGCGCTGGGTGGTGGTGGTGGCGCGGTGTCGGGCACAGCAGGCTCGTCGGCAGCGAAAGCATGGCTGGCCAGCAACAGTGCGGCTGGAAACAGAAACCTGACAGAACTCGGCATGATGATGTCCTTGGAAGCGGGTCATTGTACGTAATGTTGATCAATGCATTTTCCAGCACTATGGCCGGGAATGCTACCATCTGCGGCAGATTCAACCGGGACCACGCAAACCATGACCACTGATCAACCACCGTTCATTATGGTGGACGGCTCTTCCTACCTGTATCGCGCGTTCCATGTGCCTCAATTGCAGCGCCTGAGCGATGCTGAGGGAAATCCCACTGGCGCAATTTACGGTGTGGTCAACATGCTGCGCAAATTGCTCAAAACGTATCAGCCGAACCGGGTGGCAATTGTATTTGACGCGAAGGGTAAAACCTTTCGTGATGATCTCTATGCGGATTACAAGGCCAATCGGCCACCCATGCCGACGGAGCTTGCCTCGCAAATCAAGCCACTGCTGGAAATTGTGCAGGCAATGGGCTTGCCGCTGCTACAGATCTCAGGTGTCGAGGCAGACGACGTCATCGGTACGCTGTCAAAACAGGCCACGGCGGCCGGCTGGCAGACAGTGATTTCCACCGGTGACAAGGATCTTGCCCAGCTGGTCAATCCGCAGGTGACCTTGATCAACACCATGAGTGACACCATTCTCGATGAAGCTTCGGTCGTAGAGAAATTTGGAGTTCGCCCGGATCAGATTATTGATTACCTGGCACTGATGGGCGATTCCAGTGACAACATCCCCGGTGTCCCCAAGGTCGGCCCCAAAACGGCTGCCAAATGGCTGGAAAAGTACGACACGCTGGACAATCTGGTCGCACACGCCGACGAGATCAAGGGCAAGGTTGGCGAAAATTTACGCGCCTCACTGGATCAGCTTCCCCTTTCAAAGCAGCTCACCACTATTCGTTGCGATGTTGAGCTGGATGCCGGTCTGGATGAGATGGCTGTTACGTCGGCAGACACCGAAGTGCTGCGCCGTTGGTTTGAGACACTGGAGTTCCGCACCTGGCTGGGGCAGCTGGACGGCGGTGAACGCACCAATGAAGGTAGCCGTGGGGCGGATACAGCTCAGGCTGAAACAGATCAGGCTGAAACGGAAACCGACTATCAAACCATTCTCACCCAGGCTGACCTCGATATCTGGCTTGAACGTCTGCGCAAGGCAGAATTGATTGCCTTTGATACGGAAACCACCAGCCTCAATTATATGCAGGCCGAGGTGGTCGGCCTGTCGTTTGCCGTCGAGCCGGGGCAAGCGGCTTATTTACCACTGGCGCACGACTATCCCGGCGCACCGGACCAGCTGGATCGTGATGAAGTGTTCCGCCAGATCGGGCCGCTGCTGGCCGACCCGAATGTGTCAAAACTCGGTCATCACCTGAAATATGATCGCAGTGTGCTGGCCAATCACGGCGTCGCCCTGAACGGGATCGACTACGACTCAATGCTGGAATCCTACATTGTTGACAGTACCGCCAGCCGCCACGACCTTGATTCCTTGTGTAAAAAATATCTTGGCCATACCAACATCAAATTCGAGGAAGTCGCCGGCAAGGGTGTAAAACAGCTCACTTTCAATCAGGTGCCGCTGGAGACCGCATCGCCCTACGCGGCCGAAGACGCTGATATGACGCTGCGCCTGCATCAGAAACTGTGGCCAATGCTGGAAGCTGTGCCGAAGCTGCGCGAGTTGTACGAAACGCTGGAGCGCCCACTGATCCCGGTGCTCGGCGACATTGAGCGCACCGGCGTCAAAGTTGATGTGGAAATGCTTAAAACACAAAGCCGCGAACTGGCCGAGCGTATGCAGGAAGTCCAGGCCGAGGCGCACACGCTGGCGGGAGAACCGTTTAATCTCAGTTCGCCGAAACAGATACAGGCCATCCTGTTCGACAAGCAGCAGCTACCGGTGCTGGCCAAGACGCCAAAAGGTGCCGCGTCTACCGCTGAGCCGGTGCTGCAAGAGCTGGCGCTGGATTATCCTCTGCCCAAACTGATTCTCGAACACCGCTCGTTGAGCAAACTCAAATCGACCTATACCGACAAGTTGCCGCTGTTGGTGGATACCCACACCGGGCGTGTGCATACCTCTTACCATCAGGCTGTGGCAGCGACCGGTCGCTTGTCGTCTTCGGACCCGAATTTACAGAATATTCCGGTGCGCAGTGCCGAGGGGCGGCGCATTCGCCAGGCGTTTATTGCCGAACCGGGCTGCGTCGTGTTCGCGGCCGACTATTCACAGATCGAGTTGCGCATCATGGCGCACCTGTCTGGTGACGAAAGCCTGCTGCAGGCCTTTGCACGCGGTGACGATATTCATCGTGCCACTGCGGCTGAAGTGTTTGGTGTTGCCACGGACAAGGTCAGCAACGACCAGCGTCGCTCCGCCAAGGCGATCAATTTCGGGCTGATTTACGGCATGTCTGCGTTCGGTCTGGCCAGGCAGCTGGGGATTGAGCGGGGTCGGGCGCAGCAATATGTGGATCTTTATTTCGAGCGCTATCCCGGTGTTAAGGCCTACATGGATTCGACCCGTGAACTGGCGCACGAGCAGGGTTATGTCGAAACCCTGTTCGGCAGGCGCCTGTATCTCCCTGAAATAAATGCACGAAACGCACAGCGCCGGCAGGCGGCCGAGCGGACAGCCATCAACGCGCCGATGCAGGGCAGCGCAGCGGACATCATAAAAATGGCCATGCTTTCTGTGGATGAATGGATTAAAACCGGGAGTTATGACGTCAAAATGATCATGCAGGTACACGACGAACTGGTGTTTGAAATCGCTGAGGCAGAAGTAGCGAAAGCGGGACAGGAAATTCGTCAGCGCATGGAAAACGCCGCAGCACTTTCCGTGCCGTTACTGGTCGAGACGGGCGTTGGGAGCAACTGGGACGAGGCACACTAGACTATCGTCTAAAATTGATGACCAGCATTGTGAAATGCAATTAAATTTTTTTATTAGCCGTTTATTCACTACACATTATGGCCGGACTTGTTCTATAGTGTCAGTCAGAGAGCGGGTAAATCTTGTGTAGAAAAGTGAGGGCTTAACCAGACACTAGCAGTTTTGACACAAAGACCATGTAGTCCAATGACGGGAGCGTTGTTGGCAGTACGCTCCCCGTTCGTATGAACGGGAATTCCTCCAACCCGGTTTCCCCAAGCCGGGTATTCTTAACCCCGGTGCTTCCCCCCCTTGCACTCCGGGGTTTTTTTTGTCCGCAGGAAATGCGTTGGCCGATTGAATTCAGTCGCTTAACCAGTTATCCAGCATGCTTCGTGCTTCATCTACGCCGGTTTTCTTCAACGAGGAAAATAACTGAACGCTGGCATGCGGGTGAAACTCAGCTAAACGTTTGCGTACCGACAGCAGACTGCTGGCAGCCGGGCCGCGTTTCAGCTTGTCAGATTTCGTCAGCAGCACATGGACAGACAGATCCGCGCCGGCACACCAGCGCAGCATTTGCTGGTCGTAGTCAGTTAGCGGGCGGCGGCAGTCCATGAGCATGATCAGGCCACGTAGCGAGCCACGCGATTGCAGGTAGTTCGCCATGCTGCGTTGCCACTTGTCTTTCATCGCTTGCGGTACTTTGGCATAGCCGTATCCCGGCAGGTCGACCAGCCGTTGGCCGCTGTCTAACGCAAAGAAGTTGATCTGCTGCGTTCGCCCTGGGGTTTTGCTGGTACGCGCGAGCGCGCGCTGGCCTGTCAGAGTGTTCAGGGCGCTGGATTTTCCGGCATTCGAGCGCCCTGCAAACGCCACTTCGGCACCCGTATCTTCGGGAGCCAGTGAGGCATCGGGGACGCTGGTCTGGAAAGCCGCACTGCGGTAATCGATAGTCATGCCGACTATTGTCGCATACCGGGGCAAGACTGGGCACGTGTGGTTAGTCGTGTGGCAGGGTGCTGCGGCGTTAAGATTTTGTCAGTTGAAAAAACTGGGGAGTTGTCTAAATACATGATAATAACTAATGTAAAACAGAAGCTTACCTGGTTCATAGAAGGCTGGCCGAAGTGTAAAAATTAGTGTTTTCGGTTGACCCGAAAGAGGCCCGCTGGTATACAGGTGTGCTCATTTTTTTGGGGTGGCTCGCAATCAGCGGGCGGCGCTCTTTCCGTATGTGATTTCTGGAGAATGTAACGACATGAACAAGTGGCTCGTATTAGCAGCAACCCTCACACTGGCGACCGGTACCGTAACTGCAACAGCAGCGGGTGATGCCGCCGCAGGCAAGGCCAAATCTGGAGGCTGCGCTGGCTGTCACGGCGTGGACGGCAACAGTACTAACCCCGAGTGGCCTAACCTGGCCGGGCAGCATGCGAAGTACATTACCAAGCAGCTTGGGGATTTCAAGACGGGCAAAACGCGAAACAATGGCATGATGGCCGGGATAGTCGCAGCGTTGAACGAGCAAGATATAGAGAACCTTGGCGCTTATTTCGCCAGTCTGCCGGGTAAGGAAGGTGCTGCCGACGAATCCCTGGTTGAGGCCGGGCAGAAACTTTACCGCGGCGGCAACCCGGCGACGGGTGTTGCAGCCTGTATCGGATGCCACGGCCCGACCGGTTCCGGCAACCCGGCAGCGAATTTCCCATCGCTCAGTGGTCAGCACGCAACCTATGTGGGAAATCAGCTGAAAGCCTTCAAATCAGGTGATCGTAAAAATGATGCCGGAAAAATGATGCGCAGCATCGCCGGAAAAATGAGTGAGAAGGAAATCAAGGCGGTTTCCTCCTATGTGCAGGGTTTGCACTGAGAGATCTCCACTCAGTCGAATAAAAAGGGCGGCCATCGAGCCGCCCTTTTTATTGCTAGAATGTGCGGCATGACTTTACGGGTTGGAAGTTTTACCCGTGGAACTCCTGTGGCGCTTCGGAATCGAAGCTCGGGATACGGCAGAATAAATAATCTGTGATTAACCATTAAGGTGGAGATAAAAATGAAAAATGCATTTCGACTACTGGTTTTGATGTTGTTTGCACCTGGCGCATTTGCGGCCTGGGAAGAAGGGGTTAACTACGAGAGACTTGCTTCTCCCCAACCGACTGACAGCGGCGACCGTATCGAGGTGCGTGAGCTTTTCTGGTACGCGTGCCCGCACTGCTATCAAGTCGAACCTCTAGTCAGTAACTGGCTGAAGAACAAACCGGACGATGTGGCGTTTATTCGCATGCCGGCGATACTTGGCGTGAGCTGGGAGCTGTTGGCAAGGGGCTACTATACTGCAGAAGTACTGGACGTAGTGGACAAGGTTCATGAACCGATCTTTGCCCGTCTGCACAAGGATCGCAAGCGTATTCGTACACCGGAAGATCTGAAGAAGATTTTTGTCGAACAGGGAATTTCGGCAGCGGACTTTGACAACGCCTACAAATCTTTTGCGGTGGTGATGAAAACCAGTCGTTCAAAGCGTGTTCGGGAAATGTACGGTGCCAGCGGCGTACCGATGTTGATCATCAATGGTAAGTACCGCACCAATGCCACTATGGCGGGTGGTAACGAAAAGATGCTGGAAGTTGTCGACTTCCTGGTCGAGCAGGAGCGCAAGGCTGCAGCAGGAGCTGCTGCTGAAAAATAAATAATATCCTCGGCAGCGCAGGCTGTAGTTCAACAGGAACACTGACATGAATGCGGCTCAGCTCTTTGTGAAATGCCTGGAGAATGAAGGCGTCGAGTATATTTTCGGCGTGCCGGGTGAGGAAAATCTTGACCTGATGGATGCGCTGCTGGATTCGAGCATCCGCTTCATTACCACGCGCCACGAACAGGGCGCGGCATTTATGGCCGACGTGTATGGCCGCCTGACCGGGCGAGCGGGGGTATGCCTGTCAACGCTTGGGCCGGGTGCGACCAATCTTGTTACCGGCGTAGCCGATGCCAATATGGATCATGCACCCTTGGTGGCGATAGCCGGGCAGGCGGGTACTAACCGCCTGCACAAGGAATCGCACCAGGTGCTGGATCTGGAGAACATGTTTCGCCCGATTACCAAGTACACCTCGCGCATATTGGCGGCGGACGTTATACCCGAAGTGATCCGCAAGGCTTTTAAAGTAGCGCAGTCAGAAAAAACCGGTGCGACATTTATTGAATTTCCGGAAGATATTGCCAAGTTGCCTGCCGTGGCAAAGCCGTTACCGGTAAACGCACCGTTCCCGCCTGAACCGCCGCAACAGCAAGTGGAACGTGCGGCCACTCTGATTTCCAAAGCGCGTAACCCGATGATACTTGCCGGTAACGGTGTAGTGCGTGCCGGGGCATGGAAGCATCTGGCAGATTTTGCCGAGCAGTTGAACATACCCGTGGCGAATACGTTTATGGCCAAGGGTGTGACGCCATTTCGTAATCGAACCACGCTCGCCAGTGCCGGTTTGCAGGCCAACGATTACATCAGCTGCGGATTCAGTCGTGCGGATGTGATTCTTTGCGTGGGCTACGACCTGGTGGAGTATCACCCGTATCTTTGGCATCCGACACGCGACCGTACCATTATTCATATCGACCGCACCCAGGCCGAGGTGGATGAACATTATAATGTGACAGTTGGTGTGCTTGGTGATATCAAACATACGTTGATGCGGATTGCCGCGCTGGCGACACCGCACCAGGGCCACCTGATGCGCCCGTTACGCGAAGCACTCATTGAAGAAATGAATCAGCACCGGGACGACACCGGATTTCCCGTCAAGCCACAAAAAATTATCTGGGACTTGCGCACAGTGCTGGAGCTTGATGACATCGTAGTATGTGATGTGGGCGCGCACAAAATGTGGATGGCGCGCATGTTCCGTTGTGAAGAACCGAACACCTGCATTATCTCCAACGGTTTTGCCAGCATGGGTATCGCCGTGCCGGGCGCTATTGCTGCCAAAATGGTATCGCCGGATCGGGCGGTAGTCGCAGTAACCGGCGATGCCGGTTTTTTGATGAATTCGCAGGAAATCGAGACCGCGCTGCGTCTTGAGGTTCCCATTGTAATTTTGATCTGGAACGACAGCGGCTACGGACTGATCGAGTGGAAGCAGATGCACCAGTTCAAGCGCACGTCGCATGTGCGCTTCAACAACCCGGATTTTGTCAAATATGCCGAATCTTTCGGTGCAAACGGCTATCGCGTCGAAGCACCCGGGCAATTACAGGATATACTTAAGGAAGCGCTGGCCCAGCCGACCCTGAGTATTATCGACTGCCCCGTCGACTACAGTGAAAATCTTAAATTAACCGAGCAGCTGGGTAACCTTGTTTGCCCCATCTGACACTGATATGCCGCATACTGCAAATGCCACATCGCTGGATTCCTCACCCAGACGCACCTTGCGCCTGCTTAGCTATAACATCCAGATAGGCATTCACACCCGCCGTTACCGGCAGTACTTCACACACAGCTGGAAACATGTGCTGCATCACCCGCAACGTTTCGATAATCTCGATCGTATTGCGACGTTGATGAGTAACTACGACATTGTCGGTGTTCAGGAAGCGGATGCAGGCAGTGCGCGCAGCGGCTTTGTCAACATCACCCAGTATCTTGCCAACGAAGCCGGGTTCCCCTACTGGGATGATCAGACCAATCGACGTATCGGGCGTTTTGCCAGCCACAGTCTTGGCGTGTTGAGTCGCTATCGTCCCACTGGTATCACCGAACACCGTCTGCCTGGGCGAATACCTGGCCGTGGTGCCATGGCAGTTCGTTTTGGCGAAGGTGAAGAGTCACTGGTTATTCTGATCGTTCACCTTGCGCTCAGCCAGCGCGGCCGGGTTAACCAGCTGGATTATCTGGGCGACCTGATTAATGAATACCGGCATGTAGTATTGATGGGTGATATGAATTGCTGCTCCGACAGCCAGGAAATTGAACGCCTGATTGATCGCACTCTAATGACGGAACCGCTACACGGTATGAACACCTTCCCGAGTTGGCGGCCAAAGCGCAACATTGACCACATTCTGGTGACGCCGACGGTACAGGTCGAAAATGCCAAAGTACTGGATTACCCTGTGTCAGACCACTTGCCTGTAAGTATGGAGATCGTACTGCCCAAAACAGTAAAACTCGTTGATGATGGAGCATAGGCGTGGATATCGATACTGACAATCAGGCGCAGGAACTCGAACAATGGAAGAAAAAATATCTCGACTATCTTGAAGAAAGCGAGCGTAGCGAAAAGCAATGGAAGGACAGCGATGAGTTACTGCGCAAGACGATTTCCCGACTGACGCTGGCAGCGGATGGACTTGACGATACTCTCGATAAACAATTGCGTGACTTGCGTAATGCGATTCGTGACCACAGCAGCTCATCGCAGTTGCGTGTGCGTATCGATGAAATGTCGAGGACGCTGGTTCGGCTGGATCAGAGCGGAAAACAGCGCGATGTGACAGACGAGTCGGCAACACCTGCGCCGTCGGGTGAATCCGGCGGTTTCCTGAAGCGGATTTTCGGCACCTCATCCAGTCCAGCATCTGTTTCAGACAGTGAAACGCCGCATGATGTCGGCAGCACTGGTTCAACTGAAACGATAAGGGACATTCTGGTTCAGTTGCTGGAACGACTGACACTGCCCGATGAGTTTTCGGGGCACGTCGAGCGTATTCGAGCGCATATCCTGAAGATGGATGAAGGAGGGCAATGGGACAGTGTGCTGGGAGAGATTGCGGACCTGGTGCAGGCGATACGTGCCCAGTCACTGAAAGAAAAGCAGGGTATTGAGGATTTTCTCAAGCAACTCGGCGAACGCCTTCAGGAAGTGGATCGCCAGCTTGCACAAAGCGAAGCCTATTACGATGACACCAGAGATGCAGGCGAGCGACTCGATACCCAGGTGCAACAGGAAATTTCCGGTATCGGCAACAGCGTACGTGATGCGACTGATCTGGGTCAGCTAAAGCAAGTAGTGCGGACGCATATCGATGTCATTCTTGAGCATATGGCAGGACACCGTGAAGCCGAACAACAGCGTTACGATGAAGCCAAGCGTGAAATTGTTGTCATGGGTGAACGCATGGCTGACATGGAGTCCGAAACCGAGACCTTGCGTTCACGTATCGACGACGAACGTTCGCAGGCCAAAACCGATGCGCTGACCGGCATACCAAATCGACTGGCATGGGAAGAACGTCTGGAGCAGGAAATTGCTCGCTGGAAACGATTTTCGACACCGCTGGTGCTGGTGATGTGGGATGTTGATCATTTCAAGCAGATCAATGATCGCTTCGGGCACAAGGCCGGTGACAAGGTATTACGAACCCTGGCCCATATGTTGGCGGACAATGTACGTGAAACCGATTTTGTTGCCCGCTACGGGGGTGAAGAGTTTGTGCAGCTCATCACGGGAACATCACTTGAAGAATGTTTGCCTGTTGTGGAAAAACTGCGCGCCGGAATTGAATCGACGGCATTTCATTTCCGCGACGAACGCGTGACTATCACGGCGTCATGCGGCCTGGCCCTGTTTCAAGACGGTGACTCGGCTGATCAGTGTTTTGAGCGTGCAGACAAGGCCTTATACCGTGCCAAAGATGCAGGGCGCAACCGCTGCATCAGTGATTAATCTCTTCCTCAGGATCAGTTCTCAAGATCCATTTCATCTGCAAAACCGTCTGTTACTCGATCATCCCTGATCTTGATGTTGCGCCCCATGGATAAGGCGAGATAAAAATCAGCAGCGTCGCCAATATCCATATCTCCTTCATCGTCATACTCAGTATTGGGGTCGGAAAAGAAGGTGACGCCGAGCACAGTTACGTCAGTATTAGCGTTCCAGCTGTCCACGGGGCCCTGAAGAAGGTCTTCACGATCATCCCCGGCGGCATTCGCAGCAGAGTCTCGCGTCAGTTCAGAAGCGATGATGCTTCCGCCTGCACCGACAAATCCCCGCACTTCAAGAAAATCGGTAACCATAATATCGGACAGCACCATATTTTCTATCACACCGGATTTGTCTTCCATTTGCGTTACAGCGTTGACCTGAATGGTCAGAGTGTTGTTGAAGAATTGCACAGTAACCGTATTGGTAGCTGCGTTTACTGCTGAGACGGACGCCTCGATGATGACATCATCACCGCGAGACTCTATTTCGTCAGCGATGAGTGTCGTGCCGCTGATTGTGCCATCTACTTCAACCTTGACACCGTTTGCGAGCTGTAAGCCAACCGGGTTGAGTGTGGCGGTCTGGGCGTTAACCTGTTGGCCATCGACCTGGAAGTTGCTTTGGCTGAAGAAGTTTGTAATCAGACCCTCAACACTGATCTCGTCACCGTCTTCACCGATAGCATCGTCCTCCGGCTCTACACGGGTTGCATCAATTGTAGTCGCTCCAGTAAATGTGCCGCGCACTTCAACCAGGTTGCCATTGGAAACAACGCCACCGGGAAGATCGGCAAGATCAGCGCCTGCAAGGATGGTAACAGTGATGTTATTGACACCATTTATGGCGAAAGAATCACCGATGCCTGCACCGCCGGCCGGAGCTGCTGAAACGACACCCTTGATTTCGACTTGCGTGACGCCCTGCATCAGAACGCCTTTGCTTTCAACATAAGTTGCCTGAAGAACCCCGCCGTTATCAAAGAAGCCACTCACCTCGATAATGTCGTTGTTGGCCAGCGCTGTAAAGTCAGTCCCGTTGAACTTTGTTGAGGCGGAGTCAATTTGCACATCCGTGTTGAGCACGGTAAACGTTCGCGTGACATCACCGGGATTAGGCATCGATATTCCACTAACCGGGCCTTCAACGTCATTATCAAAGATAACTTGTGTCGCGCTACCTACTGCTCCGTTCACGGCTCCGGTGACTTCAACTACCATGCCCAGTTCCAGATTGATCTGACAACTCCCGGTAAGGACGCTGTCGTCGATGACACAGGTGGCAGTCTCTATATCCATGAACTCGATGCCGTTAACAAAGATACTGCCGAATCCGGTTACAGTGCCGCTGGCGATCTGCCCTGTTCCGCCAATACCTGCTGTGGTATCACCACCGCCGCTACCGCCTCCGCAGCCAACCAGCATGCTGAACAGCGTGAATGAGAAAATTCGCAGTATTTTCTGAAAAGCACACATTACGGCTTATTCCTTTCCAATTTGGGTTCGTAATAATAGATACCGACACTGACATAATTGCCAGAATCGGAGTCGTCTTTGATTTCATGTTCTGTCAGCCAGTTATCAAATTCCTCCAGCAGCAACTGTGATTTGTTAATTGCCATAGCCTTGAAAGAGTCCACTGCATCGGGGTGAACGTGGTAACTGGAAACCTTGCGCTGAAAATGTAGCTGGTCTTTCGCAGCAGTCAGGTTATGGTCGATCGTGGCGATCAGCTCAGCGCTGTCGTTGCCAAGGATGGTCAGTTTTTCGGTTGGATCATTGCCGGGAAGATAGGCTTTGCGTACCAGCCGTACCCGGTCGTCCTGTTTTTCCACACTGCCGGCAGTGGTAAGTATTGTGAGCATGGACTGTGTGGTCATATCGCCGCTGTATTCCTTAACCAGTTCGGCAAACGGATTATCACCGCCTTCGATCGACAGCAAGGCCGGTTCCCCGTCGCCGTCCTGGAAGCGCTTATCATTGACCCAGCCGGAAATGACACGCACGGCTCGATTGTAGCGCTGCTCATTGGAGTCCGCATCAGTGTCGTCCAGTTCGTGCAGACGGCGGGTTTCCTTGCGTGTCAGGCCGGTGAGAGCCGAGACCCGGGTGATGGATTGCTTCTTGCCTTCCGGTGCAAAGTCTTCGAAGGCGACATCGACATAGGTTTTCTTGGCGAGTTCGGCAAAGCTTCCGTAGGCAATTCCGTTACGGATGAGGATACGCACCAGCGGTCTGAGCAAGGTCAGTATGGCGCGGGACAGGATTTGTTGGAGGTTCTCTGTCATATACTGGGACTATATTCCCAAATATTTAAATGTCAAGGAAATGACGCCGTGTTGTATGCCTTTACGTGAAGCTCGAAATATAGAGTTAACTATAATATTGCTACGTAAACCGTGTTACAGCAACGTTTTCAAACTATACTCCAGATTATAGAAAACCTTAAATATAGAGAAGACTATAAATATGGGTGATTTGAGAACCCGAAAAGCAGCACGAACCCGTCTGGCACTTGTTCGGGTGCTCTCGGATGCGCTCGGTGATCATACTTTTGCGGATATACGCGTTAAGACAATCTGCGCCGAGGCAGAACTGTCTGAGGCGACGTTCTTCAACTACTTTGGTCGCAAGCAGGATCTTATGACCTATCTTGCGCATTTGTGGTTGCTGGAACTGGGTTGGCATGTTCAGGCAGCGGCTTCCGGCGCGCAAGGGCTGGCGGTCATCGAGAAAATGTTTGTGCAGGTAGCCTACACTTGTGAGCGCAAGCCCGGGGTATTTCGTGAATTATTAGTATGGATAGCGCGAGGTGGAAGTCTCGACCCTGAAATAAGCCTCGGCCCGCTGGAAAAACAGCTGGCATTCCCCGATCTTGAAGGGATTGGTGACACGCCAGTGAAAGGCATAGATGTCTGGTTGCTGAAGCATCTCGAATTCGCCGTGTCAGATGCCGAGTTACCAGACAATACCTTGATACCCCTTGCGCTCGGCAGCTTGCTGACAATTTTACTGGGTGTCCCCATGACAATGCTCTCACATGATCCACAACGCGTTGCCAGCAGTTACCGACAGCAGCTTGCCTTATTGTGGGCCGGCATCCGTGCAGCGAGTTTGGGAAGGGTGTCATGAACGATATATCAGATAACGTAGTCTATTTGCGTACACTGCCTGAAGCAGCCAGCTTACTCCACCGTGCGAGCTATGTGATGCGTTGGGGAGACATGGATGCTTTTGGTCATCTCAATAATGCCATGTATTTTACTTACTTCGAGCAAATCCGGGTGGATTGGCTGGCATCACTAGGAGAAGAACATGAACTGGTGTTGGCTAATGTGTCCTGCACTTTTTTGCAGGCACTGAAATTCCCAGCGACGGTAGAGTTGGAGTTATATGGAGGCCCGCCCCGTGAACACAGTATGGACAGCTATTATTTGCTGCGTAGTGCGGATGATGATAGCGAGTTATGTGCGATAGGACATGGAACCATCGTGTGGTATGACCAGCAAAGTCAACGCGCAATACCTGTACCTTCGGTAGTGGTCAACTGTCTCTAGTACAATCCCGGTTCATGGAGATGTTTGATACCCACTGCCATCTTGATGTATCTGCGTTCGACACAGATCGCACGGAAGTCCTTGCGCGCGCCCGTGCGTTGGGTGTGAGCCAAATGCTGATCCCGTCGATTGATGCAAATCATTGGGATGGGTTGCTCCGGTTTTGTGATGCACAGCCGGGACTACACGCGGCGCTGGGTTTGCACCCGGTGTTTCTGGAAAGTCATCGCGATGAGCATATTGACCAACTGGAACACTATATCGAAACGGTTCGTCCTGTCGCTGTTGGTGAAATCGGGCTGGATTATTATTTGCGCGAGCTGGATCGAGGCGCGCAGCTCAGCCTGTTTGAGACACAGTTGTCGATAGCGCGAGCAGCTAACCTTCCGGTTATCTTGCACGTACGCAAGGCTCACGATGTTGTTCTGTCGTCGCTGAAAAGAATACCGGTGGCGGGCGGGACTGTTCACGCATTCAACGGTAGCGAATCTCAGGCACAGCAATATATAAGTATGGGCTTCAAACTGGGGTTCGGTGGAACATTGACCTGGGAGCGGTCAAAAAAGATTCGCGCACTTGCGAGGGCGTTGCCGCTCGAATCAATAGTGCTTGAGACAGATGCACCGGACATGGTGGTGGCGCAGCATGCCGGCGAACGAAACAGCCCGGAATATTTGCCGTATTGCCTGCAAGCACTTGCAGAAGCGCGTGACGTATCGGAACAGGAAATTGCAACTCAAACTACGACTAATGCCTGTGAAGTGTTTGGTCTGTCATGACAGGAAATGAACCGCGTTTTTCAGGTATTGCGCGGCTATATGGCAGTGTTGCTGCGCAAAGAATATGCAATATGCGCGTGTGTGTGGTTGGCATGGGCGGCGTCGGTTCCTGGGCAGTAGAAGCGCTTGCGCGCAGCGGTGTCGGCAAGCTGACCCTCATCGACTACGATGAAATTTGTGCAAGTAACATCAATCGACAGGTGCAGGCGCTGGAAAGCTGTGTCGGAGAAAAGAAAACGCGGGCGCTTGAAAACCGGATTCGCGATATCAATCCGAAATGCAGCGTGACGGTGGTAGACGATTTTGCAACCGACCGAAATCTGTTCGATTTGCTTCCCCCGGACAAGCCGTATGACTATGTCATTGATGCTATCGATAGTATTCGTTTCAAGGCAGCACTGATTTATCATTGCAAGCGCAATAAAATGCCTGTCATTACAACGGGTGCAGGCGGTGGGTTGAGTGATCCGACACAGATACAAATACGTGATTTATCACGTACTTTCAATGACCCACTCGCCGCCAAAGTGCGCGCCCGGCTTCGTGCCAATCATGGCTTCTCACGCAACCTGAAACGCTATTTCGGTGTTGAGTGTGTGTTCTCATCCCAGCAACAAGTCTATCCAAAAGCCGATGGCAGCGTCGGGCAGCAGAAGCCAGGAGTACACGGCGTGCACCTCGATTGCAGTATGGGTTACGGTTCGGCAAGTTTTGTCACCGGAACGATGGGCTTCGTGGCTGTTTCGCGGGTGATTGAGAAATACTTGCGTCTTTGTGAGCGTGAGAAATGCTAAATAGTTAACTGAGGAAATAGAAGGACGTAGTTGCGCGTCACTTCATGGTTGCACTTAATGTCCGGAGAAAAATGCTATGAACCTGCGTATAAGCACATTGGTATTAACTTTAGGAATGTTTTTTTCCGCCCTGTGCGTTGCGGACAAGGCACCTGCCATAAAGGATTTCCCGGTCGACAAGGTCACCGATAATGTCTACGTAATACACGGGCCACTTGGCATGCCAAGCCCTGAAAACCAGGGCTTCATGAACAACCCTGCGTTCGTTATTACCCGGGAAGGGATTGTGGTTATTGATCCGGGCTCGAGTGTACAGATCGGTGAAATGTTGTTGCGCGTTATCGCTACGGTTTCGGACAAGCCGGTCATTGCCGTATTCAATACGCATATTCACGGCGATCACTGGCTGGCTAACCAGGCACTGAGAGCGGCGTACCCGGATGTTCCAATTTATGGCCACGAGAAAATGATAGCACTCATCGAAGCGGGTGCTGGCCAGAGCTGGGTAGATTTGCTGGAGCGTATGACAGAAGGACAAACTGTGGGCACCAGCGTAACTGGGCCCAACAAGGTTGTTGATAACGGTGACGTATTTGAGTTCGGTGGTATGACGTTTAAAATCCATCATTATGGTAAAGCGCATACTACTTCAGACATCATGATCGAGATTTCAGAGCGGTCCGTTGTTTTCCTCGGGGACAATGTGTTGAACCAGCGTATTCCGCGCATGGACGATGGTGATTTCCGGGGTAACATAAAGGCCTGTACAAAAATCCTGGAAACCGACAGTAAAGTCTATGTTCCCGGTCACGGCCCGACGGGAGATGCCAGCGTACCAAAAGCGACGCGAGACTATTTACAGACCTTGTACGCTACGGTAGAGAAATATTTCGAGGAAGGCCTGAGCGACTATGAAATGAAGAAGCATGTTGCGAAAGCACTATCAGCCTACGCCAACTGGTCGGGATTTGAAGAGCAGCTTGGCAAGCACATCAGTCTCGCCTACCTGCAAGTCGAGGAAGCCGCTTTTGAATGATTTGCGTAAGCAGCATTAAGGGGCTGTTTTGAGCACGCAGGGCTTTCACGCACATAGCACAATAAACTTCTATCACCCGCTTGCTTTCTGGGCCGGAGCCAGCATGGTTGTGGCCGGAGTCATTGCACACATCCCGATGTTTGTTGGCGCGGCTGATATGAATTTTCGTCTGGCCGGTATGCAAATGAGCCTGTTAATGACGATAGGCATGTACGGCATTATCATTGGTACAGCAGTTGTCGCTTATGGCCTGATGCCAGGGTGGTTATTCAGGCCAGGCAAACAAATACACATTGATGCAGCGAATGTCCATGTGCAGGCGCTGGATAACGCCGAGCTAACGCCAACGCACTGGAAATTGTTCGCGGTTCTGGTTGTGGCGCTTATTGTTGACGTGATGAAACCGGCTACGCTGGGTTTTGTTATTCCCGGAACAGCCGCTGAGTATGGGCTGACCAAACAACAAGTCGCACTGTTGCCGATGGCCGGTATTCTTGGCACGACCATGGGTTCATTTTTGTGGGGTTGGCTGGGCGATACGATCGGTCGGCGCGCGTCGATTCTGCTGGCGGCAATAATTTTTATCGGCACATCGATATGTGGTGCCATGCCCTCCTATAACTGGAATGTGTTCATGTGCTGGCTGATGGGGTTAGGTGCAGGTGGCATGCTTCCCATTACCTTTGCCCTGCTGGCAGAAATCGTACCTCGCAAACAACGAGGCTGGTTGATTGTTTTACTTGGTGCCATTGGAACAATCGGGGGGTATCTAGCCGCCAGTGGTTTTGCGGCGTTGCTCGAGCCCTATTTTGGTTGGCGAATTATGTGGTTTCTGGGACTGCCAACCGGCGTAATTTTAATACTGCTCAATCGTTATATTCCCGAATCACCGCGCTTTCTGTTGGCAAAGGGAAACAGGGAAGAAGCTTTCCGGGTCATGGAGAGTTTTGGAATCGAGATAGTTAAAGACGCCGAAGCAACATCAGCAACTGATACTGCCATGCCGGTCGCAGACGTGCGAGGCGGAAATCTGGTCGACATGTTTCGTCAGCCTTACACGGGTTTGACAATGGGGCTTGGTCTGTATGGCATGGCATGGGGCCTGGTGAACTTTGGCTTCCTTTTATGGCTGCCGCTTAATCTCCGCGAGATCGGCATGAGTGTTGGGTCTTCAGATGCCATCCTGGCAAAATCCGCGATTATCGCATTTCCGGCTACCCTCGTTGGCGCATGGCTTTATCATTCATGGAGCACGAAAAACACGTTGATACTGTTTGCATTGTTAAGCGTTGCCACACTATGCGGTTTCGCCGCAGTGGGAGACCAATTGATTCATCAGCCAGTATTGATGTCGTTTTTACTGGTTGCCTTGCTGGCAAGCAGCAGTGGTGTGATAGCCATGTTGTCTCCCTATACGGCAGAAGTTTTCCCGGTACACATTCGCGCTACCGCATCGGGTTGGTCAGCCGGGTGCAGTAAAGGTGCCGGTGTCGCAACACTGGGTGCTGCTGCCGTTATTGGTCTGACACCGGGGATGGCTGCAGCGGCAATCCTTGCCGCAGTCCCAACACTTTTTGCGTGTGCTGCGGTCGCCTGGAAAGGCATTGAAACCCGGGGTATGGGGCTGGAGATGATACAGGCGATGTCTGTCAGACAAACTAACCCGGAGTAATATGGCGCGCCCGACAGGATTCGAACCTGTGACCCCCGGTTTCGGAAACCGGTACTCTATCCAACTGAGCTACGGGCGCAGAATGATACGAGGGCGAATGATACCGCCAACCGGGAGGTTGGTGCTATAAAAAATCGGAAGAGTAATCAGGTCTTGTCGTCGAACAAGGTGCCGATCATTTCGTCAGCTGCCTTGAGTACTTCAGTTGAAGCCTGAACCTGAAGCTTGTCGAGCTTGAGACCAACCATGGCCTCGACCAGTTTGTCTGAGCTGCCGTTACTGAAGCTGTCGGCACTGGCAATGGTTGCAGCATTATCGCGGGCACTGGAAAGCCCGCGTTGTATTCCGGTGATGGCTTGCGAGAGAACACTGTCAATTTTCACTTTCGATGCTCTCAGGCTAAAACGTCAATCAGCTCGCCAACCGGTGCAGGTTCGGCGCCGGCATTCTGGATACGTTCTGCGGGAGATGCAGGCTCTGTACGTGTTTCTTCACTTGCGACGCTTCTTTCGGCCGACAATTCACCTCGTGCTTCACTTTCCATCTGCGTGGCCTGGGCGGCAACACTGCGATCCTGGCCAGAAGGTTGGGCGGGTGCATTGGCAGCGCGGCGAATGGTCTGCGCCTTTTGTATCGTGGCTGCTGGGTCGCCGTTTATTTTCGAGGTATCAATGCTGACTTCGCCACCTACGGCATAGCGTTTTCCATCCGGGCCTTCGTCGAAGGTAAATTGCGCAGATCCTTTTGCATAGCTGCCAGCAGCAGATTTGTGAGCGGCTTCGTGCGCGCGTACTTCTCTGTCACGAGCGCGTAAATTATCCAGTTTGGCTTTGTCTTCTTCGCTGAGTTGGTTTTCAGAGCGCGGTGTCTGAGCGGCCTCATCACCACGGGTATTCTGTCCATCGCTGCGTGCCCTGGCGGAGTCTTTTTCGGACTTGTTGTTAGCGGCTTCAGCAGATTTGGAATTATCGACCGGGCGAGTGATAACCTGCTCAACCGGTTTTGCGATTGGGCGCTGCAGAGGCTCGGGAGCGAGTGGTTGTGGGAATTGTGAGTCGACATTCATCGGGATTACCTCGGGGCATTCCGCCCGCTGTTAGCGTTCCCTCAGGTTGGTTAGCGGCAACGAAGCGGGATACTTTACGCTCCAGAGTGGTTCTTCTTTCCAGAACAGGCTGTTATCGCTATAATTCCCGCCCGGAATTACTGGCTGCGGATGTATAGAAGCCAACCTATTGAATTTCAGGAGAATCGAGTGAGCGAACATGATACTGCTCTGGCAAAGAGCTTCACCGTCGTGCTGTCGGTGCTGGTTGTTATAGCGATCAGCTTTTATTTCATTGCCGACATGGTGACCAGTAAACCGGAAGGTGAGGCTCCGAATGAACGGATGCAAGCCAAGATTCTGGAAAATATCAAGCCTGTCGGTGAAGTGAATGTGGGCGCTGTACCTGCCACGGCAGCGGCGCCTGAAGCGGCCGGCCCCCGTTCTGGCGTGGATGTTTACAACGCCTCTTGTATGGGATGCCATAGCACCGGTGTCGCGGGTGCCCCAAAATTGGGTGACAAGGCAGCCTGGAGCGCACGTGCGGAGAAAGGCATTGACGGTTTGCTATCAACAGCCATTTCCGGCGTGAACGCCATGCCGCCGAAAGGAACGTGTGCAGCTTGTTCCGATGATGAGCTGAAAGCTGCCATCGAACACATGTTGAAAGAAAGCGGTTTGTAAGTTTGTCCTCAGGAAAGCATGCCGCGTAATTGCGCCAGGTGTGCTTTCCCTCGTTGTTTTTGTTCCTCGGGACTTTTACGGCTGCCGGGTTTGTCCCACTGCACATCGTCTTCCGGTAGTTCGTGAAGAAAGCGGCTGGGTTCCCGGCTTTCCCATTCGCCGGCGCGACGACGTTTGCTGGCGTAGCTTAGTGACAGAGTTTTCTGCGCACGGGTAATGCCAACATAAGTCAGTCGGCGTTCTTCATCGAAGTTGTCAGCCTCAATAGCGCTGCGGTGGGGGAGCAGATTTTCTTCCATACCGACCATAAACACATGCGGGAACTCCAGCCCTTTGGCAGCGTGCAGCGTCATCAGGCGCACGCAATTTTCATTACCTTCATCATCGCGATCCAGACGGTCGAGTAGTGCGATACGGTTAACCCGGTCGGCGAGCGTCATATCAGTTTCGCTCTTATCACCCATACGTTCCAGCCAGCTAACCAGTTCGTTAACGTTTTGAAGTCGGCGTTCACCTTCGGCAGGGTCCTTCGCGCTGTCGAACAGCCAGCTGTTGTAATCGATATCCTGAATCAGGCGGTGGATGACCGGCATGGCCTCACCGTGCTCAGCTTCATCAGCAAGATCTACAACCCACTGCGCAAACTCTTGCAGCCGTGATAATGCGCGCTTGTTAAGAACTGTAGAAAGGCCATCTGCAAAACAGGCTTCCAGCAGACTTAATTCCTGTTGAGAGGCAAAGCCACTGAGTTTTTCCAGTGTCGCTGCGCCCAGTTCACGGCGCGGAGTATTGACGACACGCAGGAAAGCCCGGTCATCCGAGTCGTTTGCCAGTAAACGCAGGTAGGCAATCAGGTCTTTCACTTCGCGGTATTCAAAGAATGATGTGCCTCCGCTGAGGTGGTAGCTGATGCTGTGTTCGCGCAAGATCTTTTCAAAATTACGTGACTGGTGATTGCCGCGATACAGAATCGCATAGTCACTGTGCCTTGACCCATGCGTGAACTGATGATGAAGGATTTCCGAAACAACCCGTTCCGCTTCGTGATCCGCATCACGGCAGGCAAGAATCTTTAGCGGAGTCCCGTAACCAAGCGTGCTCCATAACTGCTTTTCAAACACATGCGGGTTTTTTGCAATCAGTGTATTGGCGCATTTCAGAATGCAGCCCGCAGAGCGATAATTCTGTTCCAGTTTGACTACCTTCAGGCGCGGGAAATCTTCCTTAAGGCGTTGCAGGTTTTCCGGATTGGCACCGCGCCATGCATAGATAGACTGATCATCATCACCAACCGCAGTAAATGATGTGGTCTTTCCCACCAGAAATTTCACCAGCTCGTATTGTGCCGTGTTGGTGTCCTGATACTCATCCATCAACAGATGGCGAATACGTTGCTGCCAGTGTTCACGTATTGCTGCATGATTTTGCAAGGCCAGCACTGGCTGCATAATGAGGTCGTCAAAATCGAAAGCATTGTAGGCTTTCAGGCTGCGCTGGTACTCGGCGTAAAGCAGTGCAGCGGTCTCTTCAAAATCATCGCTGGCCTGTTTCAGTGCCTGAGCTGGTAGCAACAGCTCATTCTTCCAGCTGGAAATGCGATTGCGCAAGGCATCGCTGTCGTATGCCCCGGTGTTTTTACGCAACAACTCGTCGATCAGGTGCAGACTGTCCTGGCTGTCGAAAATCGAGAAGTTCGGTTTGTAGTCGAGCTGCCGGGCTTCACGGCGCAGAATGCGCATGCCCAGCGTATGGAACGTGGAAACGATCAGACCTTTCCCGGCATCTTTGGTGAGTAACTGATTGACACGTTCGCGCATTTCACGCGCGGCCTTGTTGGTAAAGGTAACAGCAATAATATGTTTTGCTGCGATACCGCAGTGACTGATCAGGTAAGCAATTTTGTGCGTGATGACGCGCGTCTTGCCACTACCGGCACCCGCCAGAACCAGCAACGGGACTTCGGTTTCGCGCATCGCGATTTTTTGCTGGGGATTGAGATCAGGCACGTCGAGTATTGTAGCGAGTCCACCCGTAAAGCGGCAGCTTGAATAATGGTCGCATTCGTGCCTTCAGGTTGCATCGCACCGATAGGCACAGGCTTCCTGAAGATGCACCGTCGAGACCTCGTTGTTGCCATCAAGATCGGCAATTGAGCGCGCCACGCGCAGGATTCGATGAATCGCGCGTGGCGAGAGCCGAAAGTGCGTAGCGACTTTATCGAGCAGCTGATTCTCGGCCTTGCCAAGTTGACAGGCATCATTCAGATCAGCCAGCTCGAGCCGGGCATTGAGTTGGCCGCGCGCCAGTTGGTGCGCACGTGCCGCGATTACCCGCGAGCGGACTGTGGCGCTGTTTTCACCGATATCATGTTCAAGTTCACGCCACGGCAGGCGTGCCATTTCAACATGAAGATCAATGCGATCCAGCAGTGGGCCGGAAATTTTTGAACGATAACGTTGCACCTGTAGCAGTGAGCAACGGCAATCGTGTTCTTTATCGCCATGAAAGCCACACGGACAAGGGTTCATCGCCGCGACAAACTGAAAGCGTGCCGGAAACTCGGTTTGTTTTGCCGCGCGCGACACCGTGACACTGCCGCTTTCCATGGGTTCGCGTAACATATCCAGCGCGCGGCGCTGAAATTCGGGGAGTTCATCCAGAAACAATACCCCGTTATGCGCCAGTGAAATTTCACCAGGGCGCGGGATGGAACCGCCGCCCACCAGCGCGGCGGGGGAAGCGTTATGGTGCGGTGCGCGAAACGGGCGGGTGCGCCAGTGTTGTGTGTTAACAGGTTTTCCGCAAACCGATAGCACAGCAGCTGATTCCAGCGCTTCGGTTTCGCTAAGCGGTGGTAACAGACCGGGAAGACGGCTGGCCAGCAGTGTTTTGCCAGTACCCGGAGGCCCGATCAACAGCAGGTTATGGCCGCCGGCCGCAGTAATCTCAAGTGCACGGCGTGCGCGAGGCTGGCCGCGAACATCAATCAAGTCGGGCAAATCAGGTGCGATGTGTTGCTGGTCTGTCGGCTTTTCCGGGAATGCCAGTGGCTCCAGCTTGCGCAGGTGCTGGCAAATTTCGAGCAGATGACCCGCAACCAGACTGTGTTTACTTCCCGCCAGTACAGCCTCGGCGGCGTTATCCGTGGCGCAGATTAACCGTCGACCTGCATTGCGGCTGGCCAACGCGCCGGGTAATACGCCACGAACCGGGCGTAGGCCACCACCGAGTGCCAATTCAGCGACAAATTCGTACTCCGCGAGCGCGTCATCAGGAATCTGGCCGGATGAAGCCAGAATACCAATGGCTATAGCAAGGTCGTAGCGACCCCCTTGCTTGGGCAGGTCGGCAGGTGCGAGATTAACCGTGATACGCCGTGCAGGAAATTCAAAGCCGCCATGCAACAGCGCACTACGCACCCGCTCACGACTTTCACGCACGGCAGTTTCCGGCAGACCGACAATCGACAAGGCCGGGAGTCCGTTAGACAAGTGAACTTCAACGGTAACTAATGGTGCGTCGACACCCAGTTGGGCACGACTGAAAACAATGGCAAGTGACATGGCTCCATCCCTGGTTAAGCTGTGGTCACGCGGCTTGCGTAACCTGAGCGGCATCCGTGCCACTCATTTATATATCTGACTTATTCTTTCAGTAGTCGCGCTTCAAGTTCAGCTAACTGTTTCTCCAGTTGCTCTATCCTGGTCCGTGAACGCGCCAGCACTTTGCGCTGCACATCAAACTCTTCACGTGTAACAAGATCGAGCTTCCCCAGTGCTGACTGCACCGCAGCGCGCAGATTTTTTTCCATATCAGCCTGCATCGCTTTTGCGGCAGGCGGCATGACGCCTGCCAGGCGCTGGGTAAGATCATCGAGGAACTTGGGATCAAGCATGAAGCGCACCTTAAACCAGAGACAGCTGCCACGTCCAGCCAACTCTGTCGGGCGCACTATTAAGGTGCGCGAAAGAAGCGCGTACTGAAAGAGAGCACCTATTTGGTGCGGGCAGCCGTCTCAAAAAACATACAGATCGGTATAACATCTTGATTATTAATACTGTTTTACTCTGGCACAGGAACTGCAATTGCAGGGCTACGCTCAGAGCCGTTCAACCATGTAACGGTGAGCGAAAGATTGTTACCAACTTAAATAAAGACACATTGATGGATATAGGAGTCCTCAACATGAAATTTGCAAAAACTATAATTGCTGCCACCCTGCTTGCGTCCGCAGGCGTAGCCCAGGCTGAAGTCACTGCTAATGTGAGCGCAGTGTCCAATTACTATTTCCGCGGCATTACCCAGACCAGCAATGGGGCTGCCGTTCAAGGCGGTTTTGATTACAGCAATGAATCAGGTTTTTATGCAGGCGTGTGGGGTTCCAACGTTGATTTTGGTGTTGCTAGTACGGAATCCACAGAAATTGATTTATACGCGGGTTTTGGTGGTGAGATAGGCAGTGGTGTCAGCTATGACCTGGGCGCTATTTACTACGCTTATCCGGGTGCCGGTGGTAAAGATCAGGGTGGTGATCTTGATTATGCAGAACTCTATGTCGGTGCCGGCATGGGTATGTTCAGCGCCAGTTTTAATTACAACGTCTGGGGCGAGACCGGGAGCAAACCAACCGACAATCAGTTTAACGACGACGGTGACTACTTCTGGACTATCAGCGCAGATATTCCGATGCCGGAGGATTTCAGTTTTGGTGCTTTCATTGCCGGTGCCAACTTTGATTCCGACGTAGACGACTACAACTACTGGGGCGCGTCACTCACCAAGGATGTCGGTGAGTTCGGTTCACTGAGTATGAATTATGAACAGAATGATGGCGACGATTCTGACAATTTTGCTACAGACGACAGCGCCAATTTCTGGCTGGGATGGTCAAAAGACTTCTAGGTTTTTTGGTTCATTTATCTAACGTAACGCCCGCCCTTCGGGGCGGGCACTTAACCCGGGAGACCTTCTGATGAAGCTGGTATCTGCAATCATCAAGCCCTTCAAACTCGACGATGTTCGCGAGGCACTGTCCGAGATTGGTGTACAGGGCATCACGGTCACAGAAGTAAAAGGATTTGGACGCCAGAAAGGACACACTGAGTTGTACCGCGGCGCGGAATATGTGGTGGATTTCCTGCCCAAGGTCAAACTCGAAGTTGCAATCAACGACGATTTGCTTGATCAGGTAATCGAATCAATTTCCAAAGCGGCCAACACTGGCAAAATCGGTGACGGGAAAATCTTTGTATATCCGTTAGAGCAGGCAGTTCGTATCCGTACCGGCGAGTCCGGTCCTGAAGCACTGTAGCCCAACGGGAGGATAAGAAAGATGGAAAATCAAATTTTTGAACTGCAATACGCCATGGACACCTTTTACTTTCTGGTAATGGGTGCTCTGGTTATGTGGATGGCGGCGGGCTTTTCCATGCTGGAAGCCGGTCTGGTGCGTGCCAAGAACACCACAGAAATTCTGACTAAAAATATTATGTTGTTTGCTATTGCCTGTACGGCTTACATGGTTGTCGGTTATGACATCATGTACGGTGGAGGCACATTCCTCTCAGGCATCGGAACCGGCGGTGAAGCGGACGCTGATGCTATGGTTGCGGCAGCACTGGCCGCTTCTGCAGAGAACGGGTTTGGCGGTGATTCGGTGTACTCCGGCGCGTCTGACTTCTTCTTTCAGGTGGTATTCGTTGCAACGGCCATGTCAATTGTGTCCGGTGCCGTTGCTGAACGTATGAAGCTTTGGGCGTTTGGTTTGTTTGCCATCGTCATGACAGCTTTCATCTACCCGATGGAAGGCGCATGGACCTGGGGTGGTGGAGTCGAAGGGAGCATGGGTGAATTTGGCGTGTTTGGCCTCTATGCACTGGGTGATGAAATTACCACTGCCGCCGGCGAAGTGATCAAAGGTTATGGCTTCTCCGACTTTGCCGGTTCCGGCATTGTGCATCTGGCGGGTGCGGCTGCTGCGCTGGCGGGTGTGTTGCTGCTTGGCGCTCGCAAAGGCAAATACGGCCCCAACGGTGAAATTCACCCGATTCCGGGTGCCAACCTGCCGATGGCGACGCTGGGCACGTTCATCTTATGGATGGGCTGGTTCGGTTTCAACGGTGGTTCAGTGTTGAAGCTGGGCGACATGGCCAGTGCCAACTCGGTTGCGATGGTGTTCCTGAACACCAATGCAGCAGCAGCGGGTGGCGTGCTTGTTGCGCTGGTCGTGGCACGCATGCTGTTCGGCAAGGCAGATTTGACCATGGCGCTTAACGGTGCACTGGCTGGTCTGGTAGCGATCACCGCGGAACCTTCAACGCCAACGGCGCTGGGAGCAACGTTGATCGGTGGTGTCGGTGGTGCAATTGTCGTGTTCTCGATTATCCTGCTCGACAAGTTGCGTATCGATGATCCGGTCGGTGCTATCTCCGTGCACGGCACGGTTGGTATGTGGGGCCTGATGGCTGTGCCGCTGACCAATGACGGTGCCACTTTCGGTGGTCAGTTCATGGGGTTAATCACTATCTTCATCTGGGTGTTCAGCGTCAGCTTCGCAACCTGGTATGCCATCAAGATGATCATGGGCATTCGTGTCACTGAAGAAGAAGAGTTCGAGGGTGTCGACCTTGCCGAGTGCGGCATGGAAGCTTACCCCGAATTTACCGGTAGCCGAGGCTCCGGTATGTAAAGTCTTCGGGGCAGCTGTAGCTACTGCCCCACAAGACTGTCGCTACGAGACGGGCGCTTCGGCGCCCGTTTTTTTATGCCGCGTTTATGGTGAAGGGAATGACAGGTATAATGTTCCATCATTGATTCGTAAGGTGATGCATTGTTCATCGTAGAACATCTCTCTTGTGTCGTACTTCAGGATATATCGCTGACACTGAAAGCTGGCGAACCTGTTTGTTTGTCCGGCAGCAGCGGTTCCGGCAAGACAAGATTGCTGCGCGCTATCGCCGACCTTGACCTGAATGACGGCAATGTACAGCTGGACGGTGTTGCACGCGAAGCGATAGACCCGCAAACATGGCGACGCAAGGTTGCATATCTGCCCGCAGAAAGCCGCTGGTGGGCACCGACTGTTGGAGAACATTTTCACGAACCCGACCTGGTGGCTTTTGATCGTCTGGGTCTTGCTGAAAAAATTTCCGGTTGGAAAACAGAGCGCTTGTCCAGCGGTGAACGGCAACGGCTTGCTGTCCTCAGGCTGTTGGAAAATAAGCCCGAAGTGTTATTGCTGGATGAGCCAACCGCAAACCTCGATACACACAGTATGATGCGAGTAGAAGCGTTAATCACTGAATACATTACAACAACTCAGGCAGCCTGCCTTTGGGTGACGCATTCGGAGGAGCAAATCCGGCGAATAGCGCAACACAATTTGCTGATCGAGAACGGCGGAATCAAGTCGGTGGTGGCAGCATGATAATGCTTAGCCTGTTCGATCTTTCTCTGGCTGCATTACTGGTCGTTGCGCTGGCACTGAGTTCGTTACGGGTTTACCCGAAGATAGCAGCGCAGCTGACAATTGCTGCCGTGCGGACGGCAATCCAGCTCACATTAATCGGGTTGGTACTGAAGACGCTGTTCGCCAGCAGCGATTTTCTCTGGGTCGCGTTGCTTTCGCTGTTTATGCTGGCAGTCGCAGGCCGTGAAGTTATGGCGCGACAGCATCGGCGGTTTACCGGCTGGTGGGGATATGGCATTGGCGCAGTTTCAATGTTTATCTCTTCTTTTGCCGTCGCGTTATTTGCATTGCTCGTCGTAATTGGAAATGAGCCATGGTACCAGCCGCAGTATGCCATTCCCTTATTGGGCATGTTGCTCGGAAACACAATGAACAGTATTGCCCTCGCGCTGGATCGCTTAACCAGCTTGGCTGACGAACAGCGCGAAACTATCGAGGCACGCCTGATGCTGGGTTACAGTGCACACGAGGCTATCGCCGGTATACGGCAGCAAGTATATCGTACCGGACTCATTCCTATCATCAACGCAATGGCTGCGGCCGGAATTGTCAGCCTGCCGGGGATGATGACCGGCCAGATACTCGCCGGAGCGCCGCCGGTAGAAGCAGTGAAATACCAGATTATGATTATGTTTCTGATTGCAGGTGGTGCAGGGTTTGGCACTCTGGCGGCATTGCACTTTGGTGTGCGACGATTGTTTGATGGACGGATGAGGTTGCGGCTGGACCGGCTGAGGAAAACCGATTGATATCAGCCGAAAGAATTGTTACGTCGTTATTGCGAGGCGATGGTTAAACATCAGAACCAGTACCTGGGATAGTGGCGCTTGGAATTGCTGGAAATATTGTTCACAACCAGCGCAACAATCAACATAACAACAGCGCCGGTGGCAATAGGGGTCACCACAAAAAGATAGCCGGTATTATGCACTTCAGCACTGCCGATAACTGCAATGAGTGATGTCGCGCCGCCGGGCGGATGAATCGTACGTGTAAAATGCATGGCGACGATTGATAGCGAAACAGCCAGTGCCCCAAGCAGTGCAATATCCAACGATAAAAACTTATAGATTGTTACACCGATAATTGCAGATATGATATGTCCACCAATCAGGTTTCGTGGTTGTGCATATTCCACCTGTGGCGATGCATAAATAAGAACAGCCGAAGCACCAAACGACCCTACCAGAAAAAGACTATCCAGCAAATTGGAGTGCGTAAGCTGGCTCAATGTTGAAACGAGATATATTCCGACAAAGGCACCAAGCCAGGACCAGGCAATGTAATGGAAAGGCTTCCTCGGCGGGCAAGTTTCACCACCAGACAATCTTTTTAAAAACGTTGGAATCATTTCGTCAAGATCCAGTAGCGTCGTTAGTGGGTAGGCTCATGCGTAACACGAGATACCCGAGAATTCCCGAAACAAGCGAGCCGATAATAATACCAAGCCGCTCGTCGAAAAGAAGGTTAATGCCGGACTCTTCAAATGCAAGTGATCCGATGAAGAGGCTCATAGTGAAACCAATTCCGCAGAGTGCTGAAGTGCCATACAGAGAGCCCCAGGACATGCCGGTCGGAAGCCGGGTCAGATTCATCTTGATCGCTATCCAGCAAATCCCGAAAATCCCGATCTGTTTACCGATAAACAGGCCAAGTGCAATGCCCAGCGGTACGTTATGGAGTACCTGTTCAGACCCTACGCCGGCAAAACTGATGCCGGCATTCGCGAACGCAAAAACAGGAAGTACGAAAAAGGCTACGGCAAAGTGCAAATCGTGCTCGAGGTCTTTTAGCGGTGAATAGTTATCGTTGGATTTTGATTTCATTGGGATGAACATGGCCAATACAACGCCGGCCAGAGTGGCATGCACGCCGGACTTCAGCATGGCAACCCACATAATAATACCGATTATTATATACAGGGCCTTTGATTCGGCATTACGCATATTCATCAAGCTGAGAACAAGGATGCAGAAAGAAACGATGATGAGTGCGGTGAGAGATATTTTAGCGGTATAGAATATAGCAATAATAATAATGGCACCGATGTCATCAAATATTGCCAGAGAAGTCAGAAATATCTTTATCGAAGTGGGCACCCTTGAACCCAGCAAGGACAGCACACCCAGTGCAAAAGCAATATCCGTTGCAGCCGGAATCGCCCAGCCTGCCATCGCGGAAGGATCATCTGAATTGAAGTAAATATAAATTAACGCTGGCGCAGCCATGCCGCCAATTGCGCCGAGTCCGGGAAGAATAATGTTTCGCTTGTCCGAGAGCTCGCCTTCGATAAGCTCTCTCTTTAATTCAAGGCCGACAAGAAAAAAGAATATTGCCATTAAGCCATCGTTTATCCACAGCAACAGGGGCTTCGCAATTTCCAAAGCGCCGATACGTATTTCCACCGGGGTATCCAGGAACAGGGAATAGATTGTTTGCAGCGGAGTATTTGCAAAAACAAGCGCAAGCGCAGTTGCAAACATGAGAATAATGCCGCTGGCAGATTCAAGCTTGAAAAATTCTGTGATAAAGGATTCTTGAGTTTTGATCATATTGATTGCTGTGCCTTCAGTTCACCGGGTACCGGTAATGACCGGTAATCGGATAATCAAACAACATATTGCTGATCTTTGGGCCATTGCCTATATTGTGAGAAATCAATGGTATATTACCTTCAGAAGATTTCTCGTCAATGACTATTCCTATATGAGGCAGGTTTCCCGGGAGCCTCCAGGTGACCAGATCTCCGGGTAAATAATCCTCTGCTTTGGTTGTTACCTGAAGAGAGACGCCAAAGCGTTCAAAGAAGACCCGTAAGTTGGGTACGCGTCGGTGGTCGATATTACTATCAGGCTTACCCAGGCCCCAGATTCTTTTTGAGGGGTATAAATGAAAATTCCGGGACATGTCCTCGTGGACATTCTTCTGTAAATCGATACCGGCTTGTCTGAACGACCTGATGACCACGTCGGTACAAACTCCGATGTTTGAGGGAACGTCTCCGCCCGGGTAGGGGATAGAAAAATATGATCCATCATAAGTTACATCGTGAGTTGTGCGTTCCTTAGCGGCTTTAATAAATGAAGGAACAATATCGTCGCTACCTGCATCCGAAGATGCAGGAGAAACGAGGCAAAGAAAAGCAATAGAGCTAAGCAGCGACCGCAGGTGCGGGTTTGGGGCCATATTCGTTATCTTCCTGGCTATCCTGAACAAGAAATACAATCATAACGATAATGCCAATTAGCGGAATCAGAGAGATAAGCTGCCACCAACCGGTGCGGCCGGTATCATGAAGCCGCCTTGCCGCAATGCTGATGCTGGGGACAAGCAGTACTAATGAATACAAAATGGCAAGTACAAATGTACCAAGAACGCCATCAATAACAGCTAATACGATATAGCCTATAAAATAGAATAAAATAAACATCCAGTATTGTTGTCGCGTTGCACGGCCGGAAAAATCAGCGTACCGTTTAAATGCATCAAGAAAGTATTCCATTAATTATTCCTCTTCATCGTTTAAAACATCCAACCTGTTGGATTTGGGTGGGCCTCTTTTTTATCCAATGACTTCATCCCCTTAACAGAGCGAACAATAAGCCAAACAACCCAGAATAAAAGCACTAGCCAACCGATCAATATCAGGGAAAGTATCCCTCCGATAAAGAGATACAAGCCACCAATCCAGAATGTTCTTATCTGGAATTGATAATGGCTTTTAAGCCATTCCGGTGCTTCAGCCTTATTGACATAGGCCATTATCACGCCAATAATTCCGGTAACACCTATAACAACACCAACCATATATAGTATGTAAACAATATTCGCTGTACCTTCGGTTGATGCTCCTTCACCTGTTACCACGTCGTTCATCATCCTCTCCTTTTTTCGATGAGGCTATTTGCTGCACGTGCCTTTTTTAGCCATCTTTAAATCCCGTACAGCATTTTTCCCTTTTTCATCATCAACGACTTCAAGGCCGGCTCCGCCAACAAATAATCCCATCTTTATATATTGGCGAATAAAATAATTCTTCCCGCTGCCTGTTTGAACGAGTAAATCATTGGGGGAAAACTCAGACTCCGTAGAAATCTTATGCTCTTTGTCACTCTGAACTTCTTCGTAGAAAAAAATGTTCGGAGCGGTTTCTCCAATACATTTCCCATCAATCCAGATGTCTTTCTTTAAAGCCCCGCCAAAACTGCCAGAACGATAGATATACAATCCGGAGCTGCCTTCAGGCGGTGGACTGAATTCTTTTGCCAGATTAACTTTTTCACTGCTTTCCATTGGAACGGAAGCACAGCCGGCAAATAAAGACGAGGCAAAAGCGATTAGTGCGAGTTTTTTATACATTTCATTCTCCATCTGTAGATAGTGAAACTCCAGTGAGCCTGAAAATGAGCTTGCTAAAGGGTTTATTCATTGGCCGAAAAACATAGGCTGCAGCAGCAGGCATTAACCCGTAGAAAAACCGTTCTTCATTGTCCTGGGCGACAAACAGGACTAATACTGCGATAAACCCGATGGTCAATAGAGTATAAATAATCCATGCCATTTTTGTATAGTGGTAGTACATGTCATTTTGATTGTTTGTCATATTCATTTATAACTGATAGTTAATACTTCACTGTAAATGATTATGTCTACTTTCCGAAAGCGAAATTTAGGCAAACTAATATATAAAACGTATAGCTATTAAACGTAAAACGAAAATTCCAGTACCAGCAATAATGGCCGGAGAGGCTATGCCAAAGTTGAGATGCAATAAACCAATAAAAGCTAGTGACCCTGCCCAAGAGACAGTAGCATACAACGGGCTTGAGAAAACAACTGGTTGCTCATTACAAAGTATGTCACGAAATATACCACCCATGGTACAGATGGTAATCATCCCATTTTTAATTGACGCCAAAAGTAGATGTCATGCTGCATTCTGCTGCGGGCTGCCAGGCTGAATGAACTCAAGCTGGATATCATGTTTATCTGCCCACGTTTCCAGATCCTGACTAATAAACTCCGGACCATTGTCGCAGCGTAGTCGCCTGGGTCTCCTTCGCCACTCAATGATCTGATCCAGCGCACGAATAACGCGTACCGTAGGTAGTGAGAAGTCAGCTTCAATGCCTAAGCCCTCACGGTTAAAGTGCATCGAGCACGTTAAACAAACGAAACGACCGGCCATCACTTAACTGATCATGCATAAAATCCATTGACCAGATATCATTGGGCTCATCAGGCACAGCCAGTGGCACCGGCTTTTCTCTCTGTATTCGCTTTCTGGACCTGATTCGCAGGTTTAATTCCAGCTCGCAGTAGATGCGGTAAATACGCTTGTGGTTCCACTCGTACTCTGCATTTTCATCCGACAATATCGGCTGATAACGGTAGCAGGTCTCGCTAATGCCAAACGCGAGGCAGACCAGGCGGGTAGTGGTCCCATAGGTCGTCGCTGCTTTCTGGGCCATCTCTTTGCGCCGAGACGGCCTCACCACTTTTTTGCCAATGCCTCCTGAACCATTTCTGCCTTGAGCCGCTCGTCGGCATACATTTTCTTCAGCCGCCGGTTCTCATCTTCCAGTTCCTTTACGCGCTTCATCATCGAGGCATCCATCCCGCCGAATTTGGCACGCCACTTGTAAAAACTGGCGTTGCTCATGCCGTGTTCACGGCAAAGTGCGGGTACAAGGGTGCCGGACTCGGCTTGTTTTAATATCGCCAGGATCTGGCTGTC
>UOFN01000061.1_pt1 | contig 63772 bp, 52 predicted proteins | sample 1990111 | NCBI WGS metagenome assembly UOFN01 (sample SAMEA4728526, study PRJEB27164) | hydrothermal vent metagenome | biome: marine basaltic hydrothermal vent biome; feature: marine hydrothermal vent; material: mineral | place: Pacific Ocean | collected 2011-06-14/2011-07-23 | depth 1741 m | reverse complement strand
ATCAATTCTTTTACTGAAACCTGTATCCGGACAGTTGACCGGGGAGAGATTATGCGATGGCCAGTGAGAACCGGACAGCGGCATCTCCTCTAGCGCTGCTTAAGCGGCTCAAGCAGGCGCCTTATCGCTTCGGTTTCTTCGAGGCGCTGAGGCAGATAGAGTGTGCCTATCCGGAAAAGGCGCGGATCGGGTTGTCCAACAAGCCGCTTGAAGACCCGGTACGTTTTGGTCAGGAACCGTCGATGATATTTGCACCGTCGACGCTGTCTTCCATGGCATTATCGAAAAAGGGTTTCCCGCCTCGGCTGAGCGTGCTGTTTTTTGGTTTGTTTGGCCCCAATGGTCCATTGCCGCTACATCTTACCGAGCATGCCAGGGCGCGCATGCGCAACGATGACGATGCGACGCTGGCGCGATTTGCCGATATCTTCCATCATAGATTGCTGTCGTTATTCTATCGGGTATGGGCAGATGCCGAACCAACGGTTGGTCTGGATCGGCTGGACGATGACCGTTTCTCCGGTATGGTGGCCTCCCAGATTGGTTTGGGTATGCCGGCGCTCAAAGGTCGAGATGCAATGCCGGATTTTGCCAAGTTTCATTATGCGGGGCGGCTATCATCACAAACACGTAGCGCCGAAGGTTTGCTGGCTATCCTTGGCGGTTATTTTCATATACCGGCAACCCTGACCCAGTTTGTCGGTGAATGGATGACCATGCCTGCGAGTTCGCAGTTACGTCTGGGTGTGTCACCCCTGACCGGTTCGCTTGGTGAAACAACGACGCTCGGCGAACGTGTCTGGGAATGCCAGCAAAAATTCCGGCTCACGTTCGGGCCGTTGAATATGGAAGACTATCAACGCATGTTGCCGGGTGGTGCGAGTCTTACGGCGCTCATCGCTATCGTGCGTACTTACGTTGGAGATGAATACAACTGGGATGTATGCCTGATACTGAAAAAAACCGAAGTCAGACCCGCATTGCTGGGTGAGTTCGGACAGTTGGGATGGACGACCTGGACGTCTGACAAGGAACCGGAAGAAGATCCGCACGATCTCTATCTTGATCCGATGCAGGAAGTGATTTAGTCAGACCAATAAACAAGCTGCATAGGCAGCACAAACATAACAAAGTGGGAGTAGGGTAATGTCAGAAATCAGCCGCACGGCGCTGTTTGGCAAGTTAAACAAGGTTGGCTACAAGGCGATAGAAAGTGCCACCGTATTCTGCAAAATGCGCGGAAATCCTTATGTAGAGCTGGTGCACTGGGTTCAGCAGATTCTGCAGGCCAAGGATTCTGACCTTCACCATATTGTTAAACAGTTTGATCTTAATCCATCCACGCTGGTGAAAGATTTAACTGAAGCTCTGGACAGTTTGCCCAGAGGCTCGACATCCATTTCTGATTTGTCGGTGCATGTAGAAGAAGCGGTAGAGCGTGGCTGGGTGTATGGCAGCCTGATGTTCGGTGACTCGCAGATTCGTACCGGGCACCTGATGGTCGGGATTGTAAAAACCCGGGGGCTGCGTAATGAATTGCTGTCGATCTCACAAGAGTTCGAGAAAATAAAATACGAAACCCTGACCGATAAATTTGATGAAGTTGTGGAAGGTTCTCCCGAGGAGAGCATGGGCGCTACCGACGGCTTTCAGGTCGGCGGCGGAGCCGTGCCCGGTGAAGCCAGTGGTGCCATGCCACCGGCACAAATGGGTAAACAGGAAGCACTCAAACAGTTCACCGTTGATCTGACCGAAGAAGCGCGTAGTGGAAAGATGGACCCTATCGTAGGGCGTGATGAAGAGATTCGTCAGATCATTGATATTCTGATGCGCCGACGCCAGAACAACCCGATACTGACCGGTGAAGCCGGTGTGGGCAAGACGGCAGTTGTTGAAGGTTTTGCGCAGCGTATTGTAAGGGGTGATGTGCCACCCTCATTACAGGACGTCACTTTGCGTTCGCTCGATGTTGGTTTGTTGCAGGCGGGTGCGAGCATGAAGGGTGAATTCGAACAACGCCTGAAGCAGGTCATTGAAGAAGTTCAGTCTTCAGAAAAACCCATCATCATGTTCATTGATGAAGCACACACCCTGGTCGGTGCAGGCGGTGCAGCAGGTACCGGTGATGCAGCCAACCTGCTCAAACCGGCGTTGGCGCGTGGGACTCTGCGAACAGTGGCAGCGACCACCTGGGCAGAATACAAAAAACATATTGAAAAAGATCCTGCGCTGACTCGACGATTCCAGGTGGTCAAGGTTGATGAGCCAAGTGAAGAGAAGGCGATTCTCATGATGCGTGGTATTGCCAGCACCATGGAAAAACATCACAAGGTTCAGGTGCTGGACGAGGCGCTTGAGTCAGCGGTTCGTCTTTCTCACCGTTATATTCCTGGGCGACAACTGCCTGACAAGTCAGTCAGTCTTCTGGATACCGCCTGTGCGCGCGTTGCAATCAGCCAGCATGCGGTACCTGCGGAAGTTGATGATTCGCGTCGGCGTATTGAAGCCCTGGAGACCGAACTGGAAATCATCGGTCGCGAAAAAACGATCGGGGTTGAAACGGATGAGAGGAAGACTGAGGCAACTGAAAAGCTGGACGCCGAAAATGAGCGCCTGGTTGGATTAGAGGAACGCTGGAATTCAGAAAAAGAACTGGTCACACAAATACTCGATATCCGGGCGAAACTACGCGGCGATAGTGATGTTGTAGAAGGTACGGGCAGCGAGCTCGAAAAAGCGGCCGATGAAGCAGCAGCCGAGAGCAGTGATGAAAGTGCAGAAGCGGCTGCCGATAGCGATGATGCCTTGTCAGATGCCGACCGTAAGAAATTGCTCAAAGAGCTCTCCGGACTACAGGACAAGCTGGGTGAATTGCAGGGTGAAGACCCTCTGATTTTGCCATCAGTCGATGAAACTGCAGTGGGTTCTGTCGTGCAGGACTGGACCGGCATTCCGGTGGGTCGCATGGTCAAGGACGAACTTGCTACGGTACTTAATCTTGCCGATGAAATGGAGAAACGGATCATTGGTCAGCGTCATGCGCTGGAAATGATTGCCAAGCGCATTCAGACATCGCGCGCCAGTCTGGATAACCCGGGCAAACCGATCGGTGTATTTATGCTGGCCGGTACCTCGGGTGTGGGCAAAACTGAAACTGCACTCGCACTGGCTGAAACCTTGTATGGTGGTGAACAGAATATTATCACCATCAACATGAGTGAATATCAGGAAGCGCATACCGTATCGACCCTGAAAGGTGCGCCTCCCGGTTATGTCGGTTACGGCGAAGGTGGCGTGTTGACTGAGGCGGTTCGACGCAGGCCTTATAGCGTTGTGCTACTCGATGAAGTTGAAAAAGCTCACCCGGACGTGCATGAAATTTTCTTCCAGGTCTTTGACAAGGGCTGGATGGAAGACGGCGAAGGCCGGATTATCGATTTCAAAAACACCCTGATCCTGCTGACCACTAATGCCGGTACCGATCTGATCATGAACCTGTGCAAGGATCCGGAACTGATGCCCAGCCCGGAAGGTATTGCGAAAGCAATACGCGAACCGTTGCTGAAAATATTCCCGCCTGCATTGCTCGGTCGTCTGGTAACTATACCGTTCTACCCGTTAAGCGATGAAATGATTGTTGCCATTGCGAAGCTGCAACTCGGACGCATTGAGCGCCGTATTCTGGAGAACCACAAGATTCCGTTCACCTATGACGACGGTGTCATTTCACTGATTGCAGAACGGTGCACAGATCTTGACAGTGGCGGTCGTATGATTGATGCCATTCTGACCAATACCGTCTTGCCTGAAATCAGTAAGGTATTCCTGACCCGAATGATGGAAGGGGCGCCGGCCAGCAAGGTGCATGTGGGTGTGAATGAAGGTGAATTCAGCTATACCTTTGATTGAGGTTCAATGGAGATCAGGGCGTCCATTGCCCGCATAACGCGGGTTTGGAGTCCGAGATCGATTGAAATCTCAGCAAGCGGATGCCGTTGATATTTTTCAGGCTGATCAACGGCATCAGGCCGTGCTGAAGAACGGCGTTAAGCGCAGTTTCTGACAGGAACACTTCACTGCACGGTGTCAGTTTCCATTCGCCATCGTCCTGATAACTGTAAGAGGGCAGGTCGCCGATATCCTGAACGTCATCAGGGCGCATCTGCCAACCGCGTCCGGTAAATCCCTCGGCAATTAACTGGGCGCAGGCGAATGCCGGATTTCCCCATAGCAGTTCGTCTGTATTGCCTGGCTTTGTTAATTCCTCAAATTTGAATGGCTCAATTTCGTCGGTGTTTTCTCCGTAGGGCAAGCGCATCAACAGACGTGGTAACGCCAACCCAATCCAGGGAGCGACTTCGCTTTGCCGCAGCGCATTCCAGTTGTCTGATGCAGAGTCTTCGGGCTTCCAGTCATGTGGGTTCGGTGTGTCCGGGAGTGATTTGCAACCGAGAATTTCCGGGCTGGCAGCGGCCAGAAACGGCCCGCCGGCCTGCGACGAAACAGCACCCAGCGCGGCGAGCATGGCGACATCATCAGTCGATGCACCAAAGGTGTATGTCCCGACGATCAACGACCAGGGCGAGTTCCCCGGTGTCTGCACGCCTTTTGTGACAAGTCGTTGAAAAAGTCCGCAGTGCTCCAGATTGTTGCCAGCTTGCTGAAGGTCTTCCTTCACTTCCTCCCGGGAAACGTCACAGATAAAAAGTTTCAGGTCTTCACCCAGTTCACAACGCCTCACCAGAAATTCAAGACCGCGCCACTGGGCTTCCAGCGCCTTGAAATCGGGGTGTTGCAGGATAAGCCGCATGAGCTTGCTGATCGCTTCTTCAGCAGCATCTTCGTAAATACCTTGTTCCACCGTGGCCTCCGGCACAACCTGGTCTTTTATTGCATCGGCTATGAGTCGTTCGACAGCAGAATGCGCCTGTTGGCCAGTTTGCGATGCATCTGCTTCAGTCGGTCGTCCAAGCAGACGCTCAAAGGTTGAGCTGTCACCTTCCGGACTCACTGAAGCCGTATCTTCGTTTGTAGCTTCAGTGACTCCAGGGTTCTGGATGGCGCGCAGTTGTGCTGCGGCTTCCGGGAAGGTCTGACTGTTCGACAAACGCTTGCTGATATCACGGAGCTCGTCAAACACACTCAAACGTTGATACAAGCTGTCAGGATGGAAATCATCCAGCGTTGAAAAGATCACTGGAACTGTCAGGCCACCTTCCAGATGAAGTTCAATCCCGGGAGCCAGGGTGCCCGGCAGTGTGTCCAGATTGTCGATATCAACCGCATGGATTCGGCGTTCGGCCAGCGGTTTGTTTTGATGCGAAGCTGAAGTATTTGAGAAATCACCGAGCACCAGTATCTGCATGGGATCTGTCTCGTCCGGCCGAGATCCCACTCGTGGGGAGGAAAAGCTGAAATCGAATTCGATGCGACCACTCATTGGACATTCTCGCTGGCATGGATGATTGCAGAGTGTAGACGTACATGCACAATATTGCTTTATTAAACGGCCAATTGGCATATAATCAAGCACAAAATAGTCGCTTGCCGGAGTGTCTGCCCGAACTCGCCAGACTGGCCCGGTAATTAAGTATATGCGGAATAACTAACTATCAAAAACAGGACGGAAATTCCATGTCTAGAGACAGACTAACGCTAACGTCCCCGCCTTGTGATGCACTCGACATCACATCCTTTCATGGCAAGGAGACTCTGGGACGTCTGTTCCAGTACGACCTGGAGCTTTTCAGCGACGGCGAAGAAATAGAAATTACCGATATCCTGGGACAGACTATTACGGTGCATTACGAAGTTGAAGGCGGTGAGACGCGGCATTTCAACGGTATCGTCAGCGCATTTTCTCAGACAGAGCAATTACACGATGGCGGGGCAACCTACCACGCAACACTTCGCCCCTGGACATGGTTCCTGACGCGCACTGCCGACTGCCGTATTTTTCAGGATATGTCGGTACCGGACATCATTATGCAGGTTTGCGACGACCAGGGTTTCAGTGACATCAGACAAGAGCTGAACGAGGAGCATGAGGCCTGGGTCTATTGTGTGCAATACCGGGAAACAGATTTCAATTTCATCAGTCGCCTGATGGAGGAAGAGGGCATCTACTATTACTTTGCCCATGAGGATGGAGTGCACACTCTTGTGCTGTCGGACTCATACAGTGCACATGAACCGATTCGTGATGAGGCGGTGATGTTTTTCCGGACGAGTGAAGCCGACGTTGGTCATGGTTCGTGTGTATCCTCCTGGCTTCCTCGCCAGGAAGTGCAGCCAGGTGCGTATGTGCTGAACGATTTTGACTTTACCGCGCCAAAAGCAAATCTCAGAACAACGCCTGCCACAGTGCCGAAAGATTACACCGGCTCAGAGTACGAGATCTATGACTATCCAGGCGACTACGGAGATCGTTTCCTGGGTGGCTCAGGCGGATACGAGCAGCTGCGTATTCAGGAGTTGCAGGTTCAACAAGATCAGGCTGATGGTGTGACTAACTTGCGTGTCATGGCAACCGGCGGCTTGTTTACGCTGGATGGTCGTGACAACAACAGCCAGAACAAGGAATACCTGGTGATTGATGCATCTTACGAAATTACCCCGAATGCTGAAAATGAAACGGAATACCAGTGCCAGTTCTCGGTGATCGATGCACAGGTACCGTTCCGGCCTGCCCGTGCAACACGTAAACCGGTCGTTCAGGGGCCGCAAACTGCTGTCGTGGTGGGGCCAGCCGGAGAAGAAATTCATACTGACAAATTTGGCCGGGTAAAGGTGCAATTCCATTGGGATCGGGAAGGGCAGGATGAAGACAGAAAAGACGGGAGTTCCTGCTGGGTGAGGGTGTCCCAGATATGGGCGGGCAGCGACTGGGGAGCGCAGTTTCTTCCCCGTATCGGCCATGAGGTAATTGTCGAGTTTCTCGAGGGTGATCCTGACAAGCCTATTATTACCGGGGCGGTCTATAACGATGACAATATGCCTCCCTACGATTTACCGGACAACAAGACACAAAGCGGTATCAAAAGCGACTCCAGCAAGGGTGGCGGGAATGCCAACGAAATTCGTTTCGAAGACCTGGCAGGATCCGAAGAATTCTATGTGCATGCGTCAAAAGATCTGACTGTCAAAGTTGATAATCTCGAAGCGCGTACGGTTTATGGTAATCGCACAACGGAAGTCAAGAAGGACGATACAATCACGATTGGCGGGGATCGAAAGGAAGAAATCACCGGTATGGAAGACCGTACTGTGACCGGTGATGTTGTCGTGTTATTTCAGGCCAATGAGAGTCGCCAGGTTATTGGAAACCTTGAAGAGAATATTATCGGGAATGAGGACAGGATTCTTGGGGCCAACCAGAGCACTACGATTACCGGAGATCAGACCACCACGATAACCGGTAACCAGACCACCACAGTCATCAGTAGTCAGACGAATACTGTTATGGCTTCTCAAGAAGAGACGATAATGGGGCCCTCTACAATTAACTATATGGCTGGGGCTACGTTATTTACGCCAGCAGTCTATAAACTGACTGCAGTAGGTGGTTTTGATCTGACTGCACCTAGTGCTTTCATAGAATTTAAAGGAATGTCTAATTCGGTGACTGGGATGGCTAACGGTGTAACTGGCACAAAAATTGAGGCTTGCCCTATGGCTCATGCTGTTAAAGGATACGATGGCGACACAGTTGTCACGAAGATCGAGTCAGCAGTAACCAGTATAGGAAATGGAGCGATTTCGATTGCTAGCAAAGCACTGAGTATATTCGCATGACAGAAACGACGAAAATAGAATCAACATCAGGGACTGTCATAATCATTCTGGTTGTGCTCGCTTTCGTCGCCTATGTTTTGTACAACACCTATGGTGTACCCGTACAGAAGACTGAGCATGAGAAACGACTGCTGGACACAGGTGTGCTGGCACCGGCTCGCGTGGTTAGTATTCTGCCGGGAGGGGGAAAGACGGATGGTGCGAACATAGAAGCGCGACGTAAACTGGAAGTCAGGCCCGAAGGGAAAGCGGCCTTCACAGTAGATGTGACGGCTTTTGTATTAATTCGCAAGTTAGCTGATTTTGTGCCAGGCGCCGAAATTACTGTGAGGTATGATCCCCAAAACCCGTCCGATGTCGTTATCGTTCAGTGACTGGCGCCAGTAATGTCCAGGGCTGGTTGCAGCCAGGCTGGGAATCATGAAAGTCATAAAACCCCTTAAGCTTGGAATATTGCACCGCTGCTATGAAAATCAGCAGCGCTTTCATCTGGGTGTCTCCATGTTTGCCTTTGTCCCTTTGGGCAAAGAACCCGGTATGTTTACCGACATCTCCATGTGGAAGTTTCTGGCGGAGGAACTGGGTAAGGATACCGTGCTTGATGCCGGTATCCCGAAAGCGCATCCGGAGTTTCTGGTAACAGGGAAAGCCTTTGTTCCTGAGGGAAAGGCAGCAACCGGCGTGGCTGTTCGCGCCTGCCTGGGTGACCGCGAAAAAGTGTTACACGTTTTTGGCGACAGGTACTGGAATGGCAGTGCTGCAAGTGACCCGGCACCCTTTTCCGAAATGCCGCTGGACTGGGAACACGCGTTTGGTGGAGAAGGATGTTTGTACAATCCATTAGGCAAAGGTTTTTCGCAGGTAGATCCGGAGACAGGTAATCCCTGGTGGCTGCCAAACATAGAGAACCCGAATCAACGCCTGACGTTCAAAGACCAGCGTCCTGAGCCTGCCACGTTCGGGCCGATGGATATCATGTGGCCGCAACGCTCAGCCATGGCGGGCACGCACGATCAGCAATGGCTGGAGAATCACTTCCCGGGTTATGCGCCTGACATGGACTGGCGCATCTTCAATCTTGCGGCCCGGGATCAACAGTTTGATCACCCCTTGCAGGGAAATGAAACCTATCAACTGGATTACATGCATCCGGATAAACCGCGAGTTGAAGGTCAACTGCCGGGCATCACTGCACGCTGCTATATAAATCGTAAAACCGGATCAGCCGAGTCATTTGAAGAAATACCCGCTTATCTGACCACCGTATGGTTTTTTCCGCATGCCGAAAGGGCTGTCCTGATTTATCAGGGTGTGGCTGAGATACAGGAAGAAGACGGTTCCGATGTTTTACAAATGATGATTGCTGCCGAACGCACGGGTGAACCCAGAGGATTGGATCATTACCGGAAGGTTCTTGGACAACGCCTAGACAAAGAGAAGGGGCATCTCTATGTTCTGCGCGACAGTGATTTAATGCCGCCGGGCTTGAAGGTTTCCGACCCTGATTTTGAAGCCGAGCTGAAAATAGTCGAGCCGGAAAATCTTTTGATGAAAAACATGCGTAATCGCGCGGAGCTTCAACACGAAAAAGTGCGTCAGGAGTTGATCGGCCAGGGTCTCGATCCGGATGATTGTGATCTGGAAGAATTTCCTCCAGAAGAAGACGCACCGGATCTGGAAAATCTGGCTGAATATATGGAGAAAGTTGAAGCTAAAGTTGCGGACTCAAATCTGAAGCGTGAACAAAAAGAGAAGGAGCATGAACAGTTCCTTAAAAATTACTGTGCTGAAAATAATATTGAATTTGATGAGTTTGTGGCCAAGAACAAAGTGGCGGCGGCAGCCCCCCCGGAACTCGCAGTCGATCAGCGTATTGCCGGTTTGAAAGAGGAAGGGGAAAAAATGCGTGCCGCAGGTGTGGATGCTGAGACCGTAGAGAAAGCTGTCGGCACCGATGAACTGCATCAGGAATGGCGGGATGGTGAAGAAAAACTGAAGGGTCTGTATCGCCTGGGAGCGCATGAACAGGATGCCCCTGCACAAATGAGTGATGAAGAATCAAACCGGGTGCGGGATGAGGTCAAGGCCCGGCTCGCAGCCGGACAGAGTCTTGCTGAAAGCAAGCTGACGGGCGCTAATTTGTCTGATATGAATCTCAGCGGTGCAGATTTTACAGGCGCTTATCTTGCTGGTGCTAATCTCAACGGCGCGAACATGGAAGGTGTGAACCTGACAAATGCGATACTGGCGCATGCTTCGCTGAAAGGCACGCGCCTGACAGGTGCTGTTCTTGTGGGAGCCAATCTGGGAAGTTCGCAACTCACCCATGCTTTGGTCGATGGAAATGTGGATGCCAGAAATACCATTCTCTCCAGGGCTGATTTGAGCGGAACTTGCTTTCGGGGAGCAAGACTTGATGGCGCTTCCCTCATGGAAGTGACTTTTAATCAGACAGATTTCAGCGAGGTGCAGGCAGAACAGCTGCTGTTCATGGAATGTGATTTCAAGAACACCTCATTCGTAAAAGCCCGGCTTCCACAAAGCATCTTTTTGAAAACAGATATTTCCGGCTCGGATTTTAGTGGAGCGCATCTGGATGCTGCGACTTTTGTGGGCATTAAAGGGCAGTCAGCCCGCTTTTGCGATGCGAGTATGGATAATGTGCGTTTTGTAGACGAATGTAATCTTGTGTCCGTAGATTTTTCACGAGCCAATTTGAATAAATCAAATTTGAGAGGTTCTTTGTTGTCGGGTTGCAATCTGCAAGAAGCGCAGCTTAACGATGCAGATTTAAGCGAGTGCGATTTACGTAATGCCAGACTATATCGGGTGAGCGCAAAAAACACACTGATGATCAACGCCGATTTGAGCGGTGCTGAAATGACATCAATCAACCTGATGAATGCTGTTGTGCAGCGTTCGACGATTCAGGGAGCTAATTTAAGCGGTGCTAATTTGTATGCAGCAGATTTTGCGAGAGTGCTGGCTGACAATGCTACACAATTCGTGGATGCTAATATGAACAAGGTGCGCATGCATCCCAAGAGATTCAGGCAGTGACGGTTGACGAGCTGGTAGAGCAGGTACAGCAGGGCGAGACCATCATGAAAGTGGATTTTCGTGGCCAGGATTTGTCGGGGGCCAGGCTGTCCGGGGGCGTTTTCATCGGGGTGGATTTCCGGGGTTGCGCCCTTGATGGGGTTGATATGCGTGAATCGGTGTTCGACGGTTGCAGCTTCGATGGAGCCAGAATGGAAGGTGCGAATCTTCGTATGGCGACTCTGCACAAATGCTTTCTGAATTTAGTGGATTTATCCAATGCCAATCTGTTTTCAGCCAAGATAAACGAGTCTGATTTCACTGAGGCAAATTTCAGTTATGCAAATTTATGCACGACACCGTTTTGCCAGTGCAAACTGAATGGTGCGATATTTTCCGGAGCCAACCTGGATCGCACAGCATTTATCGATTCCGAAACACAGAATATCGATTTCTCAAACTGCGTGCTGAAACAAACGGTGCTGTACAAGGCTCAGCTCTCCACGGCAAAACTGGATAATGCCTCGTTCGAACTGACCGTATTTATCGAGGCAGACCTGCGAGGTATGAACCTGCAAGGTCAGTCATTACGTGTTTGCCAGTTTACCAATGCAGACTTATCCGGCTGTGACCTGAGTGGTGCTGATCTGACGCAGTGCAATTTCAGTGATGCGAATCTGGAAAATACCCGCTTGCAAGGCGTATTGGCGAACAATGCCCTGTTCCTGAATGCGAAACTCGCGGGGGCTGATTTTCAGCGCGGTCGTTTTTATCAGTCAATTTTTATGGGTGCAGATGCGAGTGGCGTCAATTTTAGCGGCTCCGAGATGCAGCAATGCATTTTTACCGATGCGAATTGTGAGCGAGCCGGTTTTTCCTCGTGTGATCTGACTTATGCGGACTTTTCACACGCAAACCTGACATCGGCTGACTTTTCCGGCGCATCATTATTCCGAACAAAATTGCATCAGATACAGGATCAGGATACTTTGTTTACAGATCGAAGTGCGGCGCTCGGAGACGATAAGGAATTAGCTGAAGCAGAAAACTTTCAACCTCGACACTAGAAGACCGATTCATTGACAGCGAGAAATTGCGATGCCACATACAGCCAGAAAATTAGAAACGGGTTCCGGAATCTATCACGCCACAGGTGTTGTGACCTCTGCGCTTGAAGGTGCCTGGATGGTCAGCATTGACGATACTGTGCTTGAGACCAGGCGGGCAGTGAGTTGCCTGGTTCAACCAGAGACGGGAGATCGTGTACTAGTCTCTATTTCCACCCTGAGTGGCGAGGCATTTATGATCGCCGTGCTTGAGCGGCCCGAGTCATCTGCCGTTGTGTTGCAGGTAGAGGGTGAGCTGAAACTGTCTGCGCCGAAAGGCCGCATCAGTTTGTCATCCTCTCACGGAATGAATTTCACAACACCTAAAGATCTCACCATGAAGACGGAGAGCATCGATATCAGCGCGAAGAAGGCAAATATATTTTTCGGCGGATTATCCTACCTGGGGCATAAAGTGTTGGTACAGCTTGAGAAAAGCCGGTTTGTGAGTGGTTTGCTGGAATCTATCGTCGATCATGTCTACCAGACAAACCGCACATCACACCGGGTAGTGGATGATATGGAGCAGGTACGCGCTGGCCAGATAGATTATCAGGCATCTAAAAACATGAACCTTCGCGGTAAGAACACGCTGCTGACGGCTGAAGAGCTTGTGAAACTGGACGGTGGCCAGATTCATCTGGGCTGATGGGGAAACACGATGTTTGCTAATTCACAAATGATGGGGATGGACATGGGGTTCCCCGACGTCTGTCTGACACCGACACCGGCAGGACCTGTTCCGATTCCGTACCCGAATATTGCTGCCGGTCCGATGGCTGTGCCACCCGTGCCAAATATCTTGTTTATGGGTACACCCGCGCACAACATGTCGACGGTTGTTCCTATGACAAACGGAGATAATGCCGGTGTAGCGACAGGCGTCGCATCTGGTATGGTGATGGGGCCGTCCCGGCACTTGACCGCTGCGTTCACCATGTTGGTTGGTGGTATGCCCGCAACACGGATGACCAGTATGGCGCTTCAGAACTCGACGAATTGCCCGGGTGCGCGTCTGGTACCTAGTCAGGTCAAAGTACTTATTCTGGCACCGTGAGTAGCCTGAAGCATGAAGGCGTTTGTGATGCTTTGGTGATTTTGGAGACTCCTGCCACCCGAAAATTAGCAACAAACTCGAGAATGATGTTTAGATATTTGTTGTAAGCCATAGAATAATCTGGTAAAAGACTTATGTACCCATTAAACTGTAACCAGAGATGGCTGTGCAAGCGGATAAAATATATACATGAAAACAATAACTAATACAGAAACAATCTATTGCTTGTACCTGACACAAACAGGTGGGGGGGCAGGGTAATGGCCCAGGCAAGAGTTGTTGAAGTCGATTATTACCAACTTGTCGATAATATGAAGCGGGCTTCTAATGCCAAGGGCCTCATAGAAACAACCGACAAGAAACGGTGGAAAGCCTACATCACTGAAAAAAACATTCAGGATATAAAGCTGGAAGCGTTTGGCAAGGTCAAGTTTATGGCAGGTAAGCCACGGCTTGCAGCGATAGAGACAGGTAGTAGCTGGGACGGTTGCTATGTGTATTCACACGAAGATGAGGCGGCCATGAAGTGGGAAGCCAGCGGATAGTTGAAGGCTTCAGGGTAACTTCAGAATAATATCCGCAGGCAGTTTGTTCGGGTTTTCTCCTATCGAAACACTGTTGGCCGTATATAACTCGATCCACCGGCCGAAATCACCATACACATCACGAGCAATACTACCGAGGGTGTCTCCAGCTCGAACCTGGTAGGTTCCCCCGGATTTCGGTGTCATCGCTTTCGACTTTTGGGGGCGTACCGATGCTTCGGCAAGACTTGCTTGCCCTCTAAGGCAGTTGTTGGTGTTACTGACTGCGCTTGCATATTCTGCTCCCAGTTCTGCCTGTTTCCAGTCGACTATATTTGTAATCCAGCCGATTACATAGCGACTTTCCATTAGCCCCATACCGTCCTTACGGCCTTCGCCCGCCAGCAAGCACATTTCCACAGCGGTACCCTCAGTGTGGTCGTAAGGCCCCCACAAGCCGGCAGATACGAAGGGGGTCGGGCCTCTGGTGTAGTCGCGTATACGGGTGATTTTGTTATTTTCGGGGAAGTCGAACTCCAGTATTTGCAGCTCGTCACCTTCATACACACGGAACGTGTGGCCACCACATTCGCCGGGTGCATCGTAATCATAAACAGTCAGTGACAGGTTGGCCGGTTTATTGGGCAAGTTGACTGCGCGGTTGCTGATGGCTGACGGTTTACTGCTGTTTTTTATGGTGGTGATAAGTGCCAATACTTCCTGTTCCTCACCATAAGGACCGGATATATAACGTTTGGTGTCAAGTATGATGTAGCGTCGTTTTTCGCTACTACCGTCGGAACTTTGCTCAACGGTTTCGAAGGGATCCAGGGGTTGATGTTTTTCCGGTGTGCTGGCGCAGGCGCTTACCAGCAAAAAGATAAAGAGTATACCCGTACGGGGATGCATCCTAGCTTGTACCACTGTAGAAATCTCCTGTCCGTGACAATGTGCGTAGGCTAGCCTTTCGCCGGTGTTCCGTCAATCGATGCAAGTGCATTCTGTGCAGGCACAAAAAAGCCCGGCATCGCCGGGCTTTTCAGTTTGCTGTTTTACTAAAACAGGGAAATTATTTTTGCACCAGAATATTGTCTCTGGTGTTAAAGGCATCACAACTCCCTGCCTTGTAAATGCCTTCAGAATAGGTCTTTCCATATGCACTACTCTTTTGTTGCGGCAATTCTGCAACCTTGCCAGCCATGAACGATGACATGGTCTGGCCGAAGCCGCTGCTCTGGCTACCGCTGTATATAACCTGCATAGGAACCGGATCGTTGATCACCTGATCGTAAGGCCCCCATAGCCGTGGTGCAGTATAGGGGCTGCCGCCGGTGAGTAAATCGAAGACGACTTTGCCCTGGGTATGGAAGCCCAGTGCGCTGAACCCCTTGCCTTCATAATAGCTAAAGGTTTGGCCGCCACAGTTGGCCGGGAAAGTCAGGTCATAGCGCTGGATAATCCGGTTTTCACTTTTGCTGGGGATGTGCAGGCCACGGCTGCTGATTGCCTGTTTGTTGCCGTGGTCACGTACTGCTTTTGCCACTCCAAGGATCGTTGCCGTCTCCCCATAAGGTGTTGATGTGTAGCGGTATCCCTCTGACATCACCGGTAAAAAATGGTTGGCGCTTTGTAATGTGCCACTATTTCCCGCAGCGAGAGCGGTAAGTGGCATAACCAGGCTGGCAGCAAGCGTCAGGCTGGCTGTCTTGAAAAACTTGATAGTATTGCGATGCATTGTGTTTTCCCCGTGCTTCATATGCCTTGTGTATCGGCAGCGGGGGGTGGGAGGTAAGTGCTTTAAGGGCAGAAACTGTGAAGTAGTTCACAAGTCCGGGAAAATGGGTAAAAGGTCAACTGAAGGGTTCTATTTGAGCCGTGTAGAGATATGCAGAGGGCAAGTAGCCGCGTGATCGTCACCCAGCTCCTCCCAGGCGTAATCCAGCGCGTTTTGTACCCGGGCAAAGAAATGTTCTTCACCTAAATTTTCTATGTCCCCGGTGCGCCTCAGAGTGTCCATGAACTGGCGTTTCATACGAGCGAATAACATTTCAATGCCGGACTCACGCAGGCGCTCCATCAGGTTAACTAACATTTCTTCACCAGTAGCATCGATCTGGTTGATCCCTTGTGCATCAATAATCACGAATTTCAGTTCTGGTTTGATCGCCACCTTTTCCAGAATCTGGTCTTCGAAATAGCCGGTGTTGGCAAAATACAGAGAACCATCGAAACGGATTATCGAGATATTGTTGCAAGTCGCCAGTTTATGAACATCGACATCACGCAGACTGCCATCTGTATAGCGGGATAGCACGGCAACTCTGGGTTGCATGGTGCGGTAAAGATACAGTCCCAGTGACAGGCCTACACCGATAAGAATACCTTTGTCCAGATGCGGGGCCAGTAACAACGTCAGCGCAAAGGTTACGATGGCGACAAAACCATCGTGGCGATGCGCTCGCCATGCATGTCGTATGGGTGCGATGCGCACCAGTCCGATGACGGCTACCATGATGACTGCGGCCAGCGTTGCCTGTGGCAGGTGGTACAGCAACGGTGTCAGCCACAACAGTGCTATAACGACAACAAGCCCGGTGACCACTGAGGAAAAACCGGTTACGGCACCGGCGCTGATGTTCACTGCTGAGCGGGAAAAAGATCCGGCGATAGCATAGCTCTGGAACAGGCTACCGAAGAAGTTGCCAAGACCCTGTCCAACCAGTTCCTGATTGGCATCGAGACGTTGTCGGGTGCGGGTGGCCATGTTCTTGGCAATGGCGATGGCTTCCATAAAACCGATCAGGGCGATGGTCAATGCCGCGCTTAACAACTGGATCAGTATATCCCAGTCGAATTGAGGAACTTTCAGTGCAGGCAGTCCACTGGGGACTTTTCCAACGACAGCCCCACCGGTTGCTACCAGCAGCTTGTTATCTTCAAGTATGTGTTGCAGTCGCCACACATTGTCAGGGGTCTCAACTCCGGCGGGCACCGTGCCACGCAGGTAAAGTTTTGCGGGCACATCATCGTCGGCGGGGGCGAGATAAAAATGAAGCGTGCGCAGTTCTTTGAGATCATCACGGAGTTGTTGCTGCTTCTGGAGCAAAATCGACGATGCCAGATCTTTTGTATGTAATGCCTGAAGCGTACGGGAATCATCATCGCCGAACTGGTCTCTGGCAGTGTTGTAGCTTTGCTCGATAGAAGACAGTTGTTTGTTTGAAGTCTCAATGTCTTTTCGCAAATGCAACTGGTCTTGCAGCAAGCGATATACCTCCGGGTCAGCGACCTGACTGGGCGTGAGTTGTTGCCGCTGCTCATAATCCCAGAACCAGGAAATCAGTGTGGTAACCACGACGGCTATCAATACGCCCGGCAAACGTGCATTAAGTCGACGCAAGCCGATCATGATCACAAAGGCGAGCGCAGCCATGGCTAAAGTCGGCAGATGTGTGTCGGTCAATCCGGCCAGAATGGTATTCCAGACAGTCTCATAGTGGTGAGCAGCCTTTTCCACGCTGACACCAAGAATCTTGCCCAGCTGTGAGGTGGCTATAATGATGGCGGCTGCGTTGGTAAAACCCAACACCACTGGATGGGAAAGGAAATTCACCAGTACGCCCAGACGTAGCACCCCCAGCGTTATCTGTATCAGTCCCACCATCATGGCGAGCAGAATTGCGTAGGCGACATAGCCTTCGCTGCCGGCGCTTGCCAGAGGTTCCAGTGCCGCAGCTGTCATTAGTGACACCACGGCAACGGGTCCTGTTGCCAGCTGGCGTGACGAGCCAAACAGGGCCGACACAATGGATGGCAGGAATGCGGCGTACAGGCCGTAGTACGGGGGAAGGCCGGCGAGCTGGGCGTAGGCCATGGACTGGGGAATCAGCACCAGAGCGACGGTCAGGCCGGCAAGCAGGTCTGCGCGCAAGGTTTTTGGGTTGCGTAATTCGCCAATCCACGAAACAAATGGCAGGAATCGTTGCCAGTAAGGCAGTTTCTGGCTCTGTTCGATGCTCACTGTCCGACTCTCAGCCTTGTTGCTTATAATTACTGGAGAGTAAACAGCCTGTTACTTTAAGTCTACCCCTGTGGAAGAGATAGACGGGTCGTCTGGTTCCGGGAGATCAGGCGCAAGCATTTCCGGTGGCAGGTCGCTGATCTGAATTTTTCCGAACCCTCCGTTGATACACTTGCTGTACGCCATTCCACTGACTTTCATAGCGTGGAGTTCTTGGTTCATGCGAAAGCCGCTGACAAAATTGATGACATTCAGGGTTATTTTGTTGATATAGCCCGGCCCGCCGTATTGATCGATTTGCGCTGAAGGATCTGTGCCGCGTTTGAGTTTGTTAAAGCTCGTTGTGGCGAATGTGCGGACAGGCGCACATGCTTCGTGGGCTACTTTTACATTTGTACCGACGCCACGCACCCTGGCACCTGTTTGACCCGCAGAGCAAGGGCTTTGCATATAGCTCACGTTACCCTTTGCGTCCGTACAGCGGTAAGCTCGTGCATCGCTCGGTGAGCTGAACAAGGTCAGCACCATTAGCAAAAAAAATGCTGCGAGATTGAAACTGTAACTTTCAGTCCATTCGGCCGGACGTGAAACCCTTTTAGGATACATTGTGATTGGACCTGAACGCCTGTGCCTGGATTCCTGCACAGAATCAGGAATCTCCGATTATGCCTTCGGCAATCAGGTAAAGAACTTTACGGTGTTAAATCCGGATATAAGACCAGCCATGGGTAAGGCGCTCGATCAGATGGTCGGCAGCCGGCTCATGAGCATCTATGCCTTCAATAACCGATGCATCAAGACCGCGCTCACGCAGTTTTTCCAGACCACGGCTACAGGCAATAAAACGAACATTGTCATATTGGGAAATGATTTGCTTGATGTGCTCGATGTGCTGTGATGACGCCGTGCGCATAAAGTCCAGGCCACCGGCATTGGCGACTACCTCAATTTGTACACCGGTGTTTTCATACTTGTGAAGTATCTGGCTTGTCCGTGCAAGCACCAGATTGAAGCGCGCTTCATCTGAATCACTGATATGCAGGATGACGTGTGGTGTTTCACCATATAGTGTATCCATCGCAACAAGTGTTGAGGCTCCATCTTTCAGCGAGTAGCTGATCCAGCCGGCACTGAAAGCAAGCAGGACAATCAGCAACGATGCTGCAAGGCCAAATGGCGATGCCTGCCGCAAGCGATGCTGTAATCCCGGCACTGTGCGTGTCGGTGCAGTCTCGCCTTCAAAGGAACATTTTATCCATTCTTTAGTAAGCTGAAGTTCGCAGGCGCGGTCGCGAATGCTCTCGTCACTTTCCAGCTTTACCAGCAAGCGACTTTTTTCCTGCGGACCCAGTTCATCGTCCACGTAGGCATGCAGAATACGTTCGATTCGAAAATCCGTTTCTTTCACTTTACTCTCCGAAGATAATCGACGGAAACAGGTCGCGGTGTGCGGAAATGAGCGAGCACTTTTTGCAGGAATCGTCTGGAAGTGTACAGACGGCTCATCACAGTTCCAATGGGGATGTCCAGAATATCAGCAACTTCTGCATAGCTGAACCCTGCCAGGTCAATCAGCGTAATCGTCTGCCGTTGTCCCGTAGGCAGACGCAGGATTGCACGCCGTACATGATCAACGATCTCCTGCTTGCTGCTTCCGGTTTCTGCATCGAGATCACAGCAAAGGTCAGTATCATCAATGTCTATGGTGGGGCGTACCCGACGCAAATGCTGTTTCCAGCAATTACTGAGAATGGTGTACATCCATGCGTTGAGGCGTTCCTGTTCACGTAGCTGGTGTACGCGCTGCAGGGCGGTCATCAGGGTTTCCTGCACCAGGTCGTCGGCTACAGCTGGCTGACCGCACCAGGAGAGCGCCACGCCATAAAGCCGGTCGCGATTATCCGCAATCTTGCGGCGCAGGCAGTGTGTATCGAGTAAGCGGTTAATAATTCCCATAAAAGTTTGATGCAACAGCAGGCTGTTTTATTCGCTATTCAGATAAATGAATAAAATGGGCTGCTGATCTCTCTACTTAGTTCCGGACGCCGAAGGAAAAACTCAAAGATGTACCGGTGTCCTTAATCGCTGAAGCATGAAAGCATAGGGTAAACCCTATGCAGAAAGGGACTAAGATATGAAACTGAAAAAAATAGCGAAGACAATAGCGATAGTGCTCGGAGGCCTGACATTATCTAGCGTAGTTGATGCGAAAAGTGTTGTGGATGCCGATATGTCACGCATCGTTGGCAACAGCGGAAGCGGCCATAACGTTCTGGACCAGTGCGGAGCTGGCGTGGAAAACTGGAACGGGGCAACTGCGAGCATCGAAATCGAGCAAAAGAAAGGTCGTGGTGAAGTCGAGATTGAGGTTAAAGGAGCAAAACCGAATACAGTCTATACCGTCTGGCTTAGAGTGAAAGGTAAGGATGCCAGTGGGGCGAACTTTGGAGGCAGTGCGCTTACCGGTGGTGGTGCCACGCCGCTGGCTCCTGGCTCTGCGTTGGATGCCATCATTCATTACAGCCCGTTTGCGGCTGCGCCGGGTAATCTGGGTACAACGAATCCGACCAATGGATTTACAACGGATGCAAACGGTAACGCAGAATTTGAGATTTATCTCGATTTCCCGGTCATTCGTGGTGCTTACCCGTTCAACCTGGCGACTGCTCCAACCCCTGTGGGCCCTGGTGTCCCTGTGGCAATCGTCAATCCGACTGAAGCTGGTGTCAATGCACCATTCCTGATACGGATCGTATCCCACTGTCAGGACGGTCTGGCGCATGGTTTGTCACCTGCAAACCGCGAGGCATGGTTCCAGTACCCGTAATATGAAGTCGTTGTTCCGGGGCGCTGTACTTGTTGCGCCCCGGAAGTTCTGGCCCGTAGTACGCACTAGTCCCCGACCCGCTCATTAATCACAACCTTAATCGCATTCTCCGTCTTGTGAGTCAGAACCGGACTCTGCATACCTTGCAGATCCCCCGGCGAAGGCATTGCCTGACCGGTTTTGGAAATTCTGGCACCAACACTTACTTGCGGAAAGCGTGACAGCACCATGGCGGGCGACATGGCCATGGAATCATCCAGTGTGACAGTGATTGGCAGGTCACGAACCTGCTTGCGCACAATGGCCAGCGGCATGCGAGGGCCACTGACTGCACGGGCAAAGATAAACACCGTGTCGTCCGGTGCTGCGCTGTTCAGTAAAGCCGGGTCGAGCGATACGCTAACCTGAATAGAGGCTTTATTTTCGCCAGAGGCTTTCGCTGTTTCCGCTTCGGCAGGCAGGCTTTCCCCAAGCCTGGCGCGGGCCAACTGAATTTGTTGTTGCAGTATCAAGCTGTTTTCGCTGCCCGGTTGAACCTGCGGGGCAACACGCTGCCAGCTGTTCACCGCGTTGCGGTACTCGCCACGTTGATAGAACCAGTGCCCGATCAGCCACAGACCCTTTGCGTTGTCCGGCTGCAGGGTCAGCGCCTGTTTCAACATCTTGCCGGCTTCTTCCACGAAGCTGCCTCCGCTGGCGGCAATCAGGGTGTCGGCATAGTCGATCAGCAATTCGGGTGAGTTCCCACCATACTTGCGGGCCTGCTCGTAGGCGGCAACAGCTTCATCATATCGACGTAACGAAGTATAGCTGCGTGCCAGAAGCATCCAGCCATCCGGGTGGTCTGGTTCTTCGTTCAGGCGTTGTGAGAGTTTCTCAAGCATAAGCGCGACTTCGTGGTCTGATACGCCAGCGTTGTTTTGTGCTTGCGGCGGGTTGGCTGATTGTTCACCGGCCCCCAGCTGTTGATAGAGCATGATGGCAAGCAAAGGTACAGCAGGTAGCACCACGGCCAGTATCCAGCGGCCGTCGCGTGAGCTGGTGGCATGCTTGTTTTTGTCCTGGCTTACGTTGTCGAGTAGTTCGCGCTCGAGGTCGTGCCGTGCCGTGGTATAAGCATCGGCATCCAGCTTTCCAGCTTCCATGTCTGCCTTCAGTTCGGTAAGTTGCTCACGAACGACAGCAGTGTTGAGTTGATCCCTGTCGATGTCGCTGGAATCGCGTTTTCGTAACAGCGGAAGGGCGATGAATGCGAGTGCAAGTATGGCCATAGTGCCGGCCAGCAGCCAGAAAGTGCTCATGCGGGTTTATCTCCGTCGCGATCATCATCGCCGAGAAGTTGTTTCAATTTTTTCTGCTCTTGCTCGGAAAAGCTCGGTTCAGGTTGCTGTCGACGCTTGCGAACTGTGAATACCAGTGCCACCAGACCAACAAGAAGCAGTGCGAACGGCCCGTACCAGAGAATCCATGTTTTGCGTTTGACTGGCGGGTTATAGAGCACAAAATCACCATAGCGCATTACTAAAAAGTCGGTGATTTCCTGATTGCTTTGTCCCGATTCCATTAACTCAAAGACTTCCCGGCGCAGGTCGTGAGCCAGATCGGCATCTGAGTCAGCCAGCGACTGGTTCTGGCAAACCAGGCAGCGCAGTTCGACGATGAGTAGTTTGAACCGCTGCTCATCGACTTTACCGGTGAAGTCAAAAGCCTCCAGCCCGGCAGCCTGAATCGGAGATGTCCAGGTCATTGCAAGCGCCATGATTACAGTAAATATGGCGGGCAGTTGACGGAGCAGGGTGGGTTGTCTGGAAAAAAATTGGCAGAGGTTCATCCATCAGTCTCGCGCAGTTGTTTAATCAGTGGCAGGATCTCACGCTCTATAGCATCCACCGTCAAAGGTCCAATATGCTTGTGGCGTATCACCCCTTTTTTGTCAATCACAAAGGTTTCAGGCGTGCCATATACGCCCCAGTCGATACCCACTCGACCTTCGGCATCAAAGGCATTGGCCAGATAAGGGTCGCCGAAACGTTGTAGCCACTGTTTGGCAGCAGGACGTTTGTCCTTATAGTTAAGTCCATAAATCGGTACACCTCGCTGTTGCAACTGCATTAATAACGGATGTTCCTGGCGACAGGCAACGCACCAGGTCGCCCAGACATTAAACAGCGACACTTTACCTTTTAAATTATCGTTACTAAGGGATTGATCCGGCAGTTCCAGCATGGGCAAGTTGAAAGCGGGGGCAGGTTTGTCGATCAACGGCGAGGGGATTCTCTTGGGGTCAATCCCAAGACCTTTGTACAGCAGCGCGCCGAGCGCGAGGAACACCAATAGCGGCATCAGATAGCGGGCAAATGCAGGCATCAAGCTTGCCCTGCTGCAGTCAGTGCATCGGGCGGCGTTTCACCGCGTAACCTGGCCACCACCCGCATACGATAACGCGGGTCTGAAGCGGCCAGCAGGCCACCGAAGCCCATTAGCAAGCCGCCAAGCCAGATCCAGCGCACCATAGGTTTGTAGTACAGGCGCAGTGCCCAGTCTCCACCACCGAGTGATTCACCGAGCGATACATAGATGTCGCGGAACAGTCCGGCATCTATTCCCGCTTCGGTCATCGGTTTGGTTTGCACGCGATAGGTGCGCTTTTCGGGATGTAGTACGGCGATTTCTTTTCCATTGCGGCTGACATGCACCGTACCACGCTGTGCCTGATAGTTAGGCCCTTCGTGAATAGCCGTGCCGTCGAAACGGAACAGATAATTGTTGAGCATGATTTCCTGCCCGGGACTCATCCGCACGTCTTTTTCGATGTCGAACTGGGTTACAAACGTCACGCCGACAACAAACACGGCGATGCCGATATGTGCAACCCACATCCCGTAGTAGGAGCGTCCACCTCGGCTTGTGAAGTCTGACAACAGCGTACTGAATCCACCGCGGTGATGCAGTCGCAGGCGCAGGCTCGTGAGCAGCGTTGTTAATAACCACACGGACAAGGCAACGGCCAGACCGGCTGACCATGAATCGCGCACGAAGGGCAGAGCAACGATGATACCGGCAGCTACACTAATGAATAAAGCCACACGTAACTGTTTCAGGAAGGCATCAGGATCCTGGTGTTTCCATCGCGTCAACGGACCGGCCCCCATCAGCAGGATCATTACCGGTGTAAAGATCACGAACATGCGATTGAACCAGGGGAAGCCGACAGAGATTTTCCCCCACCCCATGGCATCGTAAAGTAAGGGTGCCAGTGTACCGAGCAGCACCAGTGCAGTGATGATGATCAGTAGTAAATTGTTGCCCAGCAAGAACGTTTCCCGCGACAACATATCGAAACCGCCGCCACGCGTGATGCTCGGTGCGCGGAAAGCGTAGAGTAATAACGAGCCACCGATGACAATCATCAGGAACATGAGAATGAACATGCCTCGCGCCGGGTCAGAGGCGAAAGCGTGTACGGATGTCAGTACTCCTGAACGCACGAGGAAGGTGCCCAGCAAGCTCAACGAAAACGCCAGTAATGCCAACAGTACGGTCCAGCGCTTGAAGGCGCCGCGTTTTTCTGTAACGGCCAGCGAGTGTACCAGCGCGGTTCCGGCGAGCCATGGCATGAACGAGGCATTCTCGACCGGATCCCAGAACCACCAGCCCCCCCAGCCAAGTTCGTAATAGGCCCACCAACTGCCTAATACAATGCCGACGGTGAGAAACGTCCAGGCGATCAGAGTCCAGGGCCGCGACCAGCGCGCCCAGGTATTATCCAGCTTACCGCCGATCAGCGCGGCGATGGCAAAGCTGAAGGCGACCGACAAACCGACATATCCCATGTACAACATGGGTGGGTGTATCGCCAGACCAAAGTCTTGTAGTAAGGGATTCAGTTCACCGCCTTGCAGGGCTGCGGGAAACAACCGGGCGAACGGGTTGGAGGTGAACAACAGAAAGGACAGGAAGCCGATACTGATCATGCCCATTACTGACAGCACGCGGGCTACCGTTTCTTCCGGCAGGGTGCGGGAAAACGCTGCGACTGCGATAGTCCAGCCGGACAGTATGAAACCCCATAACAGCAGGGAGCCTTCGTGTGCGCCCCACACGGCGGAAACTTTATAAACGATTGGCAACTCGGTATTGCCGTGTTGCGCGACATACAACACCGAGAAATCATCCGTTAAAAATGCATACACCAACGCGGCAAACGAAATGGCAAGAAAGACGAACTGTCCATAGGCCGCTGGACGTGCAACTGCCACCCAGGAGGGTGTGCGGTTAAGGCTGCCAATTAGTGGAATAGTGGCCTGTATAATGGCAAGGCATAATCCAAGGATAAGGGCGAAGTGTCCAAGTTCCGGGATCATGGCGTGTAACCTTCTGCCGCTTTAATCTGCTTCGATTTTTCGAGTGCCGCTGCAACTTCGGGAGGCATATAGTTTTCATCGTGCTTGGCGAGCACTTCATCGGCGATGAACACACCGTCCGTGTTCAGTTTTCCGTGGGATACGATGCCTTGTCCTTCACGGAACAGGTCGGGCAGGATGCCGGTGTATTCAATAGTTACGGTTTTTATATTGTCGGTGACATCGAAGCGGGTTGTCAGTCCATTGGGAAGTCGTTTGACACTGCCGGTGGTTACCATTCCGCCAAGGCGAAACGGATGATCGGTCGGCGCTTCACCTGCGACTACTTCGCTGGGTGCGTAGAAGAACATCAGATTCTGGTTGAATGCATTGAGCGCGAAACCCACGGCAACGGCAACGCCGGTTACCATCAAACCGATCAGGATGAGTCGTTTGCGGCGTGCGGGATTCATCGTTTCATCCTCCGTGCACGCTGATCACGGCGTGCAAGTTCAGTGAGTAGTTTACGGCGTGCCAGTATCGGTGAAACCAGATTCATTACCAGTACGACCAGTGCAATTCCGTAAGAGCTCCAGACGTAACTCGCATAGCCACCCATGTGAAAAAATTCACTCATTTTTAGCCACCAGTTCGTGTACCCATGCGGTATTACGCTCACGCTGTATGAGCTCAACGCGTGCACGCAGCAATACCACTACGGCATAGAATAATTTGAAAGCCACTGCCATCAACAGCAGTGGAATCAGCATGCGAATGTCTATCGACGGAGCATCGAACTTAGTCACAGTAGGGCCCTGATGGAGTGTGTTCCACCACTCTACTGAATAGTGAATGATTGGAATATTAACCACGCCGACCAGTGCAAGAATTGATGTGGCTCGTGCTGCGGTGCGCCGGTCATCAACCGCGTTATAGAGTGCAATAATGCCGAGGTAAAGAAACAGCAGGATCAGTTCAGAAGTCAGACGTGCATCCCACACCCACCACGCGCCCCACATGGGCTTGCCCCAGATTGATCCTGTAACCAGAGCCAGGAAGGTAAACGAGGCGCCGATATGCGCACTGCTGATGGCCATGATTTCAGCCAGCTTGATGTGCCACACCAAACCGACAACTCCGGCGCCGGCCATAACCATATAGATGAACATGGACATCCACGCCGCAGGGACATGCACAAACATAATGCGGTAGCTGTCGCCTTGCTGGTAGTCGATGGGCGCGACGAATAAACCCTGATAGAGACCTGCGAGCATAAAGCCGAGGCAGGCAATACTTAACCAGGGAACCCACTTTCCGCTGATCCGGTAGAAGTGTTTGGGTGAAGCCATTTTATGAAAGAAAAGTAACATGCTTAACTCATACTGATTCGCAGTGATGCCGCCGTGGCAGCGGGTGACAAGCTGATGGCAAATACCAGCAAAGCAGCGAGGAGCGAAAGGTTAGCCGTAACCGGCAAACCGGCATCGCTATTGCTTACAGCGCTGGAAGCAAAGATCAACACTGGTACATATAGCGGCAGCACCAGCAATGACAGGATAGTGCCGCCCCGACGCAAACCTACCGTCAGTGCTACGCCGATCGCACCAATCAGGCTTAGTACCGGAGTGCCGAGTGCGAGCGTGATGAGCAGCGTCAGCATGGCGTCGTTGGACAGATTGAGCAACACGCTGAGCAGAGGCGCAACAATCAGTAGCGGCAACCCGGTAACCAGCCAGTGCGCCAACACCTTGGCAATCATCAGAACGGACAAGGGGTGAGGGCTAAGTACCAATTGTTCCAGCGAGCCATCATCGAAGTCCGAGCGGAATACAGTTTCCAGCGACAACAGGGAAGCCAGCAGTGCTGCAACCCAGATAATTCCAGGCCCAATGTCGCGCAACATGGCCGGATCGGCACCCACCCCAAGCGGGAACAGCGCAGTAACCAGCACGAAGAACAACAACGGGTTTATGATTTCGGAACGCTGCCGGTATGCCAGCGTCAGATCGCGGCGCAACAGAATGGCAAAGGCCTGTGGGAGTGTGGCGGTTTTCATTCGGAAAGATTGATGTGCGTGATGTCGGAACTGTCCAGCTTCACCGCATGGTGAGAAGTGACTGCAAGCATACCACCACTGGCAAGATGTTTATTGATCATGTTCTCAATCAGTGCAATGCCGTGAGTATCGAGTGAAGTAAAAGGTTCATCGAGTATCCACAGTTGTGACCGGGTAACCAGTAGCCGTGCCAGCGCCAGCCGACGTTTCTGCCCGGCAGACAGATTGATAGCTGAGACATCGTCAAAGCCGCCAAGTTCGATGGCATCCAGCACTTCGGCAATGTCCAGATCTGACGGGGTGCCAAGACTGCGGGCAAACGTCAGGTTTTCCTCCGCCGTGAGTTCCAGTTTGATGCCATCCTTGTGCCCGACCCAGGCGGTAACAGCGTTAAAGCCTGTTGCCAGCCGGTAGATATCCCCTTCGTTCCAGTGGATATGTCCTTCGTCCGGTTGGCGGATCCCGCAGAGAATGCGCAACAGTGAGGTCTTCCCGCTGCCGTTTCTGCCTTCGACGAGCACGGCCTGACCGGCTTCCAGTGTGAAAGACAGGGCATCGAACAGGGTGCGGTCGTCGCGGATACAGGTAAGATCGCGCGCTTCCAGAGTGGCGGCCGGGTAGGAGTGGGTCATGCGCCTCGTTATTGCAAACGTGCGCGTTTAAACCGCGCTTTGAACCGTTGCAGTAAAGTCACGGGTTTTGTCTCGGCATTTTCCGGTTGGCCAGCATGCTCCACGGCTCCGCTGCTGGAGAATGATAATTTCATACGGCTCCAGTTGATCAGCTGATTGCCGACCGCGACGGTTGCGAGACCCAGTGGATCAGCACCCAGCGTGCCCACCAGACTCTTGAGGTAGCTGCGGCTTTGAACCTGCTTCAGGCGCTCAGTAGCCCGTTGATAGCGGCCGGAAATATCGAGACGAATGGCTTCGTCGGAATAGTCGGCGTCATCAAGGAATTGCTTCAGATTAATTACGTTGCGCTGCCAAAGCGCAATGTCACGGTACTGTTTCACTTCAAGCCTTTGCTTGTACCAGCGCGACTTGAGCAAACTCGCACGCGTGAACATGGCGCGAAATTTCGGGTGGTGCGCATCCATGCCTTCGTGTTCGCCGCTTGCCATGATGTTGATCAGGGCATGCAGTGGCGGGCAGGCATCTTCGATACTGCCATCATCGATAAAACGTTGTGCTTCGCGTTGCTGGGCCTCCACGATGTTATTTATGCCGTCGGCAAAAACATCAACAGACTGGGTTTCGGGTTTGAGAATTTCTTCGGTAAACACCGCGCAGGGGTTATCGAAAATCTTGCCGAAAAAGCCGTGTACAAAACGATTGGTGATGCGGTAGCCGAGTCGGCTGGCCAGCGTTTGCTTGCCGTTGTGTTCGAAGTCTTCGAGCTTTTCCAGATAGCCATTTTCAATCAGCCAGGCCGGGTCGCGCTGCTGTGGTTCGAGACGCGCCCAGATTTCCGGTACCAGCAGGCTGATATCGTGATCGACGCGTACTTCAGGCCCGACGTGGCCGGCAGAGCTGGAGAATCCGGCATAGCCGGTGAGCATGAAAGATACCAGCGCGTTGTTCAGGTCGGCAATGGTGCGTAGCGCGTTGAATGGACCTTTGGTCAGCGCACCTTCACTACCGGCGCCGGTGGTGGAGGGCGACTTGCCGGTCAGGCTGCACAGGAAATCCATGAACAGCTCCGGCAGCTCCTGATAGTGAATCGGGTTATACACTGCCAGCGGGCGGATGCCGGGTTCCGGTGGGTTGTTGCGTCGGCCGGCCAGCACAGCATCGACTGGATGGCACACCGGCTGTTGCATCGGCAGCTTCCGGTGCAGGCGGGTGCTCATTTCGGCCACGTATTTGCGCACCGGGTTCATGATGTCGAGACGAGTTTGCAGGTAGCGTGGATTTTTCGACGGCGCACCATCGACTATGCGCGGATGTGCGGATGACACCATGTAAGTGCTGTTCGAATCGCAGGCGGTTTTCAGTGCATCCTGCATCGGGCGGGTGAATTTATAAAACGTATGCACATCTTCAACAAGTTCGGTGAGGTCATCGTGGGTCAGTGCTTCATAGTTGGCGAAGAAGGTGTCTGGCCCCGACATGTCCAGCTCTGTTTGCTTGTCGAAGCCCGGAATGATGGCATCGTCGGGGCGCTGGAACAGTCGGTATTCGCAGTTGTGGGTCAGTTTTACACTGTGTTCACCACTGCGTGCGGGCGCACAGTCAGCGATGCAGGAGGATGGCACGACGACCGAAGCGGTAATGTCGTCTTCCATCTGGATTTTTTCCGTGGCGATATAGTCCTGACGCAGCTTGAACGTCCGCCATTTGCTGTCGCGGTCAAAACCAACACGCAGGTAGGAGGCAACAATATGCCGGTCATCGAGTTTCAGTTCGTGCGCCGGTGCACCATCCACCTTGTCTACCGATAGATGATCTCGCCAGCTGTTACCCCATTCAGGGCGATAGAAGCGCTTGATGATAAAAACCAGCGCCAGAATGCGTGGTGAAATAGAATCCAGCCACTGATTGAACTCATCGGTATAAGTCGATGACGGTGTCAGTAATTTAATCACCGAGCCAAGGCTGCGTTCCGGGCTGAGTGGTTGACGCGTTGGATCACGGTCTTCGTCATCGAAGCCGGGTTTGAAACGCGTGGCGTAATCCATATCAAAGATCAGCTGTACCTGATCGAGATCTTTGTGCAGGTCATCGACAAACAGGGAGCGGTAGATCACGGCGTCGTTGAGTGATTTAGAAATTTCCGATTTGCCGCCGCCGGACACGGTCGAAGGCTTATGGCAGAAGGTACCTTCCGGATTGGTGCCGACCAGACGCCACGAAGGCGCACCCGGGTGTTTCTCCATTTCGACTTTGTAACCGTTAGGTTGCATATAGACCTTTTCCGGTTGCAGGCGGATGGTCTGTAGTTCGCCGTTCTTGTCCCAGGTGATGGTCTGGGCGTTCAGATCCATACGGACCTTCTGCGGCACGTAGACAATCTCCGGGTAACGTTTGTCGGTGGCATAGCCTTCCGGTTTGACATCCAGCAGTTCGCCGTAGCGTTCGACAACTTCCTCGAAGGAATAACCGGGTTTGTGCGTGCGGCTGTCAACGCCGTATTCTTCACCGTGATTCCGGCGCGGGAAGGCCAGAGCACCGCCGGCGTGTTCCTCTTCGGCGAGGCCGTACAGATTGGCGGCAAAACTGATCTGCGTTTTAACCTCTTTCTTGCAGTAGCCAAAGTAATTGTCGGCCAGTAGCGTAACGATAACGCCGGACTCGTCACGTGCGGTAATCTTGAAAGCCTGCCCGTTGTTATAGGCTTCGTTTTCTTCTTTCCAGCACATGCCGTCGGTACGTTGTTGTTCGCTGGCGTCGTTCCAGTGTGGCAGTCCCAGGTCTTTCTTGGGCAGGCCAACCAGTTGCGGTGCAAGGATCACGCAACCGGTATGTCCGGTCCAGTGGTCGATATCCAGTGCAGCGTCGAATTCGGCGAGGTAGGGATTGCCGCCATTGCCGAATATGCTTTCTACAAAGTCCAGATTACTGACCAGGTTGCCGGGCGCGAAGAAATGAATCTCCATCGACTTGGCTTCTTCCTTGGCAGGGATGGCCGGGCAGACCACAGGGCGCAGCAACAGCGACACAAACATGTGTGCCGGCTCCGGCAGGCTGGAGGTAAACGGAATGGTAAGCAGGTCTTTGGGCGGGTTAAGCGCGTGTTCGAGCATGCGCGCAAAAGTTATTTTCGGTACGGCCTTCTTGTCACCGGGGATTGGTAGACCGCCTTCGGCTATATGGAACGAACCTTCTGTGGTGCGACGATCACTGGCCGGGTTGTGCAGTACGCCGTTGCTGACCCGGTAGCTTGAAATGATATCGGAGCGGAACACGTCTTCGCCCATTGGCAGGGACAGTTCGCGCGCGACTCCGTGGCGATCCAGTATAAATGACTGGGTCGGCAGCGATGGTGTTTTATTCAGCGACAGATCGCCAAGGTAACGGTTAAGAAAATCCTGAATACGCTGATCAACCCAGCAATGGTAGTCCGCCAGCAGACGATTTTTTTCGCGATAGCTGCGCAGCAGGTCGCCGGAAATGTCGAGGAAGCGGGTAGAGTCTTCCGGGATGCAGGTCGGTTGGCCGGAGGAGGCCAGCTTCAGGTTGATGTAGAGTTGCAGCTCTTCGCGTTCTTCATCCGGGCTCTCTACTTCCTTGTTCAGACCTAGCGCATGCGCAAAATCCATCAAGCTCTCCTCAAAGGCTGTTATTTTTTATACACCCGCCGGATAGTTGCTCCGTGTGCGGCGGGGGTATCTTAGCGAATCCGTCGTGTGAAGTCAGAGGGGTTAGTGAATTATATTTATATTTTACATCAAAAATATATCGTAATTATTTATTATATATAATAATAAACTGAGTATATTATGCATTAAATCGGCGGCGTATCCCACGTGCTGTTCTGAGTAGCATGCCGGTTCCCGGGAACCGGTTTCCAAGCCGCAGTAACAGGTAGGGAATGTCGATAGCTTTCCGGTATTTGCAGGCTTTGTCCAGCGTGTCTCGCGTTGCGGCGGTTTCGTTTTCCAGCAGTTGCAGCAACGCCAGTGCCAGCAACCGTTCCCGGTAGACGTGGTCAACTCGAGACCTGTTCAATAGGTAGAACGCAGCATCTGCCAGATACAGACGTTCCAGCATGTCGATGCGGAATTCCAGTTGTCGCAGGCGGCTGGTGCGAGTCAGGCGTACTTCATCGTCGTGACTGCGATTATAAGTCGTGTCAAAGTCAATGAAGGCGATGTGTCGACCTTTTGAAAGGCGGGCAAAGAAATCCCAGTCTCCGCAGATGGGATCGTGTTCAATAAAACGGATATTGTCCGGGATCGAGGAGCGGCGGATCAATGCGCTGCTGGGGAGCACAAAATACTCCGTCAGCGATGCGGCGTGAATATCACCAAAATATATCGGCGTCTGCGAAGGGATGCTGTCGGGATAGATCCCGTTCAGGTCGGCCAGTGAACGGCGCTCGGGATATATAGTATTCCAGTCGCGATTTTCTCCATGCCAGTGTTTCAGGCCGTTCGGACGGATATCGTCCGCATTGCGATACAGGGAAAAATTCGAGTAGACATAAGCGATTCCCGGGTGCTGATCGAGCAGTTCGACCTGTAGTGCAAGTTTGTCGTTGTGCCACAGGTCATCGTTATCGAGCGTGGCAATGTACTCTCCTGTCGCCATTTCCAGTGCGCGGTTGCGCGCCTTGTTCACGCCACCATTTTTCTGTCGAATGCTGGTGATGCGGTCACCGTAACGCGCCAGCACAGAAGGCGTGTCATCGGTTGACCCGTCGTCAATCACGATAATTTCGAGGTTTTGGTACGATTGAGCGAGGACGCTATCGATGCTCTCGCTGACGAGTTGTGCACGGTTGTAGGTCGGGATGATGACGCTGACTTTCATTCACGATTCTGGCGGGTAGTGGGGGAGGCGGATGGTGAGTTTAGCATTCGGCCTGACCGACTTGCAGCGGCTCCTTTTGTGCAGACGAATATTTTTCAGGCAGAACGGGTACATTTCGTAAAAAGCTTCTGATACAATAGGCAGGATGTCTTCCGGGGCTGGCGGTAAATTGGCGGTTTCCGGGTTTTGCGGTGGGCCATTGGCCCATTTTTTGTTTGTGGTGAAAATGTATGCCGCGTGAATCAGCGGAACTCCGCGCGCTCCTGGAGCCGGCGGTGACAGCACTGGGGTTTGAATTGGTCGGGGTGGAGTTTATCCGCGCCAAGCAAGGCGTGCTGCGGGTGTACATTGATCGTGAGCAGGGCATTTCGGTGGAAGATTGCAGGAAGGTTAGCCACCAGGTAAGCGGAATTCTGGATGTTGAAGATCCGATTCGCGGGCAGTACGCGCTGGAAGTGTCGTCGCCCGGGCTGGATCGACCGCTGTACCAGGCGATTGATTTTGAGCGTTTCGCCGGCCATGAGATCAGCGTGCAATTGACTGCTGCGGTGAATGGTCGGCGTAAGTTTCAGGGTACCCTGATAGGCCTGAGAGACGATCAGGTGGTGGTACAGATGGGTGAGGAAGAACTGGTTATGGCACTGGATGAAATAGACCGGGCGCGACTGGTTCCCGATTTTGATTCGCATCGTGTGGAGGGTGCGTAAATGAGTAAAGAGATTCTTTTGGTCGTAGATGCCGTCTCGAATGAGAAGGGCGTCAGCAAGGATATTATCTTCGGCGCGATCGAGGCCGCACTGGCGTCGGCGACCAAAAAGTGCCACGAGGAAGATATCGAGGCGCGTGTCGAGATAGATCGTGAAACGGGAGAGCACAAAACTTTCCGGCGCTGGGAAGTGGTCGAAGAGCACGCTGATTCCGATGAGGAAGAAGGTAATGATGAAGAGGAAGGTGGTTTCCGCCATCCCAGTCGCCAGATTCTGCTGGAAGACGCACGCAAACAGAATGCCGATATCCAGGTTGGCGAATTTATTGAAGAAGAAATTGAGTCACTGGAATTTGGCCGCATTGGCGCGCAGACGGCCAAGCAGGTCATTGTGCAAAAAGTCCGCGAAGCGGAACGTGCGCAGGTTGTCGATGCCTACGCCGATCGTATTGGCGAGCTGGTAACCGGTATCGTCAAGCGTGTCGAACGTGGCAACGTCTATCTGGACCTTGGCGGTAATGCCGAGGCTATTATTTACCGCGAGGAAATGATCCCGCGCGAGGCTGTGCGTCCTGGCGATCGTCTGCGCGGATACCTCAAGGATGTACGCAGTGAGCCGCGTGGTCCGCAACTGTTTGTCAGTCGTGTTGTACCGGAATTCCTGGTGGAACTGTTCAAGCTGGAAGTCCCCGAAGTGGGCCAGGAGCTGATTGAGATTCTCGGTGCTGCACGTGATCCGGGCCTGCGCGCCAAGATTGCCGTGAAATCCAATGACCCGCGCATTGACCCGGTCGGTGCCTGTGTCGGCATGCGTGGTTCGCGCGTGCAGACCGTATCCACCGAACTGGCGGGGGAGCGCGTTGACATCATCCTCTGGGATGAGACGCCGGCGCAGTTTGTTATCAACGCCATGTCACCCGCCGAAGTGGCGTCGATTGTGGTTGATGAAGACAAGCACAGCATGGATGTTGCCGTAGCCAACGAGCAGCTCTCTCAGGCAATCGGCCGCGGCGGCCAGAATGTGCGTCTGGCCAGTCAGCTGACCGAGTGGGAGCTGAACGTGATGGACGAGGAGCAGGCAGCAGAAAAATCCGAGACAGAAACGCAAGAACTGACGAAGCTGTTTATGGACGATCTTGATGTGGATGAAGAAGTCGCCGTGATTCTGGTGCAGGAAGGTTTCTCCACGGTTGAAGAAATCGCTTACGTGCCCAACAGCGAACTTCTGCAGATTGAAGAATTTGAAGAAGACATCGTCGAAGAGCTGCGCGGGCGTGCCCGTGATGTGCTGCTTACGCGGGCGATTACCCGGGAAGAAGGACTTTCCGGCCGCCATCCTGCGGACGATTTGCTGGAGATGGATGGGATGGATGAAGACATGGCCTTCACTTTGGCGGGCAAAGGTATCGTTACCATGGAAGATCTGGCCGAACAGGCCGTTGATGACCTGATGGATATCGAGGGTCTGGACGAAGAGCGCGCCGGCAAGTTAATTATGACAGCTCGTGCGCCCTGGTTTGCAGAAGAAGAACAAGGGTAACCGTCGAGGAGACGCCTTAAGATGACCGACGTTACGGTACGACAATTTGCAGATGTAGTCGGCTTGCCAGTGGATCGCCTGTTGGCGCAGCTGGACGATGCCGGTATGCAAATTTCCGGTGCAGATGACACCATCTCCGACAAGGAGAAAATGCAGTTATTGAGCTATCTGCGCGAGAGCCACGGCAAAGTCGAAGGGCCTGGCGCAGGGCAACCTCGAAAAGTTACGTTGCGTCGCAAAATGCACACCGAACTTCGTAGTACCGGTTCGGCAGGACGCGGCAGTACGGCAAAAAAAGTAAGCGTTGAAGTCCGTAAGAAACGCACTTACGTGAACCGCGCCGAACTGGTTGCAGAAGAAACCGAACGACTCAAGCAGGAAGCTGAGGAAAAGGCGAGTCTGGTTGCCGAGCGGGAAGCCAAAATACAGGCTGAGAAAGATGCTCTGCTTCGTGCCGAGGAAGAAACACAACGCAAGGCGGATGAAGAACGTCAGCGTAGTGAAGAAGCTCAGCGTAAAAAGGACGAAGCTGCGGCCGCTGAAGCAAAGAAAGCCGAATCCAAGGCGACGGAAGAGTCGCTGGCGCAGGCACGTGCTGAACAGGAAGCACGTCAGCAGAAATCCGAGAAAGAACGCAAGACACGCCACCGCGATGGCGGCGACCAGCCGACCAAGTACGGCCGCAAGGAACTGCATGTTGCCAAAGGCAAGGGTGGACGTCGCAAGAAGAAGCCCGGCGGTCGACGTTCCAATGTTGCAGTCAAGTCTTCCGATGAACACGGTTTTGAACGTCCCACTGCACCGGTTGTGCACGAGGTTGATATTCCGGAAGCAATTTCAGTCGGCGAACTGGCGCAGAAACTTTCCATCAAGGCGACCGAGTTAATCAAGTCTTTGATGAAGATGGGTGTTATGGCAACCATCAATCAGTCACTGGATCAGGATACTGCGGTGTTACTGGTCGAAGAGATGGGCCACATTGCCAAACAGGTTTCCGATAATGATCTGGAAGTCGAGATCGAACAGCGGGCAGCGGCTGAAGTAACCGGCGAACAGGTAGCGCGTCCCCCGGTTGTGACCATCATGGGCCACGTTGATCACGGCAAAACATCCCTGCTTGATCATATACGCAGTACTCGCGTAGCCGCTGGCGAGGCGGGTGGAATCACCCAGCACATCGGCGCGTATCACGTTGAAACCGACAAGGGCATGATTACTTTCCTTGATACCCCGGGCCATGCAGCGTTTACTGCAATGCGCGCACGTGGTGCCAAGGTGACTGATATCGTCATTCTTGTTGTGGCGGCTGATGATGGCGCCATGCCGCAAACGATCGAAGCGGTTGAGCACAGTAAGGCCGCCGGCGTACCCATGGTGGTGGCGGTTAATAAGATTGATAAACCGGAAGCGGATTCCGAACGCGTCAAGAACGAGTTGTCGCAGAAGGGTGTGATCCCGGAAGACTGGGGTGGCGATACACAGTTTATTGAAGTATCCGCCAAGACCGGTCAGGGCGTTGATGATCTGCTCGACGCTTTACTGCTGCAAGCGGAGCTGCTGGAGTTGAAGGCCGTTGCAGATTGCCCTGCGCAAGGCGTCGTAATCGAGTCTGCACTCGACAAGGGCCGCGGGCCGGTTGCAACGATTCTGGTGCAGCACGGCGTGTTGAAGAAAGGCGATACACTGGTTGCCGGTCACGAGATAGGGCGCGTACGCGCCATGTTCGACGAAGCTGGAAAGCCTATCGACTCTGCCGGGCCTTCCATGCCTGCGGTTGTGCTGGGCCTGTCCGGCACGCCGGCGGCGGGTGAAGATTCACTGGTTATCAATGACGATCGCAAGGCGCGCGAACTGGCCGAGTTCCGCCAGCAGAAGCAGCGCGAAGTGAAGCTGTCCCGCCAGCACCAGGCCAGACTCGAAGATATATTCAGCAATATGGGCAAGGGCGAGAAGAAGGTGCTTAATATTGTCCTCAAGGCTGATGTGCAGGGCAGCGCCGAGGCGCTACGCGAGGCGCTGACCAAGATTATTACTGATGAAGTGACGGTCAATATTGTATCGTCGGGTGTTGGTGGTATTACCGAAACCGACGCCAACCTGGCATTGGCTTCCAGTGCCATTCTGATCGGCTTCAACGTGCGCATGGATGCTTCGGCACGACGCCTGGTCGAAGAAAACGATATAGACCTGCACTACTACAGTGTTATCTACGACGCGATTGATGATGTTAAGGCAGCAGTTTCCGGCATGTTGTCGCCGGAAGTCACGGAAGAGATTATCGGTCTTGCCGAAGTGCGCGATGTGTTCCGGGCACCAAAGATCGGCGCTATCGCAGGCTGTATGGTGGTCGAAGGCGCAGTACGCCGAAGTGCACCGATCCGCGTGTTGCGCGACAACGTGGTCATTTACGAAGGCGAACTGGAATCCCTGCGTCGTTTCAAGGATGACGTCAACGATGTGCGCAGCGGTACCGAGTGCGGTATCGGTGTGAAGGGCTACAATGATGTCAAGGCCGGCGACCAGATCGAAGTCTTCGAGCGGACAGAGAGGGCGCGTACGGTCGAATAATTCGACCGCTGTGATCGCGCCGGTTTCCGGTGGCGACGGTGAGATGTCATGCCCAGAGATTTTCCCAGAACACGTCGTGTTGGCGAGCAACTTCAGCGCGAACTCGCGACCCTGATTCGTGACGAGGTGCGTGACCCGCGCGTCGGCATGGTCAGTGTGTCGGCCGTTGAAGTGTCGCGCGATTTGTCGCATGCCAAAGTCTTTGTCTCGACGCTGGGCGAAAAGGAAGAAACCACCGAATTACTGAAAGTGCTGGAAGGTGCGGCGGGCTATCTGCGCCACCTTCTCGGACAATCACTCAATATGCGGCACGTGCCGCAACTCCAGTTTAAACACGATCATTCCCTGCAAGAAGGTGCTCGTCTCAGTGCGTTGATTGACTCTGCTGTAGAAGCGGATGCCAAACACGACGACGACACCGATCAGGACACTTGAGGAAGTATTAGCTTATGGGTCGACGCCGCGTAAAAGGTCGGGACGTCAACGGTATTCTGTTGCTGGACAAACCGATTGGGATCACTTCCAACGATGCCCTGCAACAGGTCAAACGTCTGTTCTTTGCCAAAAAGGCCGGGCATACCGGTAGCCTGGATCCGCTGGCTTCCGGTGTGCTGCCGATTTGTCTGGGCGAAGCAACGAAGGTCTCTGCTTTTCTGCTGGATGCCGACAAGCGTTATGAAGTGCGCTGTCAGCTTGGTGTAAAAACAGAAACAGCTGATGCTGAAGGCGACATAATCAGTACTCGTCCTGTAGAAAATTACAGCGAAGCGCAGATCGAATCCGTACTGGAGCAATTCCGCGGCCCTATCGAACAGATTCCGCCCATGTACTCGGCGCTCAAGCACGAGGGTCAGCGTTTATACAAACTGGCCCGGCAAGGTATCGAGGTTGAGCGCGAGTCGCGGCCCGTGGATATCCATGAACTCACTCTGACGGGGCGGGGTGATGACTGGCTGGATATTGCCGTGCATTGCTCAAAAGGCACCTATGTGCGAACCCTCGTCGAAGATATCGGCGAGCAGCTTGGCTGCGGAGCGCACGTTTCTGCCCTGCGTCGCCTGTCGGTCGGCCCCTACGATGACGAGCACCTCGTCACGCTGGAGCAGTTGCAGGCCATCAAGGAAGAAGATAAGCACGCCACCGACGATTTGCTGCTGCCGATCGAAACCGCGCTAACCCAATGGCCGGACGTAAGATTATCCACCGACGCCGCATTTTATCTGCGCCAGGGACAGGCGGTGCTGGTGCCCAAGTCACCCACCAGCGGCTGGGTACGGCTGTTTGAGGGTGATCACACCTTCCTCGGCATGGGCGAAATTCTCGACGACGGCCGGGTGGCACCGCGTCGAATGATGAAAAGTGCCTAAGCTATTGAGTCAGCTGATTTAGACGGGTAAAATACGCCGCTTGTGTCTGGCCTGTTCGCTGGATGCATTTTTGAAATTACATTTTTGGAGTAAATAATGGCTTTATCAACCGAACAGAAGAAACAGATTGTCAGTGATTACCAGCGTGAAGCAGGCGACACCGGTTCCCCTGAAGTCCAGGTGGCGCTGCTGTCAGCAAATATTCAGGAACTGACTTCGCACTTCCAGGAACACAAGCACGACCACCATTCCCGTCAGGGTTTGTTGCGTATGGTCAGCAACCGTCGCAAGTTGCTCGACTACCTCAAAGGCAAGGACGTTAGCCGTTACCAGGACCTGATTGGTCGTCTGGGTCTGCGTCGCTAAATCACTTTACACTCATTAAGGACTAGCCTGTGAATCCGATCAAGAAATCGTTCCAGTACGGCGACCAGACCGTGACAATAGAAACCGGCGAGATTGCTCGCCAGGCCAGTGGTGCCGTCATGGTCAGTATGGGTGAGACCATGGTATTTGTTACCGCAGTAGGTTTAAAGCGTGGTTCGGAAGGCCGCGATTTTTTCCCGCTGACCGTGGACTATCAGGAACGCACCTATGCCGCCGGACACATTCCAGGCGGGTTTTTTCGTCGTGAAGGACGCCCGAGTGAGAACGAGACGCTGCTGTGTCGTTTGATTGATCGACCCATTCGTCCGCTGTTCCCGAAAGGGTTCACCAACGAAGTGCAGATCATCGCCACAGTGATGTCGCTGGATCCGGATATCGATCCTGATATTGCAGCACTGCTGGGTGCTTCGGCGGCCTGCTCGATTTCCGGTCTGCCTTTCAGTGGCCCGGTCGGTGCAGCACGTGTTGGTTATATCAATGGTGAGTATGTCATTAACCCGACACGCAGCCAGCTGGAAGAGTCTGATCTCGATCTCGTGGTTGCCGGTACGTCCAAAGCTGTGTTGATGGTTGAATCGGAAGCTAAGGAATTACCGGAAGACATCATGCTCGGTTCCGTGGTCTACGGCCACGAACAGATGCAGGTCGCGATCAGTGCGATCAGCGAGCTGGCAGCCGAGGTGAATGCAACGCCATGGGAGTGGACAGCGGCGCCGACCAACGAAGCACTGGCGAAAGCCGTTGCCGATGCCAGTGAAGCCGGTTTCGGCGAGGCATACCAGGTTGCAGACAAGCAGGATCGTTATACAAAGCTCAGTGCCATTCGCGGCGAAACCAGCGACAAACTGGTTAGCGATGATGCCGATGGCTTCAGCAGTGATGATGTTCGCGGCGCGATGGAAAAGCTGGAAAAACGGATTGTTCGCCGGCGTATTCTCGATAGTGGTTCACGTATTGATGGCCGCGATACCACAACAGTTCGCCCGATTACGATTCGTACCGGTGTGTTACCGCGTGTTCACGGTTCTGCACTGTTCACGCGTGGCGAAACCCAGGCGCTGGTCGTGACCACGTTGGGTACCGAGCGCGATGCGCAGATCGTCGATGCCTTGCAGGGTTCGTATCGCGACAACTTCATGCTGCACTACAACTTCCCGCCTTACTGTGTGGGTGAGACCGGCCGTGTGGGTAGTCCCAAGCGTCGTGAAATCGGTCATGGGCGTCTTGCCAAGCGCGGCATGCTGGCTTGCATGCCCAACAAGGATGACTTCCCGTACACCATTCGCGTGGTATCGGAAATTACTGAATCCAACGGTTCCAGCTCCATGGCCAGTGTCTGCGGTAGTAGCCTGGCTATGATGGATGCCGGTGTGCCTTTATCCGCACCGGTTGCCGGTGTGGCTATGGGCCTGATCAAAGAAGGCGACGACTTCGCCGTCCTGACCGACATCATGGGCGACGAGGATCACCTCGGCGACATGGACTTCAAGGTTGCCGGTACCGAGAAGGGTGTTAACGCCTTGCAGATGGATATCAAGATCGACGGCATCACCAGTGAGATTATGGAAAAGGCGCTGGCCCAGGCCCACGAGGCGCGCCTGCACATCCTCAAGGAAATGAGTGCTGCGATCAGTACGCCGCGTGAAGAAATGTCGGTATATGCGCCGCGTTACATCACCATGAAGATCAACCCGGATCGTATCCGCGACGTCATCGGCAAGGGTGGTGCAACTATCCGTATGTTGACCGAAGAGACCGGTGCCAGCATCGATATTGATGATAGCGGTACCGTCAAGATCGCCTCTGTGGATCGCGAAGCGGGTGAAGAGTGCAAACGTCGTGTCGAACAGCTTACCGCTGACGTCGAAGTGGGACACATTTACGAAGGCAAGGTTGCCAAGCTGATGGACTTCGGTGCATTCGTAACCATCCTGCCGGGTAAAGACGGGCTGGTTCATATCTCCCAGATCAGTGATGAGCGTGTCGAGAAGGTTAGCGATAAGCTGACTGAAGGTGACACCATCAAGGTCAAGGTACTGGAAGTAGACAAGCAGGGTCGTATTCGTCTCAGTATGAAGGCGGTTGGTGCGAACTAGTTTCGCCAAAACAGCTGGATCGTAAAAAAGGGCCGTGATGGCCCTTTTTTATTGCGTGACTGGATATTGCCGGACGTTGACAGAAAGTAATGGTCAGCAGAGAATAGGGAACAAATAATAATAATATTCATAAACCCGGAACAGAACTGCCAAGCACATCCGGGCATCATGGAATGATGGGGAGAATCAAATGTATAACCAAAGAATGTTCTCAGGCACGCTGCTTGCTTTTTTTCTCGTGCTTGCTTTGCCCGACTACGCGGTAGGCCAGTCATCAGACGAATCAGACGGCGCGTTTACTTTAGCGGAAAACATGACGCTCGATGTGTCTGTGAAGTCGTTGTATAACGTTACGACATTTACCATTGAGCCGGGCGCAACGCTCACACTGATAAACGGGCAGCCTGGGCAATCCTTTGATGTACATGCTACGGGTGCAGTCAGGATAGACGGCGCGATCGATGCTGCAGGTCAGAATATCAGCTTTTACTCGGATACAGAGATAGTCCTCGCGGGTAACATAATTGCTGGGGAGCTGGCGCTGAACGGCCCCCAGGGTAATGTTTCTACGAATGGGGGTTCGGGGTTGATTGCCGGAGGGGTCATACTCACTAATGGAGGCAGCATTTGCACCACCGCATTGGCGGGAACTTGTGACGAATTGATTTTATTGCCGGGAAGTGGCGCTACTGTTTTGGAGCCGGGTGGTATTTCGCTACCGGTAATCGAATCAATAATTCTGTCTATTTCAGGCTATAACCAGGCAGACCTCGATGCCCTTGCTGATTTTACGGAAGCACCACCATCTGGCGCACAAAATGTGTTTCCGCTAAGGGGCGTGATCGCCCATGCGGTAAATTTTATTCGGCTTTCCGGTCCGGCAGCTCCACCTCCTGTATTCCATTGGCAAATCGCGACGGCTGGTTCATTTGAGCCTGCTGTTCAGGTATTTGATCGGGAGCTTGCTGGTGAGCTCAGTGATACGCTGGAAATTCCGCGCGGTTTGTTGAAGCCGGATACGCTCTACTGGATTCGCTACCGTAATCAAATTGCCGATGTGTGGTCATCCTGGAGTAGCGGAAAGCTCATTCGTACTACGTCACTGGATCCGGAGGATATCGACAGTAATGGCGTTGCTGATGGCTACCAGGTTTCCGGATTCGCCGATACCAACAACAACGAAGTTGATGATAACGCTGAAGGTATTCGTACCGTACTCGAGAACGCGGGAACAAGCATGGTTGGCATTACAACAGGAAGTGGTGATGTTACTGCTATAACAACACTGCCCGCCTCGATAATTCCCGTCGAGGAGTTGTCTGCAGGATCGCTGTCATATGGTTTATTCGCCTTCAGCATTGAAGGCTTGCCTGTTGATGTAACCAGTCCCGCCTCTGTTTCGGTGATTTTTTATTTTCCGGAAGCGTTACCGGCCGACAGCCGCTGGTACAAGTTTGATGAAGCGTCGGAGACGGTTCTGGATTATACAGATCAAGTCACCTTTTCAGGAAATACGGCCACCGTCCGTCTTGTTGATGGTGGGCCTGGTGACAGTGATGGTTTGGTCAATGGGCGAATCGTGGACCCGGGAGGGCCAGGAGTTGCTACGGGGGTCGGCGGTAGCGAGGGAGGTGGGTGTGCTTTAAACGTACACAGAAAATATGATGGGGGCCTGCTTTTTGTACTGCTTGTTAGTGGTATGTCCGTGGTGTGGCGTCGTAAACGGCGATCCGGTTAAGCCAGTCTGGCGCATTATCGTGAAAACAAGAAAAGGGGCTAAAAGCCCCTTTTCTTGTTTTTCCCCCGCAAGGCGGAGGTTTTGAAATCGATCAGTTGATCAGGTCAACATCCAGCATGCTGTAGAAGTTGTTCATCGTGTCATATTCAACATGCATCAGGCCGTTGTCCGACTTCCTGCCAACGTTCTGCTTGTTCCAGATCAGCTTGCCGGTGTGAGTATCATATACCCGCAGCAGGCCACCTTTGCAGCCAACAGCGACGCGCTGGCTGTCCGGCGAAATGTCAGTCACGCAGCGTTTTCCTTCGGTCATGGAGTCGGTGATTTCAAGCTCAGTACGTTCACCGGTAGTAGTGCTCAACAGTACCACCTTGTCCGCCTTGCCATAGGAATGGGGCAGGCCGTCGTCGCCGAAGGTAATCAGTGAGCGTTTGGGCATCACGATGGCGAAGAACTTCAGGTCAGGTGACACGCGAACACTGGAAATACGGCGTGGCTTCTTGGCGTCTCCGTTAGCCCATTTCAGCGTGTGTTCCTCGCCTGCCTCAATGTCATAGACGTTGCGCAGTGAGATCAGCTGCTTGCCATCCTTGCTGAATTGCAGGGAGCTGAACTGGCGTGGAATCATGAATTCACTGTTGGGATAGCTTTCAACGACATGGCGTTTGTCGGTATCGAGATCGACAATAGCAAACTGGTCACGGCCGACAAAGGCGATACGGTTACCGGCATCGGTGATACCCAGTGCATAAACACCTGCATCAATGTTCTCGATGCTTTTGGTGATTGTGAACTTGTTCAGATCCATGATGTGCAGATCTGAGCTGTATTCAAAAGATACTTGCTGATCCTTGTCATTGCTGGCTGCGGTGCAGGTGTTTACAACAATCGCAGCAAATTTACCGTTGTTGGAAGGTACAATCGGGCCAACGTAATCATGAAAGCCGGTTTTCGGATCGCAGTTACCATTTTTACCACTGATCTTTGACAGCTCTATACGTGTAGGCTGCTTACCTGAGAAATCCATGTAGCCGCCGATGAAATCAGGCATCTGCGTTTTCTGGTTATCGACCATACGACCGAGCGAGCTTGGCAATAACAGTATTTTCCCGTTCGGATAGGAACCGGTCATTACGACATCTTTAAAGTTGCTGATACCCCAGCGACGGCTGCCTACGCGGCCGTACTTGTCACCGAATATATTGTCCAGGTCATTCCGGTAGCCCAAAGCTTCGACCAAAGAACCGCTATCGGCATCCCAGATTTTGATGCCACCGGTATGCTCCACTTTTTCGGCGAGGGTATAACCGCCAGCACCACCTGTAATAAGGTGTTTACCGTCCTCGGTGAAATGGATCGAATAGATATCGGCTTCGGATGCGTAACAAGCGCCGGACAGGAGAGCCAGGCTCAGTGCAGTGGTCGTGAACAACTTCGAACGTATCATAGTGGTTTAGCCCCAACAGTCATCCTGGGTACCGGCTTTTTTACTTGCCGATTCCAGGTTGGAAATTACCGTTTCTGTGCGCCAAGGTATTGACGAATCAGTCTGATTGGAGTATCGGCATAGACACTCTCATCTTGAGAAAACTCTTGGGTATATCAGGCATATAGCAGCTTTCCGGGGCTACTGATGTTGTTATTATTTTGACATAAAACACAAATAAACAAATAGATATAAAAGTAAGCTAAAAAATACCTTAATACTGAAAGGTAGCAGAATGGTTGGCGAGAAGCTTGTGAGGAACTGCTTTTCAAGAAGGGAAAGAAGTAAATTAGGAATTGCTAAATATGCACCGAAGCAGTGCATAAAAAGCGTCAGTTCACCGACTCAGGCTTCGGAGAAATAGTCTGTGATGCGCCGATCCAGCCAGTATCGGGGTCGGAACAGGGAGCCGGTCACGAACCCGACATGGCCTCCCGAGCGGTAACATTCGAAAGTTACTCCTGAGCCGTGCATCGTGTCATCGGGTACCGCGTCACTGGTCATGAAGGGGTCATCCAGCGCGTGGATTATCAGGGTTGGTGTCACAATACGCGAAACATAGATTCGGCTGCTGGATTTCAGATAGTAATCATCAACACCATCAAAGCCGTGTAACACGGCGGTTACCTCATCATCAAAACGCCGGAACGACGACAGGCGTGACAAGTTACGCGTGTCAATCGGCAAATCAATGCGCATGGCCTTGTTGTGGAGTGAGCGACGCAACTTGCGCAGCAGGTAGTTTTGATAAATCCGTGACAGGCCGTGCTCCAGTTTTTCCGACGCGTTGGCCAGATCAAACGGGACGGAAACAGCCGCCGCTCGCTGCACCTGTTGTTGTTGAGGGTTTTCACCGAGCCACTTGAGTAAGGCATTTCCACCCAACGAAAAACCAAGTGTATAGATGTCGCGCTGCGGGTAGCGCCCGTTTATATGATTGAGAACCGTTTGCAGATCACCTGTTTCACCGGAGTGGTAACTGCGTGGCAACCGGTTTGGTTCGCCACTACAGCCGCGGAAATACATCAACACACTTTGTAAACCGCAACGATTCAGCGATTCCAGCAGACCAGAAGCATAGTGAGAGTGTAGTGAGCCTTCGAGCCCGTGCAGCATCAATACCAGCGGGCCGGGTTGTTCCTGTGTCCAGTCCAGATCAAGAAAATCGCCATCATCGAGTTCCAGGCGCTCGCGTTTTAACGGTGGTGGCTTGCGAACCCGGAACAGGGTAGGGAATAGTGTCTGAAGGTGGCCGCCCGGCAACCACCAGGCCGGCTTGAAGGTATCGTGAGGCAAAGCACTCAGGCGAGCAGTCGCTGAATCGTTGTGCGCAGCGTGTCAGCGTTAAACGGTTTGTCAAAGATAGCCGAGACGCCACTTTTTTCGACACCCGCCAGGCGGGTTTTATCGGTCTCTGATGTCACCATCAGTACCGGCACACTTTGCTGGCTGCTTTCCTGGCGGATAAATTCGCTGAGTTGCCGACCATCCATTTCGGGCATATTGTAGTCGGTGACAATCAGGTCAAAGAACTCCTTTTCGATATGCTCAACAGCTTCCACCCCGTTTTCTGCTTCGCAGATTTTCTCAATGCCCATTTTTTCCAGCATTTGGTGAATAATGCGGCGTGAAGTAAAACTGTCGTCAACAACCAGAACATTCATTTCTTCCGGGGCCATGTGGCTGAGTTCCAGTGGTTCTGGTTCAAGAAAATCCAGTGCGGCATACAACGATCCGCGAAGTTGATCCTGTGAGCAGGGCTTGGGCAGCATCGCAACAACACCCGCCTGACGCAGGGGTTCCAGATAGCGGATACCGGTTTCGCTGGAAATCAACATGAAAGCAATATCGATTAATCGCTCCTCCTCACGCATCTGCAGGACCAATTCTGTGCCGGTCATATCGGGCAGGTGCATGGTGCTTATAACGAGGTCAGGAATTGCTTCCTGCATCATCATCAGTGCGGCTTCCCCGCTCTGTGCCCAGCGGATGCCCGGTGCGCCCAGTTCGGTAAGATAACCTTCGATAATTCTGTGTTGCGTGGAAGAGGGTTCTACCAACAGAACTTCCAGCTGCTGGATCGATAACTGACTCATGGCGTCGCCCGGTTGGAAATCAGATCTTCAACCACGCCTGGATCGGCCAGAGTGCTGGTGTCGCCCAGGCTGTCAATTTCATTCGCCGCAATCTTGCGCAGGATGCGGCGCATGATTTTCCCGGAACGGGTTTTGGGTAGCCCCGGTGCCCATTGAATAATATCGATGGTAGCAATAGGGCCTATTTCGCCACGCACCATTTTGACCAATTCTGTTTTAAGTGCATCGTCGTATTCTGCGCCTTTGATCAGTGTCACGTAGGCGTAGATACCCTGTCCCTTGATATCATGCGGGTAGCCGACCACGGCAGCTTCAGCAACGTCTTTGTGCAGCACCAGCGCGCTCTCCAGTTCCGCAGTACCCAGCCGGTGGCCGGAGACATTGAGCACATCATCGACGCGACCGGTAATCCAGTAATAACCATCCTTGTCGCGGCGTGCGCCGTCACCGGTGAAAAACATGCCTGGATAAGCAGAAAAATAGGTGTCTTTGAAACGCTGGGGGTCGCCGTACACGGTGCGCATCTGACCGGGCCAGGAACGGGTGATAACCAGATTGCCTTCGGCCTCGCCTTCAAGCAACGTGCCTTCGCCGTCCAGTAGTGCTGGCGCGACTCCGAAGAAGGGCAGGGTGGCAGAACCTGGCTTGGTGGCAATCGCACCGGGCAATGGCGTAATCATGTGACCACCGGTTTCGGTTTGCCACCAGGTATCGACAATCGGGCAACGGCTATCGCCGACGATCTGGTTATACCATTCCCAGGCTTCCGGGTTGATGGGCTCGCCAACCGTGCCGAGCAGTCGCAGGCTGCTGCGCCTGGTTTTTGTAACCGGGTTATTGCCTTCGCGCATCAGAGCGCGAATGGCCGTTGGTGCAGTATAGAACGTGGCAACATCGTGCTTGTCGCACACTTGCCAGAAACGTGAAGCATCCGGCCAGGTGGGGATGCCCTCGAACATCAGCGTCTTGGCGCCGTTCGCCAACGGGCCGTAGATAATATAGCTATGCCCGGTGATCCAGCCGACGTCGGCGGTACACCAGTAGACCTCACCATCCTGATAATCGAAGACATACTTGTGGGTCATGGCGGCGTACAGCAAGTAACCGCCGGTGGTGTGCAACACGCCTTTCGGTTTACCGGTGGAGCCGGAGGTATAGAGAATGAACAACGGGTCTTCCGCGCTCATGTGTTCCGGTTCGCAGTCGGTATCGACAGTTGCAGTGATTTCGTGCAGCCACACGTCTCGCTCATCATGCCACTGAATATCGCCGCCGGTGCGTCGTACCACCACTACAGTGTGCACATTCGGGCAGCCTTCCAGCGCCTTGTCGGTATTGGCCTTGAGCGGGATTGCCTTGCCACCGCGCACACCTTCGTCGGCCGTTATAACGACACGGCAATCCGAGTCGAGTACGCGGTCCTTGATGGATTCCGGTGAGAAGCCACCGAATACAACCGAATGTACCGCGCCGATACGCGCACAGGCCAGCATGGCATAAGCGGCTTCGGGGATCATTGGCATGTAAATACAGACCCGATCACCTTTCTTGACGCCGCGTTTCTTCAATACATTGGAGAAGGTACAAACTTCACGGTGCAGCTCGGTGTAGCTGATGTGCTTGTCCTGAGTCGGGTCGTCGCCTTCCCAGATGATGGCAGTCTGATCGCCACGCGTTTCCAGATGCCGGTCGATGCAGTTAACACTGGCATTTAGCTCGGCACCCACAAACCATTCAATGCGAGGCGCGTTGAAGTCGCTGTTGTTCACCTTGTCCCAGGACTTGTACCAGCTTAAAAAGACGTTTGCTTGCTCCCCCCAGAAACCCTCCGGGTCGTCGATGGATCGTTGGTACATTTCGTGATATTGCGCTTCACTGAGGTTCGCGCTGGCAGCAAAGGCGGGGGGCACCGGGTAAAGTTTTTCCTCAGACATCGACAAACTCCATTGTTCGCATCAAGGCCATTGTACGGACAATCGAAGCGGTATCAATGTGCTTCGATGTTACGCTCCTGCGGGAGTAAAGCGGTATCCCAGACAGAAACTGCCCACCGGAGGAAATTTTCTGTGGTTTCCATTTCCAGCGTGACAGGTACAGTTTGTCCAAGAAAGCGCAGCGCCAGTGCCAGCTGGGTTGTTGGCTGCCTGTGGTCTAGCGGTGCGGCGAAGGTTTGCTTACTGAGCTTTGCGCCATCCTGCTTCACTGCAACAGGCAAATGCATATAGCGCGGTGTCAGCAGGCCAAGTTGTTTTTGCAGGTAGATCTGCCGGGCTGTGGAATCCAGTAAATCTGCGCCGCGCACAATATCGGTAATGCTCTGTTCAGCATCGTCGATGACGACCGCGAGCTGATAGGCATAAAGGCCATCGGCGCGTCGCAAAATAAAGTCGCCTGTCTGCGTCGCGAGATTTTCCTCGATGTGTCCTTGCAGGCGGTCGGTAAAGTGAACCACCGTATCGTCAACGCGCAAGCGCACCGAGCGTTCCTTGCGTCCGGGCAAAAGTCCATTGCGGCAGGTTCCCGGGTAGATCCCATTTACTGTACCCGCTTCGCGTATCTCGCTTCGAGTGCAGGTACAGGGATAGGCGAGTCCTTGTTTGACCAGCTGGTCGAGTATCGCCTGATAGGCCTCGTGACGGTGGCTCTGGAACATGATCTCGCCATCGTGATGCAGTCCGAAAATTTCCAGTGTACGGAGAATGTCATCTGACGCCCCTGGCATTTCACGGGGCGGGTCGAGATCTTCCATGCGTACCAACCAGTCTCCGCCGTGTGTGCGTGCATCGAGATAGCTGCCAACCGCAGCGACGAGCGAGCCGAAGTGCAGCGGGCCGGAGGGTGAGGGAGCAAAACGTCCGATGTAGCGGGTTTTGCGCATGGTTGCGGGCCGCCGCGTAATCTGCGGCCCGAGGCTGGCTAGTTACGCTGTTTTTCGCGGATTTCGTCCAGCGTCTTGCAGTCGATGCATAGCGTCGCGGTCGGACGGGCTTCCAGTCGGCGAATACCGATTTCAATGCCACAGGCTTCGCAATAGCCGTACTCATCATTGTCCAGATTCATTAACGCTTCGTCGATCTTCTTGATCAGTTTGCGTTCACGGTCGCGTGCGCGCAATTCCATGCTGAACTCGGATTCCTGAGTAGCGCGATCATTCGGATCGGGGAAGTTAGCGGCCTCGTCCTGCATGTGGTGTACCGTGCGATCGACTTCTTCCATCAAATCGCGTTTCCAGGCATTCAGGATATTGCGGTAGTGCTTGACCTGCCCCTCACTCATGTACTCTTCGCCCTTCTTTTCAATATAGGGCGCTATGCCTGGCACCGGGCCGGCATTGGCAGAGAGCGGGGCGGGAGCCGGTTTGTGCGGCGATTTTTTCTTCGGCGCCCGGGTCTTCGGTGTGTTTTCAGCGACAGTCTTACTGGCGGTGGCTTTTTTGGCAGGTGCCTTCTTCGCGACCGCTTTTTTGGCGACAGCCTTTTTCTTTACCGGGGCCTTCTTCTTGGCCGGCATTTTCTTTGCAGCGGCTTTTTTCTTTGCCGGTGCTTTTTTCGCAGCCGCTTTTTTACCGGCGGGTTTTTTCTTCGCGACAGTCTTTTTGGCGGCCGCCTTCTTTTTGGCCGGCACCTTCCTGGCGACTACTTTCTTTTTACTTGCCGGTTTCTTCGCGACAACTTTTTTCTTTGCTTTTGCCTTCGCAGCCTTTTTTTTGGCAGCCATGCAACTTCTCCGAATTAAAACAAGCGATGCTCTATATCAAAAATCCACAAGCGGGGCAAGCAATTCTCCTCCCGCCAGATCAAGTGCGGTAGTTTCCGGCTGTGCACCCATAGAGTCAAGCACGAATCGGGTAAAAGTGTCAGGGTATAGCCGCTTGTTGCGGGATTCCGCAGTGCGGTAGGCTAGACGGATTTGAATGACAGGAAAAATTCATGAGTCGTCTGACAACTTTGCTGTTTGATGTGGATGGTACACTGGCGGACACCGAGGAAATACATCGTCAATCCTTCAATAAAGCGTTCCGGCAGGCCGACCTGGACTGGGAATGGTCGCAGGCCCTGTATGGTGAGTTGCTGGCCGTGACCGGCGGCAAGGAGCGCATCAAGCACTATCTGGCGACACATCGAGCGAATTTCGTACCGCCGTTGAACCTGGATGAGTATGTGGCCGGCCTGCATGCTGCCAAAACCGATATTTATACCCGTAGTATGGCCGCTGGTGAATTGCCCTTGCGTCCGGGTGTGTTGCGCTTGCTTGAGGCAGCGCGTGAAGCCGGACTGCGGCTGGGTATTGCAACCACTACAACACCGGCCAACGTCACAGCCCTGTTGCAACATAGTATTTCGACCGATGCACTGGGTTGGTTTGATGTGATTGCGGCGGGTTCGGTTGTCCCGGCGAAAAAGCCTGCGCCGGATATTTACCGCTTTGCCATGCAGGCCATGGACGTCAGCGCGGATGAATGTCTGGCCTTCGAGGACTCTGAAAACGGTTTGCGTTCAGCACGCGGGGCCGGGCTTGAAACATTGATTACCGTCAACGAATACACGAAGGATCATGATTTCATCGATGCCGCGATGGTCGTGGATACACTGGGCGAGCCGGATGCTCCAATGCAAGTGCTCGCCGGGATGACGTGTGACCAACCGTGCATTGATATTGATTGCCTGTACAGGCTGCACGCAGCAGCCCGGAGCGGGGAAGGCTGAGTGACTGCGCGGCGCATTGAATCTATTACGCCGTTCCATGTTATGGCGCTGCTTGCACGGGCGCGGGAACTGGAAGCGCAGGGGCGTTCTATCGTTCATATGGAAATTGGTGAACCGGATTTCGCGACACCGCAACCGATTATCGATGCCGGAATTTGTGCCTTGCAGGAAGGGCGAACGCATTACACCCCGGCTGTGGGTCTGCGCGAATTGCGCGAAGCGATTGCCAACGACTACCGGCAACGCGACGGGCTGGATATAGACCCGCGTCGCATTCTGGTAACGCCCGGCGCATCCGGCGCGCTGCAACTGCTGCTGGCATTACTGGTTGATCCCGGCAGTGAAGTACTGATGACAGATCCGGGTTATCCCTGCAACAGTAATTTCGTGCATCTATTCAACGGCGAACCGGTGCGTATACCGGTTGGAGCCGCGCAACATTACCAGCTTGACGCTTCCAGCATCGAAACCCATTGGCGGGACAAGACTTGCTGCGCCCTGATCGCCAGCCCGTCCAATCCTACTGGCACCGTGCTTGCGCCGGATCGACTACAGGCTTTATACGAAGCGATTCGCGCCCGTGGCGGCAGCCTCATCGTAGATGAGATCTATCAGGGCTTGACCTACGCGGAACGCCCGCGTTCAGCGCTGGTGCTCGGTGACGATGTGTTTGTGATTAACAGCTTTTCCAAATTCCAGGGCATGACCGGTTGGCGGCTTGGCTGGCTGGTCGCACCCGAGGCGCATATTGATGCCCTCGATGCGTTGGCGCAGAACCTGTTTCTTGCTGCGCCCACCGTTGCGCAGTACGCCGCCCTGGCGGCTTACCGCGAAGAGACGCAAGCAATATTTGAAACGCGCAGGCAGGCTTTTCAGGCACGCCGCGATTACCTGTTGCCGGCGCTCACTGATCTGGGTTTCGATATTCCTGTGCAGCCGGAAGGCGCTTTTTACCTTTATGCGAATTGTGAGCGCTTCACGGATGACAGCTTTTCTTTTACACAGAATCTGCTGGAGCAGGCCGGCGTCGCTATCACGCCAGGTGTTGATTTCGGTGCGAGGGATGCGCAAAAGCACGTACGTTTTGCTTATACGACAGAGATTGATAAATTAAAGTCTGGCGTCGATCGCATTGCTGGATACAGGGCACAACACACATGAAAGACATTCTCAACGGTCCGCGTTACTTGCTGGAAGGTGTGGCTTTGCTAACCCAGCCAAAATTGCGCCGTTTTGTTGTGATACCACTGATCATCAATATTTTGTTGTTCAGTGTCCTGATCTTTTGGGCATATAGCTGGGTTAACGGCACCACTCAGTGGCTTTTGTCGCAGTTGCCCTCCTGGTTGCAGTGGCTGAGTTTTTTTGTTCTGCCGCTGTTCTGGAGCGTGAGCCTTGTGGTGATCTTCTACAGCTTTTCCGTTGTTGCGAACCTCATCGGTGCGCCGTTTAACGGGCTGCTTGCTGAAGCCGTGGAAGCTCATCTGACGGGTAAGACGTTTGAGTCTGATTGGCGCGATGTGATGCGGGATATTCCACCAGCAGTTTTTTCAGAGTTGCGTAAATTACTGTACTACCTGTTACGCGCAGTGCCGTTATTTATCATGCTCTGGATCCCGTTAATTAACTTGCCGGCAACTGTGATTTGGGTATTGTTCGGAGCATGGATGATGGCAGTGCAGTACCTCGACTTCCCCATGGCGAATCATCGGGTGTTCTTTGCCGAACAACGAACCCGCCTGCGTCGTCGACCTTTACTGGCCTGGAGCTTTGGCGGGTTGGTCATGCTGTGTACGTTGATACCAGTGGTAAATTTTATTGTGATGCCTGCGGCGGTGGCTGGAGCGACAGTGATGTGGGTTCGGGAGAGCGAGTTAATTGATAAGCGGACGGCTTAAGCGTATTTTTCAGGTATGAAAACGCGTTTACCACTGCCTCAAGAAAAGAAACTGACCGTTGTTGTCAGGGTAGAACCCGGCTGTCTAGGGCCGGAGGGCCAGAGCCATATCGAGGAATTCTGCAGTTTTGCACAAATCGAGGTCGAACCCATTGATGCGGATTTTGTGCATTGGGAAATTGTACCAAGGCATGATAAATCGCTACCGGAAATGCAATACAAGGCACTTGATAAAAAACTTACACATGACAAAGCGGCAAAATATCTGAATATGTTTGGCAAGGACCTGGATGAGTTTGAAGGTCATTTGCATGACAAGCTTTCTATTCTTATTGATCAACATCTGGGACATTAGCCTGAAAATCTTCGATGCCTCGCGCCAGTCTGGCTGCTCCGGTGGTGGCAGGGGCGACGGTATTGTTTCGGTGGTCTGGTTCGCCGATTATTGACAAACATCAATGCTCTATCCTGTTAGCCGTGTTAGCGTTTCCGTACAGAAGGAGGCCATGCCATGACAACGTTAACAGTAATCATCATGTTGGCCCTGTTCGCCACAGTCATCACCCTGGGATGGGGTATCGGTTCGATGGCGCACGGTGGCGACTACGACAGAAAGCACAGTGTTCAGCTTATGGGCATTCGTGTTGGTTTACAGGGCCTGACAATCGTTCTATTGCTCATCGCCGTGTTTTTAGCCATGTTCTGAACGGGCGAGTGAGGACGATACAGAAGTAATCCAGGATGGCGGTCGCCATCCTGGAGGGGTTGTTTTGCAGGAGCAACCGATTATGTTATCCACTTCTTCGGCCCGGAATGTTATGCAAAGTGGAAGGCAGCCGCAGGATTTCGACGCCTTTCGCACTAGAACAAATCCTTGATACCCACCGCCAGTCTGGCCACCCCATACGCCGCTTCGCTGTGTAATGCTCGTAATACAGGAGTTCCCAGTCTTTTGGCTCGCAGTGTTTCCCAGTGCTTGTTTTGTGCACCACCACCCACTGATAACACCCGCGTCGGTGAAGGTGCACCACAGGCTTGCAGTAGCCGGTAACCTTCAGTCTCGATGCTCGCCAGCCCTTCCAGAATCCCCTGGAAAAATGCCCTGTCTGATGATGGCCGTGGCGTTAGCCGCGGAGGCAGCGTCGGGTCGGCGACCGGGAAACGTTCACCGGGTGCAGGTAACGGGTAGTAATCGAGTCCAGTTGGTTGGTCAGGATTCAGCAGACGGCTGTAGCGATGGATATCGCAGTTGCTGAAGTATTGTTTCAGGATGGCACCGCCAGCGTTGGATGCGCCGCCAGCCAGCCAGTGATTACCGAGGCGGTGGCTGTAGATGCCGTGGGCGGCGTCGAATACCGGTTGGTCAGATAGCACCTTGATGACCAGCGTGCTGCCCAGCGAGGTAACGCCGGTTCCTGTCTGAGTGGCGCCGGTGGCGAGAAAGCCGGCGGTGCTGTCGGTGGTGCCGGCAACCAGTATTGCGTCTGACCAGCCCCAGCGTTTCACGCATGTATCCGACAAGGCACCAACAGGTGTGCCCGGCGCAACCACCTCCGGAAGTGTTGCCGTATCGATACCCAGTTGTTCCAGCCACCCGGGCCAGTTGCGAGCCAGCGGGTCATAGCCGAGTTTTAGCGCGTTATTTTCGTCGCTGTAACGGAACTGCCCGATCAGCTTCCCGGTCAGCCAGTCGGCCTGGTGCATCGGTATGGCGTCGGCTGCACGCGGTGTATGGAGCTGTTCGCGCAAGTGCAGGTATTTCGCAAGACTGGCACTGGCGCCGCGTGCGGCACTGTTTTTCGGTGCCACGGCGCTGACTTGTTCAGCGGCTTGTATGGCGCGAGCGTCGTTGTACATCAAGGCAGGGCCGAGCGGCGTGCCGTCAGGCTGGCACAGCAACAGTGTGGAGGAGGTGCCATCGAGTGCGATACGCATAACCTGTGTGCCGCGCAGCGAAACTGCCAGTTTATCCAGCGTGTCGCAGAGTACCTGCCACCAGATAGCCGGGTCCTGCGCTACACAGGTACCATCACGCTCAGGCGCAGGGAGAGGGGTGTCTGCCGAAGTGAGTTCAGAACCACGTGCATCAATCGCACAGGCCCGAATGCCGGAAGTGCCGACATCAATCCCAATAAATGCCTGCCGGACAGGCATGGGATTCAGGGCAGCTCGACCCGCTCCGGGGCCTGCCAGGCCGGGTCGCGGTGTTCGGCGATGACGGTGGTGTAAACGCCGCCACGCACGTTAAATTCAGCGGTCAGGCGCATAAAGCGCGGCGCGCACACCGACACCAGCTTGTCGAGGATCTGGTTGGTCACGTCCTCGTGAAAAGCGCCTTCATCACGGAACGACCAGATATACATTTTCAGAGATTTCAATTCCACACAACGCTTGTCGGGCACATATTCCAGGTGCAGCTCGGCAAAATCCGGCTGCCCGGTCTTCGGGCACAGACAGGTAAATTCCGGCAGGCGAATCCGAATTGTGTAGTCGCGCTGAGGATGCGGATTGTCGAAAGTTTCGAGGGCTTTACTGGGCTGGGTGGACATGCACGAACGATACAGGATGCTTCTCAAACAACACAAGTTTCAGGGGAACAGGGAGTTGGGTTTTGTATGTCGAAACAACACGAAATCAGCCCACCGTCAACCTTGTCAGACATAGCCCGTATCGGTACAGTTCGGCTATGCGACTGAGCAAGCTTAAACTCTCTGGTTTTAAATCCTTTGTTGATCCCACCACCGTGTATTTCCCGTCCGAGCTGACGGGTGTGGTGGGGCCCAATGGCTGTGGTAAGTCCAATGTCATCGACGCGGTGCGCTGGGTAATGGGCGAGAGCTCTGCCAAGCACCTGCGCGGCGACTCCATGGCCGACGTCATTTTCAACGGCTCGTCGACGCGCAAGCCCGTCGCGCAGGCGTCGGTCGAGCTGGTGTTCGACAACGAGGACGGCGGTCTGGGTGGCCAGTACGCCAACTACAACGAAATCTCCTTGCGTCGTCAGGTTACGCGCGACGGCCAGTCGGCCTATTTCCTCAACGGCACGCGCTGTCGACGCCGTGATATCACCGATGTTTTTCTCGGTACCGGCCTCGGCCCGCGCAGTTATTCGATCATCGAGCAGGGTACGATTTCGCGCCTGATTGAAGCTAAACCGGAAGATCTGCGGGCCTTTCTGGAAGAGGCTGCCGGCATCTCCAAGTACAAGGAGCGTCGTCGAGAAACTGAAAAACGCATCAAACACACGAAAGAAAACCTGTTACGGGTAGATGACTTACGTGATGAAATTGAGAAACAGCTTGAGAAGCTGAAGCGTCAAGCCCGCAGTGCCGAACGTTTCAAAGAACTGCGTGAGCAGGAGCGCCGGGTCAAGGCTGAACTGCTGACCCTGCGCTACCAGTCACTACACGAAGAAAGCGCCGACCGCCGCCAACGCATCCAGGAAAATGAAACCGCGCTGGAAGCGGTAATGGCCGAACTGCGTGCCGTGGAGGCAGATCTGGAAACCGGCCGCGAAGCACACGTTGAGGCCACCGACAGTTTCAATGAAGTGCAGGGCCGTTTCTACGAGCTGGGCGCTGAGGTTGCGCGCATCGAGCAGGCTATCAAACACGGCAAGGAAACTCGCCAGACCCAGCAGGAAGAGCTGGAGAAAACCGAGCAGGCGTGGAACGAAGCGCAGGCGCATATCACAGTCGATAGTCAGCGCCTGGAGCAACTGGCGAAGGATCTGGCGGAAAATGCGCCAGCCCGCGAGCAGGCGCGGAGTCGTGCCGAGGCATCACGCGAGAAGCGCGAGGGTGCCGAGCAGCAGATGCAGACCTGGCAGGGTGACTGGGATATTTTCAACGTCAACGCCAACGAGACCACCCAGATCGCGCAGGTCGAGCGAACCCGTATTGACCATCTGGAGCGCCACCTCACCCAGCTAATACAGCGTCGGGAGCGTATCGAGCAAGAACAGCAGCAGCTCGACAGCCAGAAGCTGGAGCGCGAAATTGCTGATCTGGAATCACAGTCCGAAGAGCGCCAGCAGGCTGCCAACGCTTTGCAAGAGCAGCTTCAAGCCTTGCGCGCCCGCATCGACGAGCTGCGCGAGAGCACCCGTAACCAGCAACGTGAACTCAATCAGGCGCAGGGTGAGCAGCAAGATATTCGCGGTCGCCTGTCCTCTCTACAGGCCTTGCAACAGGCGGCGTTGGGTGAGAACGAAGGTGAGATCAAACACTGGCTGGAAGCGCAGGGACTGAACGATGCACCGCGTCTCGCCAAGCAACTGGACGTCGACAGCGGTTGGGAGCGTGCGGTTGAAACCGCGCTGGGCTTTTACCTTGAGGCCGTGTGTGTCGATGGCAGCGATGCCGTTGCCGACACGCTGGCCGAGCTCAAGCAAGGCTCGTTGGCATTAGTCGATACCACTGCCAGCGTAGCCGGGGAGGTCGGCAACGTCGGTGTCCCGTTGACGCAAAAGGTCCGCGCTCCCTGGTCGTTGAACGGCCTCCTGTCAGGCGTTTACGCCGCTGACAATTTAAACGAAGCCCTGCGAATGCGCTCCAGTCTGGCTGCACACGAGTCCGTTGTGACTCGTGATGGCATCTGGGTCGGGCCAGGCTGGTTGCGCGTCGCACGAGATGCTGATGGCAAGTCTGGTGTTCTGGAGCGCGAGAAAGAAATCAATAGCTTACAAGAAGAACTTAATGTAAAACTAAAACTAATTTCAAGCCTCGAATCGACGTTGGAAGCGGGCCGCAGCGAATTGCAAAATGACGAAGCTCAGCGCGAAGAACTACAGGTCGAAGCCAACCGTGCTCACCGTGACTTCAGCAATGCACGCGCCCAGTTCGACGCACGCCGCACCCGTCTGGAACAGATCCACAAACGCAATGAAGCCTTGCAGCAAGAGACTGGCGAAATCGCTGCCCAGCAGAGCGAAGATACGCAAGCCGTGGATGAAGCCCGGTCTCGCTTGCACGAGGCCCTGGTTGCTATCGATAAACTCGCCGACGAGCGTGAAGCGCGTTCGGCCCAGCGCGAACAGCTGCGCAATGCGCTCGACGAAGCGCGCCGCGAAGCACAAGGTGACCGCGACAAGGCACACGAACTGGAACTGAAATATCAGTCCATGCATACCGAACAGGAAACCACCAGCCAAAACCTCGAACGTATGCACGGTCAGCAGGGCCACTTGCAGCAGCGCCGCGAAGAACTGCGGCAGGCACTGGTCGATGGCGAGGCACCCTTGCAGAAGCTGGACGAAGAACTGGAAATCAGCCTCAAACAACGCCACGAAGTCGAAGCCGAACTGGCCAGTCGCCGTCGCGTGCTGGAAGGTGTTGAACACAAATTGCGCGAAGACGAACAGACGCGCCATCAGAAAGAACAGCAAGCCGAACAACTGCGCGAACGCCTCAATCAGGAAAAACTCCACTGGCAAGAGATCAAAGTGCGCGGTGAAACCCTGCTGGAACAGATTGCCGAAAGCGGTTTCGAGCTGTCACAGTTGGCCGAAGAGATGCCGGAAGACGCTGCATTGGAAGCCTGGGAAACAGAGGCTGAGTCATTGGCCAACCGCATTTCTCGACTTGGCCCGATCAATCTCGCGGCCATTGAAGAGTTCGAAGAACAATCCGAGCGCAAGAAATATCTCGACGCTCAGCACGAAGACGTTACCTCCGCGCTGGATACGCTGGAAAATGCCATCCGCAAGATCGACCGCGAGACGCGCACCCGTTTCAAGGAGACCTTCGACAAAGTTAATATCGGTCTGCAAGCCATGTTCCCGCGCCTGTTTGGCGGCGGTCATGCCTATCTGGAACTCACAGGCGAAGATTTGCTCGACACCGGCGTGACCGTTATGGCGCGTCCGCCGGGCAAACGTAACAGCACCATCCACTTGTTATCCGGCGGTGAAAAGGCACTCACCGCTGTGGCACTGGTGTTCTCCATCTTCGAACTCAACCCATCACCGTTCTGCATGCTCGACGAAGTGGATGCACCCCTGGACGATGCCAACGTTGGCCGTTTCTGCGAAATGGTGAAAGAGATGTCCGAGCGCGTGCAGTTCGTCTTCATTACCCACAACAAGATCACCATGGATCTTGCCAACCGACTGACCGGCGTCACCATGCACGAACCGGGCGTATCGCGCCTGGTGTCTGTGGATGTGGACGAGGCGGTACAGCTCGCCGCGGTGTGACCGGGTATGGATGATCTACGCATCATCCTGCTGTTGGCCGGGGCTGCATTGATCGGCGGTGTATATTTCTGGGCCAAATTACAGCAGCGCCCCGCTGGAAAGAAAATCCCGCACAAGCCAGCACGCGTCGCGCCCGGTGACAACGACGATAGCGATATCGCTGAAGAGCTGGCGAGTATGGGGAAACTGGTTGCCGAGCGTGACCATGATCCCGAATTGCACAAACCGGTTGTTTCGGAAGGCACCCCCAATGTGCTGGAAAACTACAGCGAAAAACTTCTCGTTATTTCTGTCATCGCCGAAGATGGCGAACCATTTGACGGCGACAAGCTACTTAACGCGTTTTCAAACAATTCACTGGTGCAGGGTAAAAAAGGTATCTACGAACGACATGTCACACAAAACGGACATGAGACTCCCGTATTCGGACTCGCCAACCTGGTTAAACCCGGCACTTTCCCGCGCGATATGCGCACTTTCGCCACGCCGGGTTTAACGCTGTTTTTGCAATTACCGTGCGCCATCGGCGCGCTGGATGCTTTCGACGATTTTATGAACACAGCAGAACGCCTCGCCGTGCAACTGGCCGGTGAACTGCGCGACGAAAACCAGAAATTACTGACGCATCAGGCGCTGATGCAAGTGCGCGAACGGGTCGCCGAATCACAAGCGCGCATGCACATGGCCGCGTCCTGACAACGGTTGCACTCACCTTGAAACCTGAACTGCGCATTGAAGCACTGCGCGAACAACTCCGTTATCACAACCACCGTTATTATGTTCTCGATGATCCGGAAATTCCGGATGCCGGGTACGACCGTTTATTGCGTGAGTTGCAAGTGCTTGAAGCCGAACACCCGCAACTGATTACCCCGGATTCCCCGACACAACGCGTTGGCGCGCAACCGCTGGATGGTTTTGGCGAAGTGCGACACGAAGTCCCGATGTTGTCGCTGGACAATTCCTTTAACGATGAAGAGCTGGGCGAGTTCGACCGACGCGTGCGCGACCGTCTTGAAATTGAAACCGTAGAATACGCTGCCGAACCCAAGCTGGATGGTCTGGCTGTCAGTCTGTTATACGAAGACGGTATGCTTGTTCGCGGTGCAACGCGCGGCGACGGTAGTACGGGTGAGGACATTACGCAAAATGTACGCACCATTCCATCTATCCCGCTACGTCTGATGGGCGAGGGTTACCCGAAACATCTGGAGGTGCGCGGTGAAGTCGTCATGCCGCTGGAAGGTTTTCGCAAACTCAACGAACGCCAGGTAGCTGAAGGTAATAAACCCTTCGTCAACCCGCGCAATGCAGCAGCAGGTTCACTGCGCCAGCTTGACCCCAAACTCACCGCACAACGCCCACTCGATATGTACTGCTATGGTGTTGGCCTGATGGAAGGAGGCGAACTGCCCGACCGCCACAGCGCCATTCTCGCTTGCCTGCGCGACTGGGGTTTGCGTGTGTACAAAGGTGTCGCCACCGTGCGTGGCCTGAAGGGTTGCATCGACTATTACGCAAAAGTCGAAAAGGCGCGCGACACACTACCGTTTGATATCGATGGTGTGGTGTTCAAGGTTGACCGGCTCGACCAGCAGAAATCCATGGGCTTCGTCGCCCGGGCACCGCGCTGGGCCATTGCGCGTAAATTCCCCGCGCAGGAAGAACTCACCACCGTGGAAGGTATTGATGTGCAGGTTGGGCGCACTGGGGCTATTACTCCGGTGGCCCGTCTGAAATCTGTTTTTGTCGGTGGCGTCAACGTCACCAACGCCACGCTGCACAACGAAGATGAAGTACGCCGCAAGGATGTCCGCGTTGGTGATACCGTCATCGTGCGCCGCGCCGGTGACGTGATTCCCGAAGTGGCGTCGGTGGTGCTGAAAAACAGACCAAAAAACGCAAAGCCTTTCGTCATGCCCACCCAATGCCCGGTATGCGGTTCCGATATTGAACGCGCAGAAGGCGAAGCCGTAGCGCGCTGCACCGGCGGCCTGTTCTGCGAAGCACAACGCAAGGAAGCTATCAAACACTTTGCCTCACGACGCGCCATGGACATCGAAGGGCTCGGCGATAAACTGGTGGAGCAGCTTGTTGATGAGAAACTCATTAACAACATCGCAGACCTGTACAGTCTTAAAGCTGAAACCCTGGCCGGACTGGAACGTATGGGTGAGAAATCTGCCGTGAACCTTGTTACTGCACTGGACACGAGCAAACACACCACACTGGAACGCTTCCTGTTTGCACTGGGCATCCGCGAAGTGGGCGAAGTCACCGCGCGCGCACTGGCGCGTGCCTTCGGTGCCAGTGATGCAAAAGGCGTGTCGGACAAGGAGCGTGCCCGGTCTGACATCAAGCGGCTCGCTAAAGCCACGCAAGAAGAATTGGAAGCCATACCGGACATTGGCCCGGTAGTGGCCGGACGCATCGTGCAGTTCTTCAAACAGTCACATAACTGCGAAGTGATAGAAAAACTGCTCGACAGAAAACCACCTGACACCGGCATCACCTGGCCACTACAGGAAGTCGCCAGCGCACAACCTCTGCAAGGCAAGACCTATGTCCTGACCGGCACACTCTCCACACTGACCCGCAACGACGCCAAGGCACGCTTGCAGGCACTGGGTGCCAAAGTGGCTGGCAGCGTATCCGCCAAAACCAGCGCCGTGGTCGCCGGTGAAAAAGCGGGTTCAAAACTCGCCAGGGCGGAAAAACTCGACGTGCCGGTGTTGACCGAAGAAGAACTCAAAAGGCTATTGGAAAAGGAAGAACGGGGTGCATGAACGGTGAAATTCAGTGCTGACCACTTTCTTGTTCAAGTCACAAGCATTCAGACCGATAACAGCCAGGAAGGCCGTATTCAACCACCATCAAAACATGGCGTAGCCTGGGTGCCGGTGGTGAGACCGGAAGTATCAAGTAACTACTTTATCAGGGAAGAATAATGTCAGTTTATTTCAATCCGGGCAGTCTGTTCTGGAAACTTGCCATACCGGTAATTGCACTGTTTACCGTCACCATTATTGCGCTGGGTTTTTACATTCCCGACCAGATAGAGCTCCGTGCCGTTGAGGGTGCGACGTCTGCTTCCAGGCAGACGGCAAAGCAATTCAAGGTGCTGCGTAAATATTATGTCCAGAATGTTCTGAAAAAGGTAAAGGCAGGCTCTGACATGAAGCCTGCTATCAACCACAAGGATGACCCGAAAGCATTTCCGCTGCCAGCCACTATGATTCACGACCTGAGCGCGCTGCTCAAAGACGAAGGCACAACGGTCAATCTGTACAGTGCCTACCCGTTTCCCAATCGTAAATCGCGGGTTCTGGATAGTTTCCAGAGCGAAGCCTGGGATTATCTCGTGAACAACCCCGAAGGTGTCTACGTTGCTCAAACGGAGAAAGACGGAAAACCCATTGTCCGGGTCGCGGTTGCTGACACGATGGTGGCTGACGGCTGCGTCAATTGCCACAATTCCCACCCGGACACGCCAAAGGCGGACTGGAAACTTGGCGATGTTCGCGGCATCCTGGAAATAAACAGCGATATCAGCGAACAGGTCGTGGCTAGCATGGTAACGGGCAAAAAAATAATGGCCGCTTTGATCGCAACGCTACTGGTGATCGTGGCGTCAATCTACCTGGTGTATAAGCGCGTGATTGCGAGAAAGCTGTCTGCGCTGGATGACAGTATTCAGGATCTGGCAACAGGAAGCAGCGATCTCACTCGTCGACTGGACGACACCGGGAATGATGAAATTTCCAGTCTGGCCAGAGGTTTCAATACCTTTCTGGAGAATCACAGGGCTTTCATCAGTGAAATTGCGGGGTCAGCCCAACAGTTGTCGGAAGCATCAACCGCTATGAATACCACAACGATACAGGCCAGAGAACATTCCTCCGAGCAGAAAAACCAGATTGGCCAGGTGGCAGCCGCTGTTCATGAGATGGCCGCATCGATTCAGGAAGTAGCAAAGAACACCGCCTCGGCAGACGAGTCTGCCAGCAAGTCCAGGAAAGAAACCCTCTCCGGATTGCAGGTCGTGGATGACAATATCCGTATCACCAACACCCTGTCCGATGAAATCGGAAAAGCGGCCGAAGTTATTCAATCGCTCAGAACCGACAGCGAGAGTATCGGCACGGTGCTGGATGTTATCCGGGGGATATCAGAACAGACCAACTTGCTGGCCCTGAATGCAGCTATTGAAGCGGCTCGTGCTGGTGAACACGGCCGCGGTTTTGCGGTCGTGGCTGACGAAGTGCGCACACTGGCGAGCAAGACTCAGGCGTCAACTGTCGAGATACAGGAAATGATCGAGCGGCTGCAGCAGGGTGCTGACTGTGCAGTCAGCGTAATGGACAAGGGCATGGACACCGTCGAGGGAAGTGTTAAGCAGGCGGCGCAGACCGGCGAGACCCTGAAATCCATCACCGCTGCAGTAAATCATATTTCCGAGATCAACGCCCAGATCGCCTGCGCTATCGAGGAACAAAGCACAGTAGCAGAAGAGATTAACAAAAATGTGGTGGAGGTCGACAACCTCGCCCGGCGCGGTGACGAATCCTCGGTCAATATCGCCCAGGCCAATGAACAGTTGAGCCAGCTGGCGGAAAACCTCACGAAGCTGGTTAGCCGGTATAAGCTGGATTAGCCACAAATAGCTATGACCCCGAACCAGGTAGCCTATCGGCTTGCCAAAACGGCCCCGCTTTGCAATTGAAATCAAATGGTCGGAACGCGCGGTG
>UOFN01000075.1_pt1 | contig 70317 bp, 71 predicted proteins | sample 1990111 | NCBI WGS metagenome assembly UOFN01 (sample SAMEA4728526, study PRJEB27164) | hydrothermal vent metagenome | biome: marine basaltic hydrothermal vent biome; feature: marine hydrothermal vent; material: mineral | place: Pacific Ocean | collected 2011-06-14/2011-07-23 | depth 1741 m | reverse complement strand
TTTGCCCGCGCCATTACCACCTGCCAACAGCCATAACTGTTTACCGGCACTCATTCAGGCACGAATAAACCATCTTCAAAATGCCCCGTCTGGCGAGTCCCGTCAGGCAACACCCTGTCGAGCCTGCCGGGTCTGCTTTTACTCGCTTCATAGTAAAGGCCACCCCGGGTAATTTGCCGACCCAGTTGGCCCGACGAACCGGCAGCCTCAACGGCAGAAAACACCTGTTCAGGATTAATGGGTTGTGAGTCAGGTAAATCAACATGCACTTTGGCAATACCCTGCATCAACGCCAGCATATCGGCCGGTGTCACCGATTGGGCCACACGTCTACCCAACTCAGCCCAAAATTCCACTTGCTTGGCTGTTGAGCGGTTCATGAAAGAGGCTTCGGTTTCAGCCTTTTTAAAAAGGCTGTCGTTAACTCTTAATGGGGTAGACATAAGCCACCTCTTTGTTACATATAGGTAGTCAATGTAGCATATTGCTACAGTATCTCAAGCTTTTCGCGGGAAAGTGAAGTAATTTCCCTTAACGCACGCTGGCAAGCCCACCGCCGCGCGGGTCTGAAGCGGCCTGTACCTTGCCGCTGGCGTAATCAAAGTACACCGCCTGCATGTTGCCCCAGGTGGAATCGAGGGGTTTAAGTACATGCCCACGGCGCTGTAACTCCTGCTGCACTTCAGGTGAAAACGCACCCGGCTCAAACTGAATGACATCCGGTAAGTACTGATGATGGAAGCGCGGCAAGGCCACCCAGGATGATGGGCCATTGCCTTTTGCCATGTCGAGAATTCCGAGCAACACCATGGTGATAATCCGGCTACCGCCCGGCGTACCCAAGATTGCCACGCCCTGATCTAACTCGACGAAGGTAGGGGTCATGCTCGATAGCGGACGCTTGCCGGGAGCAATGGCGTTTGCCTCTGCACCCACCAGTCCGTAGGCGTTGGGTACGCCCGGCTTGGATGAGAAATCATCCATTTCGTCGTTCAGTAATACACCGGTTTTGGGCACAACGAAGGCGGCACCAAACGGGTAGTTAACGCTCAGCGTGGCCGCAACACGATTGCCTTCTTTGTCCAGTACAGAGAAATGCGTGGTATCCGTTCCGGCGGAGAAGCTTGCGGTTCCCGGCAGTAATCGACTTGGCGTTGCTTTTTGCGGGTGTATCGATGCACGCAGACCATCGGCGTAACGCGGATCAATGAGTCGCGACACAGGCGCTTTGACGAAGTCCGGATCGCCAAGGTATTGAGCTCGATCCCGGTAGGCGCGGCGCATGGCTTCAGTAATCAGATGAATCCTGTCAGCAGGCTCGGCCTCTTCGAGCGCGTATCCATCCAGAATATTCAACATGGTTGCCAGGCCGATACCACCGGAAGAGGGTAAGGCCGCAGACACAATGCGCTGACCACCGACACTGAAACTGACCGGCTCACGTTCGACGACCTGATATTGCTTCAGATCGTCGAGGGTCCAGATTCCGCCCGCCTTACGCACGCCGTCAACCAGGTGTCGGGCGACTTCACCTTTATAGAATCCGTCTCGACCTTTGTCAGCCAACGCGCGCAGGGTATTGGCCAGGTCGGGCTGGAGAACCCAATCACCCTCAGCGGGGACTTCATTGTTTTTCAGGAAAACACCGGCCGCCGCCGAAGATTTACGCAGCGCAGCCAGCCGAAAACGGGCCATGGCCTGATAGTGGCGGTCAACCAGGAACCCTTTTTCGGCGAATTGAATAGCCGCCGCCAATGATTGGACCAACGGTACTCGGCCGTAGTGCTCGGCCAGCCAGACCAGTGCTGCTGGTTCGCCAGGGATTCCGGCGGCCAGTGCTCCGTCCATTGATAATCCGGGTACGACTTCGCCCTTCGCATCCAGGTACAGATTGCGGTGCGCCGCCAGTGGTGCCCGTTCCCGACCATCGAGCATGACCTGCTTTCCGTCGCTGGCGCGGTGTAATAACCAGAAGCCTCCTCCGCCAATCCCTGAGCTATAGGGTTCCACTACGGCCAGCACAGCGCTGACTGTGACGGCTGCATCAAACGCATTACCACCGGCATCCAGAATCTGCATACCGGCTTGCGTTGCCAGCGGGTGCGCTGAGGCGATAGCTTGTGAGGCAGGGCGCGGTGTAACCGGCTTGTCTGCGTCAGCGATAACCCGAGTGGCTCCCAGCGAGAGCAGCACCAGCAGGATGATTCTCCCCAGCCTGACTGCTGCCCGAATGACAGGTATTAAAAAGGCTCCACAAGGGAGCCTGAGACTGCATCGGGCTGTCGCGGCGATCACGCCGTTTCCCCGGTCAACCGGCGGTATTTATCCATAAGCTCGTCTCGGGTTTCCTCATAATCAGGATTGAACGGGATACAGTCGACAGGGCAGACCTCTACGCACTGTGAAGTTTCATAATGCCCGACACACTCGGTACACAATGCATGATCGATTTCGTAGATTTCATCACCCTGCGTGATCGCGCCATTCGGGCACTCCGGCTCGCACACATCACAGTTGATGCATTCGTCGGTGATCATCAGGGCCATGGCTAACTCCGAAACAGAAAACGGCGTGGTTATATAAGGATTACTTAATATTATCCCAATCGCCGTTTTAATGCAGCCACAACTTCCTTATGAACAAAGGGGGTAACATCGCCGCCGAGCGCGGCGATTTCCCGCACAAGGCTTGATGACACGTAGGCATAGTGTTCGTCAGGCGTCATAAACAAGGTCTCAATCTCGGGTGCCAGGCGACGGTTCATGCTCGCCAACTGAAATTCGTACTCAAAATCGGAAACAGCGCGCAAACCACGCAGTATGATTCCGGCGCCGTGCGTGCGGGCATATTCCACCAATAACCCGCCAAACCCTTCTACGACAACATTGTTATGGCCTTTTAACACCGAACGCGCCAACTCAATGCGTTCCTGTAAATCCAGAGCCGGTTGCTTGTTGGCGCTATTTTCATGAATCGCAACAATCACCCGCTCGAAACGAAGCGACGCTCGTTCGATCAGGTCTGTGTGGCCATTGGTGATGGGGTCGAATGTCCCCGGATAAACCGCAATCTGCATATCAATCCTGTGTAAGCCGCTGATCCCTCGAGTCTGTACAGCGAAATCTACGCACAACCGCGTGCACAAACAACCACCTGCGTAAAAGTGGGTACAGCGCTTACCACTGTCGGATTAATTTACATTTTAGACAATAGTCTATATCTTAAGTAACATACTGTTATATCTATATTATATTCTTCGGTCTCTCTCAATTCTGTCGGTTTTATTTCCATTTATAAAAAATACCTAACTGATGAATTCAAATAAATTATCAGTTTGCCAAAATATATTAATCACCATCAGTCAGTTACCAAACAAGTGACAAAAATGGCCCGCTACTTGCTTAACCGTCAATATTATAACGTTTATTGTCGAAGGAATTTAGAATGCGGATACATAACATCATCAGGTCAACTGTCGCAGCCCTGACTATCGGAATCAGCCAGAGCTCAATCGCAGCACCCATAGATATCCTGCAACTCGGCCTGGAAGACAGCGGGCCGTTTCAATACAGCGGATTCCATGTCGCCGATGCCAACTACGGAATGAGTGGCGCAATGCTGGCGTGGTTTGCGATTGGCCGCGGAGATTCCGGCTTCTGGGATCCGGACACCGGTGCATTTAGCCTGAGCGTGCACCTCTTTGATGATAGCGGTCTTTCCACCAATGCCGGCACTGCCACAGCCACAGGTAATTTGTCAGAAGCCGCCTTCAATGGTTTCGATGGCGGCCTGATCGGTTCTATTACCTGGGACTTCACTAACGCGACCAACGCAGTGTTAAATAATCTCGGGACATCCACAATCAGCCTGATCGATATTAATTACGCCACTTCGACCAATGGCTACACCGCAAACTCAACCAATACCAACTCCATGACGTTATGGGGTGCAGAAGGTGAGTATGACGCCATGACCGGACTGTTCGACACCCAGACTACAACCATCGGTATGGATTTGGTTGCGCTGTTTAACGCTGACATCAAACCGGTTCCTGTCCCCGCTGCTGTCTGGCTGTTTGGTTCCGGACTCATCGGACTAGTCGCTGTCGCTCGCCGACGCAAGATTGCCTGATCGGCGAAAAAGATAGTAACCAACCTGGCCGGCAATTTTCGCTTTCTCCTGTACCCAGTCTTCCGGTAAATCCGGCAGAGACACTTGTCTGGATAATTCAAAATAAATTCGACCACCCGGCTTTACACACCGACTCTTTACCAGTGCGCTCACACTATCCGCCAACAAGCCATAATCCGAAAAAGGCGGATCGAGAAATACAAGATCGAATGAATCATCACAACGCCTGACCCAGGTTTTTGCATCAGTGGCATGAATTTCAATGACTCCGTCGTCGATGCGGTCACGGCTATTTTGTAACGCGGCAACGATCAGCGGATTGTGTTCGAGCAGCACGACCTTTTCCGCACCGCGCGAGGCTGCTTCGAACCCCAATGCACCACTGCCGGCAAACATATCCAGACAGCGAGCTCCTGGAATCAGACCGGCGACCCAGTTGAACAACGTTTCCCGAATACGGTCAGAAGTCGGCCGCAGCCCCTCTGCATCCGGAAACACCAGCCTGCTACCACGCCAGCGCCCCGCAATGATCCGCACCTGATTACTCGTTGATTTCATGCAACCATGTTGCGTAGCAGAAACTCTGCGGTCAACCGGTTTTCCTGTCTCCGCGTGTCACCCGCATCAATAGCATCCGAACCACTGGCATCATAAAAAACTTCCGATATCACCGTCGTGGAACTCGCGGGCGCTACCATTCCTCCCCACAAACCCAGCAGTAAAGCTGCTGCATATCCCTTGCATGAAGTCATAATCTCCTCCTGAGATAAACACCAAAATTAAGGGGCCACCAGTCTGGAGGCCCCTTAAGAGGATTTCATTGCACAGCGGCTGAAACTCTCGTAAGGAGTCTCTCGTCGTCATGTAATCTTTGGCTTACTCCGTATCAGCACCTGTTTCAAGGTTACCTCCGACAATGACAGTGACCATCTTCCCGGGATCAATGCGCCGCTGCCAGGCATCACGAATTTGCTCCGCTGACACCGCCTCAACATGTTTGGTAAACGTGTTCAGATAATCCAGCGGCAAATCATAAAACCCGATAACCGCAAGATATCCAGAAATCTTGCTGTTGCTCGCAACACGCAGTGGGAAACCGCTGATGATATTGTTCTTCGACGCTGTAAGCTCCTTGTCCGTCGGGCCTGACTCGACAAACGTGGACAAGGTCTCACGCAACACCTTCAAAGCTTCATCGCGCTGATCATTCCGGGTTTGAAAACCCAGCAGAAAGGGCCCTTGCTCTTTCATCGGAATAAAGTAGCTGTAAGCACTGTAGGCCAGCCCACGTTTTTCACGGATCTCATCACTGATGCGCGACACCAGGCCACTACCACCAAGAATATGGTTGCCCACATACAAAGGGAAATAATCCGCATCTTTACGGCGCAAACCCGGCTGCCCCACCAGCACATGGCTCTGACTGGACGGGTGTTCGATAAATACCTCACTGGGCTTTGCAAGTGTTGTAACCGGTGGCAAGGGTTGCGGCTTGCTCCCTTCCGGCAAACTGTCCGCAAGGCGAGCCGCAATCTTCTTCGCCTGAGAAGCGTCAAGCTTGCCGACGATTACCACGGTCGCATTCCGGGCCACATAATAGCGCTGATAGAAGTTGCGAAGATCACTTGTACGAAACGATTTAACGCTGGCTTCGGTTCCGGAAGGATGGCTCGCGTAGGGGTGCTCGCCAAACAGTTCCCGGTAGAACGTTTTCTTGGCTATCGCAGCGGGTTTCTGCTTTTCATATTGCAACCCCGTTAACATGCGTTTCTGCTCACGCTCAAAATCCGCTTTGGGGAAATCCGGTTTGGCCAATATCTTGCCGAACAATTCCAGTGAAGGCTCTAGCAGCTTTCGGTCAACCAGACTGCGCAACGACAGCCAGGCCATATCTCGCTGCGAACCACCACCCAGCACTGCACCACGTTGCTCCAGCCCGCGGGCTATCGTATCAGCATCGAGTCCACCGGCACCCTGATCCAGTAATCCACTGGTCAGGCTGGCAAGGCCAGGCTGGTCGCCATCTCGCGAGCTGCCCGCATCAAACACCAGCCGGATATCAACCATCGGAAGTTCAGGTGCTTCGACAAAAAGCACCTTCGCGCCCTTCTCCGTCTGCCAGGTTTTAATATCGGGAAGTGCCTGTACCGTACTGGTCAGCACAGCAAATACCATTGCCGATATCACTACAAAAAACTTCTGCATCATCTTCCCTTGTCCGGCTAATACGCTAGCGTCCATGACCACCCCCTCCACGCTGTGGTGGATGATCTGGATCGATAGGCTGGGGAACCAGTTCGGCGACCGTCAGGTGATCATCGACCAGATACTTCTTCGCAACAGCCATGACCTGATCCGCCGTTACAGCCTGGATCCGCTTGTGATAATTCTCGGCTTCGCGCCAACTCGAACCAATTGTCTCCAGCACGCCGATTTGCATGGCCTGATAGAAAATCGAATCCTGCTCGTACACTTTCTGCGCGCGCATCTGCGCCTTGACTCGTTCCAGCTCGTCTTTGCCTACCGGCTTATCCTTAAGCTTTTGAAACTGTTCGCGCAATGCTGCTTCAAGTTCAGCAACTGTATTACCCCGCGAGGGAGTTCCAGACAGCAAAAACAGGCTCTGCAAGCGGTCATATGCGTCGTAGCCTGCACCTGCGCTGGCAGCAATTGCCTTGCCACGCACCAGCTCGCTAGCCAGTCGCGCACCACTGCCTCCATCCAGCACACCGGCCATCACTTCCAGTGCGTAGGGTTCCCAGTCTTGCGCCTTGTCTGCTGTCAGCACTACCGGCACCTTGTAGCCCATCATAAGATAGGGCAATTCGGCTGGTGCCTTGACCTGCACTCGCTTGATCCCCAGCTGGGTCACTTCACGGCGTGGTTTGGAGGGTGTTATATCACTCGGTTTTAACGGGCCGAAATAGCGGCGCGCAAGTCGCAGCACATCGTCCGGATCCACATCACCGGCAACGACGACGGTGGCATTATTCGGCGCATACCATTTCCGGTACCAGACGCGCAGGTCATCGATATGCATGGATTCAAGGTCATCCATCCAGCCGATCACCGGGATTCGGTAAGAGCTGCTGATGTAGGCGGTTGCATTGAACTGCTCCCAGGTCAACGACTGCGGGTTGTCCTCGGTGCGCATACGACGCTCTTCCATTACCACTCGGACTTCCTTGAGAAATTCCTCCTCAGGTAAAGTCAGATTACGCATGCGATCAGCCTCAAGCTGAAAGCTCACTTCCAGCCGGCTTTTTTCCATGGTCTGAAAATACGCGGTGTAGTCCTGACTGGTAAACGCATTCTCGCGCCCGCCATTTTTCGAGATGATGCGCGAGAACTCTCCAGCGGGGTGCGCCTTTGTACCCTTGAACATCATGTGCTCCAGCACGTGTGAAACGCCGGTAATTCCGTCGTGTTCGTAACTGGAACCCACCTTGTACCACACCTGTGACACCATCACCGGTGCGCGGTGATCCTCTTTCACGATCAGCTTGAGACCGTTTTTTAGCTGGTATTCATGTACCGCCGGGGCGGCCAGGGTCAGGCTGGCGCTCAACCCGAGAACGAGCGCGAGTAATCCTCGCATCTGTGGCTCCTTTTTCGTCCTATCCGAAAATGAGGGGGAATGATAGGATACGTGGACTCAAGTGGACAGCAAAAACGATGTTTGGTTTCGGAAAGAAAAACACAGCACCGGAACAGGACAACAAACCCGGCCTGTTCCGGCGTCTGAAGGCCGGTCTGTCGAAAACCCGCAGCGGCCTCACCGAGGGTATCGCCAGCCTGGTGCTGGGGCACAAGCAGATCGACGACGACCTGCTCGAAGACCTGGAAACGCAGCTGTTAACCGCCGATGTCGGTGTGGAAGCTACCCAGACAATCATCGATGACCTGACCAAACGCGTCGCACGCAAACAACTGGCTGATGCTGACGCGCTGATGGCCGCCCTGCACGAAGACATGACGGCCATGCTCACACCGGTCGAAGCGCCACTGGAAATTCCCGTATCAGACCAGCCTTTTGTGCTGCTGATGGTTGGCATCAACGGCGCAGGCAAGACCACCACCATTGGCAAGATTGCACGACACCTTAAGGATGAAGGCCGCTCTGTGATGCTGGCTGCGGGAGACACATTCCGTGCCGCCGCTGTGGAGCAACTGCAAGCCTGGGGCGAGCGCAATGACGTCCCGGTGATTGCCCAAAGCCAGGGTTCCGATTCGGCCTCGGTCATTTTCGACGCCTTGCAGGCCGCGCGCGCGCGAAATATTGATGTACTGATAGCCGACACAGCGGGCCGGCTACATACCCAGACCAACCTGATGGAAGAATTGAAAAAGATCCAGCGGGTTCTTGGCAAGCTCGATGAAGCCGCACCACACGAAGTCATGCTGGTAGTCGATGCCGGCACCGGACAAAATGCGCTCAATCAGGCACGCGAATTTAATCAGGCCATGAGTCTGACCGGCATCACGCTCACTAAACTGGACGGCACCGCCAAGGGCGGCATTATCTTCGCTATCGCCAAACAGCTGGGTATCTCAATCCGCTTTATTGGCGTGGGCGAAGCGATCGATGACCTGCGCCCGTTCAGCGCCCATGATTTCGTCGATGCCCTGTTCGAGCGAGACCAGCCACTCCAGACATGATTCGTTTCGATAACGTCAGCAAACGCTATCCCGGTGGCAAGGATGCCCTGCAATCCGTCAACCTGCACATGCCAGCGGGGAGTATGGCATTTCTCACCGGGCATTCCGGCGCGGGCAAGAGCACGCTGCTAAAACTCATTGCGCTGCTCGAACGTACCACGCGCGGTCAACTGTTCCTTGATGGTGAAAACCTGTCACGCGCCTCGAAGCGCCGCGTACCCTCAGTACGTCGCAAGATCGGCATGATTTTCCAGAACCATCGCCTGTTGTTTGACCGCACCGTGTTCGACAATGTCGCACTGCCACTGGTCATCGCCGGTTACCCGCACCAGGAAATCGGCAGGCGTGTGCGTGCGGCACTCGACAAGGTGGGACTGCTTAGCTACGAGCGCTCCTTCCCCATCACCTTGTCGGGAGGTGAGCAACAACGTATCGGCATTGCGCGCGCCGTAGTCAACAAACCCAAACTGCTGCTGGCTGATGAGCCCACCGGCAACCTTGACCCGGATTTGTCCCGTGAAATCATGCAACTGTTCGAACAGTTTAACCAGGTGGGGGTGACAGTACTGATTGCCAGCCATGATCTTGATCTGATATCACGTATGCCTTATCCACAACTGCATCTGGAGCATGGGCAATTACTGAATGCGGGTGATGTGGACGGCGTATGAAATTACCTCGCCCCATCCATAACTATTTTATTCGCCACATGCAGGTTGCGCTCAACAGCCTTGGGCGGCTGTACCGGGCACCACTCGCTTCGCTGATGACGGCCGCTGTTATTGGCATTGCGCTGGCATTGCCATCCGGCCTGTATCTGCTAACCGGTAACTTGCAAAAACTGGGTGCCCAGTGGGATGGCGGAGCGAATTTATCTTTATTCCTTCAACAATCGGTTAGTGTTGCAGACGCCCGCAAGCTGCAAAAAAAGCTCACCGGCTGGCCGGAAATCGATTCTCTTGAGCTCGTCACACCCGAACAGGCACTGGCTGAATTCAAGGAGCTGTCCGGTTTCGGGCAAACGCTCGACCTGCTGGATGACAACCCGCTTCCTGTCGTACTGGCCATCAAACCGGCTGATACCTTTTCCACAGCACAAACCGCCGCCGAACTCACTCAAAAATTACGCGCACTGCCCGAAGTCGAGCTGGCTCAACTGGATCTGCAATGGGTTAAACGCTTCAACGCCATTATCGAAATCATCCAGCGCAGCATATGGATTCTGGCCGCCTTGCTAAGCCTGGCCGTGCTGCTCATTGTGGGAAACACCATTCGCCTGGAAATCCTGAGCAGGCGGGAAGAAATCGAGGTCACCAAACTGATTGGTGCCACCAACGGATTCATACGCCGACCGTTTCTCTATACCGGACTCTGGTATGGCCTGCTGGGCGCAATACTCGGCACACTACTGGTGGAAATCGCACTCTGGCAATTGCTCGATCCAGTGAGCCGACTGGCCGGGCTATACCAAAGCAACTTCAGCCTTCAGGCACTGGATGCTGGTGAATTACTGTATCTGCTGCTTGGCGGCGCGGGGCTGGGACTGCTTGGTGCGTGGATTGCAGTCGGCCGACATCTCTCGGCCATAGAACCTCGCTAAAGCACTGACTGAGAAGTATTTATTCGCACAAACTTCGCTCAAGTTTCCGGCTCAAAAAGCCGATATAACGGGATGCAGGATGATTCCCGTTAAATCATATAATAATCCGGAAAACAGAGTCTACTCCATGCCCCGAAAACTCAATCGAATTCTTGTGGTGGACGGCTCAGAAGTCGCGCGCACCATCATCACCCGTATCCTCAAGGAAGAAATGCCGGATACAGAAGCCACCACCTGCGGCACGGTACAGGAAGCCTGCGCCTGGCTGGAGCGCAGTCATTTTGACCTGATTACCACTTCGTTGATGCTGCCGGACAGGGATGGCCTTGAGTTATGCCGCTATGTTCGCGCCTCAACACATCATCACTACACCCCGACCATCGTAGTGTCAGGCGATGCCGATGCGCGCTTGCTTAAAGAAGGTTTCAACGCCGGCGTCACCGACTACTTTGACAAGTTGCTTGGCTATCACGCCTTCGCCTCCTTCATTATGGATTTTATCCAGCGCCACTCGGGGTTAGTCGGACGCATCCTCTACGTAGAAGACAGCCAACTGGCCGCGACCATAATGCTTCGACTTATGAAGCGGCACGGCTTACAGGTCGTGCATACCACACATGCCGAAGAAGCGATTCAGCTATTACGCGACACCTCTCCCGGCGGCCTGCGCGAAGACGAATCTTTCGATATCGTTATTACCGATTTTTACCTGCAAGGACGACTAACCGGTGGCGATTTGCTGCATGCCATTCGCGCACGTTTCCACTATTCACAACAGGAAATGCCCGTATTGGTACTCACCGGTTCAGAGTCCGATGAAAAACAGGTGGAAGTATTCCACGCTGGTGCCAACGACTTCGTATCCAAACCTATCGTGGAAGAAGTGCTGATGGCACGCATTCGCTCGCTACTGATGATCCGCCAGCAATTTGCTGCACTGAAACGACAAACCGACGAAATGCACCGCCTGTCGATCACCGACAGCCTGACCCGGGTGTACAACCGGCGCTACCTGCTCGACCATGGAGAACAGTTCATCTCCAACCGAACCAACCATCCGGTCGCGGCCGTGTTGCTTGATATCGACCACTTCAAACAGATTAACGACCAACTCGGACATATCACCGGCGACCGCGTGCTAGAAGCACTCGGCCAGCTATTGCTCGACCGCATCCCCGACAATGCCTTGCCTGTTCGCTTCGGCGGCGAAGAATTTGCTCTGCTGGTTCCTCGTTGCAACACTCGGGACGCGCATATTTGCGCCGAGCAGTTACGCCTTGATATTGAGGCCCTCAGGCCCGGAAACGTCCCCATTACGGTCAGCATCGGGCTCGCCACCAATCAGCTAAACCCTGATCTGGCACTGACCCAACTGATTGGTAATGCTGACCGGGCGCTCTACGCAGCCAAGGCGCAAGGCCGCAATCAGGTCTGTGCCTGAACTCGAAAATCGGTATCCCTTTTAATGGCCTTGCGCACTAACCCGCTGTGACAACGGAACTTTTCCTGCCATTAGCACTCACACCCTTCGAGTGCTAAAATTACCCCGCAATCGTTCCCATGGAGGCGATACTAACGATGAGTAACGCATTAGTCACAACGGCCACAGCATCTCTCCCGGTACCGGGCGAACAACTGAGCAGCTATCTGGCTGCGATCAACCGCATTCCAATGCTGACCGCCGAGCGCGAGCACGAGCTGGCCGTTCGCCTGCGTGATCATGGCGATCTGGATGCAGCACGCGAGATGGTCATGTCCCACCTGCGTTTTGTGGCCAAGATCGCCCGGGGTTACAAAGGTTATGGTCTACCACTGGCCGATCTGATTCAGGAAGGTGGCATTGGCTTGATGAAATCGGTACGCCGCTTCGACCCGGATGTTGGCGTGCGACTGGTATCCTTTGCCGTGCACTGGATCCGCTCCGAGATCCACGAATACGTGCTGCGCAACTGGCGCATCGTTAAAGTGGCCACCACCAAAGCGCAACGTAAATTATTTTTCAACCTTCGCAGCTCCAAAAAGCGTCTGGGCTGGTTAAATCGCGAAGAAGTCGAATCTGTCGCCGAAGATCTGGGCGTTAGTCCCGACACGGTTCTGGAAATGGAATCCCGTCTGAGCGGTCAGGATATCGCGTTTGATCCAATCGGTACCGGTGATGATGAAGGAGCCAACTGGACACCAGCGGCTTACCTGACCGCTCCGGTTGATCAGGACCCAGCTACCACACTGGAAGCTATCGACTGGGCGCAACAGAGCAAACAGCAACTTTCCAAAGCACTGGCCCAACTCGATGAACGTTCACGGATCATTCTGGAGCAGCGCTGGCTGAACGAAGACAAGACAACCTTGCAGGTATTGGCAGATCGTTACGAAATATCTGCCGAACGGGTGCGCCAGTTAGAGAAAAACGCGCTCAACAAGCTCAAGACGTTTATGGCGTAGAAGCGATTCTTCAAAAAACAAAATGGCCCGAAAGGGCCATTTTTTATGAATTCGAACCCGGCTCAGGCGAAAAACATCACCGACAAAAAACTCAGCCATGCCATCGCCACCAACACAATCACAATAACCATCGGAAAACCCTGAAACGTAAACATACTGGAAACCTCTGTTCAGGCGGCACTTCAATGGCCACCGTCAAATATTAGCGATATCTTATCTTACTCGTCGTCGTCCTTCAATTGCGGCTTGCGTGGAATACGCGGGTCGTCGTCGTCCATCAGTATCCGGTGCGCGGGGCCCTCAAGATCTTCGAACTGGCCTGAACGAATCGCCCACAGGAATACCCAGATAGCAATTCCCATAATGATCAGGCTGATCGGAATGAGTAAAAACAGAATATCCACAGCAGATGCCTCATCCTTGCCTTAGTCGCAAAGCATTAACCACAACCACCAGCGAACTCGCCGACATGCCGATAGCCGCCATCCAGGGGGCTATCTGCCCACTGGCCGCCAGCGGTATCGCTAACAGATTATAGCCCAACGCCCATACCAGGTTCTGACGAATCACCTGCAACGTCCGCCGACTGGTACGTACTGCATCCGCCAGGTGTATCAATTGTTCCGATAACAGCACCATATCCGCACTGGCATGTGCCAGCTGGGTACCGCCGCCCATGGCAACCGACACTTGAGCCGCAGCCAACACCGGGGCGTCATTCACACCGTCGCCAACCATGGCGACGATAGCACCCTTACCTTGCAGCGCCCGGATTCGCGCCAGTTTATCTTCCGGCCGGCAGCGTGCCTTTGCATGTGCGATCTGTAACGAGCTAGCCACTTGTTGCACAGCCAGATTCTCGTCCCCACTCAGCAGTTCGATTTCCAGACCCAGGCCGCGAAGCTGGTTCAAGGCTTCATGTGCCTGCTCGCGTATCGGATCGGTAAACAGGAAATGCGCCAACAGGCCATTCTCGTCACCCAGCACCACGCCGTCTGGCAAAGCCTGATCAGGTGCTTCTGTCAGCAAGCCTGTGACGAATGCTGCCGTACCGATGCGGTAGCAATCGCCATCAATCCAGCCTTCGATCCCTTCACCCGGCGTGGCGATCAGTGTTTTGGCTTCGCCAGAGACTTCCGCCTCACGGCGAAGCGCATTGGCAATTGGATGCTCTGATGCCTGCTCCAGCGCAGCAGCCAGGCTCAAACAGTGCTCGCGATCCCGTGTGGAAAATAATTCGACCTGTGACAATGAAAGTTTCCCTTCAGTCAGGGTTCCGGTCTTGTCGAAAATCATGTGAGTTGCGTGTGCCAGTGTTTCCAGTGCGTGCCCGCGCGTGGTCAGTACTCCGAGGCGCGTCAACGCACCGGTTGCCGCTGTGACGGCTGCGGGGGTTGCCAATGACAAGGCGCAGGGGCAAGTCACTACCAGCACCGAAAGCGTAATTGCGAAAGCATGGGTTGGGTCATATTGCCACCACCAGACAGCTACACCGGTCGTCAAAACCAGTAATGCAGCAACGAACCATCCCGCGATGCGGTCGGCCAGTTTTGCGACCGATGGTTTTTCTGTTTGCGCGCGATCCAGTAAGCGCACAATAGAAGACAACACTGTCTCTTCGCCGACTTGTTCAATTTCCATCACCAGCGGGCTTTCGTTATTGACGCTGCCTCCAACCAGCAAATCGCCCGGCTGACGCCGGCAAGGATGACTCTCACCCGTCAGCAAGGATTCGTCTACCGAGCTTTGGCCTTCAATGACACGGCCATCAGCGGGTACGCTTTCACCCGGACGCACCAGCACTCTGTCGCCAACAACAAGGTCTGCAACAGGGATGCGCTGCTCACCATTTTCATCGAGTCGTGCGGCGGTGGCGGGCAATAACTTCACCAGTTCTTCAGCAGCCTGACCAGCACGGTGCCTCGCACCCATTTCCAGAAAACGTCCGGCCAGCAAGAAGAAGGTGAACATGGTGACTGAGTCAAAATAGATTTCGCCTGACCCGTTTATCGTTGCCCAGGCACTGGCGAGGAATGCCGCACTGATTGCCAGCGTCACTGGCACATCCATACCGGCCCTGCGGCGTTTCATATCACGCCATGCGCTACTGAAAAACGGCCTTGCTGAATACAGGACAACCGGTACCGTCAATAACAAACTCACCCAGCGCAGGAACTGGCGAAGCCCGCTATCCATCCCATCGGCTTCGCCGGCGTACAGTGCAACAGCCAGCATCATCACTTGCATCATGCCCAGCCCGGCCACCGCCAGACGCCGCATTGCGCGAGTTCGTTCCTGCTTGTAAAGCTGTTCTTGCCGACCGGGGTCAAACGGGTGTGCGTGATAACCGATTGCACTGACGGCTTCGAGAATATCGCTAAGCTGAATACGACTGTTATCCCAACTAACGCGAGCACGGTGCGTGGAATAATTTACGGTAAAATCTACAACGCCGGGCAATGCTTTAACATGACGTTCGTTCAGCCATACACAAGCCGCACAAACAATGCCTTCCAGAATCAGTGAAGCCTCTCGCTGTTCACCGGCTTTCTGGCGAACAAAACTTTTCTGTAGATCATCACGATCGAACAGAGCCCACTCACTGAGTTGTTCAGGCACCAACCCGGCAGCTTGTGGAGAATGTTCCGTTCGGTAACGATAAAAATCGACCAGACCACCATCGACGATGGCAGTCGCCACTGCCTGACAACCCCGACAACACATGGGTTGCGCCTTGTTGTCGATTACCACGCTATAATCAAAACCGGCAGGAACAGGTAACCCGCAATGAAAACATTCAGTTTCCATTTGCGCGTTGTTCAAGAAGCTTCATCTGCCGGTTTAACAGAAGTCTCTGCGTGAACCTCATGCAACTGGTCACCGCGCCGTATTTTCAGAATCAGACGCCAGCTCCCTGGCTCGGGTAAAACCACTTGCGCCCGATAGAGCCCCGGTTCAACTTCATCCAACTGGAATGGCTGGTCCAACCGACTGTCAGACGCACGCTGGAAACTGCCACTGACGCTGGCAAAGGCAACCGGCGCATCATCTCGTTCACTAACGCGCACCTGGAATACTTCGGGACGACCCGCGTATGGTGCTTTCAACCAACCTTTACGCACCTGCCAACCACGTTGCTTCTGGCGCTCAACCTGCTTCAGGTAATCGTTATACAGTGCTTCCTTTTTCTGGAAGTTCCGTGCGACCACACCGGGGAATGCTGAGCTGATTTTTTGCGGCTGATTCTGTTTCGGCAGAAAACTGTCCGCAATGGGGCGGGGCAAGCCCTGTTTTGAAATCACCACCAGCACACCGTCCAGCGCAAACAGGGCTACAAAAAACATCACTATCACGGCAGGGCCCCAGTGGAACCAGCGTTTATTTTGTGCTGGCCCGAGCAGATGCTGCTCACGTGTCGAGCTAACAATGCCCAGCAGATAAGCCGTCACCAACAGCACAGCAACATACATGGCTAACACATCAGCGCCCGGCCAGTCTAACAAGCTGTAAATTAACAAGCCTGCCAGTGACAGCATGGCAATGACGACAGCCGCCTGTCGACCTTTCATCGGCGTCAGTCGGTAGAGAAGAAGAAAAACCAGAACTTCTGCTCCTGCACCGAGAGGTAACGCCAGTAAGGACTGAAGCATCAGCTTTCACTTCCCGGCATGTAGAAAGTTGCCGGCGCACTGATCATGCCTATCTCCTGCCGTGACTGCGGGACCAGATTGAATTCGAAACTCCGGGATCCTTTATGTTTTTGTCCGCTGTCCCAGCGAATGCGAGCATGCACGCGCAGACTGCGCTGTGCGCCGACTGTGACCGAAGACAGTTTTCCAACATCCAGATCGGCTCCGGCAAGTCCGCGCATCATAATAGCCAGCGATATCGGTTTATCGGTTTTGTTGTCAATATGAATTTCATAGCTGTTTTGAACCCGTCCATCAGAGAGCCTCACAAACAGGGGTTGGCGCACCTGCACAACAGACATTTCCACTGCGGCCTGATGGCCTACACTCCAGGCCAGTGCAAACACCGCTACCAGTAGTGCAATTCCATACCCCAACGTCTTCGGCTTCCAGATTCGGCTTTTCTTCCCTTGCTCTTCCTTCTCGGAGGTATAGCGAATCAGCCCCTTTCCCCAACCCAGCGAACTAAAAATGTCATCGCAGGCATCGATGCACAAGGCGCAACTGATGCACTGCACTTGCAGGCCGTTACGGATATCGATACCGGTTGGGCACACCTGTACACAGTAACCACACTCGATACATTCGCCGACATCCTGTTGCCGGCGTTGTTCAAGTGTTTTTAAATCGCGCGTCACTTTATGACGGCCGTGTTTGCCTTCGCCGCGAGCCACATCGTAGGCAACAATGCGCGTGTCTGCGTCGAACATGACTGACTGAAAACGTGCATATGGGCACATGTACGTGCACACCTGCTCACGTGCCAGGCCAGCCATCACGTAGGTGGTCGCTGTCAAAAACAGTGCCGTGGCATAAGCCGCAAAGGGTGCTGACCCGTTAAACCATTTAACGATAAGCTCAGGCGCATTCTCCCAGTAAAGGGTAAACGTCAGTCCGGTCCAGAATGCGGCAGTCAGCCACAGAAGATGTGTTAAAAGTTTTCGCAGGAATTTATTGGCATTCAACGGCGATTTATCAAGCCGGATTCTGGCGACACGATCACCTTGCACCAACCGCTCGATCAGCAGATAGAGGTCCGTCCACAACGTCTGGAAACAGAAGTAACCACAAAATACCCGACCGGCAAGCCCGGTAACAAAAAACATCAGCAAAGCAGCAATCAGCAACACGCCAATCAACCAGACCAGATCCTGCGCATGCATCACCAGGCTGAAAATATAGAACTTGCGGTCGGCAATATCGAACAATACGGCCTGATCCGGCCCGGCATTCCGTTCCCAGCGTAGCCAGGGCAACAGAAAGTAGACACTATAGGCGAGCGTCAGTATTCCCCACTTCAGCGACCTGAAACGCCCCCGTACGGAGCGCGGGTATATCGGGATGCGCGCGTGGTGAAGCGCCTGACTGGGCGAGTCTGTCATAAGCGAAAATCTCTCACCCGGCAGCTTTCACCCGTGCTACTGGCCGCCCCCAAGTTCATGCACGTAGACCGTTAATAATTTTATCTGCGTTTCATCAAGACGTTCTGACCAGTGCGGCATGCTGCGTTGAACACCATTTGAGATAATCTTTTTCACTGCATTGTTTTTTGCTTCTGCGTTTTCGGCACCCGGCACATCAGCCACCGTCCAGATCTGATCAGTCAGATTTGCCGAGCCCTGAGACTTCATGCCCTTGCCATCAGCCCCGTGGCAGTAGTAGCAACCACCTACGCCAGACTGAAAAATTTCCTTTCCACGAACCGCCATCGCCGCATCCGCTTCCTGCCCGGACAAGGACAGCACATACGAAGCGACATCGTCGAGTTGTTGCTCGTTAAAGGTTTCTCGGAACGCCGGCATATATCCATACCGACCCTTGGCGATGGTTGTTTCGATCTCTTCGACGCTGCCACCCCACAACCAGTCATCATCTGCCAGATTGGGGAACAGCCCCATCACACCGGCCCCACCGGCACCGTGGCAAGGCGTGCAGTTATCGCCAAACAAGCCAACCGCCATGGAGCGCGTGAACGCCATCATTTCGGCATCGCCAAGTATCGTCTGGTAATCAGCGCCTTCGATATTCTTCAGATACTGCTGACTCAGCGTTGCGGATTTCCCTTGCTGAAGGTCTCTCAATAACAACGCACGTGTATTCCACGCCGTGGTCTTTTCCGTGCCATCACTGTCAATATAGGTAATTTCATTCATGACGCCGGTGGTATAACTGTTGCCCACCGGCCAGGCGGGGAAAAAGATCCAGTACACCACAGCAAACACTACCGTCGCATAGAAAGACCACAGCCACCAGTTCGGCAAAGGATTGTTAAACTCCTGAATATCACCATCCCAGGCATGACCTGTCGTCTGCACTGCGGCCTGTGGCTTCTTCACATCACTCATCTTTTTTTACCTCACCGTCACCGGCAATCAAATCCTTGTCATCGTCCTGAAGGGGGATGTACTTGTACGATTCCAGCCTTTCGCTACGCTGCTTGCCCGTGTATACATACAGCAGAATTGCGCAGAACGTCACAAAGAACAGCAATAGTGCAACTATCTTGCTGTTCTCGAAGCGCGTAAACCAGAGCAACCATTCAGACATAGTATTATCCAGCTCCTATCGGAACTCTACGAAGTAGCCTTCGTTGTACTTGCTGAAATCAACCATGGTGCCAAGAACCTGTAGATAAGCAATCAAGGCATCCATTTCGGTAATACGATCACGCTGGCCGTCATAGTCATTGGCAAGCGCCTCCGCCAGAAGGTTTTCCTCGGCGCGTAAAATGTCGAGCTGATCGGCAACTGCCTTGCCGAACTGTGCAACGTTATTTTCATATTCTTGCTGGGTTTCCGAATAAGGCACACCCGTGACCTTCAAAGCCCGCATACGATCCTGAATATCCGAATAATCCAGTTCGTTTTCCAGCAACCAGGGATAATTCGGCATGATGGACTGCGGAACGACATCGCGAGGATTCACCAGATGCGCAACATGCCATTCATTGGAATACTTTTTACCTACCCGCGCCAGATCCGGCCCGGTACGTTTGGAGCCCCACTGGAACGGATGGTCGTACTGCGATTCGGCTGCCAGCGAGTAGTGCCCATAACGCAGGTCCTCATCACGGAACGGACGAATCATCTGCGAGTGGCACAGATAGCAACCTTCCCGGGTGTACATATCTCGCCCACGCAGCTCCAGCGCTGTGTAGGGCCGCACGCCCTCGACTTCCTCTATCGTATCGTTAATAAAGAACAGCGGAACGATTTCGACCAGACCGCCAATACTAACCACGATCAGGGTCAGGACAATCAACAGGCCGGCATTGGTTTCTATACTTTCGTGCTTGATCACTTTGCTCTACTCCGAAATCAGATACGCGCCATCTTGGCGGCAAGTTTGGCTTCCAGTTCGGCTGCCTCGACACGCGCATTGCGGATAGTCATGTAAACGTTGTAGCCCATCACCAGAGTGCCGGTCAGGAAGAACACACCGCCCAGTGCGCGAACAATGTAGGGGCTATGCAAGAAGGCCACTGTCTCCACAAAGGTATAGGCCAGGTTGCCGTAGTCATCAAAGCTGCGCAGCATCAGGCCCTGGAAGATACCGGCCACCCACATGGAAGTGATGTAGAGCAGGATGCCGATGGTTGCCAGATAGAAGTGCACATAGACCAGGCGGTTACTGTACAGGCGCGTGTCATATAAACGCGGAATCATGTGGTAAAAGGAACCAAAGGTAATCATGGCCACCCAACCCAGCGCACCGGAATGCACGTGACCAATGGTCCAGTCCGTATAATGCGACAGCGCGTTCACACTCTTCAGTGACATCAGCGGACCTTCGAAGGTCGACATGCCATAGAACGACAGCGCGGTAATCAGGAACAACATGATCGGATCAGTACGCAGACGATCCCAGGCGCCGGACAGAGTCATGATGCCGTTGATCATGCCGCCCCAGGATGGCAGCAACAGCATAATGGAGAAGGTCGCTGCCAGCGTTGAAGTCCAGTCAGGCAGTGCTGTCCAATGCAAATGGTGCGCACCCACCCACATGTACAGGAAGGACAGGGACCAGAAGTGCACAATCGACAAGCGGTAGGAATACACCGGACGCCCTGCCTGCTTGGGCACGAAGTAGTACATCATGCCAAGGAAGGCCGCCGTCAGGAAAAAGCCAACTGCGTTATGCCCGTACCACCATTGGGTCATGGCATCCTGAACGCCCGAGAACAGACTGTAGGACTTGAGGGAGAACAGCCCGACCGGCACGGCGAGGTTATTGAAGATGTGCAACAACGCGATAACCAGCAGGAAGGCAATGAAGAACCAGTTCGCCACGTAGATGTGTGGCTGGGAACGACGCCGCAGGGTCTGTACAAAAACGGTGAAGTACACCACCCAGGTCACCAGAATAATAAGGTCGATGGGCCATTCGAATTCAGCATATTCACGCGCCTGGGTATAGCCCAGCACGTAACTGAGCGCGCCCAGCGATACCGCAGACTGCCAGCCCCAAAAGGTGAACGACGCCATCCAGTCACTGTACAAACGCGTCTGGCAGGTACGCTGAACAATATAGTATGACGTTGCAAACAGGGCACTACCGCCGAATCCAAAAATCACCAGCGTCGTGTGCACCGGTCTCAGTCGGCCAAACGTGAGTTCGGGGATATCGAAATTCAGAAACGGCCACGCCAGTTCCGAGGCGATATAAACGCCGGTAGCCATGCCCAGCACGCCCCACACCAGCGTCATCGCGGCAAATTTTTTGATGATTTCGTAATTGTACTGTTGCGTCGTGCCCATGCCTGCCTGCGCCATGTTTTCCTGCCTCGCGAATACGATTTGGCTACGGCCCCGAAAAGCGGACCACAAAATCACTACATTCTAATATAAGGAACTACCCCAGGTAAAGTCCCTGCAAATAAAGAGGACATACCTCGCAAGCAAGCTGCGCATAAAATGGTGAATCCAGCCACCGCTGCTTTCCCGTCAAGCAAATAGTGTAGTCCAGGAAAGGCGGGCAGGTGCAGTTATCCTGCCAGACCGGCCAACCTCAACAGGGATGGGACATAGTGATCAACCAGCAGGAAGCCGAACAAGACCATCAAATAGAGGATCGAATAGCTAAAAGTCTTCATCGCCTGCTTGTCGCTTTCATCATGCATAAGCGCCCAGGCGTGATAGAGAAAGCCGGCACCCAGCCCAAGTGCGCCCGCAAGGTAGAGCAAACCACTCATATGCGTCACGAATGGCATGACGGTCACCACAACCAGTAGAATGGTATACAGCAACACCTGCAAACGCGTGAATTCCACGCCGTGCGTGACCGGTAACATAGGGATGTCCACCTTGGCGTACTCGTTACGGCGGTGAATCGCCAATGCCCAGAAATGTGGCGGCGTCCAGACGAAGATAATCAGAAACAGTAGCAAGGCGTTGGGATCAACCGTGCCGGTAACCGCCGTCCAGCCAAGTACCGGCGGGGCTGCACCAGCCGCGCCACCGATAACAATATTCTGCGGTGTCGCACGTTTCAGATACAGGGTGTAAATCACGGCATAACCGATCAACGAGGCAAACGTCAGCAAGGCGGTAAGCGTGTTGACCAACTCGACCAGAATCCACATGGCAAGCGTGCCCAGAACCAGCGCAAAGATAAGGCAATTGCGCCCCGTCATGGCACCACTGGCTACCGGCCGGTTACGCGTGCGCTTCATCTGCGCGTCGGCATACTGATCCACAACGTGATTGATCGCCGCAGCTGATGCGGCCGCCATACCGATTCCCAGCGTACCAAAGACCAACGGCTGCCACGGCACCATACCCGGAACGGCGAGAAACATACCGACCAGCGCCGTAAATACAATCAGTGCAACGACCTTCAGTTTGCAGACACCGAGATAGTCGCGCCAGTTTGCAACCGGCGAGGCTGCCATTGAATAACTCATGCTTGTCCCCGGCACCTCGTCGGCGCACGTCAGCAGATTTCAGAAAGCGGGTATTTTACCCTAAACCGGAATACTTTAAGAGCTTCTCCAGGTCCTTGATCATGCCCTGGGGTTTTTCGCCAGGGTCATATTTCATCATCAGAAAACCCAGGGGATCAACCAGATAGATTCGGTTGGCCGTAAGCGGATCCTGCTCATCAAGAGAAAATGCCTGTAACAGCGCAGCTTTATCACCGGCCGGCGCAATGACCTGACCGGGAAAGTGGGTCTGTAACTCTTGCCGCTTGGCATCGCTCACACCTTCGTCGCTCCACAGCATCAAGCGCCGTAGTCGATCAATATTCTTACCCTGAGTCAGGCGAATCTGGCGAATGTTGTAGAGCTGTTCCACACAGGCCCGGTCACACTCCCCCTTGGCCAGATAGAGAATGGTCCATTTACCGCGCAGGAAAGTTTCATCGATAGGCTCCCCCTTGAGTGGCTGCAACTGAAAAGCCGGCAACTTGCGAACCGGTTGCACCAGATCCCCGTTATTGGTTGTGGTATCCGGCTTCCAGTCGGGAAACAAGGTAATGACCAACACTGCCAGAGTCATCGGCAAGGCAAATAATCCCAGCACCAGCAACATGGAAATGCGTGCGCGCCGCTGCCCTTTCCCCTTCTGGACGGCAGTGTTGTTGTCGGACTCGTTCATAATTTCACTCTTCGGGTATTCACAATTAAATAAATCGCCAGTAACGTTATCGCCAGGCCAAACCACTGGACGGCATAACCAATATTTCGTTCAGGCCCAAAACCGGCCGCCGGTTGCCAGCGACGCACGTAACCTTCCGCTTGTCCATCATCCAATAACAACGTAACCGGCAACAGTGGCCGCTCCAGTTCAGCAGACAAGGCATCGAGCTGCACCTGCTGGATGCGCCAGGGCCAACTCTCGCGAGGGTCCTCTTCGCCCAGCATAAAAACTTTTTCATACGGGACTTTTACCAGGCCGGTAACACGTCGCTGATCTTCTGCCACGTTGATATCAGGAAGCCGTTCACGGCTTTGACCCAACGGGATCCAGCCCCGATTAACCAGCACCGCAATTCCCGAGTCACGAATGATAAATGGTGTCAGCACCTGATACCCAACACGCCCTGCGTGTGTGCGGTTATCAAGCAGGAATTGGTGTCCACTGTCATAGTGGCCTTCCACAGCGGCGGCCCTGTAATTTAACCCCGCACTGGAAACCAGATCAGCTTCGAGCTGCAAGACGACTTTGCCCTGTTCGTCGTACTGGTCGATCAGTGCTTTTTTTTGTTCCGCACGATCCAGTTGCCAGAATCCCAGGGAAATCAGAAACACAAACAACACCAGCGTCACCACCGAAGGCCAGCGACCGGGACTAAATTCCAGACTACCAATTTGCATGCCGGGAGCCTACGCAGCAGCGGATTCTCTCGCAAGCGAAATCTGCTTACCCTATACTCAGAATCATTAATATCCGCTCCGGTCACCCCGAATGCTAATCAAGACTCTTATCGTCGTCGTGCTTATTGCCATCATTATCAGCCTTGGCAGCGGCATGCTGTTCATGCTCAAGGACGGAGGCCGGACGGAACGCACAGCCAAAGCACTGACAGTGCGTATTGGCCTGTCTGTCGCCCTGTTTGCCTTGTTGATGCTCGGTATCTTTACCGGCCATATCAAGCCACATGGCATTTCTCCAAACAGCACGCCTGCAAACCACTCTACGTCCCAATCCACAGAATAAAAAAGCGCCGCATTTGCGGCGCTTTTTTAACGGACCTGCCTCCTCGTCTAGAGCAGGTAGACGAAGATAAACAGTCCCAGCCAGACTACGTCAACGAAGTGCCAGTACCAGGCTACTGCTTCGAAACCAAAATGGCGATCCGCAGTAAAGTGCCCTTTGGCGCAACGCAAGGTAATGACAATCAGCATGATGGTACCAAGGGTCACATGCAAACCGTGAAAGCCGGTTAACATAAAGAACGTGGAACCGTAAATACCGGAGCCCATTGTCAGATTGTGGTGTTCACTGTAGGCCTGACCATATTCGTAAATCTGGAATCCCAGGAACGTAGCGCCCAGCAAAACTGTCGCCACCATCCACATTACCAGCGCGCCGCGATTACCCTTCTTCAAGGCCCAGTGCGCAAATGTAATCGTCACACCACTCGACAGCAGTAGCAGCGTGTTCAGTGCCGGAATTTTCCAGGGGTCAAGCAACGTGAACTCACCACCCAGATTTCCCGGCCCGTTGGACGGCCAGACAGCTTCCCAGCCATCGTACAACAACTCGTTTGTCATCGGGTCACCACCGCCCAGCCACGGCCCGACAAGAACCCTCGCATACCAGAGCGCACCGAAGAAGGCGGCAAAAAACATGACTTCGGAGAAGATAAACCAGGCCATACCCTGACGGAACGACTGATCCACCTGCATGTTGAAAGTGCCAGCCTCGCTTTCCCTGATGACTGTCCCGAACCAGCCGAATATCATAAACAAAAGAATAGCGAAACCCACCAGCATCACCGTGCTGCCTGACCCGGATCCATTTAAAAAATTGGCAAAACCCTGCATCATGGTGAACAGCCCGATCGAACCAATAATCGGCCAACTGCTGCCATGCGGGATGTAATATCCGCCGTTTGTATCACTCATACTTCTGTCCTCATTTTGGCTGACATCTCTTAATTAAGTGCATTTTTCTGTTGTTCAAAGAAAGTGTAAGACAGGGTCACTACTTCGATACCATCCGGAAGTTCCCGATCTACCATAAACATAAGCGGCATGTCCCGCCCTTCACCTGCGGAAAACCGTTGCTCGGTAAAGCAGAAACACTCTGTTTTCTTGAAATGGCGGGCCGCAAGACCCGGCGTAACACTCGGTACTGCCTGTCCTGTCATCGCCTTGTTCGTTCGGTTCTTTGCATAAAATGTAGTCCGGTACATTTTTCCCGGATGGACTTTCATACTGCTGACTTCAGGCCTGAAATCCCACGGCATCGACTGATTCAAGCTAGCGATAAACTCAACAGTCACCGTTCTACTCATATCGGGTTCTACGTTCGCAACTGCTACGCGACCACTGGTTTTCCCATTGATCCCCGTGATGTCGCAGAACACGTCGTAGAGCGGCACCATCGCGAAACCAAAACCGAACATCCCAACCACCGCAAACAGCAAGCGCCGGATAATCTTCTGGTTTGCACTGACGGCCTTATCCGGGCTCATACAAGGCCACTCGATTGGGTCACTGACCAGAAAAACATTGCCAGTATTCCCCCTGCCACTGCGGCAAGCCACAATGCCAGACGGAAATTCGAGCGTTTCAGTTTTGCTTCGTCATCCAAAGCTTTTATTTAACCTCGGGTGCCGTCGTAAAACTGTGATAAGGCGGAGGTGAAGGCAATGTCCACTCGAGGCCTTCAGCACTTTCCCACACCTGATCCGTCGCCTTGGCACCACCACGAACTGTCTTGATGATGATGTAGACAAACAACAGCTGGGTCAGGCCAAACGCAAATCCACCGAGACTGGAAATCTCGTTAAACCCGGCGAACTGGGTTGAATAATCCGGAATACGACGTGGCATACCAGCCAGCCCCAGGAAGTGCTGCGGGAAGAACAACACGTTGACAAAAATCGTCGACAGCCAGAAGTGCACCTTGCCGAGCTTTTCGTCGTACATATTGCCGGTCCACTTGGGCAGCCAGTAGTACGTCGCTGCAAAAATGGAGAACACTGACCCGGTTACCAGCACGTAGTGGAAATGCGCCACGATGAAGTAAGTATCGTGGTACTGAAAATCAACCGGAGTGATCGACATCATTAAACCCGAAAACCCACCAATGGTGAACATCATCACAAAACCCAGAGCAAACAGCATTGGGGTTTCAAAGGTCATTGAACCTTTCCACATGGTGGACACCCAGTTGAACACCTTCACGCCGGTAGGTACTGCGATCAACATGGTCGCATACATGAAGAACAGCTCACCGGTCAGCGGCATGCCTACTGTGAACATGTGGTGCGCCCAGACGATAAACGACAGGAAGGCGATCGATGATGTTGCATACACCATGGAGCTGTAACCAAACAGCTTCTTGCGCGCAAAGGTCGGGATGATTGCCGATATCACACCAAATGCCGGCAAGATCATGATATAGACCTCGGGATGACCGAAGAACCAGAAAATATGCTGGAACATGACCGGGTCACCACCACCTGCGGCATTAAAGAACGACGTATCAAAATACTGATCCGTCAACAGCATGGTCACTGCACCTGCAAACACCGGCATAACGGCAATCAGCAAATACGCTGTGATCAGCCAGGTCCAGACGAACAGCGGCATTTTCATCATGGTCATGCCAGGAGCGCGCATGTTCATAATGGTAACGATGATATTAATCGCCCCCATGATCGAGGAAATACCCAGCAGGTGAACGGAGAAGATCAGGTACGGAAATGCATTACCTGTCTGCAGCACCAGTGGCGGGTACATGGTCCAGCCACCGGCCGGTGCACCGCCTTCCATAAACAGGGTACTAACCAGCATGACGCCGGCAAACGGCAGTATCCAGAAACTCCAGTTGTTCATACGCGGCAATGCCATGTCCGGCGCACCGATCATCATCGGTATCAGCCAGTTGGCAAGACCGACAAATGCCGGCATAACCGCACCAAACACCATCAACAGTGCATGCATGGTGGTCATGGAGTTAAAGAACTGTGGATCCACAAACTGGAGGCCCGGCTGGAACAGCTCGGCCCGGATAACCATCGCCATGGCTCCGCCAACAAAAAACATGGTCAGCGCAAATATCAGGTACAGGGTACCGATATCCTTGTGGTTGGTGGTAAAGACCCAGCGAAGCAGCCCTTTCGGATGCTCTTCGTGATGTGCGTCGTGTGTTGTTGCAGTACTCATTACTTCTCCTCCACGACCCTTAGCGGGCTGCCTTAATTTCTGAGGGTTGAACCAGGTCACCGGTGTTATTACCCCAGGCATTTCGCTCATAGGTAATCAGTGCGGCAAGATCGACATCGTTCAGCTGGCTGGCAAACGCCCCCATTGCTGTACCGGGTTTTCCGTGCATAACAATGTCTATGTGAGCGTCCTTCGGGCCGGTTGCGATTGCACTACCCTTCAACGCCGGGAAAGCACCAGGAACACCCATGCCAGTTGCCTGATGGCAGGCCAAACAGCTTCCTGCGTAGACTTTTTCACCGCGCTCCATCAACTCAGCCATTGCCCAGTCACGGTCAGCACCAGCTGATGCTGCGTCCATCTGGCTCTTCTGCTCGGCAACCCACTGCTGGTAGTCTGCCTCGTTCTTGACGATGACCACGATAGGCATGTAGCCGTGGTCCTTGCCACAAAGCTCTGCGCACTGGCCACGGTAAGTCCCTTCCTTCTCAGCCTTGAACCACATCTCGTTGACAAAACCGGGAATCGCATCTTTCTTCATCCCAAAGTCTGGAACCCACCAGGCATGAATAACATCATTCGCGGTAATCAACAGGCGAATTTTCTTGTTGACGGGAACAACCACTGGATTATCAACTTCCAGCAGGTAATTCAGCCCTTTTTCCTGTGTATTCTCGATCTGCTCTCTTGGTGTGGACAATGTACTGATGAAGCTCACACCCTCATCCAGATAGTCATAACCCCATTTCCACTGGTAGCCGGTTACCTTAATACTAAGGTCCGAGTTACTGGTGTCTTCCATCATCACCAATGTCTTGGTTGCAGGAATTGCCATACCGACCAGGATCAGGAAGGGGACAACGGTCCAGACAATCTCAACCGCAGTGCTCTCATGAAACTGCGCAGGCACCGCACCTTTTGATTTGCGGTGTTTGAAAATGGATATGAACATGACAGTAAACACCAGCACCGCAATCACGACACAAACCCACAAAATCAGCATGTGCAGGTCGTAAATCTCGTTGCTGATAGGTGTAATGCCCCGCCGTAGATTCAACGCGTAATCTGCGGCAGCTCCTCCAGCGAAAAACAACAGTGCAAAACCTGTCGTAGCCGCCAGCAATCGCTTTATATTAGTAACGAACATAACTAGATTTTCTCCTTCCAACACCTGAATTCTATGGTTCTTCCGTCTCTTCGCGAAAAATTCTCACGAGATAACATTTTCGGCATATCAGCACAAATATCATGGTTATTCAACATCTGTCACCAGATGCTTGCGCCGATTTCCCCGTAAAAAGGGCAACCAACGAGAATAATTAAAATTTTCAAGCCAGATTGTGGTCACCGTGTCACCTCTGGCAAGCAGTTCCAGGCTACGAAATTAAGCGTAGCCGCGCACGTTGGGCCGCATGCTACAGCACTGCCTAAATAAGGTGCAAAAAAATTTAAGAATTACCGTCATAAATATTCGCTATATCAATAACTTGTATATTATTATTTTATAATTTATTAATATTGCTAATAATAAGAATCACTCACACACACTTTACCTGAACAGTTCTCTAATGCTCGACAAATATCGTTCAAGTGACTGTCATATCGGCCGAAATCAGGGGTATGTACTATTAGTCACGCTGCGATTCCATTACGAACCGCCGCAAGGATATACCCCATGAAAAAACTACTGACATGCTTGTTGAGCACCGCGCTATTACTTTCAGCCGCCATCAGCTACGCGGCGGGAGAGGCAACGTTCGATCGCAAACTGGCGGCAGCTAAAGCTGGCGATGCAGAAGCGCAATACGCCGTAGCGTACCGCTATGAAAAAGGGCGCGGCGTTGAAGAAGATGAAGAGCTGGCTCTGGGGTGGTACATCAAGTCTGCTGACCGCGGCGTCGCAAAAGCACAGTACAAGGTCGGCACTTTCTATCTGAAAGGCATCGCGGTTGATGAAGACCCCCAGCAAGCCAAGGTCTGGTTAGAAAAATCCGCCGACCAGGGCTACCCGCCTGCACAATATCAGCTAGGTAAACTGTACGCCGCACCTCGCGGAGGTCTGAACTACCAATTAGCCGTTACCTGGTTACAAAAAGCCCAGGACAGTGGTTACGAGCCTGCCACACGCGAGCTGAACAAGGTCAAACGCAAACTTAATTAAGCTGGCAACAGCGCTGCGTTAATACAGCGCATGCGCTGCATCAATGCCGTTTCATTATTCTCCCGTGGCAGATCCACCAACAAGGGAGCATCCAGTCGCTCTTTTAGTGCATTGATGTTTTCCTCAACCTGCAAACAATCCCTGTCCAGTCGATTGGCAACCCAACCACACAACGGCAACCCACACCGCTCAATGGCCTCTGCGGTCAGCAGGGCGTGATTCAGGCAGCCAAGACGTATTGCAACAACCAGCACCACCGGTAATTCCAGTGCTTGCGCAACATCTGCCATCGTCTGTGTCGCATTGATTGGCACCCTCCAGCCGCCGACACCTTCTACAACTATCCTGTCGGCGGTTTTCTGTAACTGCGCGAAAGCCGACTGGATAACCGGCATCTCAATTTCAATACCTTCCGAATCAGCCGCAATATGCGGTGCAACCGGTGCCTCAAAGGCATAGGGGTTGACCTGTTGGTAGGGCAGGGACAAAGTTGATGCCGTCATCAAACGTTGCGCATCTTCGTTACGCAGTCCTTCCGGGGTGACTTCACAACCGCTTGCCACAGGCTTCATCACAGCAACGCTTTTCCCGGCTGCCTGCCAGGCTCCTACCAGTCCTGTACTGACAACTGTTTTCCCGGCATCGGTATCGATTGCTGTCACAAAGACCCCTCGGCTCATGGCAACCTCCGTGTTTCCAGTGAAACGTTCACCGTATCCTCACTCACCCAGGCATGCCCGTTCACAATTTCATAGCTGGCCGGCAGCACACCATCACTACGGAACTGTTCATACGCCTCGACGAGTTTTTGTATCCGCTGCTTCCCCGTCAACCCGCGCGGACGACCTCCGGTTACGTTATGCGCGCCAATTTGTTTCAGCTCACGCATCAACTGCCAGACATCCGGATAAGTCACCGTAAGATGCTCGACATCCATCACCGGATCAGCAAAGCGCGCACGAACCAGCGCATCGCCAACATCGTGCATATCGAGGAAAGTATTAACGTGCGCATATTGGTCAACCGCTCGCCAGCTCGCACGCAATTCCTTTAAGGTGTCCGGGCCGAAGCTGGAGAATAACAACAAGCCACCCGGCCTAAGCACGCGCCGCAGTTCCTTGAAAGCAGCATCCAGATCAGTACACCATTGCAACATCAAATTCGAAAATACCAGGTCAAAGCTGTTGTCGGAAAACGGCAATCGCTCGGCATCAGCGCACACCGTTTGCGGGCGGCGTAACCAGCGGCCGCGACAGCCAGCGTATCGCAGCATAGGCTGCGCAATATCCAGTGCAACAACCCTCGCTTTGCGATAGCGCCCGAACAAACTCTCAATGCACTGGCCAGTCCCGCAACCCAGGTCGAGAATGCGCTGCGGCTGCAGGCGCATCAAACCCAGCCGTTCCAGCAAGCGTGTACCCACTTCACGCTGCAACACTGCAGCTTCATCGTAATGCGCAGCCGCCTGTTCGAAACTGCGCCGTGCCGAGGCCTTGTCCGGTATACCATCAGCATCCCGAGACATCAGCACACACCTTCGTTAAATGAGAACCAGCGTTGTGCGAGTTCAACGCAGATTTCAGGGTGCGACATAAATGGCGCGTGACCGGCACCGTCGAGCACGACGCAATTCGCATCATCAAACAACTTTGCAACTGATGCCGGTGCCAGCGTGTCACGCTCACCAAACACACCAAATTTAGGGGCAGTGATTTCTCTGAGTTGTTTGCGCAAATCGCTGTCCTGCAATAATTTCAGACCGACGCGTAATGCTTCGGCTTCAGCTGGTGGCCGGGTTTTCAGATCACTTCGTAATTGCCGAAGCAAGTTACCACTGCCCTTGGCACCGCGAACCTGTAGCGCAATAAAACGTGCCAGCGTTTTTTCTGCGTCGCTCTCCAGATGTCTGGAAAACTCCTCGAACACTTGTGCATCGACCGCGTCGGGCCAATCGGCAGCACTGACAAACTTTGGCGTTGACGCCATCAACATCAAACCCCGAATCCGGGTCGGATCCTGCTGTGCCGCTTGCAGTCCAATCAGGCCGCCCAATGACCAACCCATCCAGTATGCCGAAGCAGGCGCACATTCCAGTACCTGCTGCGCCCATTCGTCCAGTGAGGTCGAAGCTTGCCACGCGCTGTTCCCGTGTCCGGGCAAATCGATAACGCTGACGTGAAAATACACACCCAGCTGCTCGGCGAACATCCGCAACAACCCGCCGTGCATTCCCCAACCGTGCAGCAACACCAGCTCCGGGCCGTCTCCATACTGATCAAGGTGAAGCATTTGTCACACCTTTGTAACTGTGATTGAGTGCACCAAGCAAAACATCTACCTGCTCAAAGGAGTGTTGCGCAGACAAGGTAATGCGCAAGCGCGCCGCACCCTCAGGTACTGTCGGAGGACGAATCACTCCAACCAGTATTCCGTGATCCCGCAAGGATTGGCCGAGATTCATGGCGGCAGCGGCATCGCCAACCAACAGAGGCTGAATCGGTGTTACAGAATCCATCATCGGCAGATCCAGTTGTTCCGCACCGCTGCGGAAGCGCGCAATCAACGCCTGTAAATGTGTACGCAAGGCATCACCTTCACGCACCAGGCGGAGTGCAGTGCGCGTCGCCCAGGCGACGGCGGGCGGCGCGGCGGTGGTATAGATGAATGTACGCGCCTGCTGGATCAATGTTTCAATCAAAGCATCGGAGCCTGCCACAAAGGCACCAAAGGTCCCCAATGCCTTGCCCAGTGTCGCCATCAGGATAGTATTACCAGCACCTTCACCGAGTTGATCGACAAACCAGCCACGACCATGCTCACCCAACACGCCGAAGCCATGCGCGTCGTCAACAAGCAACCATGACGCATTGCCATGGCATAGCGCCTGCATTTCAGCCAACGGCGCACAATCGCCATCCATACTGAACACAGCATCTGTTGCAACCAGCGTATCGCCACGTTCAACACTTGACAGTCGGCGTTGCAAGCTGTCCATGTCATTATGCTGGTAACGTAGCAGACGGGCACCACTGAGCTGAGCCGCGTCGATTAGCGAAGCATGGTTGAGACGGTCTTCAATTAGTGTGTCTCCGCGCCCGACCAATGCCGAAGCAACCCCGAGGTTTGCCATATAGCCAGTGGAAAACAACACAGCACGCGGCTGGCCAGTGAATGCGGCAAGATCTTCTTCGAGTGCCTGATGCGCATAACTGTGGCCAGTAATCAGGTGTGCAGCGCCGCTGCCAACACCGAAGCGCTGTACGCCTTCAACCAGCGCCTTTACCAACTCAGGATGATTGGCCAGCCCCAGATAATCATTGCTGCAAAAAGAAACAAAGCGCTCGCCGTCGATAGTGATCTCGACACCCTGAGGACTATCCAGTGTCTGCCGCTGTCGGAACAGATGTTGCTGCTTGCGGCATTCCAGCGCCGGTACAAGATCACGCATCTGTATTCAGACCGGGCGTAGGCCCAAACGGTCAAACAGGCGACGGTCATGATCAGCCTCTGGGTTGCCGGTGGTGAGTAATTTTTCACCGTAGAAGATCGAATTTGCGCCTGCCATAAAACACAAAGCCTGCATTTCGTCGCTCATCTGTTCGCGGCCGGCCGACAAGCGAACGTGCGAGGTAGGCATCAGCACGCGAGCTACCGCCAGCGTGCGCACAAACTCGAACGGATCGATCGGCTCAACATCATCCATCGGTGTGCCTTCAACCTGCACCAGCATATTCACCGGTACACTCTCAGGATGCGGCTTTTGTTTTGCCAATTGTTCAAGCAAGGAAGCCCGATCAGCACGCCCTTCGCCCATACCGACAATCCCGCCACAGCACACATGGATACCGGCTTCGCGTACATGCCCGAGCGTGTCCAGCCTGTCCTGGTAAACACGAGTGGAAATAATCTCGCCGTAGAATTCCGGTGAGGTATCCAGATTGTGGTTGTAATAATCCAGCCCGACTTCGGCAAGACGCTCGGCCTGTTCGGCTTCAAGCATACCCAGTGTCATACAGGTCTCGAGGCCTTCCTCGCGCACACGCGTCACCATCTCCAGCACACGTTCAAAATTCTTGCCTCGCGGGTTACGCCACGCGGCACCCATGCAGAAGCGACTGGCACCAGCCTGTTTGGCCGCACGTGCTGCCTCGACCACAGTTTCTACGTCCATCAGCTTTTCCGGCTCCACGGCCGTTTCGTGATGCACGCTTTGCGGGCAGTACCCACAGTCTTCCGGGCAACCGCCGGTCTTGATACTCAACAGGGTGCTGACCTGAACTTCATTGGGATCGAAATGCTGGCGGTGTACTTGCTGGGCACGAAACAACAGATCGTTGAAGGGCAACCCGAACAGGGCTTCAATTTCTTCCTGGCTCCAGTCAAAACGGTTACTGGCTGTGTGATTCATGACGCTCCACGGGGTGTTCCATGTCCGACCAGGTGTCGCGGCGGATACGCAACAAATCAATGATCGACCAGGGGATAAGGATCAATGCGGCAAACGCCCAGGCAATGAGGTAGTAGGTCAAACCTCCGCCCGGAATAAACGTTGCCGCCGCGACAAAAAAACCGGTGACAGCATAAAATCGGTACGCCGCCTGCTGTGTGTAGTGACCAACCTTCTCATTAGGGTGGTGCCGGTTCATGGCGTAGACCAGCATCGACATGCCTAACCACAGCATCCCGAGCGGGATCGGAACCAGAATCGCCAGAATGTTGCCGTAATTGAACACCGCCGCCGCCCGGCGGGCCTTGTGCCCCGGGAGCTGGAGAGAGTTACTTTGGCGGTCAGGAGGAAGTTCCGATTCGGTCATTGGCTTCAATGAGATACACTGCGGTTCGAGGGCGGGACTATGCGTGGCGTAGCGGCCCTCTGTCAACCACGGAAGGTTGCTTATGGTTTACAAATGGGCTGATCGCGTACAGGAGCTGCTGTTCCCGACTCGTTGCTACCTGTGTTGCACATCGACTCGTGGCGGGAGGGCAATCTGCCCGGATTGTTACCGCGAACTACCCTGGCTTACCTCAGGATGCCCCACCTGTGCAGCCCCTCTGCCGGCACTCCCTGGCCTCACGCACTGCGAAGACTGCCAACAGCACCCACCTGCACTCGACGCCTGCCACGCCTTGTTTAACTTTCAGGCGCCGATCGATCAGTGGATTCGCAAGCTCAAATTCCAGCAGGAACTCTCAATGGCAAAGTTTCTCGGCCGCCTGTTGGCCGAAAAAATGCCCGCAGCCGACAACTCCATCCTTGTCCCGGTACCCTTGCACCGCAATCGACTTCGCCAGCGCGGATTTAATCAGGCGCTGGAAATTGCCCGACCGCTGAGAGAACGCGGCTATCAACTGGATGCCCGATGTTGTACCCGCACTCGCCACACGCCACCCCAATCTGAACTTCCGGCAGCGGCGCGCCTGCACAATTTGTTTGGTGCTTTTCGTGTGGATAACAGTGTTGATGGTGAAAATATTTTGCTGATCGATGACGTACTGACGACAGGTGCCACACTCAACGCGCTGGCCGGCATGCTCAAGCAAGCCGGCGCAGCACGCGTAGAAGCCTGGGTTGTTGCGCGAACCCCGGAGCCGGGGTCGCGCTTGAGAAAATGATTTCCGTTTTCTAGGCGAGCGTATCGAACGCTGTCATCGTATCAATCAGTGCCGGGCTGATACCACTGAACAAGCCCGAATAGAGTCCACGATCTCCATTCAATGCCATGTAGTTAAGGATAACGGTCTCGACCAACAGGTTAACGTTGTTGGCAGCCGGACTCGATGCAGTATCAACTGAACCATCCGCACGGAAGAAGCCGATTTGCTGCCGAAGTGCCGGAATAGCGCCATTCGGGTTGTAGACCAGGAAGAAAGAGGCTGCAACCGATGAATTATCACCAGTCCAGACACCTTTGCCGCGGCCATTTACGCTGTTATCGATAGTACCGTTACTGGCCAGCGAGCCATCACTACTGACATACATCATCAACGGCACACCGCGCCTTGCTGCATACTCCAGACACGCGCCCATGCAACGTCCGGCGCGCAAGTCACGAACCTCACCGGTGCTGCGATCACCAGTGTGATAATCATAACCACCCATGGCGATAGTGCCTGCACCGGCATGACCATCAATGACCATCTTCATGACCGAGGCTGTTTTACGAAACTCGCCACTACCATTAAATTCAGTAGGTGTAAAAATGCTCTGCGTAGGGTTCGCAGGATCAACAATATCGGTATCCAGCGAAGGATCAATATTGACACCGGCAAACCGGTCAGCAATATCCGCCGCCTTAAGATAACCGCAGCGCATTAAATCCTTGATCACCGCATCTGCACCGGTATTGATCGTTCCTGACAAGCCTGTGTTTGCCCAGCCCAGCTTGCTGTTACTTATACGGGCGACGGATTCCATAACGGCAACCACGTCGTTCGGATCACTCAAAATACCGGTCAGATTTCCAGTATCCACCATGCCGGTTACATCACTGGGACGATCAACCTTGGTCGGACGGATTTCGGTATTGATCATGTTAGCCGGTGACATGGAATTACCACCGGAGTCCGAATTACGCGAACCGATCAACGTCACCACACCACCCACAGCACCTGCGGCGGCTATTCCGTACATCGGGTTATGCGGGTTGTTACCGGTATCGTTATCGGAGCGCGCAGGAATGACGGCACCATTAATATTCGGCCCCCGTGTTCCAGCCTTCTCCAGAATACCGCGCAGGAAGGCGCTGTCTGAATGGAATGCCAAACCAAACGTGGTATCGGTAAAGTCACCGTTGCTGGTTGCCGTCGGCGTTGCTTCCACGCCGCCCGGAATCATGTCGCCCGGAAGGCCCATTTTGCTGTAACCCGCTGTGGTCAACACATCGAGTTGGGTGTTTCGTCCAACCAGCACGTTGGAGCCGGAAATATTCGCACCCCCGGCCAGGTCAAAACAGATAAACGGGATTTTACCAGCACCGCCCAAACCACCGAGCGAACAATTGCCCATCGATGCTGCAAGATTGACCAGATCAGAGGACAAGGCCTGTTGCGCAGCAAGTGGGTTGGAAAACAGGCTGAAAATAGAGCCTCCCATCACTATACCGGTGCCAGATACGAACCCCTGACGGAGAAAGTCACGGCGTGAGACCGGACGCGGGTGATCCTGATGATACAGCGGCTCGTCGGGACCCAGGTTTTTTGTACGTTTGGCCATTTTCATCTTCCCCATTTCTCTATTGAACCAGGACTGCGGCACTACCCAGTGTCGCACCACACATCGCCTTAACAATGGCGCGTGTACGAGCCGCATCGTCACAGCCCGGGAGACAGGCAGTCAGTCTGTCATACAGGCTGTTGCTGTTAATCTGCGCACCAGCCAGGTCATACCCCATCAACTCGACCTTCACCTCTTCACGGGTTGGTGCATCAACCAGATCATTGCTACCGCCATCCGCAAGACCTACCATCTGGTTATACAGTGCATCCACAATCTGGTTCTTCTCGGCAGAATCACCCACCCCAAATGCGCTGCTGACCATTGAATTGAAACCAAACACACCAAAGAAGGCATTGCTCAAGGCCGGGTCATCAATCATGACACTGCAATACTCAATGGACAGCTGCGCTATCGCCATCTGGTGAGCGGACAGAAAGCCATCCAGATTTTCGACGGCCGGCAGTTGCTGACGCAGCGTCTGGAAGCTTGAGGACACGAGTACCGGATCAACACCGGTCATTACCGCCATACCGGCATTCACCTCATCGAATGTACGCACACCCAGCGCAGACACCACAGGCGGTGGTGGCAGAACTGGCGGCACCAGCGGTGAATTTTCGGTGTACACGTTAGTCTGTGAACCGAGTTGCTCGAAAGTCAGGAAGAATTCATCCGTGGCCGGACCATTCTCCAGCGCAATGATGGTGCCTCGCGGTGACGTTGCCAGCGGTTGCCCGGTGACGGAGTCATAGTTAGCCCCATCAATCACGGTGTTCAGACTGGTCCATGCCTGCCCAACTACTGCTTCGCGTCCGTTGATGCCGATACGCATGCCCTGTAAGGGAATATTGCCTGGCGTGACATTTTGATCAAGATTGATGAAGAACGGTTCGGTGAACAAGTAGCTATAAGTGTCGTAGCGACTGACCCCGAATACGATATAACTATCCGGCAATGAAATAACATCACCGATGGCGAACAGCAGGAAGAACTTCTCACCAACACCAACATCAAAGTTCTGCACGATCTGTTCCTGGGTCAGGGCGCGGTTATGAATCGCAAGCATGCGAATCTGTCCGACCCACTGACGGTCACCGGATACTTCGTTACCAAGAACCAGTGCGAAAGTATCATCCCATTCGGTCAGATTACCCGCTGCAACCGGATCAACATCTCCAGTGAAAACACCGTTAACGTAAATCCTTCTGCCGTTGATAGGATCAAAAGTCATGACTACATGTTGCAAGGTTGCTTGCAAATCCTGATCGGCATCTGCTGTTGACAGAGCAACTTCACCATTGGCGTCCGTGGTGCTGGAACGCTGCAGGAAATCATAGTTGTACTGTGTCTGCCCCATCGTAAAGTTACGTGCCGTGGTACCGGCCGAGTAACTGATAATGCGCGCCGGACCTTCCTGGACGACATTGGCCGGGACTACCCAGGCTTCAACCGAATATTCGCCGGTAGCCTTGATAAGGTCATTCAACTTCTTGCTGGCAGTGGTTGAACCCTGAGCGCGGCCGGTTACTATATCTATACCCCAACCACCAACCCAGTTAACGTTCCCACTGAGCGTCAGATGCAGCGCCGGCTCGACGCCGCTGGAGTCGATAGCCACGTTGCCCTGCATGGATTTAAACTCGTACAGTGCAATAACGTCCTGCTCGTAGCGACTGCCGCCACTGGCAACCACGCCATCACCGACGGTGAGTGCTTTACTAATGATCAGTGCCGGGTCTACGACGGTTGCCGTAACGGAATCTGCAAATGCCGTAATCGCTGCTTCCATAACATTTGCATCATTGGCGCAACTACCCGTAAAGCAGTTGTGGAACTCATCGCGCAGACGCACGACCAAACGGGAATTGGCCGGTGTATTAAGATCCATCTTGGATTTGGCTGCCTCATAGGCATCATCCGCGCTGTTCGGGTTGGCAAAGAAGGGGGATTGTGGCGTCAGGGATGAATCAACATGACAACCTGCACAGTTCGCTGTTAAAACAGGCCACACCGTAGCAGCAAAGCTCCCGGATGAGGCAGGGAAACTCTTGGTTTGACCCGGGTCATTAAGAACAAGCGGCGCACTGAGCTGTATCTCGCGTTGCCCGCCTGACACACCATTTGCCCAGGCTGCAATATAGTTCTGAACAATCGTGGCACACGCTGCATCACTGGTCAGCCAGCAGTTATGTCCACCAGCTACTTTAGTAACCAGACGGGAATTGGCCGGTGCATCCAGATCAACCAGCGCCGTCGCTTCACCATAAGCCAGATTTACATCATCATCCCGGACAAACATGGGTGACTGAATACCCGGCACATGACAAGCCCCACAGCGATTTGACTGCCGCAACGGTTCCCACACATTAAGCTGGAACTCGCGAATGTCAGTCGTTAACGCATTGGGTCCTGCATAGCTGGATGGTGCAACACCACCGCCATTGTTATTAGCCGGGTTGGAGCTTGTTTCTGCACCACCACCACAAGCTGATAACAGGAACAGTGAAACCAGTACCGCACCCCATCGCATATTCTTTGAATACGTACCCATAATCATCCCCTCGACTGTCGCCACCCTAGCTGCCCATGCACTGGACGGAGGCTTCAGCGAATACCTGTTTCATGTTGTAGTTCTGGCCGGTCAGCACGCCCATCAGAGCGGTCATCTGCGTCTGAGAGGGTTCGTTGAGACATACCGTGCGATACGCTTTTCTTACCTGGCAACTGGCGAAAGCCGTGCTGTTGCCAAGTTCCTGACCGAGCGATGCAGCACCGTTACCACTCCCGGTCAGACCGGCACTCCAGCCCATCACAGCATTCGGGCCACTACGCCAGTAGTTATCCCAGCTGTCATCAGGTGTCACATAGCCATATTCGAAGTTGCCCGCATTAATAAGGTACTTCGGCTGCACCTGTCCGGGGGTATAGACCAAACGCCCCAGAGCGGCATCGTAATTGTGATACGCAAACGCCTGCGTCATGGGATCCATACCGGTATGACAACCGATACATGCATTCATGAAAATACGGCTATCGCCACCCGGACTGCGGCTGACATCCTGGCGAATGCGATCTGCCGGGCGCGTCGTGTCCTTCAGCTGCTCCATATCGTTACAGAGATGGTTCAGCATGGTGAAGCGGAACATCGCCCGGTTAGTACCGTCAATAAAGAAGGCCTGTGCGGCTGCACGCGTTGTTATAACGCCCGCCACTCCGGCAGCCGGAATACCGCTCTGCGCTGATTGGGAAGCAGAAAACAAATTTGTCGGGTCGCTCAGATCAATACTCAGGTTTTCAAGATTCAGGTAGTGCGTATTATTGGCAGGCGAATAGGCCGCCACACCGGAGATATTGCTGTCACCCACATAAATCAGATCTGCCGACAGGAGCGTATTGAAAGGTACATCGTCGCGAATCATACCAATAACGGTCGCGCTGTAATCATTTAATGGGTCAAAAACCGACTGCGCTTCATTGGTCCAGGGCGTGGCAAAATTCTTCAGCGTTGTATTGTAGAAGTTGAAAGCACGGGGATTGCTGTTCCGATCCAGCGCAAGCAGTGCGGCGCTGACGGCACCATTATTTATGATCTCATTTTCCATTGTCGTCAGAAATGCCGGTGTAGGTGGCACGCCGGTAAGACGATCATGAATCCGCTTGGCCTGGGAACGTTCGAGATCACCGGCCACTGCCGACGATGCCACTAATACACCAAGAGCAACCGTAGCCAGCTTACAACGCCAGCCCGTTACCCTGTTTCCCCAAGCCGTGTCCTGATGTTGTTCATACGTCGAATACATTGAGACGCCCCTTCAAGTTGATTTTTCTTTGAGTCCGCTTTCCGCATCTAGCAATTACCGAACCAGCCTGGTTCTACGCTCTTGGGAATGAAATATAGAGCAGCGCAAACCGCGCTTCTGTGAACCAGTGCACAACTAACGGCAAAACCGCGATGTCGCTTAACTGTTTGTTCAGATAATGAAATTAAATTACTGAAGATGTGAACGGGGTCGCAGTTTCTGCGCCCTGCGACTGGCTATATTGCAGCCGTAAAGTAATCGGAGAAACTGTCGCCACACACCGACGGTGTCTGCGTATTACGACAGAAGCCATGGAGTACAGGCTGGAACGGGCTGGAAAGACAGGATATTTCACCGCAACCGGCCCGGAAATATCGGCCCGATATTTGCTTTATATCTGCACTCAGATAACGAAACGAATTAATTCTGGAGAAAGACTAATGCCGCGCTGGTCACCGACAAAATCACTGGGGAAAAGCCGTCTGGCGGTCGCTCTGGCCATCTTACTGCTGGCAGGTTGTGGCGGTGGTGGATCAGCCGACCCGGATCCACTGGTCGAGGACTTCGGAATCGCCTACGTCAGGCAACCCGTACCGGAAATGGATATGGCCGATGTGCGCGAACCCACAGATTTCGAACCGGGCGGTGACCTCATGTACCGTGACCTCGCCTCACCTGTTGCGAATGAGCGCAACGTTACCGGCCAGATAACCGGCGGCATGGGTGACGTCAAGGATGTCGAAGTGTCCTACGATGGCACACGCTTGTTGTTCGCTCTGAGACTACCGGATATAGAAGGTGCGGCACCGGAAGATCAACCGACCTGGAATCTTTGGGAATATGAAGTCGCCACCAATACACTAAGCCGGGTTATCGCCTCTCCCATCACCGCCGAAGCCGGGCAGGACGTCGGGCCTCACTATCTTCCTGATGGACGGATTATTTTCTCTTCAACACGCCAGCGCGCAGCAGGTGCCATACTCGTCGACGAGGGCAAGCCGCAATTCCCCGCACTCGACGAGGATGAAAATGAGCCGGCACTGGTTCTGCACGTTATTAACCAATTGCGCGACAGAATCACGCAGGTTTCCTTCAACCAGAGTCACGACCTCGACCCAGTGGTATTAAATAGTGGTGAAGTCGTTTTCTCCCGCTGGAACAACGCTGGCAACAACAGCGCTATCGACCTGTATAAAATGAACCCGGACGGCAGCCAGATACAACTGCTGTACGGCTCTGCCAGTCACGATACCGGCAGCAACGGCGCTACCATCCAGTTTCTGAAACCACGTGAAATGCCCAATGGTGAAATTTCCGCCCTGATACAACCCTTCACCGGAAATAACCAGGGCGGCGATATTATCAGCATCGATGTTAGCAACTATGTCGAGAACACCCAGCCGACAGCCGCCAACGTCGGAATCCTGATCGGGCCGGCACAGGTCTCGCAGACCTTTGGCGATGTCCGCACCGATGACCTGCCGTCACCCGCTGGTCGATTCAATGCATTCTACCCACTATGGGATGGCACCAATCGAGCAATGGTGGCCTGGAGCCAGTGCCGGCTGACCAATGCCGCGGCTACACAACTTCTGTTCTGCTCGGACGACAATCTGGCAAACCCGAACCTTGTCGAAGCCCAGCCCTTGTACAGCATCTATCTGTACGACTTTGGCAATGACACGCAGCGGCCGATTTTTACCCCACAGGAAGGTAGCTTCTATCGCGATGTTGTCACCACGCTGCCCCGCCAGGTTCCGAATATCATTGATGATCTGGTCAATGAATCTGGCCTGGCTGTAGACCCGAGTGTCCAAACACTAGTTGACGAAAGCGTCGGTATTTTGCACATTGCCAGCGTCCACGATTTTAATGGTATGTACAACGCACTCGGCAGCCCGGCAGCCAATCTGGCCGAGTTGGCTAATCCACAAACCACATCGAATGATAACCGGCCAGCCCGCTTCCTGCGCCTCATCAAAGGCGTCAGCCTGCCTGATGACACCCTCGTAAATCTGATTGGTGCTAATTTCGGCCCTAACCGGTCACTGGGCATGCGTGAAATCCTTGGCTACGTGCCGATTGAACCGGACGGCTCGGTGCGCGTAAAAGTCCCGGCCAACGTGCCTTTCACCATCAGCGTACTGGACAGTGACGGCCGACGTATCTCTCAGCGACACGATAACTGGTTGCAACTTCGTCCCGGCGAAATCATGAACTGTACCGGCTGTCACGACCCTGCCAGCGGCTTGTCGCATGGTAATCCGAATGCGTTTACACAACTTAATACCGGCGCACCTTCTGATGTCTACACCTACCCCGGCACGATAGCCATTCCTGGCAATACCGGTGAAACCATGGCGCAGGCGCACACACGAGATATTCCGACGGCGCTGACACCATCCATTGATGTCATTTACCGTGACGTATGGGCCGGTACAAGCGGTACTACCGATATCGACTACCTATACTCCAGCCTGGATCTGGCAGTCACACTACCCGCCAGCCTCCGCTGCGCACCTTGGTCTTACCTGTGCCGAATCGTCATCAACTACGAAACCACCATTCATCCAATCTGGAATGTGGCTCGCCCGGATCCCATGGATCCTATGGCGCCTGTAAACACCTGCACCAGCTGCCACACCAATACAGCCGCCGGCGTAGACCAGATTCCGATCGCACAGCTGGATCTGACAGACGGCATCTCTGATCAGAATGCAAATCACTTCAAGGCCTATCGAGAACTGATGTTCAACGACGGAGCACTGGGGTTGGATGCCGGAGGCATGCTGATCGAGCTCATGGTGCAAGACACTGACGCCATGGGTAACCTGATTTTCCTTGTAGATGGAAACGGAGACCTGGTTCTTGATGGCAATGGCGACCCGATTCCGGTTATGGTCCCTGTGCCGGTAACCCGATCCATATCATCCGCCGGTGCATTGGCAAGCCCGCGCTTCTTCAATATCTTCGCACCGGGCGGGACACATGCCGGCCGACTCACTCCCGACGAACTCAAGTTGATTGCCGAATGGGTCGATATCGGCGGACAGTACTACAATAATCCGTTTGACGTACCACCCTGAGTTTACGCAAACTAAATGGAACTTAGCCTCAACCAATTGGACTGGAATCTGCCTGTGAAACTTGCTGCACGCCTGCGCGTGTTCATCAGCCTCCTTATTCCCTGCCTGTTTCTGCTACCCGCGAGCGCCAGCGCCGGGGTATTCAGCGGCTGGTTTGGTGATGACCAGCCGATAGAAGTCGAGATCGCTGATCCCTATATCGAACTGCACACCGGGGCGGGGCGGGGCTACCCGATTTTTCATGTCGAAGAACGCGGCGAATGGATCGAGATACTCAAACGCAAAACCGACTGGTTCAAAATCCGTACCCGTAAAGGGAAACAGGGTTGGGTAAAACGCACCCAGTTGGAGCGTACTCTGACACCTGCTGGTGAGAGCACCGAAATTACCGATGCCACCATCGAACAATTCTCGTTCCACAGGATAGAAGTCGGGGCGATGGGCGGATATTTCGAAGATGACGAAGTCCTGACCCTGTATGGCGGCTTTTCGTTTACACCGAATCTGTCTACCGAAATTTCCTATTCAGAACGATTCTCCAGCTTCTCAAGCGCGAAGATGATTAACCTCGGCGTGCTGATACACCCCTACCCGGGTTGGCGTATATCGCCCTTCTTTACGGTAGGCACTGGTGTTATCCGTACCGACCTGAACCCCATTCTGGGACAGGGTGAAGACAAGATTGATCAGCTCTCGCATGTGGGTGCCGGCGTTCGAGTGTATATTACAAGACGCTTCATCTTCCGCGCCCAATACAAGAATTACCTCATATTCAATAGCACTGTCGATAATGACGTCAACCAGGAGATCAACGAATGGCAAGCCGGACTGTCCGTCTTTTTCTGAACATAGTCAGCCTGGGTGTACTGCTGACACCTGTCTGGTCTGCACCTGCGCTGGCTGCCAGTGAGGATCAGGTCGTGCGGCCTGAAATCAAACGTCGAGAGGTACGGGAAGATGCCATCGACACCGAGGATTTTGAAGTTGGCGTCTGGGCGGGCCTGATGAGTGTCGAGGATTTCGGCACCAACCTGATATACGGCGTCCGTGGTACCTATCACGTCACCGAAGATATCTTTGTAGAAGCCACCTACGCCATGACCACAACCACTGAAACCAGCGCCGAACGACTTAGCGGCGGTGCCAATATTCTCAACGATGATGAACGGGATCTCAGCTATTACAACCTGTCGTTCGGTTACAACCTGTTCCCGGGCGAATCCTTCGTCGGAAAACGCTGGGCTTTCGCCTCCGCCTTCTACATTATCGGCGGTGTCGGCAGCACTACGTTTGGCGGCAATGACATGCTGACCTGGAATGCCGGTATCGGTTACAAGGTTCTGCTCAACGACTGGTTGGCATTACGTGTCGACGCCCGCGACCACGTTTTCGAGCTTGACCTGCTGGGTGAACAAACCACGACGAATAACCTCGAGTTCAGCGGAGGACTGTCAATATTTTTCTGATTCCTGCCGCTATCCTGTGCTGAAGAAAAATCGAGAGACTATTATGAAATCAATATTCACAACGCTGAAACTTGCCACGCTGCCCTTGTTCGCCTGCCTGTTGTTTTCAACCGGCCAGGCTATTGCAGCCACCCCACAAGGCCCGGCACCTGACTTTGCCCTGAAAACCGTCAGCGGCGAGAATACCCGCCTCAGTGAGCACCGGGGCGAAGTGGTCATGATTAATTTCTGGGCCTCCTGGTGCGCACCCTGCCGACAGGAAATGCCGCTGCTGGAAGAGCTCTATACCCAGTACGAACCACTCGGGTTCACGATCCTGGGTGTCAATGTCGAAAAGGACAGCAAGCCGGCTCTTGCCATGCTCGAGGATATACCGGTCAGCTTCCCGATCTTGCTGGACACGGATAGCGTTGTCAGCAAAATGTATAAAGTTGTAGCAATGCCTACCACGGTATTGATCGACCGGGATGGCAACATGCGCTATCTGCACCATGGTTACTTGCCGGGTTATGAAGAAAAGTATCAGCAACAGGTTCGTGAACTGATCAGGGAATGAAGACAATGTTTCAGCGATTCACCATGCTTTGTGTTCTGGTGCTGCTCTCGGGATGCAGCAGCATACAGCCATGGGTTAAGCCTTATGAAAGAGCCAATCTCGCCGACCCTATTATGAGCTTCAGTCGAGACCCGGCTTTAACGGCCTATGAAGGCCATGTTTACCAGGTAAGGGAAGGTGCGCGTGGCGCCGAGGGCGGACACGGGGGTGGTTGTGGTTGCAACTAAGACATGGCGTCGGCGGGTTGCCGCTGCCCTGTTGTCACTGCCGCTACTGGCGAACGCAGCGATCCTCCCAGAGGATCGCTCGGATGCCTTGTATCACTCCTACGACGGTGGTGGTCTCACAGTCACTGGCCCTTCGATACTGGTACGCAAAGGCGACGCAAAACGTTTCTCCGTTAACGCCAATTATTACGCCGACAGCATCACCAGCGCATCGATCGATGTTGTTACGCAGGGTAGCGAATATAACGAGAGTCGTGACCAATATTCAATAGGCGTCGATTATCTGAACGCGAATACAATCATGTCGCTGGGCTACTCCAACAGCGAGGAAAGCGACTACAAGTCTGACACCTACAGCATCACCATGAGCCAGACCATGTTCGGCAACATGACCACGGTTACCATCGGTTACTCTCGCGGTATGGATGATATCTTTCGTAACGGCGACCCACTCTTCGCTAAAACCGCAGACCACCAGAACTACCACATATCACTGACACAGGTTCTCACCAAGGATCTTCTGTTGAGCATCAATTTCGACACCATTACCGATGAGGGGTTTCTGAATAATCCTTATCGCTCATTTGCGTACGAAGAAGCCGCCACTCCCGGGGTCATTCTCTATGCATCAGAAGAGTACCCCGATACACGCACCAGCAACGCGATATCAGCTAACTTTCTGTACTATCTGCCTTACCGCGCAACTATAAAAGCAGGCTATCGCTTCTATGCAGACGACTGGGATATCACAGCACATACCGTCTCACTTTCTTATGTGCACCCATTCCGTGATCGCTGGATTTTTGAAACCGGCTACCGCTACTACACTCAGTCTTCGGCAGACTTTTACAGTGATCTTTTTTCCGGCCCCGATACGCAGAATTTCAAGGCGAGAGACAAGGAACTCAGCGATTTCTTTGATCACAGCATCAGTCTTGGTGTCTCCTACGAAATACCAGGTAGCAAGCGCGGATTCATCGATCGAGCAACGTTAAACCTGAAATACACCTACATCATGTTCGAGTACGATAACTTTTCTGACTTAAGAGATCCCAGCCGACCCAGCTACGATTTCACCGCAGATGTTATCGCCGCTTTCGCGTCAATCTGGTACTGATCAACCCCGCCATGCTCCGATTTTTCTGTCTCGTGTTAGGCCTGCTGCACTGGACGATCGGGACAGCCGACTGGCTTAAGCAAGAAGCCGACATTATGGGTACCCGGATTGTCGTCGAGCTTTTTCACGATGATCCCGCAGTCGCCCAACAAGGCATTGATGCTGTGCTTGCCGAAATGCACCGTATCGATGCCGCCATGAGCCCTTTCATTGATAGCAGCGAATTGTCCCGGGTAAACCAGGAAGCGGCCAGTCATGCAGTACCCATCACCCCGGAATTATTTGAACTGCTACAACGCTCGAATCAGGTATCCAGACTGACTGACGGCGCTTTCGATATTACTTTCGCCAGCGTCGGCTTTCTTTACGACTACCGTAAAGGTATCCGGCCGAGTGAACAGCAACGTTCGCAAGCCACAACACTGATCAATTACCGCCAGTTAAAACTCGATCCTGAAAAGAACACGGTACACTTCAACCGGCCCGGCATGCGCATAGACCTTGGCGGTATTGCAAAAGGCTATGCTGTCGATCGCAGTATGGCGCTGCTGGAAGAAGCGGGGATACACAATGCGCTGGTGCGCGCCGGCGGCGACAGTCGTGTCTCGGGCGATCGCTGGGGACGTCCATGGACCATTGGCGTGCGTGACCCGAGAGACCGCGATGGCGTGGTTGCTCTGATCCCGCTGGTCGATGTCGCACTCTCGACTTCCGGTGATTACGAACGCTTTTTTGAACGCGACGGCGTGCGTTACCACCACATTATCAACCCGCGCACCGGCGATTCAGCGCGCGAACTGCGTAGCGTAACCATCATCGGGCCGGATGCCACCACCACCGACGCCCTGTCCACCAGTGTGTTTGTGCTGGGCTTGCAGAAAGGCATGGCGCTGATCGACAAGCTCCCTGGTATCGACGCCATTCTGGTGGATCGACACGGCACGCTGCACTACTCAAACGACCTGGAACCCGCCAGAAAAACGATCACCGGCGTCAAACCACCGGCAGCTGCTGTCGCCCACTGAAGACAGCTAAATACTGCGGAATGCTGAAATCTGCCGAGACGCCACGCCTGTCGCTCTGACGCGACACAGTTTGCCGTTACACCCCCCATACACCGCAGATCTTCATATGGTACAGACCTTGCTTGTTCCATAACAAATACCCTGAATGCCGATTTTAATCCGACAGGCTGTGACGCAGCGCACAGTCAGTCTGTGAACAAGACAACAGAAACAGATCGGCTGATAAAGCGATACTCGCGTGCACGTGAAGGGTTACCCGCAACGCCACAGGAGGGCGTTATGAAGACAATTATTGCAACTTTCCTGGCCAGCCTGTTGGCATGGCCCGTTTTCGTGCTGGCTGAAAATCAGCCCGTCGGTGCACAGAAAGAGGTCCAGAACCTGAAGAAACAGGTACTCGAACTGAATCGGGATCTGTTTCTGCTCGAAGAGGAATTACTGTTTCCCTCCAACACCCAGGTTTCGGTTTTTCTTTCCATGGATGTCGGTACGTTTTTCCAGCTGGATTCCGTTTCGGTGAAGCTGGATGGCAAGGAAGTGGCCAACTACCTCTACACACCTCGAGAGATCGACGCACTGATCCGTGGTGGCGTACAACGCATTCACATTGGCAACATCAAGAATGGCGAGCACGAACTGGTCGCCTTCTTTACCGGCAAGGGGCCACGTGGTCGTGACTATCGTCGCGGAGCCACCTCGACCATAAAGAAAGGCCTGGGGCCAAAGTACGTCGAGCTGCAAATTGTCGATGCAACCAATAACCAGCAACCGGAATTCAAACTGAAGGAATGGTAATGCCTGGTTATACCCTGCGGTACCTGTTGTTCCCGCTGCTGAGTTTACTGGCGAGCGGCAGCTTTGCGGGTGCAGACAGACCACAACGCGTTCAGGACCTCCACTACGGTGAGGTCCTTTTCCAGTTTTATCGGGATGACTATTTCACCGCCATCTCACACCTGATGGCTGCACAACAGCAGGAACAGTTACCCCATCATCGCGACGAAGCGGAGCTTCTGCTGGGCGGCCTACAACTCTCCTATGGCATGCTTGATCAGGCCGAGGAACGTTTCCTGCAATTGCTCGGGCCGGACACCAGCATCGATCTTCGTAACCGGGCCTGGTTTTATCTCACCAAAATATCCTACCAGCGTGGACTCTACGAAAAAGCCGCAAGTGCTATCGAACGGGTAACAAAACCCAAAGATAAAATCATGCGCGCAGAACTCGCTGTACTAAGTGCCAATATCTATATGGCGTTGGGTCGTGACAAGGATGCCGCAGAATTACTGGACAAGGCAAAGGCACCGGAAGGCTGGCAGGAATATCTGCGTATCAACAAAGGCATTGCCCAGCTTCGCGCCGGTAATATTGAAGCTGGCCGTGCAACACTCGACAAGCTGGGCAAACAGGATGCGGACAGCGAAGAGCTGCGTTCACTGCGCGACCGTGCCAACCTGGCGCTTGGATACCAGTTACTGCGAGAAGGTGCGAGCGAGCAGGCCGTCACTTATCTGAACCGGGTCCGACTGCGCGGGCCGTTTATGCAGGAAGCCCTGCTCGGTGCCGGCTGGGCCAATGCAGAACGCGGCAACTACGAAGCCGCACTGACACCCTGGTTGAAACTCGTAGAACTAGACAGCAATCAGGCCGCCGCCCATGAAGCGCGCCTTGCCGTACCCTATTCATTTGCACAACTGGGCGATAAAAACCGAGCCGTCTATTTCTATGAGCAGGCCATTACCTACTATGATGCAGAACAAACCGGGCTCGAAGCCGCCATTCAGGCTGCTGAATCAGGCGCACTGCTTGATTTACTGAGTCAGGCTGATACGCACGAATCCGGTGGCTGGTTAAAAGATGCCCCTGCACTGGATAACATCCCGTCCGGGCGTTATCTGGTCGATGTGCTATCCGAACATTCGTTTCAGGAAAACCTGAAAGACTACCGCGATCTGGGCTTTTTGCAGGAACTTCTCACCACTCGCCTTGCTGATATCGAGCTGCTACACGACATGGTCGATACCCGCCGACTGGCCTACGAATTACGCGAGCCCGGCATTCGCAAACAACTCGAACTGGAAGAGGCGCAAGCCTTGCAGACACACTGGCAGGAGCTTGATGCAAAAACGCAGGCATTGGTGCAGGAAACCAATCCACTAGGGCTTGCGACTGGAAAAGAGCAGCAGCAACTGGCGCTGCTGGGCAAGGTGAAAAGCACCCTGGAACGCCTGCCCGACACGCACAAACGCAAGGCAACTCTGACGGACAAAGCGCGCTGGCTTCGCGGTGTTTTATACTGGCAAATCCATGCTGACTACTCCACCCGTCTGCGGGATGTTCGCAAACAATTGCAAGCGATCGAACAGCCGGCCAAAGAATTAGTCGCCAGACACAAGCGGATTGTGCAGGCGATTGATACGGTTCCGGAAAGTTTTAGTGGCTATGACGAACGCATTGAAGCCTTGCGCCAGCGTATTCAGGCATTGTTACCCGGCATTCGTGAAGCACGTGGACAGGCAAGCGAACAGATCGTCCAGCTCGCCATGCGCGAGTTGGGCGCACGCCGGCAACGATTGATCAGCTACCGTGCACAGGCGCGTTATGCGCTGGCCCGCAGCTATGACCAGCTTGCCGGAACGGAAAACGGGGAGGCGAAACCGTGAAAACCCGCTTGACCCTGTTGTGCATAACGTTCCTCAGCATCGGCTGTTCATCGGTGCGCATTCCCGGAATCGGGGCGGCGAAAGAACCAACCATCGGTTCGCTAAAAGCACCGGCTTTACCCAACACACCGCAACTGGAAAAACGCGACAATCGCAGAACGGCCATGCGCCATTACCAGGCGTTTCTTGACGAATCACCGAAGAATGTTTTCGTTCCCGAAGCCATGCGTCGGCTCGCCGATCTGTATCTGGCCGATGAACAGGAAGCGCTGGGAGAAAGCGAAGCTCCGGCAGGCAGCACATCGCGCGCCGCGAAACTGTATGCACAATTGCTGGAACAGTACCCCGATCATGAACGTAATGACACGGCGCTGTATCAGCTGGCACGTGCATACGAACAGTCGGGCGAAGCAGAACCTTCCATGAAGGCGCTGAGCCAGTACGCCGATAAATATTCTGATCAGGACAAATACGACGAAACCCAGTTCCGACGCGGCGAATACTTATTTGTTCGTCGTCAGTTCCGTGAAGCAGAGACGGCTTATCAAGCGGTGCTTGATACCGGCGCAGAATCTACCTTTCACCTGCAAGCGCTTTACAAACTGGGCTGGTCGCGATTCAAGCTGAACGATTATGAGTTTGCACTGCATGCCTACCTCAGCTTGCTGGATGAAATGCTTGGTGACCACAACAGCACAGAGCTACCGAAAGGATTGACGCGTGCTGATCAGGAACGTCTTGATGACACGCTACGCGCTGTCAGCCTGAGCTTTTCCTATCTTGGTGATACTAATTCGATAAAAACCTACTTCGCAGAGCAGGGCAGTAAACCGTACGAGCCTCTGCTATATGCACGACTGGCCGGCCTGCATCTGTCCAAGGAACGCTTTAGCGATGCCGCCGACACGTACCGCCTGTTTGCCAGGGCACATCCACAACATCGTGAAGCACCACTATTCCAGTCCCGGGTTATCGATGTCTACAAGAAAGCTGGATTTGGCACTCGCGTACTCGAAGAGAAACAAGCCTTCGTCGAAAGCTACCAGCCCGCCAGCGATTACTGGAAACAACACGACCCTGCAAAGTCACCGGATGTCCTCAGTCAGGTGCAACGTCACTTGCGTGATATCGCAGAGCACTACCACGCTCTTGCGCAAAAACAGAAAAAGCCTGCGGTCTTTGCCGAGGCAGGGCACTGGTATCGTTTATTCCTGAGTGCTTTCCCGCAAAGCAAACAAGCGCCGTTCATGAACTTCCTGTATGCCGAACTGCTAACCAGTGGCGGCTCACATGGCGATGCCGCACTGCAATACGAACGCACTGCCTATACTTACGGCCCGCATGAAAAAGCAGCCGAATCCGGTTATGCCGCGCTGCTGGCCTACCGGAAACACGAAAAATCGCTCAAAGGCAGAACACGTGCAGACTGGCATGTAGCAAGCATTACCAGTTCCTTGCGCTTCGCGACTGACTTCCCGGATCATAAACATGCGTTACCGGTACGCACACTGGCATCCCAGCAACTCTACGCACTGAAAGATTACCAGGGGGCCACGGAGGCTGCTCTGCCAGTAACAGAGAACCCGCGCGCCACGGCTGAACTCAAACTATCAGCCTGGACTGTTATCGCTCACGCACGCTTTGATCTTCAGGACTACCTCAAGGCAGAAGCTGCCTACCAGGAAGTTCTGGTACGCACTCCACGGAAAGATAAAAAACGCGCGGCATTACAGGAAAAACTTGCTGCAAGTATTTACAAGCAAGGCGAACAGGCACGCGCTGCAAACGACTTGAATGGAGCCGCCGGTCACTTCCTGAGGATCGCAGCGGTCGTCCCCCAATCACCCATCAACGTGACTGCGCAATACGACGCAGCCGCCGCGTACATCGCTCTTAAACGCTGGCCGGACGCCATTCGCATTCTGGAACCCTGGCGACGCGCCAACCCGAAACATAAATTGCGGGGTGATGTAACCCGAAAACTGGCTGTGTTGTATCGGGAAAATAACCAGCCAGTACGTGCTGCCGGTGAATTTGAACGCATTGCAGGTAGTGAAAAAGATCCTGCGCTGCGTCGAGAAGCCCGTTTGACAACCGCCAGCCTGTACCAGCAAGCCGGCCGTAGTGATCAAGCCATTAAAGCCTACAAACGTTTCATCAAGGAATTCCCGCAACCCGTCGAAGCTGTCATGGAAGCACAGTATCAACTGGTACTACTGTATGAGAAATCTGGCAAGCCGGCCAAGCAGCGTTATTGGCAAACACAACTGGTCAAATCAGATAGCACTGCCGGTGGACAGAAGTCTGACCGCACCCGTTACCTTGCAGCGCATGCACGACTTGCACTGGTTGCTTCCGAGAAAGCGGCCTATCACATGGTCACACTAAAAGAGCCACTGAAGAAAAATCTGGCAAAGAAAAAGAAACACATGAAGGCCGCCATCAAGGGTTACACCGAAGCCGCCTCTTATAAAGTCGCTGATGTCTCGACCGAAGCCACCTTCCGTATTGGCGAAATTTACAAAGATTTCGGTGCGGCACTCATGACCTCGGAACGACCTCGCAATCTGACACCCGAGGAGATTGAGCAATACGACATTCTGCTCGAGGAACAGGCTTATCCTTTTGAGGAAAAAGCCATTGATGTACACGAAACCAATGCTCAACGCACCGCCGACGGCTTATATGACGAATGGGTCCGAAAAAGTCTCGCTGAACTCGCAGAGCTGATGCCAGTGCGATATGCCAAACATGAAAAAGGGGAAGACTTTGTTGCCGCACTTCAATAAGGCCTTACTTATCGTTGCGCTGACGTTGTTTGCTTCGGCATGCAGTAGCATTCGGGTACCCGGTATCCAGACCAGTAGCGAAGGAGTTGATAAGGCTCCGGTTAAAAAGGAAGTCAAACTCCCGCGCGGTTATGACAATGCACTGGTGCTTATGCAAAGCGGCGATTATCAGGCGGCTATCCCGGTACTGAATGCCTTTATCGCAAAACGCCCGAAACTGGCCGGACCACAGCTGAACCTTGGCATTGCCTATCGCCTGACCGGTCAAGATGACGCGGCTTCCGATGCCCTGAACCAGGCACTGAAACTGAATCCGTCAAATCCGGCCATCTGGCACCAGATGGCTATCCTCTACCGCAAACAGGGGGATTTCGACGCGGCACTGGATGCCTACGGGAAAGCCCTGCAACTGGATCAGAACTACGCGCTGGCACACCGCAATATTGGCATTCTCTACGATCTGTATCTGCAAAAACCCGCTCTGGCGCTACAACACTACCGTAACTATCTGGCGCTGAATGGCGAAGAAGACAAGACCGTTAGCCGCTGGATTGTCGACCTGGAACGCCGCAGTGGCAGCACACAGGCTGGAGTGGCACAGTGAAAAATCATAATATATTGATTTTAATTATTTTTATCTGCTTCTCAACCCTAACCAGGGCGGAGGAAGTACTGGATCTGGACGGTATGTCGATCATCGGCAACCGTGAATTGCCCAAAGCATTGTTCATCGTGCCCTGGAAAGACCCTGAAGCGGCGCTGGCACCCGACCGGCCCGTCAATAGCCTGATAAATGACACCTTAAAGCCGGTAGATCCCGATGTTTTCCGGCGAAAATTGCAATATTTTGACGTAGTTCACAAAACTGACTAAAGCAAAGCACCCTAATCCCCGTAATAAACAGGGACAACACCAAGGAGTTCACCAATGAATATCTATTCGTCACTCGTCGAATTTTTTCAGGCCGGCGGCATGTTTATGTACCCCATCGTGGTGGTGCTCGCGCTGGGCGTCGCTATTGCCGCAGAACGCTATATCTATCTGACCGCAGCACGCGCTTCCAACCAACGCGTCTGGAAGCAGGTCATGCCCATGCTGATGGAAGGCAACTACAGCCAGGCAGTCGCCATCACCGAGAAATCGAAAGCTGCGCTAAGCCGTATCCTGCGTTACGGGCTGGATCGTACCGGCAGCAATGTACGCCGCGATGATGTTGAGGTCGCCATGGAAGAAGGTCTGATGGAAACTGTGCCGCGTCTTGAAAAACGCACGCACTATCTGGCCACCTTTGCCAACATCGCCACACTGCTTGGCCTGCTCGGCACCATTATGGGTCTGATCCAGGCCTTTACCGCTGTCGCCAACGCCAATCCGGCTGAAAAAGCTGACATGCTGTCTGCCAGTATCTCGGTTGCGATGAACACCACGGCATTTGGTCTGATGGCCGCTATCCCGCTGTTGCTTATCTATACAGTACTGCAAACCAAAACCACGGAACTGGTCGATAGCCTGGAAATGGCGTCGGTGAAATTCCTGAACATCCTCACCGAACGTAATGGGGCAGCTGCCTGATGAAACGTCGCTGGCGCAAAAAGCTGGCGAAAGAGCCGGTAGAGATCAACATCACGGCCTTTATGAACCTGATGGTCATACTGGTGCCGTTCCTGCTCATCACGGCGGTATTCTCTCGTATCACTATTCTGGAGCTTACCCTGCCTACCGACGGCGCGCCTGCGCAAACAGCCGCCAAGGATGAAAAGGAAAAGTTGCAGCTGGAGGTTATTGTCCGTCGTAACGTGATCGAAATCGGTGACCGCAAGCGCGGTTTGCTGAAAGTCGTCACCGTATCAACGGATGGCAGCCACCTGCACCAGGTGTCCGAGATGCTGCAACAGATCAAGGCACGTTTCCCCGACAAGCAGGACATCACCCTGTTACTTGAAGCGGATACACCCTATGAGCGGCTGGTGGAAATGATGGATACGCTACGCGTGGTAAGCGTTATGCAAGAAGGTGAGTTCGTCACGGCCGAGCTGTTTCCGGCTATTTCTATCGGTGATGCACCGGTCGGAAAATTGCGCACGGCAAAAAGGAACAACAAATGAAACAGTCACGCCGCGCCAAACGCATGGAACGCCATCACAAACGCGGCAAGAGCACGCCGGGTTTCAACATGGTGTCGCTGATGGACATCTTCACCATTCTTGTGTTCTTCCTGTTGGTGAACTCGGGAGAAGGCGAGGTGCTGCCCAGCACCAGGAATGTTGAACTGCCGGATTCGGTTTCTGAACAAAAGCCGCGCCAGAATATTGTAGTCATGATAACTGACAGCGACATTCTCGTTCAGGGCAGCCGGGTTGCGCAGATCAATAACATTCCTGACAATGGAAAGCTGACCATTGAATCGCTCAAGCGTGCGCTGGAAAAACAGAATGACCATCGTTTGATCAAGACCGCTAACAACAAGAAGGCACCACCCGAAGTTACCATCATGGGTGGCAAGGCAATCCCCTACCAGCTGCTGAAGAAAGTCATGGCGACCTGTACTGAAGCAGGGTTTGGCAAGATTTCGCTCGCCGTGTTCCAGAAACCAGCCCAGGAAAGCTAGGAAACCGATATGGTCTATTCGCATTCGCTCTCACTGCCCTGGTCGATATCGGCAGAAGAAGAACGTCGCTTTCGCAAGTTTCTCAAAGTCACTCTGGTGCTAACGATTGCGCTGAGTATCGCGATTCCGTATCTGCCGGTATTTAAAAAACCTCTTGATGAACAAATCGTACTGCCGCCGCGCATCGCCAAGCTGATGTTCGAAAAACATGTCGAGCCAAAACCAAAACCCAAGCCGAAAATCGTAAAGAAAAAGAAACCGGAACCGGTCAAGAAAAAGAAGGCCGAACCGAAGAAAAAACCACCGACCAAGGTGGCTAAAAAACCGAAACCGGTGAAGCCAAAAGTCGATGCTCTGGAACAGGCACGCAAAAAAGCTTCCAGCGCCGGTTTGCTGGCATTGCAGGACTCACTGGCCGACTTGCGCGATCAGTCTGTTGATGAACTGCGTGGCGCAAAACGCCTGAGTAACAACGCTACCTCTGCGCGCAAAACCGAGCGGTCCCTGATTACTTCGAAAGTTGGCAGTGCCAGCAAAGGCATCAACACCTCCAGGCTCAGTCGTGACACAGGCTCAACTGCGCTGATGGCACGAACCGCCACCGAGGTAAAGAGCTCGATCGTTAAAGCCTCTCTGAACAGAAAGACTCGTAAAGGCCGCAACGCTTCACGAAGCTATGAAGACATCCAGATTGTATTCGACCGCAACAAGGGTGCTATCTTCAGCCTCTATAACCGTGCGTTGCGTAGTGATCCCGGCCTGCAAGGTAAAATGGTTATCAGTCTGACCATTGCACCTTCGGGCAAGATCACTCACATAAAGCTGATCTCGAGTGAGCTCGGTGATCCGGAACTTGAAAAGAAACTGCTGCGCCGTATAAAGATGTTTAACTTCGGTGCTAAACAGGCGGAAGACGTTACCGTTACCTATCCTATCGATTTCCTGCCAGCCTGATAATCTAGCCGGGGTGCATCACCCCGGCACCGGCCAGATACGCCAGCACGATTCCGGAAAAAACCGCTGCACCAAACCAGTGGTTGTTGAGAAATGCATTGAAACAGGCATCGGGCTGACGCTCACGAATCAGATATTGCTGGTATAAAGCCAGCCCCGCAGCCAGCGCTAGCCCAAAGTTAAAATACCCGCCCAACATCGCGGCCTGCCCAACCAGTGCCAGTGCACCAAGTGCAAATAATTGGAGGGCAGCAATCGCCAGCTTGTCCGCGTCACCAAACAGAATGGCCGTCGACTTCACACCAATCTTGAGGTCATCTTCCCGATCAACCATGCCGTACATTGTGTCGTAAGCCGTCGTCCACAATACTGTCGCAACGAATAACAGCCAGGCTACACGTGGCACTTCGCCGGTCTGTGCTGCAAACGCCATGGGCACTGCCCAACCAAAGGCTGCGCCAAGCACCACCTGTGGCAAATGGGTATAACGCTTCATAAAGGGATAGAGTGCTGCCAACGCAACGGCACCAAACGACAGGTAAATGGTCAGTGTGTTCATCAGCAATACCAGCAGAAAAGCCAGTACACACAAGACCCCGAACAGTTTCAGCGCTTCTTGCGGTGTAACCTTGCCGCATGCAATCGGACGATTACGAGTGCGTGCAACATGCGGGTCAATATTTCGATCTGCATAGTCGTTGATAACGCAACCAGCAGAACGCATCAACACCACTCCCAGCACAAATACACCAACCACCAAAAGATCCGGCTTGCCTTCACCGGCTATCCATAGCGCCCACAAGGTCGGCCACAGCAGCAAATAAATACCAATGGGTTTGTTCAGCCGTGTAAGGCAAACGTACTGCGTCAACCGCTCCCTGATTTTTCTGGCGTTCACCATTTCCCCTGTCGCTTGACTGGCCGCTCGGGTGCTGACTCGATTGCGGGCAGAAAAATCTCGCTAACCAGCAAAGGCTTTCCCCCGACGCGGAAGACCGATCGCCGTCCCCAGATCTTCTGCGGTTTACGGCGCAGCCCTCGAACAGCATCCTTGTATAACGCGCTATCGCGCTTTACGCAGGCCAATTGCACCGGGCTGCGCTGCATTCCCGGATCCGCAAACAGGTAAGCACCCAACGGACGATTTCCAAGGTATGCCAGGCGTCGTTGCGCACCGCTCAGTGTCGTAACAGGAACCACAGTGCGTGCGAACACCCACGGTTCTCCATCACACAACAGCTGCACGTGCCGAACCCAGGCCAGCGCAGTATCAGGCATATCAAGTACTTTCGCCTCACTCAGTTGCGGACGCCGCCAGACCTCTCCCAGTACACGCACCGAGAAACGCCCCCCACAACAACGCTTCAGACGGTCGGTCAAGGAACCCTCATCGAGCAACCATCCACGCAACACTTCCGGAATACTCTGACGCAACCAACACTGGTGATTACGCCAGCGCACGGTCGCGCGCGAGGCAGTGCTGCGAGACACCATGCGCATATCCATCACCCGAAAAAATGACGATTATTGCATATTTGGTCCCCCTGCGACCGCGCTGGCCGGCAAACTTCAGGGCTGCGATACAGCTCACATATTTGCGCCGGCCCGTGTGACCCGTATCGCGGAATCTGCCTGCCTCGTGGCACACACTGGGCACCTGAAATCAAAAGGCAGGAATCACCATGCAATCTCAGGCCCTGAACAATCCACTCATTCATTGGCTACAACCTGTCGGAGTACGCTTGAAGCGCGCTGTTGACCGTAATCCTTCCTTACGGCTTGCCGTACTGGGACTGCTCAACGGGGCTGCCAGCCTGTTACTTCTGTCTCCTGCCATAACTTTGGTCAGCGCATCAATGGCCGCCGTGTGGTTGTATGGTCATATTCAGGGGCCGCTCGACTGGTTTGCTGCTGAAGTTCTATGCGCTCTGGCACTGGTAGCTGGCTGGGTGACACTACAACAATACCTGACTCAACCGAAATGCCCCGAAGGGGTCGCTCTGAACGAATGCGACTCCCCGCAGATATTCGGCATGCTGGAACGACGGGTGACACACTTCCATATTCCTGCGCAAGACGACGTCGTGCTCACAGATGAAGCAAAGCTGGATATCCATCTGGTTCCGAAACATGCATTCCCGTTTGGCCATAAACATATTCTGGCCATTGGTTCTCCGTTATTATTCTTTCTTTCGCAAGACCTTTTCCGTCTGGCTTTGGCCGGTGCGGCGGCGGCACATGCTCAACGGCAACGTGGTTTGCGGGGCTGGATCATCCGCTGTTGCGGAGACTGGCCGCAGTTAATCGATGCTTTACAGAGCCGACCAAGTATCGCTACCCGTCTGTTTGTTCCGCTACTACAAAATCTTGATGCACTCAACGAGACACTGGGCCACGAGCTTCGCATGGAATTGCAACAGGATTCCAGTCGCTGGATTTCAGAACAAACCGACGAACAACAGGCTGAACAACTACTAGCCAGTCAGGTGCTCGCCGACCTGTATCTACGCCATCAGTACTGGCCGATGATTATGAAAGCCGCTGATCGCTGCCCGACACCCGTAGTCAAACCGTTCAGTCATTTCGAACTGTTGCTCGAAAAAACCTTAAATCAGGAGACGGCCAATCGCTGGTTGTTACAGGCACAAACCTGCAGCAGCGACAACGGCGAGCTACGTGACCTGCTAGCCGGGCTGGGGCTGGAACGTCTGGTCTGGTCAGGGCTGCCCGAACAATCTGCCAGCACCAAACTACTGGGCAGCGACTCACTTAAAGCGCTGGACAACGACTGGCAAACCCGCATCCAGCCGGAATGGGATGAGCATCATTCAAGATTTCAGCATGACCTGAAACGGCTGAACCAACTGAAACAACAGCATGCAGAACGGGCGCTGCATGGGGAATCAGCCCTGCGCTACATCCGTCTGGCGGAACAGTTACTTGATGCAGACGAGATCGGCAAAGCCTGTCAATCGATCTGCGACAGCAACCGTAGCGATGCCGTATTGAATTTTGCCTGCGGCCGCCAACTAATTGCGTCTGGCCACGCTGAAGCGGGTTGCGAAGCACTGCAACGTGCCGCCGAACTGGATCGTGCATTCGCACGCCGGGCACACGCCATCATCAACGAACAGAACCGCGCATGGCTGAGGGAAGATGTGGTTAACCGGAAGGCACGGGCCTGAAAGCCACTCACATCAAGCCTGGGCATAGCGCGTTGCATGCCCCAGCCAGCGACGAATAATCGGAGCAACATTGTCTGGGGCATGCTGTAACAACCAGCCGGCTGCCTGCTCTACCGCCGGCACCAATGCCTGATCGCGTAGCAGGTCAGCGATACGAAACTGCATCATCCCGGTTTGGCGCGTGCCAAGCACTTCACCGGGGCCGCGCAACTCAAGATCTCGGCGTGCAATCTCAAATCCGTCATTGGTTTCACGCAATACCGCCAGTCGTTGGCGGGCCGTCTGCGACAGCGGAGCTTTGTACATCAGTACGCAACTGCTCTGCGCACTGCCGCGACCGACCCGTCCGCGCAACTGGTGCAACTGTGCAAGTCCCAATCGCTCCGCATTTTCGATAATCATGAGTGACGCATTGGGCACATCCACACCGACTTCGATAACTGTCGTAGCAACCAGAAGATCCAGCTCGCCACGTTTGAAGGAAGCCATACGCTGTATCTTTTCAGTATCCTTAAGGCGGCCGTGTACCAGCCCCACCTTTAACTCTGGCAAAGCCTCAGTCAGTTGTGCCGCAGTATCCTCTGCCGCCTGACATTGCAGTGACTCTGACTCTTCAATCAAGGTACAGACCCAGTAAGCCTGGCGTCCTTCACGGCAGGCCTGATGCGCCCGCTGCACGACCTCGGCACGGCGGCTCTCAGCCAGCGCCACCGTTGTTACCGGTGTGCGTCCCGGCGGCAATTCATCGATGACCGAGCTGTCGAGATCCGCATACAAAGCCATCGCCAGCGTACGCGGGATCGGCGTAGCCGTCATAATCAGTTGATGCGGCACCAGACGATCTTCTCGCCCCTTGTCTCGCAATGCGAGCCGCTGGTGCACGCCAAATCGATGCTGCTCGTCGATGATCACCAGCCCCAACCGATCAAACACCACGTCTTCCTGAAACAGGGCATGCGTCCCGATAAGCAACTGCACATCCCCGGACTGCATCGCTTCCAGTAGCTCACGCCGCGCTTTGCCTTTGACACGACCCGACAACCAGCCGACCCGTATCCCCAGCGCCTCGAACCAACGCCGGAAATTTATGAAGTGTTGTTCTGCCAGCAGTTCAGTCGGTGCCATAAGCGCAACCTGATATCGACTGGCCAATGCACAAGCTGCCGCCGCAGCGGCAACCACTGTCTTGCCGGAACCCACATCACCTTGCACCAACCGCATCATGGGATGCGGTTGAGAAAGGTCGTGCAAAATCTCGCCTACCACACGTTGCTGTGCTGCAGTGAGTGTAAAGGCTAACTGTTGATAGAACTTCTGCAACAACGAATCCCCCTCTTTTAACGGGGGAGATTGCAAACGCGTCGCACGCTGGCGTACCACACGCAAACTAAGATGATGGGCCAGCATTTCCTCAAACGCCAGGCGTTGCTGACCGGGATGCGTACCCGCTTCAAGTGCCGCAAGGTCGGCATTCGGCGGAGGACGATGAATGTAATTCAGCGCCACCCGCAAATCAGAAAGCCCCATCGACTCACGCAAGTCTTCAGGCAACCATTCTGGCAAATTGTTACCGTCGAGCAGCGCCAACGCCTGATCACCAAGCTTGCGTAACGTTAGCTGGTGAATGCCGTCACCGGTCGGGTACACCGGCGTCAGCCGGTCTTCGGTGACAGAATTTTCCTGCTCATCAAGGCGCTGGTACTCTGGATGCACCATTTCCAATGAAGACGGCCCACGCCGCACTTCACCGTATAACCGGAGACGCGCACCCCGTTCCAGGCCGGCTTGCTGCGCCTTGCTGAAATGAAAAAACCGCAACATCAGAGAACCGGTGCCATCGCTGACGCGCACCAGCAAACTACGACGACGTGCAAATTTTATTTCGGAAAGGTCTACCGTGACTTCAGCTACTGCATGATCACCGGGCCGCAACCCACCCAGAGGCGACACACGAGTGCGATCTTCGTAGCGACGTGGCAAATGAAATAAAACGTCCTGAACTGTTTCAATACCGAAAGCCGCCAGCTTTGCGGCTGACTTCGGCCCTACACCACGGAGTGTGGCGACAGATAGTTCATCAAGCATAGCCTCCTGCCTTGCCTGCGACTCAGCTGCCTAGTACCAGGACCGCATCCATCTCGACTGCGGCTTCTTTTGGCAATGATGCCACACCCACCGCAGCGCGTGCCGGGTAAGGCTCCTGAAAGTAGTCTGCCATCACCTGATTCACTAACGGGAAGTGCCCAAGGTCGGTAAGAAAAATATTCAACTTGGCAATATCTGCAAGACTGGCACCGGCAGCGGTTGCCACTGCTGACAGGTTATCAAACACGCGACGTATCTGTGCTTCCATATTGCCATCCACCATTTCCATGGTTTCCGGAACCAGTGGAATCTGGCCGGACAGATACACCGTATCGCCGCATTGCACAGCCTGTGAATAGGTTCCTATTGCCTGAGGTGCCTTGTCGGTATGAATCACCTTGCGTTGCATACTTTCTCCTTAGTGTTTGGTGCGGCTGATACGCATAATTGCCGGTAATTTGCGAATGCATCGCATCACACGTGCCAGGTGCTGCCGATCACGCACGGCCAGTGTAAAGTTGAGTGAGGTATCGAGACCGTCACGCTCCTCGATAGACACATTTTCGATGTTCGATTCCAATTCGGAAATTTCCGCAGCGATAGTTGCCAAAACACCTTTCTGATTACTGACATCGACGCGCACCTCAGCCGTAAATTCACCGCTTATATCCGGCTGCCACTGCACATCAATCCATTTGTCGGGACGGCTACGATAATCCGCAAGGTTCTTGCAGGTCTCGGCATGGATAACCAGACCACGACCGACGCTGATAAAGCCTACAATATTGTCTCCGGGAATCGGTCGACAGCAACGGGCAAAGTGCACCACCATGCCTTCCGTACCCCGGATTGCCAATGGCTGGCTGTGCCCATCATCCTGTGCTGTCGCATCGTCGCTCTCATCAGCCGGCACCAAACGGCGCGCGACCAGCATCGCGGCTCGGTTACCCAAACCGATATCTGCACACAGTGCCTCGCAGGAATCAAAGCCGGACTCCTCAATTATTTGCTGTAATTCATCTTCCGGAATATCCCGCAATGTACTGCCTATACCCTGCAAGGCCTTGTCGAGCATTCGCTGCCCCAGTTCGGCAGCTTCGTCATTTTGCAAATTCTTCAGGTAATGGCGGATATTGGAACGCGCCTTGGCCGTTGCCACAAAATTCAGCCACGCAGGATTGGGATGTGCGCCGGCGGCTGTTATCACTTCAACTGTTTGACCATTCAGCAACGGTGTTCGCAACGGCGCCAGGCGGCGGTCGATTTTGGCGGCGATACAAGTGTTTCCCACATCCGTGTGTACCGCATAGGCAAAGTCCACGGCCGATGCACCACGCTTCAGATTGAGAATTTCACCGGCAGGCGTAAACACATAAACCTCATCCGGGAACAAATCAATTTTAACGTTCTCAAGAAACTCCAGCGAATTACCTGCATGGCGCTGCATCTCCAGTAATTCACGCAGCCATTCACGTGCACGCGTCTGGGCATTATTGGCGCCGGTGCTCGCGTCGCTCTTGTACAACCAGTGCGCCGCAATCCCGGACTCTGCTACCCGTTCCATGTCTTCAGTGCGTATCTGCACTTCCACTGGCACGCCATAGGGACCGAAGAGCACCGTGTGCAGTGACTGGTAACCATTCGCCTTGGGTATGGCAATGTAATCCTTGAACTTGCCCGGCACCGGCTTGTAGAGGTTATGCATCATGCCAAGCACGCGGTAGCACGTGTCTACCGAATCAACATTAACCCGGAACGCGTAGACATCGAACACTTCATTAAATGAACCCGCACGGTCACGAATTTTTTTGTACAAACTATAGATATGTTTTTCACGGCTCAGCAGGCGACACTTGAGACTTTCTTCTTCGAGTCGAAGCTGAATGGCGCATTCAATTTTATTCAGAATCTCCTTGCGATTACCACGCGCCTTTTTCACCACTTCGGATAACACGCGATAGCGCATCGGGTACAAGGCGGCCATGCCCAGTTCTTCCAGCTCCAGACGGATCTGATTCATACCCAGCCGGTTGGCGATAGGCGCATAAATATCCAGCGTCTCGCGGGCGATGCGACGACGCTTGTCGGCGCGCATCACACCCAGCGTGCGCATGTTGTGCAGGCGATCTGCCAGCTTGACCAGAATGACGCGAATATCCCGCACCATCGCCAGTATCATCTTGCGGAAATTTTCCGCCTGCGCTTCGGCCTGACTTTCGAATTTGATCTGGGTAAGTTTGCTGACACCGTCTACCAGCTCTGCAACTTCCTCACCGAATTCCTGTTCGATGACTTCTTTGGCAATACCGGTATCTTCAATGACGTCGTGCAGAATCGCAGCGATAATACTCTGGTGGTCCATGTGCATCTCGGCAAGGATGCGCGCCACTGTGACCGGGTGGTAAATGTAAGGCTCGCCGGATTTGCGATGCTGGCCTTCGTGCGCCTCCGCACCGAACAGATAGGCGCGGTATACCTCACTGACCTGTTCTTTATCCAGGTAGGTTTCAAGCAGACTGCACAGATCGCTGATCAGAAAGCGTTGCGCGTCAGACGCCGGTTTTATCAACGGTGCCCCCATACCTGTTCAATCATCTCCCGGTGGAAAGTCGCGCTACGATCATAGGCGAAATACCCCTCACCTGCACGAAGCCAGACACAAAAAAAGCCGCGCCAGGAAACCCGGCGCGGCTTTTTCATTGTACGGTCTGCGTGTTAACGCAGATCAGGCTCCCGGCGTACCCGTCAGTTTGGCAGAGGCGGCGGCTTGAGTTTGTTCATCTACTGCGCTCAGCGCTTCACCCATTGCCACTTCGGCAGCATCGGAATCTTCCGGTTTCTCATCAAGGATAGCCGGTGTCACAAAGTTTTCAGCAATCTCGCGCAGCGCAACCACGGTCGGTTTGTCGTTCTCCCACTCGACGAACGGCTCTGCGCCTTTGGCCAACTGACGGGCGCGCTTGGTGGCAACCAGTACCAGCTGAAAACGGTTATCAACCTTGTCGAGACAATCTTCTACGGTAACTCGTGCCATGCTCTTTTCGCCAGATGAGTGGTTTCAGGACGCGCAAGTGTACGCGAATCAGTCGCTTGATTCCAGCAGCCCGGCCAGTACTGAGGCGTTTCGTGGGCCTTGTGTCTCCAGTCTCAAACGGCGGCTGACGAACACGGCGCGTAACTCATCCACCGCCGCATCAAAATCATCATTAAATATGAGGTATTGGTACTCTGCATAGTGCGACATTTCGCTGATTGCATCGCGCATGCGCCGTTCGATAATTTCATCGCTGTCCTGACCACGTGCCGCCAGCCGCTCGCGCAGCGCCGCAGCACTCGGCGGCAGAATGAATACCTTTACGGCCTCAGGTGCGGCACTGGCTACCTGACGGGCACCCTGCCAATCGATTTCCAGAATCACATCGCGGTCCGCTTCCAGTTCCGCCTCAACCGTGGCGCGCTGTGTTCCGTAGTAGTTGTCAAACACCTGTGCATACTCGAGAAACTCACCGGTCTCGACCAGCCGCTCGAACTCCGCCTTTTCAGTGAAATGGTAATCCACCCCATCCTGCTCACCCGGGCGTGGCTCGCGGGTGGTGTTGGAAACTGACACCACCACATCTGTCAGGCGTTCCAGCAAAGCCTTGACCATGCTGGTCTTGCCAGCGCCGGAGGGCGCGGAAATGATGTACAGCGTACCCTGGGACATACCTGATCTTTCCTGTGTAAATACCGTTTATTCCGCGTTCTGAACCTGTTCGCGCATCTGCTCAATCAGCACCTTCAGCTCAACGGCCACGGCTGTGGTATCACTGTCGGCAGATTTCGAACCCAGCGTATTTGCCTCACGATTGAACTCCTGCATGAGAAAATCCAGCCGTCGGCCGACCGGTTCATCACGCTCCAGCACGCGGCGAGTTTCGATCACATGGCCATCGAGACGATCCAGTTCTTCATCAACATCCATCTTCTGCGCCAGCATGACCAGTTCCTGCTCGATACGGTCGTTGTCCACTTTGACCTGTAATTCTTCCAGCCTGGCCAGCAGCTTTTCTCGCAACCTGTCGCGGACTTCAGGCAGACGCTTGCGGGCCTTGCCGACCTGTTCCTCGATCCCGTCCAGACGCACCAGCAATAACTGGCGAATCTGCTCACCCTCACGTTCACGGGTGGCAATCAGCTGATCGAGCGCCTCATCCAGCAGTTGCAGCGCTTTTTCCTGTACCGGTTTGTGATCAGGCTCCGCCTCCTGCACCACTCCGGGCCAGCGCAACAACTCCATCACTCCCGGAGCACTGGCCTCAGAGGAGTTCATCTCAATTTCACGACAGGCCTCCAGAACCGCTTTCAAGCGCGCCTGATCCAGTTCAATACCGACAGCGGCCTGACTGGATAAACGCAGGCGCAATACGCATTCCAGCTTGCCGCGACCGAGTCGGGCTGTGGCACGCTCACGCACTTTCGGCTCCAGCGCCCGCAGCTCTTCAGGCAGCCTCACAAAGGTCTCAAGGTAACGGTGATTCACGGAGCGCAGTTCCCAGGCCAGCTCGGCACCTGCGACATCGCCATCCACTCTGGCAAACGCGGTCATACTGCGTATCATCTCAAGTCACTCCCTTTATCTGCCGTTATACTTCATTCGCAAGAAACTGTTTTTGTGGGCTTTTCCGCCCCTGCACCGAACCCGCATCGCGCACAGTCTAGAGGATCATGCGTAAAAAGCTAGACAGCCTGAAACCCGGCACCTGCCTCGACGGCTACAAGCTGGAGAAACCGCTCGGCGGCGGTGGCTTCAGTGTGGTCTATCTTGCCCGTAATCTGCGTGACAACAAGCGCGTGGTGATCAAGGAGTATATCCCGAACCGGTTGGCCTGCCGTGCTAATAATGGCAATGTGCAAGCGCGTGACGAGAGCACCGAAGCGCTTTTTGTACGTGGGCGAAAATTGTTTTTTCAGGAAGCCAGTGCACTGGCCACCCTGAAGCATCCCAACATCGTCGATGTGTTCAGTTTCTTTCAGGCCAACGGCACGGTTTATATGGTGATGAAATATGAACCCGGCGAAAACCTGCAACACTACCTGCAATCACGTCGCGGCAAAGGACTCAGCGAACGCTTCCTGCGTACAGTGTTTCCGCCGCTGCTCGACGGGCTGGAGCTGATCCACAACAATGACCTGCTGCACCTCGACATCAAGCCGGGCAATATCCATATCTGCCACGGCGGCCGGCCCTTGCTGCTGGATTTTGGCGCGGTACACGGCCATTCCCGTAGCCCGCATGAACAACCCGGGAAAGTCATCAGCACAGGTTTCTCTCCGAACGAGCAGTACGAAAATCAAGGCTCCGTTGGCCCGTGGACAGATCTCTATGCACTCGGTGCCACCATGCGCGCCTGCATTGAAGGCCACGCGCCGATGGATGCCAAACGCCGCCGCGAGCGCGATGCGTTAAAGCCTGCCCAGTTTGCCTGGCGCGGCCGCTATGAAGATAACCTGTTGCGCGCAATTGACTGGGCAATGGAAGTGGATCCTGAACGGCGTCCGCAGAGTGTTTCCGCATTTCGGGCGGCACTGACTGCTGATACCAGGCCAGAGCCCAAGCCCATACGCTCGGCTATCAACTGGCTGACCAATACACTGCTGGGCAGGTCGTCCTCGTGAAAGCGCACACCAGTTACACCAACCGCCTGGGCAACCGCACCAGCAATCAGGACCGTTGCCTGGTGGAACAAGCACCCGGCCATACGCTACTGGTCGTCGCGGACGGAATGGGGGGGCATGACCGTGGCGACCTTGCGGCACAGACTGCGGTCAATAGTCTGGCACGTAATTTCAAACGCCAGCACCTGCCGATTGCTGACCCTTCGGCCTTTCTGAAACAGGCACTGGAAAATGCGCACCTCGATGTGGTTGATGCCGGCCGCAGCCATAACCCGCCGATTACGCCACGAACCACTTGTGTCATTTGTCTGGTGCAGAACGACGAAGCATATTGGGCGCATGTCGGCGACAGCCGCCTTTACTTGCTGCGTGGTGGTGCACTTTTCCAACGGACGCGTGACCACACACCAGTCGAAGAGTTGCTACAAAGCGGCTTGATCGGCGAGGAAGAATTGCGCAGCCACCCATTGCGCAACAGTGTCAGCCGCTGCCTTGGCGGCTCGCCGCGTTTCCCGGAAATCAGTTTTGACCAGACCAGCCTGCGCGCCGAAGACACGCTATTGCTGTGCTCGGACGGCCTTTGGTCCTCCGTACCTGAACCGCAATTGATCAATATGCCCGGCTATGGTGATCTGGAAGAAAGCCTTAACCGAATTGCCGACGAAGCCGAAACGGCCAGTTACCCGAACAGTGACAATGTCAGCGCTGTTGCGCTGCGCTGGCTCGCGGCAGATCCCTCGATATCTGCCAAAGATGAAAACAGCACAACATCGGAAACTGCTACACCTGCGGATCAACCCGGAAAAGACAGAGATCAACTCGAGGAAGCCATTGATGAAATCCACCGCGCCATGCTGGAATATGCCTCGGAAATGAAGAAGTAACTACACATCACCCAAACCCCTCGCGCTCGGCTATAATGCCGCCAGATTTTTATCCCGAGGAAATTCCATGCGCCCCAGCAATCGTAACCCGGACGAAATGCGCCCGGTCACCATCACCCGCAACTACACCATGCACGCCGAAGGCTCGGTACTGATCGAGTTTGGTAACACCAAAGTCCTGTGCAATGCCAGTATCGAAGACCGCGTGCCGGGATTCCTGCGCGGCAAAGGGCAGGGTTGGGTGACAGCCGAGTACGGCATGCTGCCGCGCTCGACCACGCAACGCATGGGACGCGAAGCCTCGCGTGGCAAGCAGGGGGGCCGCACCATGGAAATCCAGCGCCTCATCGGTCGGTCGTTGCGCGCTGTTATCGATATGGAGAAGCTGGGGGAGCGTACTTTAACGATCGACTGCGATGTTATCCAGGCCGATGGTGGAACCCGCACCGCGAGCATTACCGGCGGGTTTGTTGCGCTGGCGGATGCCATTAACAAACTGGTTGCCGACGGCACGCTGGAAGAAAGTCCATTGTGCGGTTCAGTCGCCTCGGTTTCCGTGGGTATCTATAAAGGGACACCGGTGCTCGATCTGGACTACCCGGAAGACTCCAACGCTGAAACAGATATGAATGTGGTCATGACTGATACAGGTGCTTTCATTGAAGTACAGGGTACTGCCGAAGGCCATCCGTTCAGTGAAGAAGAGATGAACCAGATGCTGGTGCTGGCGAAGAAAGGGATTAGTGAGCTGTCTGTTATGCAACAAACAGCGTTAGCTGATTAAACCATGAGCACAAAAATCGTTCTCGCCAGCAGCAATGCCGGCAAGGTTCGCGAGTTCAATGAGCTGCTCAAAGACAGCGGTCTTGAAGTCGTACCGCAGTCTGTGTACGGCGTGCCGGACATTGAAGAAACCGGCCTGACCTTTGTCGAGAACGCTATCCTCAAAGCACGCAACGCTGCACAGCACACCGGCCTGCCGGCCATTGCAGACGACTCCGGGCTGGAAGTCGATGCGTTAGACGGCGCACCCGGCATTTACTCTGCACGCTATGCGGGTGCTGGAGCCAGCGACGAAGACAATTTGCAAAAAATGCTTGCCTCATTGAAGGACACGCCTGACGAAGCGCGAGGTGCCCGCTTCCAGTGCCTGATGGTTTACATACGCCATGGCACCGACCCAACGCCGCGCATCGTGCAAGGAACCTGGGAAGGTTCAATCCTGCGCACACCGCGCGGCGAAAACGGGTTTGGTTATGACCCGGTATTTTATGTGCCGGAGAAAGATTGCAGCTCCGCGCAATTAGAACCTGTGGTGAAGAACCAGCTCAGTCATCGTGGTCAGGCCTTGCGCCAGCTAATCGCGCTATTGCGAAACGCATAACCCGGTTGGCAAGATAAGCTAGCCATCGTGTTCCAGTTCACCGCCACCCCTCCGTTGTCGCTGTATATTCATTTCCCTTGGTGCGTGCGTAA